>ENA-UOJG01000061-UOJG01000061.1-human-gut-metagenome-genome-assembly--contig:-C47-NODE-61-length-159931-cov-13.153982_pt1 | contig 159931 bp, 114 predicted proteins | sample MGYA00242340_ERZ723887 | MGnify/ENA metagenome assembly ERZ723887 | reverse complement strand
CAACGGTTTCTGAATATACGGACTGATTTTATAGATCTTTATAATGTACATGAAATTAACATAACCATAAGCCTAAGCCTAAAAAACAAGGAAAGCCCCTATCCTGACGGATAAGGGGCTTTTTAAATCCTTTTGTCTTCCTCCGGAGGAGGTTAACCTAAATACGATTTGAGGAGCTTGCTACGCGTACCTTGTCTTAGTCTTCTAATTGCTTTTTCCTTGATCTGGCGGACACGCTCTCTTGTGAGGCCAAATTTGTCGCCAATCTCTTCCAATGTCATTTCCTGACAGCCTATACCGAAAAACATTTTGATTATCTCACATTCTCTTTCGGTTAATGTAGCAAGGGCTCGATCAATTTCTTTTGCCAATGACTCGTTCATTAACGATCGGTCAGCGATAGGAGCATCATCATTAACAAGCACATCCAAAAGACTGTTGTCTTCGCCTTCCACAAACGGAGCATCTACCGAGATATGTCTTCCTGACACTTTTAACGTATCCGAAATCTTATCCACCGGAATATCCAGTTCGTCTGCAAGTTCTTCAGGAGAAGGTCTGCGTTCGTTTTCCTGTTCGAATTTAGAGAAGGCTTTGCTGATTTTATTCAACGAACCCACTTGATTCAACGGAAGACGTACAATTCTTGACTGTTCTGCCAAAGCTTGCAAAATAGACTGACGAATCCACCACACAGCATAGGAAATAAACTTAAAACCTCTGGTCTCGTCAAATTTTTCAGCCGCCTTAATCAACCCCAGGTTACCTTCATTTATAAGGTCCGGTAAACTTAACCCCTGATTTTGATATTGCTTAGCTACAGATACAACAAAACGCAGATTTGCTCTGGTCAATTTTTCCAATGCTCTCCGGTCGCCTCTTTTGATAGCCTGTGCCAATTCTACTTCTTCTTCTACTGTGATCAGATCTTCACGGCCTATTTCCTGAAGATACTTGTCTAGAGAAGCGCTTTCGCGATTGGTAATGGACTTTGTGATCTTTAACTGTCTCATCCAATGTTTTTATATTGAGAATATCAGGGTGCAAAGATAATATTATTTTTATTGACAGAATTGGCTGGATGCACCCTACACCCAGCCAATTATAAACCTTTAACAATCTTCCCGCCAAATAAGACAAATATAACGTTATTTTATTATTCAGCCAGGTCTATAGCATATACTTTCGTACGTCCATTCGGGTAGAAACCTTTTACTACGATATAACGATCGTCCTCATTTCCTTTCAAAACCTTGTCAACTATTTTCTCAAGTTGTTCAGGAGATGAAATCTTCTGATCGTTTACAACCATGATAATGAAGCCTTTTTTGATACCGGCATCTTTCAGTTTACCATTCAACAAACCAGTCACTTCAATACCATAACTTACACCTAATTCACGTTTCTGTTCGTTTGTCAACGCTCTAAAAGCGGCTCCTAAAACTTCAGCACTGTCAGCGGCCCCTTTCACTACAGCCGTACTACCCTGCGCGTTACGAAGTTCCACATTAAATGTCTTGGTGCTACCATTACGGTCTACAGTAACCTGTACCTTGTCACCCGGACGATATTTACTAATCTGTTCCTGCAAAGCATTCGCAGATTTCACTTTTGCACCATTTACAGCAACAATCACGTCACCTTTTTCAATTCCGGCTTCCTTGGCAGTACTGCGATCTGCGAAATCAGCCACACACGCACCTTCGGAAACTTTTATCTTGGATTTCAAGGCGTTCAGCTCTTCTTTCTGTTTAGCCGGCAAGTTCGGATAGCCCAGCATGTCGGCGATGTCACCCACACTCATAATTTGGACACCCAGGATTGCACGCTGCACCGTACCATACTGCTTCAAGTCGTTTGCCACTTTCCCTGCAATACTGATAGGCACTGCAAACGAATAACCTGCAAAGTTTCCTGTTTCGGAATAAATAGCAGTATTAATACCAACCAACTCACCTTTCGTATTCACCAGCGCTCCCCCACTATTACCGGGGTTCACGGCTGCATCGGTCTGGATAAAGGACTCGATCTTGCTCTTGTCTCCACCTCCCATCGAGATACCACGCCCTTTTGCGCTCACAATGCCAGCAGTAACCGTAGAAGTCAAATTAAACGGGTTACCGACAGCCAACACCCATTCCCCGACTTTCAGTTTTTCAGAATCACCGAACGGAATGGTTGGAAGATCTTTCGCATCGATCTTAAGCAAAGCGATATCTGTCGTCGGATCGGTTCCAACCAATTTGGCTGCAAACTTACGATTGTCATTCAATGTCACTTCCAGCTCATCCGCTCCATCGATCACATGATTGTTCGTTATAATATATCCATCGGTCGAAATGATCACCCCGGAACCGGCCCCGACCCGTGGTTGCGGTTGCGGGCGTTGGAACCCTCCACGTCCTCCGAATCCGAAGAAATACTCGAATGGATCGACATACTGCGGCTGATTGCCTCCGTCGGCATATTGTTTGGCATTTGTCGTGGCCTTAATATGCACAACGCCATGAACCGTACTTTCTGCAGCCGTAGTAAAATCCGTATTCTCTGCAGCAACCGTGTTATAACCGGCTAGCCGGATCGGCTGATTGAAGGTATTTGCTGAGCCGGAAGTGCCAAATACCGGTTGATTCTTATTAATCAGGTAAGCACTCGTCCCAACAGCCGCCCCCGCACTGATTGCAGCCACGAGAACTATACCAAGCACATTTTTCCACATCTTTTTCATACTCTCATTATTTTATCAAACATTTAAATTTAACATTTTTCTTTCGACAAAGAAAAGTCAAAAATCGTGCGATTATTCCATTTGCAACTATTTTTTTATCACTTTTAACGGCACTCTGCAAGGGCTTAACTGCGATTAACAGTACTGTGTAATGCAAAGTACCTTTTTAACAATCAACCGTCTGCCAAATGGTCATACATTCAATAATATAACAGCAGGAAAGGCAGAATGTTTCCCATGAACCTGCCATCAGATATCTATGTAATTTATTTTCAACAATGTCGAACATATACATGGCATTATCGAAAACAAATTAGACTGGAAGAAAAGTAAAAGAGAACCATATCGAACCATTTTGATGTGGTTATCCCTATTTTCAATTTTCAATTGTCGATTAAAAGAATTACCTTTGTCGCATTGCAGTCTGCCGGTCTGTCGCTCGTCCTTCAGGACGGGAGGAACGTCCGGGCAACAAAGAGCACCATACTTCTTAACGGGAAGCTGTCCGTAAGGGTAGAGTAGCGTAACAGAAAACGACCGCCGGCCTGTCCGGTAAGGGTGAAAAGGTGAGGTAAGAGCTCACCGGGTCTTATAGCAATATAGGATGCCGTACGCCTTATGGGTTGTAAGGTCATGTATACCGGCGCATGTAGGATTGCTCGTCCGATGCCGGGGGGTAGACCGCTAAAGCTTACTGGTGACAGTAAGACGAGATAAATGACAGACGCTCCCGTGCAAACGGGAGTACAGAACCCGGCTTATAGGCAGGCTGCTTTTTTATAATGTGCCAGTATACCAATTCAACAATATGCCAATTAAATGGTTTTCTATCGGTATATTGGCACATTTAATTTATTGGCACATCATATATATGAAAACAACCGGTAAAAAGACGCTCGGAGAACGGATCAACGCCCTACTGACAAGAATGATCCGTTTCGTCACTTACGACATTTGGCGGATCACCGAAAATGAAGTAAGCGGACTGAAAGAGCTTTATATCAACATCATCAAGACAATAATTCTTGCAGTCAGGGGGTTTCAGAGCGAGAATCTTCAAACGAAAGCCTCCGCCCTCACCTACAGCACCTTGCTATCCATCGTGCCTCTCCTGGCGGTTCTGTTGGGGATAGCCAAAGGGTTTGGCTTCCAAAACACCGTACGCCAGGAATTGTTCGACTATTTCCCCGGACATGAAGTGGAATTGACCAAGGCTTTCGAATTCGTGGAAAGCTATCTGGAGCAAGCACAAGGCGGCGTAATCATCGGGGTCGGCCTGATCCTGCTGTTTTATACAGTTGTCAACCTGATCTCATCCATAGAAGACACGTTCAACGACATCTGGCAGATACAGAAATCACGTCCGTGGTATCGGAAGTTATCCGATTATCTGGCCTTGTTCCTGATTTTACCGGTACTGATGACGGCTTCCAGCGGTTTATCCATCTTCCTGTCCACTTTGCAGAACTCATTTATCAGCCAGTACTTTTTCTTTACTCCACTGGTCGAACTGACACTGAACATAACTCCCTACCTCATTACGATCCTGGCATTCACAGGGCTTTATATTTCATTACCCAATACGAAAGTACGGTTTGTAAACGGCCTCGTGGCTGGAATCCTGTCAGGCATCGCATTCCAATTCTTCCAGTTTATCTACATCAGCGGGCAGATCTGGGTGAGCAAATACAACGCGATCTACGGTAGTTTTGCCGCCTTGCCCCTGTTGTTGCTGTGGTTACAATTGTCATGGCTGATCTGCCTGTTCGGGGCGGAAATCTCGTATGCTTCCCAAAACGTGAAGAAATTCAGTTTCGAGCGTGACAGCAAGAACATCAGCCGGCGATATAAGGATTTCCTCACGCTGCTGATAGCTTCCCTGATCGTAAAACGGTTCGTAAAAGGAGAAAAGCCTTATACGGCAGATGAATTGTCAGACGCTTACCGCATACCGATCCGTATCACGACACAGATACTCTATCAACTGACCGAACTGCACATCATTATCGAAGTCAATTACGGAGATGACGAACGCGTCGTTCACTACCAGCCGGCCATCGACGTAAACAAGATCACTGTCAGTTATCTACTGACACGCATGGACGAATACGGCTCGGAGAACTTCAAGATCGACACGTCCAAATTGTTCAGCAAGGAATGGAAAGCCTTGCTGAAAACCCGCGAGGACATGATTAAGGCGAATGACAACATTTTGTTGAAAGACCTTTGAACAATTGACAATGGATTATTGACAATTATTAAGGGATGGATAAAAGAAAAGGGAATACAGATCTGACAGAAGGGAAAGTATGGAAAGTGATCGTTCGCTTTGCAGTGCCGTTGCTGGTCGGAAATCTGCTGCAACAGTTCTATAACATAACGGACAGCATTATTGTCGGACAGTTTCTGGGAAAGGAGGCACTGGCAGCGGTATCGGCTTCCTTTTTCATCTATTACTTCATCATTTCGCTCGTGATCGGTGTAGGAAGCGGTACTACGGTAGTCATTTCACAACTTTTCGGAGCCAAACAGTATCAAAAGGTACAACTTGCGTTTTCCTCCTTCTTCATATTCATGTTAGTCGGAGGAATAATACTATCCATTGCAGGGATTATTTTCGCCGAGCCGGTTTTCCGCCTGACCAATACGCCGGAAGAGGTTATTCCACAAGCGGTAGCCTATTTTCGCATTTACATAGGAGGAACATTCCTGTTCGTAACCTTCAATAGCATCATTTCGATTTTGCGAGGCGTGGGCGAGTCTGTTCGCCCAATGCTGTTCATTCTGATTACGACAGTCCTGAACATTGCGTTCGACTTGCTCTTCATACTCGTATTCAAATGGGGTATAGAGGGAGCTGCTCGTGCGACTGTCGTTTCGCAGGGAATCGGCATGTGTATAGCCCTGGCGTATGTAAACAATACGCACCCCTTGCTATCCATCAAAAAGCAAGATATGCTGTTCGACTGGAAACTGTTCAAAGAGAGCTTAAAAATCGGACTGCCGACAAGCGTACAGCAATGTGCGATCGCCCTCGGACTGATCGCATTGCTGGGGATCGTGAATAGTTTCGGAACCAATACACTGACAGCTTACGGGGCCGCCGGAAAGATAGACACGATCATCACTCAGGCTGTCCTCACCCTATCAGGAGCGTTAGCAGCTTTCTGCGGACAAAATATCGGAGCCGGGAGACTGGACCGGGTGAAAAAGGGAGTACAGTTTACGATGTACACGAATATAGCCCTGGGACTATTAACTTTTGCCGCCGTCTATCTATTCGGCAACGAGATGATGAGAATTTTCACGAAAGACATAGATGTCGTGGCGATTGGAAAAGAATATCTGCTAATTATCGGTGGTTTCTTCATTGTACATGGGGCACTGAACGTGTACAACGGAGCACTCAGGGGAGCTGGAGATACCTTGTTCCCAATGATAACCAGCCTGGTCTGCCTCTGGCTGATCCGTATTCCCCTCGCCTATTATCTCAGTTCATGGTTGGGACGCAACGGAATCTGGTGGGCGATCGGTATCAGCATCACAATCGGATTAATCGTGACCTTCGTTTATTATAAGATAGGGTTCTGGAAGAGAAGAAGGAGGATTTATGAATTATGATTTCATGTTACACTGCATAAATCATAATCCATAAATCTCAGTACCGATTATAGCTAATCACTTCTTTCAGATCTTTACGTTTCTTAGGTCTGTCCGGTTGGGTAGAATAGCCGATGACGATGTCCAGCAAAACACGTTTGCCGGAAGGGATATCCAATAGTTTACGAACTTTCGTTTCATCAAACCAGCCGACAATACAACTCCCCAACCCTTCATCTTCGGCAGCCAGCACAAGATGAGCGGCCGTTATGCCGATATCCAGATGGGAGAAATTCTTGTCCTTGATCCACGAGCCGATACCTGCCGTCAGATTCGGCCTCTCCTCCACGACCAAGATATGTACGGGTGCCTGTTTGGTGAAATGGTTCATTCCCAAAACACGGTTCGAAGTTGCGTCTGCCACCCGATTCTTCAGTTCGGGATCATCCACCACAATAAAATGCCAAGGTTGGGAATTACAAGCAGACGGCGCGATACACGCCGCCTCCAGAATACGCTGTAATTTTTCCTTTTCCACCGGACGCTGCGTATCAAAAGCCCGGTCACTTTGGCGCCGGCTTGCTAAAGAGAGAAAATCTTTCATTTGAACTGCATCATCTTACTGATATACTTACCGACAATGTCGAACTCAAGATTGACGACCGTACCTTTTTCGATCTGGCAGAAGTTGGTGTTGTCATGCGTATACGGAATGATCGCTACCTGAAAACTATTCTGCTTCGAATTACAGACAGTCAGGCTCACACCATTGACACAGACGGAACCTTTCTCGACAGTTATATATCCCTGCTGCGCCATCTCTTGGTCGAACGGATATTCGAACGTATAATACCAGCTTCCATTTGCATCTTCCACACTTGTACAAACGGCAGTCTGGTCGACATGCCCCTGCACGATATGTCCGTCCAGACGTCCGTTCATCATCATACTGCGTTCCAAATTCACGAGCGAACCAGGTTTCAGCAGCCCCAAGTTGGAACGTTCCAGAGTTTCTCGCATGGCTGTAGTTGTGAATGTATCCCTATCTTTGCGAACCACAGTCAGGCAAACGCCATTGTGGGCCACACTCTGATCTATTTTCAATTCATCGACAAAAGAACACTTCATAGTGATATGAATGTTGTCCTTATCATGCTCAATCGCCACGACCTGAGCTGTTTCTTCTACAATTCCTGAAAACATAAGATTGTTGTTTTAATGATTATCGAAGTCCAAAGATACGGAAAAACCTTATATTTGCCACATATAACAATAATACTTAATATTATATGGAAGCAGATAAAGTAGACAAATTTCTTCTTGCCAATGAAAGCAAATTTCCTGATTATGAAATTCCTATCCATCGACTGCTCGACCTTCCTCCTGAAAAAGAGGCGATTTTAGCAAAAAACCATTTCAAAAGCCCGATCTGTATGTTGTCCGTTTCTTGTTTCTTAGGATACTTCGGTTTGGATCGTTTCCTGATCGGGGACTGGGGTAAAGGGATCATTAAACTGCTCACAGGCGGTGGTCTAGGAATCTGGTACATCATCGACTGGTTCCTGATCGTGAGAGCGACAAAGAGGAAGAATATGGAAAGATTAGAAGAGATCATAAATCACCCCTAACTATCATTTTAGCTGTTTTACCAGACATAGAAGTACGCTAAAAGCATTAAAAGTGGAACGTTTTCAGAAAAGAATAAGCCTTTTCTGTCGAAACACGTTACTTTTTAGACAAAAGACGCCTGATGTTTTTCTCAAAACGCCCATCAGAGCGCCTTTTACACCCCCATCTGAAAGCTATCGAAACCCTGGTCTGCAGATAACTGAGATCCGGATCTCGACAGACAAAAGCAACTACATATCTGATAATAAACCATATAGTACGCGTAAAAAAGCGATCACCCCCATGATAGTACAATCGTAGAAAAACAACTGTCATGCCAACTATCATTTTATGTGGGGCTTGACATTCATAGTTTCAACGGCAAAGCATGATAGTATGACAATAAAATAGAGGTAAAGCTAAGTGCCTTACCTCTATCATTATTGATTGATTATATATCGTCAGATATATTATTGAGCTTGTTCTAACTGCAATGTCTTAGTCGGTTCGTCGCAAACTTCAGTCGGACCAAAATACTGGATAGGACCAGGATAAACATAGCTTGTCGTCATAGCCCATTCATCGCGGTTAGCAGCGAATTTCTTGAAAGGAGCACCGTCGAGCTTAACCAAAGCTTTCTGGATAACAGGTTTCATTTCGCCGTGGCGTTTTTCCATGTTCATCATCATAGTTACGGGGATACCACCAGCGATCCACTTGTCAGCCGGAGCTGTCGTGTTGCGTACGGAAGACATATAACCAGTCTTGCCGGCGGCGATCAGGCAAGAAGCCGTATAACCCAAAGAATAGCAGTAGTCCGCATCATAGTTGGATGGAGCAGCGCAACGGCCTTCATAACCGAAGAAGTGGTGCTGTGCAGCAAACTTGCCGACATATTTGCCTTCGGCCTTCCATTCTGCCAACTTCTTGCCAACCATTTCTGACAGCAATTTTTCTGTTTCGATCAGAGAAACCTGTACGTTTCCATGCGGGTCGCGATCGAGTGACAACTGACGTGCCACACCTTCCGGCAGGGAAGCATACAAATCGGAATTTTCTTTTGTCAACTTGCTAATGATGTAAGCACGTTGTTCGCTCTTCTTGATCATCTTGAATTCGGCATCGTGTTTAGCAAGGAAGTCGTTCAGCTCAGCGATCAGGCGTTTCATAGCCGGAACGAATTCGATCAGACCTTCGGGAATCAGCACCGTACCGAAGTTGTGGCCTTCGGCAGCACGTTTTGCTACAATTCCGGCGATGTAAGTCACGATATCGTCCAAAGACATGTTCTTTTCCTCAACTTCTTCGGAGATGATACAAATATTCGGCTGAGTCTGCAAAGCGCATTCCAAAGCGATGTGAGAAGCAGAACGTCCCATCAGCTTGATGAAGTGCCAGTACTTCTGTGCCGAGTTGCAGTCACGCTGGATATTACCGATAACTTCGGAATAAACCTTACAAGCCGTGTCGAAACCGAAAGAAGTTTCGATCTGCTCGTTCTTCAGGTCACCGTCGATCGTCTTCGGACAGCCGATTACCTGAACACCGGCCCCCGTAGCCTTGTAGTATTCGGCCAGTACGCAAGCATTTGTGTTGGAGTCGTCGCCACCAATGATAACCAGTGCCTTGATGTCCAGTTCTTTCAGAATTTCCAGCCCCTTGTCGAACTGTTCTTTTGTTTCCAGTTTGGTACGGCCTGAACCAATCATATCAAAACCACCCGTGTTGCGGTACTCGTCAATAATGTCAGCAGTCAGTTCCATATATTTATGATCGATCAGACCACCAGGTCCGAGGATAAAGCCATACAGACGAGAAGCTGCGTTGTTAGCCTTGATACCGTCGAACAGACCTGCAATCACGTTATGACCACCAGGAGCCTGACCACCGGAAAGGATCACACCGACATTCATTGCCGGCAGTTCTTTCTTTTCGTTGCTCTTTTCAAAAGTAACGACAGGCATTCCGTACGTGTTCGGGAATAACTTTTTGATTTCGTCCTGATCGGCAACTGATTGTGTATACTCACCATCTACGGCTTTTACAGCTCCTTTCAATGCAGCGGGAACCTTTGGCTGGTAAGCTGCTCTTGCAATTTGTAATGCACTCTTTGTCATTTCTTAATCTGATTTATTTAGAAAGTATCTGATTCCTAATTAAAGGCGGTGCAAATATAGAAATTTTTCTGTATTCGCGAAAGAAGATAATACGATATAGCCCTTTATTCCGCATTTTTCTTCAGCCATTCACCAACAGCCTGTTTTCCTGAACAGGCCTAACCACATAAGTCAGTTCCTTACCCGTCAATTCCAAATACATAAAACCGCTGGATAAGATGATTTCCATTTTATTATCAATCACGATATATCGATCATGATGGGTCAACAGTGAATCATCCAAAGAAAAAGACCATTGAGGATTATACTTTTGCAAATCAGCAACAGCACTATCATTCAAATGTTTCGAATGATAGACAAGTTCTACTTTTTTGTTCGGCAAAATCAATTTCAAGACATCCTTGCAGGCATTCAGGTATTGATCGTACAGGCATATTTTTTTCGCATCCTGGCATAGTGCTCTTATGTGCCTGATCGCCTTGTCTCTATGGGCATTTCTATAAAAACAACCGGTGATATGGCTACTGATCTGATCGGACATGATATTGACATACGGATAATCCGTTCTGTCATCACACAATATCAATTTATAGTCAGTCTTTCTTGCCAGTTCTTCCAAAGTCTGCTTTGTTAACCGGGCATGCTTTAAAGAGTCATAAAGACTTTTCGACACACGATCGCCAATCCCGATATCATCTAATTGTCTGGTATTGGTCAGAAACTCGCCACAACGAAACTTAAGCAAGTGCAAGAGTATATCTTTATCATAGTCCTGATGCTCCTTAAACAAATAATATTGCTTATACAAAGTATCAGACAACACAAAACTATATTTCCCCATATTATTCCATTTCAAGTAGTTCAGCTAAAGTCGCATCGAAAAAACCTTCCGGGAAGTCACGAGTAAACTTGCCATCCTCTTTAAAACCAAGTACAATGAACGGATTCTGGATGCCCTCTTTATACAAAATGGTCACATCATCTTTCAAAAAACGCTTTTTATAAATCTCATAACCGACCTTATATATAAGGTGTTCGCAATGTGTCTCTATGATTACCTGTATACCGGCTCTAACAATAAAGGCCAAGAATTCACCAACCTTTGCCTGGCTGGCCGGATGAAGATGGATTTCCGGATTTTCGATAAGAATAACATCATTCTTTTTTGCCCGCAAGCACATGATCAACATTTTGGTAAGATAACTTACGCCAGCTCCCAACTGGAAAGGCGAAATATTCCCCAACCCGTCACTTTTATACTGTACCTCGACCACATCATCCAAACGGCGTTCCGTCTGCAACTCCGTCGGTATATCTAAAATATAAGACAACCAATAATTCACCTGAGCAGATAAAGTATAAGAGGAATCATCTTTAATCAATTCCGGCATTAAAGGATTAGATTTTTCTTTTTCAAATGAACCTACTATATACTCACCGACTACGCCCACTTTAAACTGTGGCGAAATTTTGGAATGCAACTCCGCCCCGATTCTATTGGCAGACAAATAGTATAAATTTTGCTCTATGTCGATCGGCATGCTGGCATCCTCTTCCGAAGGAAGAAAAACCAAAGAGAGTTCATTTGTTCCGTGATAGGAAATATGCACATTATCGATATCGATATCGACCCTGACACTTTTTGCATTATAATACTTATTTCTAATCGTATCGAATGTCAGATTCACAATAGTATCCAGTAAAATTTGTCCATTTTTTCCTATCCTGCGAACAGGAAGTAATACCGACTGTATCAAACTTGACTTACCTGCCGAGTTAACACCCGTTACAATTGTAAAAGGCTTTATCTCCAAGTTCTCATCATGAAGACATTTATAGTCTTTTATTTGTATATGTTTTATCATAACTGAATCCTGTTTCTTATTTTATCCATTCGATCAAACCTGAAAGAGACACTTGTAGTCGAGTCTATATTACCGGAAAAATAACGGGAATCATCAAACTCTTCCTTTACAGATTCTATATCCAGTATGAGTCTTGACGCCCATGTGTAATCGATTTTCTCAGGGACAAAAGAAAACAAATAACTTAATGCCTCAAAAAGAGGCATGTTTATAGGTCTTCTAATCCCATTTCCCGAAAAACGAAAACCATTTTCTCCTAAAAGATCATAACTGATCTGCATACAGCGAATAAATAGATTCTCATAATCTACAATCAATTTTTCAGGTGCATTATCATTCACATAAACCATAAAACGAGCCAGAAAATCATCTATATCCCCCCGGTATTGGAGAGCCGGAATATCTTTAAACTCTCCACGATGCAACATCAGGAAGGCCATTGCCCGTAAAACGACATATTGGTCTTTCATCCTTTCTTTATTAATAGAACGCCCTGTCGCAATCAAAAATTCGGGAGAACAGCAAAGTTTATCCAACATCCGTGTGCAACGTCCACGGTATAAGGCATTCCTCATTTCCTGCTTATTCAACGGAGTTCCTCCGCGATTTACCCGATCAAAGATATCATACTTTACCCGCTCAGGAGTCGGAGGCTGTATAATATAAAAAAGTAATTGAAAGTCTTCAATAACTCCCTGTTGCTTCAAATCCAAATCCGCAAAACAACATCCATTAAACTGCTTCAATATTCTCAGATTATTCAATTTGAACTTTCCTTCCAGAAAATCCAGAATAGCACTTATCCTTTGTCGTCCGTCAACAACTTGCTTCTTCCCATTCTTATCCTCAAATAAATACATTAATGGTATAGGAATTCCCATTAGGATCGATTCGATCAGCTCGGACTTCTGCCTTTGTTTCCAGACATCATGCCTCTGGAAATCCGGATCAATTATTAATTCTTTCCGCTTCAGGCAAAGTGTATGCAAATGCATAATACTATATTGAGCCTTTTCCACCCTCACTTCGGCATTCGGATATATGGTATATGAATCATCTCCGTTTATTGACAGATCGGCTTGTTCCACATCGCTAACCACATTTTCATCACTGTTTATTATTGATGCTTCATCTTTTATATTCATATTTCCCATATATTTATCCTGATTTACGATTGAGCAATAGTCTTTAAATTAATAAAGAGATAAATGTTTCATGCAAAGATATTGAGATTTATCGGAAAATCGAATAGAAATCGTCCATTTACTTGCTATCAGATATCTGGTAAAACATCGTTTTGCCCGGTGACGACAACGAGGCGGGACGGGCGTCCGCCGAAACGGCACGCTTGTAGTTCGGTTTGTCGCTCATCACAAAGTGCAGGGTAATTCCTGCTTGTACATCCTCATAGGTCAGATATGATTTATCATATTTCTTTCCGTTGACATATAGCTCTTTGACATAGACATTCTCTTCCGACCAGTTTTCCGTGGTCATCTTTATTTCGTTTCCGTTGCTCATCCGGATCGAAAGAGCTTCGACGCACGGAGAACCGATGTTATAGACATTGCTGGAAGGGGCTACCGGATAAAAGCCTGCGCAGTTGAACATATACCAGGCCGACATCTGCCCGCAGTCGTCATTCCCACTCAACGATCCCGGTTCATTTCCATAAAAACGAGCAACGATCTCCCTGATCCACTTCTGGCATTTCCAGGGTTTGCCTAAATAGTTGTACAGATAAGCGATGTGGTGGCAAGGTTCGTTGCCATGCCAGTAGCCACCGATACGCCCCTGGATGTCATGCGCTCCCGGAATATCGTCCGGCAATTCGACCGTAAAGAGATCGTCTAGTCGCTTCTCGAAAAGTTTCTTCCCTGCCAGATTGATATATCCCTGCACATCATGCGGAACTGTCCATGTATATTGCATTGTAAAACCTTCGGTAATATCTCCCCAACCGTTCACCGATCCCGGTCCTTGATAAGCTACCGGAGTAAACGGAGTACGCCAATTACCCTGGCTGTCACGACCACGCATATACTTCGTTTCCGGGTCGATCAGAGTCTGATAAGAAAGAGAACGGTTCAGAAAATACTGATAATCGTCCATCTTGCCCAAAGCTTTGGCAGCCTGTGCGATACAATAGTCGTCATAGGCATATTCCAATGTTTTGGAAACCGACTCCGCCTCTTTGTCAAACGGGACGTAGCCATTCCGCATATAGTCGGGCAAACAGTCGTAATGTTCGTTCAAGGCAGTCGTTTTCATCGCCTCATACGCCCGTTCGTAGTCGAAACCTTTCACACCTTTGACGATCATATCCGCCAGGACGGAGACCGCATGATAGCCGATCATGCACCAAGTCTCGTTTCCGTAAAAAGACCAGATCGGGAGCATTTTCTCCACGCTCTTGTCAAAGTGGGCCAGCATCGAATTGGCGATGTCGGCATTTATGTCCTGATGCACTAAATTGAACCAGGGATGCAAAGCCCGGTAGGTGTCCCACAAAGAAAAAGTCGTATAGTTGGTAAAGCCTTTCGCTTGCTCGATATTCTTGTCCAACCCCCTGAAACGGCCATCCACATCCTGGAAAACAAACGGATGGAGAGCGGCATGGTAGGCAGAAGTATAAAACGTTTCCTTTGTCTTCCGGTCGGTAGTTATCCGGTATTTTTGCAATTCTTTCTCCCAAAGTTCCTCCCCTTTCTCTTTGAGGCTGTCAAATGTCAGTCCGTCCAGTTCCTGCATATTCATCTTCGCCCCGGAGGTACTGACGGAAGAGATGGCCGTTTTCACGATCACTTCCTCCCCTTCCCCAGTTGCGAAAGAAAGGCAAGCCATCAGGTTCTTTCCCCAAGCCTCACGGTCGCTCCTGAACCGGGATGTATTATAGATCACCGGCTTCTTGTCCTGCATGAAGCGCAGACCCGTCAATTTTCTGGAAAAGACAGCTGCAAAATAGACATGGCGTTCAGGTCCCCACCCTTTCACCAACTTATAGCCAGTGATGGTCGAATCGTTTTCCATGCGCAGGTTGGCCCATTCGCACGACTGCCAAAGCGTATGGTTCATATCAATCATGATAAATGATTTTTCCGATTCGGGATAAGTAAAACGGAACATGCCACTCCGTACCCCTGCCGTCATCTCCGCCTTCACGCCGTAGTCTTGCAAGCGGACGGCATAATAGTTCGGAGTAGCCTGTTCCTCGTCGTGCGTGTATCGGGAACGATAGCCCTCATCGGGATTCTCACGACTTCCGGGTTCCAGTTTCATCTCTCCGGTTCCGGGGATAAACAGAAAATCTCCCAAGTCAGGAATACCGGTCCCGCTAAGATGCGTCAGGCTAAAGCCCAGGATAGAAGTGTGGTTATATTTATAACCGGCAGCCGCATCATAATATTTAGCATCCGTATCCGGGCTGATCTGGATCCCTCCGAACGGGATCTGCGCTCCCGGATACACATTGCCATAACCATCCGTTCCTACCAGCGGATTGACGTATTCCGTCAACTTTTCATTCTGTGCCGTGCCGGATAAGGCGGCACACGACACAGCGATCAAAGTACAAATTCGTAATTTCATATTCAAACTATTGTCGTTATAAATAAAAAGGACTATCTGAAACAAGGTCCAAATAGCCCTTTTGATTATAGTTAGACTGAAAGTCCTATTATAATTAAGTGCTTATGTTAATATTAATACTTCCAGCCATCTATATGCAATCTTATTTATTTTCCCAATTCATTGGAGAATGAGTAAGGAACGTCACTGTCCTGCGTACCCCGACTCTTGTTCGGTGTGGCCGACATATTATAAAGAATGTTCATGCCACGCATCAGGTCGCCATGTGTCAGATAATTCTTCGTATAGTTCTTGCCATTCACTTTCATAGACGAGATGTAACGGTTCGCCTCGCCATTATTGTTGGCCTTGATCACGACCTTCTTGCCGTTTTCCAGGTTCAGCGTCACGTTTTTGAACAACGGAGACCCTAAGATATATTGGTCCGTACCCGGACAAACCGGATAGAAGCCGAGAGCCGAGAATACATACCATGCCGAAGTCTGCCCGTTGTCCTCATCACCGCAATAGCCGTCAGGAGTCGCGAAATAGAGCTTGTCCATCACTTCACGCACCCAATACTGCGCTTTCCAGGGTTCGCCGGAATAGTTGTATAGGTAGATCATGTGCTGGATCGGCTGGTTGCCATGCGCATAATTACCCATATTCATAATCTGCATTTCGCGGATTTCATGGATCACGCCACCGTAATAACTGTCATCGAACAAAGGCGGGACATTGAATACGGAATCCATCATGGCGTTGAAACCGACCTTTCCTCCCATCAAGTCGATCAGTCCCTGCGGATCATGGAAGACCGACCAGGTATAATGCCAACTGTTACCTTCCGTAAAGGCGTCTCCCCATTTCAGCGGATTGAAAGGAGACTGGAACGAACCGTCCTCGTTACGGCCACGCATCAACTTGGTTTCAGGATCGAATAGGTTCTTATAATTCATAGCATGTTTCGCGAAAACGGCAATTTCGGATTCAGGTTTGCCCAAAGCCTTACCTAGTTTATAGATGGCCCAGTCGTCATAAGCATATTCCAACGTACGAGCGGCACTTTCGTTGATTTTCACGTTATAAGGCACATAGCCCAATTTATTGTAATATTCATATCCCAGACGTCCGGTCGATTTCACCTTCGGATGTACACTGTTAGCCCCATGCACAACAGCCTCCCAAAGTGTTTCGATATCATATCCGCGAAGCCCTTTCAGGTAAGCATCCGCCACAACAGAAGCCGAGTTATTGCCGACCATGCAGCCACGATGTCCCGGACTTGCCCATTCCGGCAGGAAGCCGCTCTCCTTATAGGTATTGGCAAGCCCCTCCTGCATCTTCGTATTCATATCCGGATACATCAGGTTCAAGAAGGGGAACAGGCAACGGAACGTATCCCAAAAACCGGTATCGGTAAACATATACCCCGGCAGCACTTCTCCGTTATACGGACTGTAATGTACAACTTTTCCGTTTGCATCAAGTTCGTAGAAACTGCGCGGGAAAAGTAGCGAACGGTACAGGCAGGAATAGAATGTGCGTAGTTTGTCCACATCGTCGTCTTCCACGGCGATACGTCCTAAAGTTTCATTCCACACTTGGCGACCAGCCTCGGCTATTTCGTCAAACGAACGATCGCCCAATTCTTTCAGGTTCAGTTCAGCCTGTTCAGGGCTGATAAAAGAAGAAGCTACGCGAGCATGGACAATCTCGCCCTTGCGGGTGGAAAAACCGACAATGGCACCGGTATGGTTCTCTTTCGCTTCAGTCTCGCCTTTGCGGATCTCATCATCACCGACAGTCGCCTTATAAGTAAAAGGCTTGTCAAACACGACGACGAAATAGTTGCGGAAGTTCTGAGGCACCCCTCCGCTGTTACGAGTCGTATAGCCAATGATCTTGTTTTCTTCGGGTATGATCTTGACATAAGAACCACGGTCGAAAGCATCGACAATCACATACGAGTTGTCCGATTCGGGGAAAGTGAAGCGAAACATGGCGGCACGTTCCGTCGGCGTGATTTCCGTCACAACGTCATGGTCAGCCAGATACACCCGGTAATAATTCGGTTTTGCCACTTCCGCCTTATGGGAAAACCAGCTGGCACGTTTATCTTGGTTAAACACCACTTTACCGGTAACGGGCATAATGGCAAACTGTCCGTAATCGTTGATCCAAGGGCTGGGTTGGTGAGTCTGCTTGAAACCACGGATCTTGTCCGCGTCGTATGTGTACGCCCAGCCGTCTCCCATCTTTCCGGTCTGTGGCATCCAGAAATTCATACCCCAGGGCATGGCAATTGCCGGATAAGTATTACCTGTCGAGAGAGAAATTTTCGACTGGCTCCCGACCAGCGGATTCACGTAATCCACCAGGTCCTTTTTGTCAGCCGCATCCACCGTAAAGAGGCTGCTGCAAAGCGTAATCGCTAAAATTAATAATTTCTTCATGGATAGAATATGTTTAATTAATTTGAAGACAAAGAATAGGGTCTGTCTGTCCCGTTAAAAACACGTTTTTTATTAGGAGAAGAGGTCATTTCGAACGTCAGCGTACCACCATCCATAATGTCCTGCTGAGTAATGAACCCTTTCGTATAGGGCTTGCCATTCAACTTGACCGACTTGACATAGCGGTTTTTGTCGCTCACCTTGTCGGCCTTTACCTCAAAAGTCTTTCCGTTTTCCAGCATAACCTTCATATAAGGCAAGTAAGGAGCTCCCAGCACATACTGGTCCGTACCCGGACAAACCGGATAGAACCCCATCGAAGACAGGATATACCAGGCAGACATCTGGCCGCAATCGTCGTTACCGCACAGGCCGTCGATATTATTGCGGTACATTTTATTCATGATTTCACGCTGCCAGTATTGCGTTTTCCAAGGTTGCGAGGTCCAGGCATACAGAAACGGGATATGATGGCTCGGTTCGTTGCCATGCACATAGCCGCCCAGCAAGCCTTCCTCCGTCACATCCTCGGTCTGGGCGAAAAACTCGGCAGGCAGGTGCATCGTAAACAGGGAATCGAGCTTGGAGACAAAGGACTTGTCGCCTCCCATCAGGCGGATCATATTGTCCACATCCTGCGGCACATAGAAAGAATAGTTCAAGGCATTTCCTTCGATAAAACCTTCACCATGCGTGTTCAGCAAGTTGAAATTCTCTTTCCAGCGTCCGTCGGCATAACGAGGACGGGCATAGCCCATATTCGTATCGAAAACATTCGTATAATTGGCCGCCCGTTTTTTATACGTATCGGCAACAGAACGGTTGCCGGCCAAAAGCGCCGTGTGGTAGATGGTCCAGTCGTCATAGGCATATTCCAACGTCAGGGAAGCGGCGCTGCCGTTATGGTCAAGTGCGACATACCCTTTTTCCATATATTCGCCGGTCCCGTCCAGGTAAGGGATCGTGGAACTGCTCACCATCGCTTTCAAAACCTCTTCCTTATCCAACGGAAGACCTTTCGCCACGGCATCGGCCAAAACGGAAACGGAATGATATCCGATCATGCACCAGTTTTCATTTGCCATATGGCTCCAGATAGGCAAAGCCTTATGCACGCTTTGCTCGCAATGCTTCAGCATGGAGCGGGCGATATCCGTATTTACCCGGCGGTTGATGATGTTGAACAGCGGATGCAGGGCACGATAGGTGTCCCAAACGGAAAAGACCGTGTAGTTCGTGAAATCGTCCGCCTTGTGGATATTATGATCCAGCCCGCGATACTGTCCGTCCACATCCGTATAGACACACGGATTGATCATGGTGTGATACAAAGAGGTGTACAGCATCGCCAACTGGTCGTCCGTGCCATTGGCTTCGATAACGGACAATTCCTTATTCCAGGTTTCACCGGCACGAGCCGCCAACCGGTCGAAACTATAGCCGGAGGCTTCAGCCCGCAGATTTTTCAAAGCGCCATCCGTGCTGACTCCCGAAAGCGCCACTTTCACTTCCAATTCCTCGGAAACCGCCGGATCGAAATCGAAATAAGCAACGATCTTGCGTCCGCCTATATCCGGAAAGTTTTCTTTCATATTGAATTTGCCGTATCCGCCCCGGTAATTGACTTTTGCTTTTTCCTCGCATCCGTAATGAACGACCGGTTTGGAGAAAGACATGGCAAAATAAGTATAGTTGGTACGCGCCCATCCGTTCGTGATACGATAGCCTGTGACCAGCGTATCATTTTCGACCCGGATATTCGTCCAAAGGACTTTTCCGTCGTAATTGTAGATACCATGAATCATATCCAAAATGATTCGCTGGTTCTTCGCTTCTTTCGGGAACGTATATTTATGCACACCCACCCGCTTGGTTGCCGTCAGTTGTGCTTTCACGCCGTAGTCGGCCAGCATCACTTCATAGTAGCCGGGACGGAATACCTCCGTATCGTGTGAGAAACGCGAACGGTAGCCACCGTCCGGGTCGGTTGCCGTTCCGGGATTCAGTTTCAATTCGCCGGTAGCCGGCATAATCAGGATATCGCCGAGGTCGGAATGTCCGGTTCCGCTGAAATGCGTATGGCTGAACCCGACGATACTGCTGTCCTTATGTTGATAGCCGGCACAATATTCATAGGCACGCGGCTGATACTTGCCATCCACGTTATGAGGGATCGTGTCCGTGTCCGGGCTCAACTGGACCAGTCCGAAAGGCACGCAAGCCCCCGGAAACGTATGTCCCATCCCGTTTGTCCCGATAATCGGATTCACCAATGCTGCCTTATCTTGGGCGGACAAGTTCCCAAAGATCAGCAAAGCTGAAAATAAAAGAATTGTCTTCTTCATGATATCTTGTTTCTATATTTATTTTGATAAAAAGGCTTGATACTCATTCCACAGCCCTTCAATGCTGGCATCATCGCCGAACATACGCTTCATCGCCTTGTCGAAACTCCATTCGTCGAGGTCGCGGACCGTCTCATGGAACTTGCGGATGGCATCCGGGTCTTTGGTCGTCAGCCATTGGATAAAAAAGCCTGTCGTACGATAACCGTCCATCCAGTTACCACCCGGTTTGCGGGTACTCATATCGAAATATCCTGCTTGGGCACGGACTGCATCCGCCAGCCCTTCGATACAAGCCCAGAATGTTTTGTTGGTTGAATAGGAACCGATTCCTTTCGGTTCGAACTGATAGGCGTGTACCAATTCATGAAACAGGACACCACGTGTTTCAAAGTCGAGCTTATAAAGGGATTCGTTCGCTGATTTCTCAATATGCTGAGTGCTGTAAACAATCGAGGTATTGGCCGGATTACCACTCTTGGCTGAAACTCCGTCATAATCTTTCAACGTATAATGAACCTTTTGAACATCATTCATCGTATCTTTTGCCGAATAGAAAAGAATTTCGGCTACCTTTCGAGCATGATAACGTATGTATTCGTCCGGATTCTGGACAAGATCCTCATAAATGGCAGCCCCCTTAGTTTCCGGATCAATCACTTCGTAATCGATTTCCGGATATTTGAAATCTTCCCAGCCGGCATTCAGATTCTCATCGAACAACACCACATCTCCCAACACCAATGTATCACCAACTGCCGTAGCAGCTTCCAGCATATACTGTTTATAATTGGAAGGTTTGGTTATCGAACAAAGAATTTCCTGATAGCGTGAACAGAACGTCTGGTCTTTCCGTTCATCCACAACCACCCAGTTCTTCCCGTCATAGGAACCTTTCAATATCCAGGCACACGGATCATGTACAGGCGTCTCGCCGGACGAATAGATTTTATAACTTTGGATGGGAACAGTATATTGTTCATCAAAAATCACTTTATTTACCCCTTCCGTTCCCACGAAACAGGTTGTCGGATTCCCATCTGACAATTCAGGAACATTCACCGGTAATTTTGCCTGACAAGAACACAATAATAAACTTATCGATACTAATATATAACTCTTCATGCTTTCAAAAATATTTCAGTTTTTACTTATTCGACAACTTAATGAAAATACTCCGCTGGAAATACTAAATCATCTCCAGCGGAGATTAAAACTAAAAACACAAACTCCCCATTATTTTTTACATCAGTGAAAAATTCTTTACTTTACCAAATTCATCACAATATTAAAAATTCCCCTCTATACAAGAGTAACACTCAAATGCCAAAAGAATACCACAATTGACATTGATCAATTATGATACTATTTAGGAAATCTACGACACCTTCTATACTTTGTAAAGACAAACCAGAGCACCAAAATCATAAAGCATCCATCTGTTTTCGTCACCGATACGGACTAATCATATAACTGTTTTGCAAAACCAACCATCATACTATCATATCCGTCTATATACAACTTTAAACCAATAAGTTACAGCATGACAGTTGCCGTTTTTTACTATCATTCATCTGTCATAACCATCATGGCGAAAAAAACGATAACATCCAGTGTATCAATTATACGACAAAAACAGAGACCGTCCGGGAACAGGTACAAAACATGTTAAAACAGCTTCATTTTTCATCAAGACCGGCTTTTCTTTTGTCAAAAACGGCTTGAAGAGCCGCTTGAGACCCGGGTGTAAGAGCCACGGAGACCCGGGTGTGGGAGAGGTGCAGACCCGGGTCTGTGCAAGGCCTTTCCGTGGATGCGTGGATGTTTATCCGCCATGCCGTGGGTGTTTTTATGCCTCGTTTTTGCATCTTGTCCGGCAAACTAGGTCGTTTTAACACAAAAACGTTCTCGTTTTATCGATGACCATTTGGGCTTATATAAATGCAAACATCCCATTATCAACCATATAAATAAACCGACAAGTAAAAATCATGATAGATGCATGATGGTAGAATGATAGTGAAAAACAGCAACTATCATACTTTAACATACTGTAAAGCAACAGTTAACAACCAGAAATGACAGTATGATGGTTGGTATGCGAAATTTTCATAAGAGAAAAGAGGTGATCCCGGATAGTAATTTTGGTTGCCCTAAAAACAAACAAGCCTGCCAAGAAAAACTCAGCAGACTCGTTATATTATTCTGAAAAAATAGCCTATTATAATTAAGTGCTACATTAATATTCAAAATAGCCATTCTTTCAGTCAGCCATGCACCATTATTCCCAACCCGGAGTTGTCTGTTTCAGGATCGGACTTGCATTCAGTTGGTTTTGAGGAATAGGGAAATAGCTATATTCTTTGTCTGTAGCATCTTTTCCCTTATTCCACCATTCTTCATGGAATTTATTCCAACGAATCAAATCAATACGGCGGCGGCGTTCACCGATGAACTCACGTCCCCACTCATCTAAAAATTCAGAATCCGTCAACTTATCCAGATTTGCCACATAGCTATATTTCGACCATTCTTCCGCAGGGTAATTTCTTACCCGTACATAATCCAATAGTTCAGCTGCTTTTGCCTTATTTCCTTCCCTGTAATAGCATTCTGCCAATGAGTAATACATTTCAGACAAGCGCATCTCAGGAGTAGACTGAGAACGGAACAAACCATCATGATCCGGTAAATAAGGGAATTTATTGAAACGGAAACCGGAATTTTCTTCACCGGTAGTCACCTGAGAACCTTTCGCGATCACATCAGCATCATTACAAATGAAATATCCCCCACGGGCAGCAGCATCCAACAAGGCTTGTTTCTTGTTTTCGGCGTTCAACGACTTATCTTCTGAAAAACGTCCTACCTGGTCGACAAACACCAACGGGAAACCCATCCATTCTTCGGAGCCATTCACATTTTCATCTGTAAAACCATATTGCTTCGACTCGTCATATTTCATCTGTGCCCCTTGCAAGAAGAAACCTTCATAACCACCTTTCGCATCTGTCGTATGGAAAGGAATTACACGATAGTCACACTTCGCATATTTTTCAAATGGATTTCCGAGTCCGCTGGCAAACTGATACACATTTCCTTGGAAGTCACGAGAAGGCTGCAAATGGATACCGTTGTTGCCACCACCATCGCTACCAATCGTCTGGGCTGCAGAATAGTGCATACCATCTGCCCACATCGTCTGTTGTTCCAAACGACCGCGTTCGTGCCAAAACTCGAACATATTCTCAGGAGACTGATATTTATTGATACCAGAACGGAACGGATCACGATAATCTTGTTGGTTTATGCTGTATGTACCATATTTACCGGCAATAATATCTTCCGCCCATTGCTTACAATCAGCATAATGATCCTCACCAATCCACACCTTGGCATTCAAATAAAGACGAACCAACAAACCGGCTGCCGGTCCCTGTGTCCAACGTCCGAGACGTTTTTCTTTCGGCAATGTAGGGATACATTCTTTCAATTCCGACTCAATGAAATCATAAACCTCTTTTGCTGTACTCTGAGGCACGATTTCATCAGAAGCCTGTTGTTCCGTAGCGATTGGAACCTGACGGTAAAAATCCAACAAAAACATGTAGTACCAAGCCCGCAATACACGTAAGTCACTATAATAAGCAGCCTTCTCTTCATCAGTAACACCGATCGCACTAAAATCAACCGTATTGAAATCACGCAACACCGTGTTTACCTGACTGATACACTGGTAAGATGCCACCCAAGCACCGTTGATCTGTCCTTGAATATAGTTCCATTTATGTTCGTGCAGGCGAATCCATTGGCCATCGTCATATCCGTGCCGTCCTTTCTGTGTCCAGACAAAATGGTCACCTGTCAATTCCTGCAACTTCCAGATATCACCGCGCCACGTAACATTGTCACTATGTTCGAAACAACGAACCACGGCAGCTTCAACAGACAATTTATCCGTATAATAATTGTCTCTCACTAAATCTGAATATACTTTTTCTGTCAGATCCGTACAAGATGTCATGGCAAGAGCACCCAACAAACCTGCAGCACATAATAATTTAATTTTTTTCATGTTCTGTCTCTTAATTTAATTAATAAGTGATTTGTACGCCAAATGTCAGATTCCTTGCGGTCGGATAGACCTCCATTCCACCGATTCCCGGCCACAAGCCTGTAGTCGTCACCGTCGTCGGATCTACCCCCGAATACTTAGTCAATGTAAACACGTTCTTCAACGTACCATACACACGTAAATTAGAAATCCACTTCGTATTCAATTTCGGAGTCCAACCCAATGTGATATTGTCCAAACGTAAATAATTACCATTCTGCAAGAAATAGTCACAAATCACTTTCGGGCCTTTGATATGAGCATTTTCTTCATAAGCGGAAGATAACTTGTTATCGCCGGAAACCACTTGCAGACCATAATACATTTCATACTGGTTCATCACTTTATAGCGAAAACGTCCACGGAAGAACAAAGACAAATCAAAGTCTTTATATCTGAACGTATTTCCCCAAGACAACTCCCACTTGGGAACACCTGTTCCATCCAGATAAACCTTATCCTGTTCATTACCATCGGCTCCCAACTTCGTTACTCCACCTTCTTCACCTTTTTCCCAAATCAGGATATTACCTGCATCATCGACACCTGCATAACGGAATCCATAAAAAGAACCTATCTCGATTCCGTCTTCTAGACGCTGAGCCGAACCAGGATTACCCGGAGAGGGGAATCCATCACCTTCTATATACCCCAACTGATACTTTTCGTTAGAGAATGATTTCAGTTTGGATTTTGTATAAGCCAAATTCAAATTTGTAGAATAAGAAAAATCTTTTGTTCGTACTGCATCCCAATTCACTTGGAACTCAAAACCTTTAGATGTAGTTGTACCCACATTTGCATAAATTTTATCATGCAGATACGGTGGCAAAGGAACAGGATATTCACCGATTACATCACGACCTTCACGAATGAATGCATCAAAGCTACCCGACAGACGAGAGTTAAATAAAGTATAATCAATACCCAAGTTGTAAGAAATCTGTTTTTCCCAAGCCAAATCATAATTTGGGTTATTACCTGGTCCATACCCCATGATAAATTTACCATAAGTATCACTATAGTACTGTCCGAATCCAGAATATTTGGCCTGTGCCGTATAACGGTCGAACCCGGAACGTCCGGTTACACCATACGAAAAACGAAGTTTTAAATCGTCAACGGCAGAACTGTTTTCAAACACCGGCAATTTGGACACACGCCAAGCAGCCGATGCTGCCGGGAAAAGTCCCCATTTATGATCTTCACCAAACTTAGAGTTACCTTCATGGCGTAAAGATCCTGTAAACAAGAATACGTCATTCCAGTTATAATTAATACGCCCCAAAAACGCGATTGTTTTTTCTTCTTCTTTATGGGATTCCATCCCCAAGCGGCCATTCACCTTTTCGTACTCACCGCCTTGAAGATAGTTATATAAGAATGCATCGGAAGGAAAATCACGGTTCGATGCTGAGAACCATTCGTAATCGAATTGCTGATAGGAATAACCGCCCATAATTTTGAAATCATGTTCATCATTGATTTTGAACGAATAATTTCCCAACCATTCCAATGTCCAATCTGTCCAAGCTTCCTGTTTCAAGAGTGCATAACCATTATAATTTCCATTAATACAATCTTTATGTGTCTTGAACTTATACTGAGACTGTTTCTTGTTATGTCCTTGGCGACCAAGCTTTAATTCTGTATTCAGATTTTTCAGAATGTTCAGTTTCAAGTTCAAATCGATTGTGGAATATTCCTGTTTTGCACCATTCTCCTGCTCCGTCAAATTTTTGACAGGATTAAAGGAATAACTATTACCTTTGAATGCATCCATCTCATCCACACTGAACGTCGGATTCAACTGAACAGCCTGCTTGAACGAAGCATAATCCGTATAATCTTCGTCAGCTATACGATAAGAGAAATTACCGCCTACTTCCAACAACCCCTCCAAAGTCGTATGCTTAAAGTTTCCACGTAAACCGTATTCTTTACGATCAGAAGCGATATCCAATCCTTCCTTACCTTTAAAGTTAGCAGACATACGGAAAATAGTTGTTTCGCTACCACCGGACAATGAAATATTGTGATTATGACCAAAATTATTTTTATTGATCAACTCATCATACCAATTGGTTCGATGCCCGTAATCAACAGCACCTGTAACCTTGTCCAAATAGGCTTCTGCATCCAAAACATCCGGTTTGCTTGCCACAAAATCATGTTCGACATAGCCATCATACGTAATGGTCGTCTTACCCGCCTTTCCCTGTTTGGTCGTTACTAAGATTACACCATTTGCACCACGAGAACCATAGATAGCTGCAGCAGAACCATCTTTCAATACGGTAATAGACTCGATATCCGACTGTGCCAAATTACGCAAATCTCCTCCCGGCATACCATCAATCACAATCAACGGACTGTTACCGGCCTTCAAAGAAGAAGCTCCACGCACTTGAATACTACCACTCGTATTCGGGTCAGCAGCGGCAACACTATTAACCACGACTCCGGCTACTTTTCCATCCACCATCTGCATCGGATCATTCACGGCACCAGCCAAAAAATCTTTGCTACTTACACTCGTAACTGCCGTAGTCAAATCCTTCTTCACAGAAGAACCATAACCGACCACCACTACTTCCTGCAAGTTCTCAGTGTCTTCTTGCAATGTAATATTAAAGGTTGTCTGACCTTTTACCGGCACTTCCAATGTCTTAAAACCGATATAAGAGATTTGCAATACAGCATCATCCGGTACATTTTCAACAGTAAATGTACCGTTCACATCGGTAATGTTACCGATCGTTGTTCCTTTGACGATCACATTGGCACCAATAACAGGGTCTCCAAAATTATCGACCACAGTACCCGTCAAAGTCCGACCTTGTTGTATAACCATCACTTCACGATCCAATACCGGAACAGCAAATGCGGCATTAACAGAAAAAGCAGACATTAATAAGCATAAGGCTGAGGCCTTCACTATCCCATTTGGGGATAATAGCTTAGATTCATTCATCATTTTTTTGCTTTTAATTTAACATGAACACATTAAAATTCAGAAAATTGAAAGAACTATCTTCCAATCTATATTTTTTAATTTTATTTTTTGTAATTCAATGACAATATTAGCCGATCTTAACACAATTACAGTAACACAGGGCAGCAAAAAGAGTATCATATTCAACCTATGACCGATTATGACACTCTTTTGTACAATCAGGACACTACACAAAAAACAATAAAAGATTATTTCGCATTTGTAAAGTCTGTCGACAGATCAACCCCTGCATCCAAATGACACGCCAAACACTTGACATGTAATGACACTCCAAAATCGGAAAGACAAGAAAAACGACAATTCAAGACGAACCGATATTTCAACAGAAATAGAAATATGACCAAAAAGGGGGTATTGTCTACTTTATCCAATTATATCGGATAAACCGAATTAAAGACTACGAATAAAAATCAGTTACATTTGGAAACGCCCTATTGCATCCGTCGATACTCTCCCGGTGTAACTCCGTATTTGGCTGAAAACTCACGATAAAAATAGGACTTGTTGGAGATTCCGACCTGATAGATGATTTCTTGCACACTCAGGTTCGTCGTGACTAAAAGCCGGGCAGCATGCATCATGCGGTAGTCCTTGATAAAATCACTCGGTGTCAACGGTGAAATTTTTTTAAAACGGCGATACAAAGCACGGGTATTCATGCCTAATTTGTCGGCTATAAGTTCAGGACGCAACGTATCCTGAGCAAGGTTTTCCTTAATTATAGCTGTCACGGAATCCATAAACTCCTTATCTTCCTGATGGATCAACTGGCCGCCGGACTGCTCATAAGCGCTTTCCGGAGAATAATAATAGTCTTTCAGTTCTTTTTTATTCGCCATCAATCTGTTCACAACGGAATGGAGCACTACGGATGAGAATGGCTTGGTCAGGTATACATCGGCACCCAGATCCAATCCTTCCGCCTGTTCGCTTTCCGAGACTTTTGCCGATACTACGATTAAAGGTATATGCCGGGTGAACTTATCAGACTTGATACGGCTGATCAACGCAAACCCATCCATACTCGGCATCATGATATCCGTAATAATCAAATCAGGAGTTTGCTGGTCCATCAAGGCCAAAGCCTCTTCTGCATTAAATGCCTCCCGAACGGCATATTCGGACGATAAAGTTTCCTTAATCAGCCAAACGATATCCCGGTTATCATCAACCACCAAGATAACCGGATTACCGATATTCCCAGTGGTTTCGGCAGTGGCTTCGGCAGCCACTGGTTGTGCAACCGGAACCTCTTCATCGGCTTGTTCGTCTAAATCCATTTCCTCGACCTCCAGATAAGGCAACGTAACGATAAATCCGGCAGATTCCCCCTCCTTGCTTTCCACATTTATCTCACCACGAAGCAACTGGACCATACTATGGCAGATGAAAAGTCCTAATCCGTTTCTGGAAGTCATCTGAGTATAATTATTTCCATCCAAATCTCCTAAGATATGAAAACGATCAAAAATCGTTTTCAAGTCAGCTTCCGCTATCCCCTTACCCGTATTATATACCTTTATTATCAGAGACTCATTTTCTATCCGGACAGAAACATCAATCGTACCTTTCTGTTCCGTGTATTTGAATGCATTCGACACCAAATTGCGTATAATCTTTTTCAAACTGGGTACATCCGTATTCCAATAAACCGGTTTATCAACATCACTGAAGGTAAAATTGATCCCGTTCTGCTCCGCAACAGGTATAAACGATTCGCATTGCTTCCGGATCAAACTGCTTACGGACACCCGTTTGATCTGTATATGACTGAATCCGACCTCCTCGATCTTTCTGATATCCAAAATTTCCTGGATCAACTCATTCAGATTTGTGACATTCTCACCCAGGATACGGGCATACTTCTCCAATTTCCCATCAGCCAATCGGTCAGCGGATATCTTGATATAATCATTTACGCCATTAATCAAAGTCAAAGGCGTACAAAGCTCATGCGTGATGTTGGCAAAGAAATTCAACTTCGCTTCATATAGTTTTTCTTTTTGCTCTTCTCTGATTTTCCGGGCGACTTCGGCCTGTTTTTCCACAATCCGGCGGCGCAGCCAATACACGATACCCAAACATATGGTCACCAGTACCAAACCATAGGCAATCATGGCCCAAGAACCGCGATACCAGGGAGGCAACACCCGTATATGCAAAAAATACTCCTTGGCATCCGAATCGAACACATCATTCTTGTAACGGACTTTCAAAACATAATTGCCATAAGGTAACTTCGTAAAAACAACCTCGTTATCTTTCTGCAGTTCGGTCCATGATGTATTATAGTTTTCCAATAAGTACGAATACTCATAGTTTTCCCCGTGTATATAGTCGGTCGCCACAAAAGAAATCGAAAATGTGGATATGTTGGGGGGAATGGTCACATATCCGGTTTTCTGATCCGTATAGTCATACAAACTATGCGTTTCATGCCCCATCTTCATTTCAAAAAAATGTAAGGCCGGCTTATAATTCTCCTGCCGGTCGTTTTGCGGATCTACCCATATCACCCCGTTAATCCCACCGAAGAACAGTTTTCCCGTGTAAGGGCACTTCCAATAAGCATCATCCGAGAATTCCGTCACATCCAGATCAGGACTTTCATAATTATGAAAAAAACGATTGTGAGGATTATATTTGGTAAGTCCCTTATTCGTACTCAGCCAAACACAGCCGTCAGAATCTTCCAGAATACCGTGAACCATATCATTCTTGATACCGTCGATCCTGCTATATTGGCGTACTTCCGCCGGGTTCCCAGAATGTAATTTCATCTGTGTCATACCAGAACTCGCCCCCAGATAAAAAGTAGAATCCTTGCTATAACACATACAAAGCACATCCCCTACCGCCCGGTTACCGGCATTATTCATCGGAATAAATTCGTATTTCTTAGTCAACAGATTAAAACGAACCAATCCATATCCCCCACGGCTCCCTAAATAAAGAAGAGAAGCCTCATCATCATAACTCATTGAATGGAACTCATTACAAATCTTTCCATCCTTTTCAAGGATAAAAGACTTTACATATTTAATCACAAGCTCCCCCCCTTTTCTACCAATAACAACTTCCAGCAAACCATCTCCGGTCGTTGCCATCCATAACGTCGAATCATTCACTTCACGGATGGCATGGACATATCTGATCTTTGTATCAACAAGACTTGCCATCGTATGGACTTTCTTGTCCACTAAGGAATAATATGACAACCCCGGTCCTTCTGTCCCGATCCACACCCAGGGATAATAGTTACTTTTACGGAAACAATAGACACGATCACTAGACAAGCCGCTCGATGTTGTGAAGTGTTTGACTTTCTCGGCTGGTATTTTTCCTTTTTCATAGGAATCATAATCTTCCACACGCACAAAACCATTTCCTTTAGTTCCGAACCAAATTGTTTTCTCATCCTCGGTATAGATCGAACGGACCGGATTCCGCACGACAATCGGCAAACTCTTGAGTTGAATCCCTGAAAATCGGTTATACTTGTCATAATACATCCGGACTCCCTGCCCGTCCGTCCCCACCCATAGGATATCCTGCTTCCGGTCAGGTAAAACACAAAATAGCCCGACATCAAACCTCAATGCCTCTTCCTGATTATCGATGTTTAGCAAAAGCCCGTTCCTGAAAACCAAGTAGGGGACGGAATGAAACAAAGCGATACGGGAAAGCTTTCCATATTGCTCCATCCAGCCGGTAAGGTCGGCCAGATACTCTTTCCTGCGATCTTTCATCCGGTAAGAATAAAAGTGGTTTTCCATATCCACATAATACAAAGTGCCATCGAGGTAATAAGCACGGTCAATTTCCTTTTCATGAATCGGAGTTTTCTTTATGTCCAATACCAAGGGAAAAGACTCAAAATCCGGACAAATCTCAAGCAGGCAGCCATCGGCGTCAAGAATAAAGAATTGCCTTTCTCCGTTTGCAAACAAGACTTTGGATACTTCTTCATTCATTCCCTGTACATGTACATCCTGAAAAGAGCCGGTTTCGGGAGAATAGCAGGAGATAAAATCTTTTTGCTTTATGAGCAGTGTATTACCTGCCGAATCAGACACCACATTCAAACATTCGGGATATTCCGTGTAGGACTCCGTCACCTTCCGGTCTTTCAGCGAGAACCGATTCAATCCCATAGAAGTCGATACCCACAGAAATCCATCCCCACCATACACGATTTTATTGATGATATTACTGCACAAGGTATTCTTGTTATTCGGTTCAAAGCGAAATACATATGTATTCTTGCCGTTATACAGATTCAAACCGTCGTAGGTACCGATCCACATATAACCGTTCTCATCCTGATACATGTCAAGGATAGCATTATTTGACAAATCTATATTATTTGCCATATGCAGGGAAATCCCCGCAGACACCGGACAAGAAAAAAGGAACAAACAGACAATAACAGCCCTTACAAAACGGAAAAACGCCGCATATTTGGTATCTATATAGGATAAATTCATAATAACGATTATTAGGCCACAAATATAGCAAATAATGTGTCAATTTTTTCTTACTTTTGCGCCAAACGTCTGTAACTAATAAAGTATTAATCGTTTTAATACATAAATATATGAAAAAGTATCTTCCTATCGCCGCTTCCGTCCTGCTTCTTGCAGCCTGTAGCGAAAAACCGGGTTACGAAATTACCGGTACCGTTTCAAACAGTGATTTGAATGGTAAGTATGTATATCTCTATGAATATGGGGTAAAAGATGCTGCATCATTGGACAGTGCCTTAGTACAAAACGGATCTTTTGCTTTGAAAGGCACACAAAACGCTCCTGCCCTCCGTACTCTCCGTTTTTCGGAAGAAGTGGTTGAACCGGTGCGTGTCGCTCCCGGAGAAAACGCTCCGTTCATGGCAACATTCGTACTTGAAAACGGAAAATTAGCAGTCGTGCTGGACTCTACTTCCACTGTTAGCGGTACTCCCGAAAATGACGCACAAAAAGAATTGCAGGCCAAAATCAAAGACTTACGCTCTGGTATAGACAAATTGGTCGCCGATATGAAGTCGGGCGATGAAAACCTGATAAAACAGGCGGAAGCCAAATATGAAGAGATCGACCGTAAGATTACGGAAACCGTTGTCAACTACATCCTGGCTCATACAGATAAACAGTCTGCCGCCAAGAACCTCTACGATTTCCGTTACAATATCGACGAAGAGCAGCAAAACGAAATCATCTCCAAAGCAGATTCTTCTTTCAAGTCCGTTCCGGGAATCAGCTATATGATCGATCATCTGAATGTTTTGAAAAAGGTAGCCATAGGACAGAAGTTCACTGATTTCGAAATGCCGAACGCTAAAGGTGAGGTGCACAAACTTTCCGAATACGTCGGTAACGGCAAAGTCGTCCTGATTGATTTTTGGGCATCCTGGTGTCCTCCCTGCCGTGCAGAAATGCCGAATCTGGTCAAAGCCTACAAAGATTACAAGGACAAAGGATTCGATATTGTCGGTATCTCGTTGGACAGCAAAGCCGATGCGTGGGCCAAAGGCGTAAAAGACCTAAACATCACCTGGACACAACTGTCCGACTTGAAAGGTTGGCAGAACAGTGGTGCCGCTCTTTATGGTGTCAACAGCATCCCTCATACCGTACTGGTGGACAAAGACGGTACAATCATCGCCAAGAACCTGCACGGTCAGGAGTTGGAAGATAAAATTAAAGAAGTTTTGAAATAACCGGTCCTGTTGCACGGCTGAATTTTAAATTTTATCTTTGTGCGGTCTTTTAAAAGCGATCTTACATTAAAATTAGCATAAAGTTTTATTATCACTTTAATATAATAAATTAGCGATTATGATTTATTCACATGAAGTTCAACACATGTGTGTTGTAAAGAAGGGAGCTAACCACCAGTGTGCTCCGATTCCTGAAGAAGGAAAGTGGGTTAGAGCAACTCAGATTTCTGATATTTCTGGTTTGACACACGGTATCGGTTGGTGTGCACCGAAACAGGGTGGATGTAAGCTGACTCTGAACGTTAAAGAAGGAATTATCCAGGAAGCACTTGTAGAAACTATCGGTTGCTCCGGAATGACTCACTCTGCTGCTATGGCTTCAGAAATCCTGCCGGGCAAAACACTGTTGGAAGCATTGAACACTGACCTTGTTTGTGACGCTATCAACACTGCAATGCGCGAATTGTTCCTGCAGATCGTTTACGGTCGTACACAGTCTGCTTTCTCTGAAGGTGGTCTGCCTGTCGGTGCCGGTCTGGAAGACTTGGGTAAAGGTCTGCGCAGCCAAGTAGGAACCATGTTCGGTACATTGGCAAAAGGTCCTCGTTACTTGGAAATGGCAGAAGGTTACTGTACTCGTATGGCTCTTGATGCTGACGATGAAGTAATCGGTTATGAATTTATCCACTTAGGTAAATTCATGGATATGGTGAAGAAGGGTATGGATGCTAACGAAGCACTGGAAAAAGCCAAAGGCTCTTACGGTCGTTTCAAAGAAGCTGTAAAATATATCGATCCTCGTAATGAATAAGAAGACACTGACACGCGTCCTTCTCGGGCTGATCGCTATCACCACAGTGGCAACGGTTATCGCTTACTTCGTGATTAAGCCGGACCGTCCCTGGATGGCTTTTTATGTGGCCTGCTGCGGCGGTGTACTTGTTTTCAATTTTCTGATATCTTTATTTCTGGTAAATAAGAATTTAAAAAAGTAAAAAATAATATGGCTTTATTTGAAAGTTATGACCGCCGTATCGATCATATCAACGCGGTTTTAAAAGAATATGGTATCAACGGTATCGAAGATGCAAAGGCTATCTGCGACGCTAAAGGTATCGACCCTTATACAATGTGTAAGGAAACACAACCTATCTGTTTCGAAAATGCTTGCTGGGCTTACGTTGTAGGTGCTGCAATCGCAATCAAGAAGGGCTGCACCAACGCTGCCGAAGCTGCTGAAGCTATCGGTATCGGTCTGCAGGCATTCTGTATCGCCGGTTCTGTTGCCGACGATCGTAAAGTTGGTATCGGCCATGGTAACCTGGCAGCTCGTTTGCTTCGTGAAGAAACAAAATGTTTCGCATTCCTGGCTGGTCACGAATCTTTCGCAGCAGCCGAAGGTGCTATCAAGATCGCTGAAATGGCAAACAAAGTTCGTAAAGAACCGTTGCGTGTTATTTTGAACGGCCTAGGTAAGGATGCTGCTAAAATCATTTCCCGTATCAACGGCTTCACTTACGTTCAAACTCAGTTCGACTATATGACTGGTGAAGTAAACGTAATCGAAGAAAAAGCATACTCAAACGGTCTGCGTGCAAAAGTTAAGTGCTACGGTGCTGACGACGTTCGCGAAGGTGTTGCCATCATGCGTAAAGAAGGTGTTGACGTGTCTATCACAGGTAACTCAACTAACCCGACTCGTTTCCAGCACCCGGTTGCAGGTACTTACAAGAAAGAATGTATGGAAAACGGTCACCCGTATTTCTCTGTAGCTTCAGGTGGTGGTACAGGCCGTACCCTGCACCCGGATAATATGGCAGCCGGTCCTGCTTCTTATGGTATGACCGACACGATGGGCCGTATGCACGGTGACGCTCAGTTCGCTGGTTCTTCATCCGTACCTGCTCACGTTGAGATGATGGGATTCCTGGGTATGGGTAACAACCCGATGGTAGGTGCTACTGTTGCAGTGGCTGTTGCTATCGAGGAAGCTATGAAGAAGTAATTTAAGTTATTTCTAAACATATAAACTCCTGTAATCGTTATGGTTACGGGAGTTTTTTTTTGTTTATTGAAATATCTTATATGCTTCTTCTTTCTTATCCAATCAAATACTTCTTTAAACAACAAATCTTATCTGTAAAGCATTGGGATTGGTATATAGGATACATAAAAATACTCATGATTTTTCATTTTTAAAAGAAAACAGGATAAGAGATTTCTCTCCTAAAAATAATGAATTTGAAAGTATTTTGTGACCAATTTGTGACCAATTTGTGACCATTTCTGCATTTTCAAGAAACTGGTCACAAATTATCAACCAATAATCTGATTTACAATAATATAATCAAAATTAAAGAGCTTCTAAAATGTCTAATTTAATTTATTAAACAGATGGTTAGAAGTTCATTTTCTATTCTCTTCTTCATAAGAGAAAGTAAAGTTCGGAAAAATGGGAATGCCCCTATTGAAGTCATAATCACTATCAATGGTGAAAGATGTTCCTTTTCGACAGGGAAACAGGTTCATATTGATAAATGGGATAAAACCAAACAACAAGTAAAAGGTAAAGATGAGGAAGCCAAAAGCCTCAACAACTACCTGAAAGCCGTAAAAGCCAAACTGTATCAGAAAGAAGCGGAATTGTTGGATAGAGGTTTTATCATCACTGCTAAACTTCTATGTGAGGCATATCAAGAAAAGATCGAATCTCTGAAAGAGAAAAGTTTGTTTGAGGTTTTTACAGAACATAATCACGAACAAGAAAAATTAATTGGTAACGGAGGCTGTAAATTAAACTGTGTCAGCAAGGAACAAAGTATTAACTTTGCTAACACAGTTTAATTTACAGCCTCACGCAAGCTATTTCCTAACCAAAGTATATTTATATCCTGTTTCCGAACAATCCTGCAAAATAAGAGTATCCCCTTTGATAGACACAGGGTAGGCCGGGTTGGTCTCGTAGAAGACATCCATCAGATAGGCTTCATATCCGGCCCCCGTATCCGCTTTGCGCCAGTTCAAAGCCCCCGGTTCGGCTTTGCCGTCCTCCGTCCAGACATATTGGTCGTCTGCAAACTTGATGAAAGTATTCTCATATTCGCAAAACTCACGGGCGTTCTTGCCACTCACCAGTTCCCATTCTCCGTTGACCAGCGTCTTGATCTCCGGCAGATCCTTATCGAACAACGTTACATTCACGCTCTCCGCATCCTTCTTTTTATTGCTCTGACAAGCCGTACCAAACAGCAGGACAACGACAAGCAGCAACGGCAATACATTCATCAGCTTCTTCATATCACTCACTTATTTACAATGTTCCTTTATCAACTTTCCAGCAAGCGGATCGCCTAATTCTTTAGCTTTGTTGAATGCTTCGCAGGCTTCTGTTTTCTTCTCCAAACGGACGTAACAAACGCCCCGTAAGCGATAGCAGGCTCCAAAACCAGGAGCAATAGCGATTGCCCTCTCTATACTTTTCAGTGCTTCTTCATACTTCTGCTGACGAACGTAGATGGAAGCTTCTTCCGCATAGTAGTCAGGCGTGCTGGGACTTCCTTGTATAGCAGCCTGGATATCCTTCAAAGCTCCCTCCAAGTCACCCGCACGGAACTTGGCTTGTTCGCGCAGGAAGAAGAAGTTCGGAAGCACCTGTCCACCAATCAGCGTATAATAGAGGTCATAATCAGCGATAGCCTCCGTGTATTGTGCAAGGCGCAGGCGCCAATTGATCCGTTCCAACACATAAGCTGCCGCCTCGGCATTCATGTTTGTCCCGCATTTCTCGATCGCCTTGTCGAGCAGGTCGATCACATCACCGATATTAAAACCGGTAACCCGTTCCTTTGCCTTTGCAGCCAAATAATAAGAAGAAGCAGAGGCGACATCGCTGTTGTTAACGATCATGTACTCATCGAATGCCTGCTGGAACTCTCCTTTATTGAACAGGATATCCGCCCTTAATTGGTGATAGGCTGGCAGGTTATCCTCTTCGATCGCCTTCTCCAAAGCCTCCATAGCGGCTTCGATTGTCCAAGCTGGATCGGTCAGCGTACTATCGGCCGAAGCAACACCGTAGATCAACTTAGCCTGGTTATACCAGAAATCACCTTTCTTATCGCTACATTTAGAAGCGGTTTTTATGTCGTCCAGTGCCTTTTGCAAATAGGTTGCCTGTTCAGCCGTAGAGTTAGCCAATTCCGCACGATTGTAGGCATAAAGATCAGAACGGTTCAGATAACCGTCGGGAGCATCCGGGAAGGTGGTGATAAAATCGTTGACCGTTTCCAAGCGTGCCTTTGCGTCCTGCGTGCCACTGATCAAGTAAAGAGCTACGGTTGCTTGGTCCAGTTCCTTCGGCCATCCTTTCGGTATATTGATATTGCGGTATGCAGAACTCAGATAATCAGCAGACCCTATTGACAAGCTACCTGCATATCCAGCAGAAAGACCATAGCAAATATCTTTCTTTCCACCTGCATCCGCTTGTGCCAGCCCGAACACTTCACCTTCGGGAGTCAGCAACGGAGCATTGAGTTCGTTTTCTTCCAATGCGACTGCCATCTTGTAATATTTATACGGATCTTTCAGCTTACTTACTTCGGTAATAGCACCAGACTTAAAGGTGGCGTTCTTGCCGGTAGAGTATAATAGCAGATAGGCATTCGTCCCGTTTGCCACCGGCTCAGCAGCAATCGGCAGGAAAACAGCTTTCTTCGGCACTTCAACCTGAAACTTTACAGCGTCATACAGTTCGTCTGCACCCAGGATATTCTTAACCAGAAATGTTTTTCCCTCAAAGTCTGTGATTGTTGCTTTCTCGGCACCCTTAAAGATATTGTATGCAGAGACAGCCTCGCCTGTTTCGGAAATAAAGAATCCCGTACTAGTTGCGAGCTTATTTCCATCCTTTCCATAAGTGGTAATTGTAAAGACCGCTCTCTTGGCTTTGTTCATCCATTTAGGAGCGTTTTTCTGTGCTGCCGCCGAGAGGCACAAACAACTGATCAAAATCAAATGTAGTATTCGTTTCATTTCTTTTTCATGTTATCAGATACAGACGCAAAAGTAAGTATTTATCTTAGAATATACGCATCATGGTGTTAAGAAAGCTAACTTTAAGACTTCAAGGAACGTGTAAAAACAAATTACATGGATCAACACGGTTTGTCTGTTTTTTGTTTTTATAGACAACCTATAATAGGATTTTTTAACACACAGTCAACCTATCTCAGGACGAGACAAAATTATAAATAGAGAAACAGGTTGTCATTATATAATTCAAAAATCACAAATCTTCTTACCTTTGTACATAAAAAGTAAGAAGATTTATGATCGATCAACCTACCATAGACCGGATACTGGATGCTGCAAACATTGTGGACGTTGTTTCCGAATTCGTTACCCTTCGGAAACGAGGCATAAACTATGTAGGGTTGTGTCCTTTCCATAGCGACAAGTCCCCCTCTTTCTATGTGTCGCCAGCAAAGAATATCTGTAAATGCTTTGCCTGCGGCGAAGGGGGTACGGCTGTTCACTTCATTATGAAGCATGAGCAGCTTTCTTATTATGATGCGCTTCGCTTCCTTGCCAAAAAGTACAACATCGAAATACAGGAACGGGAACTGTCGGAACGCGAAAAGCAGGTGCGCAGCGACCGCGAAAGCATGCTGATCGTCAATAGCTGGGCGCAGAAATACTTCACGACCCAGCTCTACGAACACCAGGAAGGCAAAGCCGCCGGCCTACGCTACTTTGCCGAACGTGGTTTCCGGGAAGATACCATTCGCAAATTCCAGTTAGGCTACAGCCTCGACCAACGGGACGCCCTGTATAAAGCCGCAACAAAGAGCGGTTACAAAAAAGAATTTCTCGAAAAGACAGGTTTGGTGATCGCCTACGACAACGGCGGGGTAAACGACCGTTTTCGCGGGCGTGTCATTTTTCCGGTCCATACGCTCAGTGGAAAAGTCGTCGCTTTCGGAGGACGTGTCCTGAAGAAAGACGAAAAGACAGCCAAATATGTCAACTCGCCCGAAAGTGAGATTTACCATAAGAGTAACGAGCTTTACGGGATCTATTTCGCCAAACAGGCGATCGTAAAGGCTGACCGCTGCTTTTTGGTGGAAGGCTACACGGATGTTATTTCCATGCATCAGGCAGGGGTCGAGAACGTGGTCGCTTCATCGGGTACAGCCCTCACACAAGGACAAATCCGCCTGATACATCGCTTCACTAGCAATATCACGGTCTTGTATGACGGTGATGCAGCCGGTATCAAGGCTGCCTTGCGTGGTATCGACCTGCTGTTGGAGGACGGCATGAATGTGAAAGTGGTGCTCCTTCCGGACGGAGAAGACCCCGACTCCTTTGCCCGCAAGCACAACGCGAGCCAGTTTGCCGAGTTTATCCGGCAGAACGAGACCGATTTCATCCGTTTCAAAACGCGCCTGCTATTGGACGATGCAGGAACGGATCCGATCAAACGGTCGGCGCTGATCTCCGACATTATCCGGACGGTGGCCATCATCCCCGACAATATCGCCCGCTCCCTTTATATCCGGGAATGCAGTACGATGATGGAAATAGACGAGATGCTCCTGTTGAACGAAGTGAACAAAATCCGCCTCAACAAGGAAGAAAGGCAAGCGAACACTCCGTCCTCCCCCATTCCGGCTACTCCCGTCAATATCCCCGAATACCCGGATATTCCCGGTTACCAGCCCTACCCGGAAGAGACGCTGGCGGAACAACCGCAGGAAAGTCCCCTGCCTCCTGACAATACGATCCCGCCCCCCCCACCGGAAGAATACAGTCCCGATGACGGAGGAGGCAGCATGCCGCCGCCAGCGCCTTTCACGCCGCCGGCAAACATTCCGGTAGGGCCGAAGCGTTCGCCTTACGAGGCATACGAAGTCGCCCTGCTGCGCTACATCGTGCGTTACGGCGAGCGTATCCTGTTCCAATATACGGACGAAGAGACGAACGAAGATGTCGTGATCCGCGTTTCCGAATATATCCGTTCCGAGCTGGAACGCGACGACCTGACCTTTTATACTCCGCTCTTCAAGAGTATGATGGATGAAGCGGCCGATCGCTGCCGGTCCGAAAGGTTCATCGCGAACCGGTATTTCCTCGCCCATCCCGACCCGAACGTGAGCCGCCTTGCCGCCAACCTGATCAGCGAAAAATATCAGCTAAGCAAGTATCACACCAAATATCGGGAACTGGAACAGGAAGAAGACAAACTCGACCAGTTGGTAATCCGGGAATTGTATGCTTTCAAGGATGCCTATGTACTCTCTCAAATCAAAGAGATACAGGCACAGATCAAGAGTATGCAAAACAACGAAGACATGGATCAGGTTTTCGAGCTGATGAAAAAGCTCACGCGCCTGAACGAAATAAAGAATATATTAAGTAAAGAATTGGGAGAAAGAATCATATTAAAAATGTAATGCCTATGAATTTTTTAGAAACGGAAGACGTGGTAAAACAATATGCCAACCACCTCGCCCTCGACAAGGTCAGCATCCAAGTTCCCGAAGGGAAAGTCTTCGGCTTATTAGGGCCGAACGGAGCCGGCAAAACCACACTGATCCGTATCATCAACCGCATCACGGCCCCCGACAGCGGCCTTGTCCGTTTTAACGGACGTGAATTTCAGCCGGAAGATATCTACCAGATCGGTTACCTGCCGGAAGAACGCGGCCTGTATAAAAAAATGAAAGTCGGTGAACAAGCCATCTACCTAGCACAGCTCAAAGGGCTCTCCTACCAGGAAGCTCGCATACGGTTGATACGCTGGTTCGAAAAATTTGATATCATGCCCTGGTGGAACAAGAAACTGGAAGAGTTGTCCAAAGGGATGCAGCAGAAAATACAATTCATCATCACCATCATTCACGAACCGAAACTTCTGATCTTCGATGAACCGTTCAGCGGATTTGACCCAGTGAATGCCGAATTGCTGAAAAAAGAAATCCTCGAACTCAAAGATGCCGGACACACAATCATCTTTTCCACGCACAACATGTCTTCTGTTGAAGAGATTTGTGACAATATCGCCTTGATCAACCGTTCTCAAGTTGTGCTTTCCGGCAATGTGACAGAAGTGAAAAGCCGTTTCCGGACAAACAATTTCACCCTCCGTTTCCATACCGGATCAGGGAAATTGCAACCCATCCCGGAAATGTTCAGCCTGCTGACGGAAAAAGACCTGGCCGGAACAAGCGAGGTACGCATCCATAAAGAGCCGGGTATAACCAACTCCGCCCTCCTCTCTGCATTGGCGGGACAGACTGAAATCATTTCTTTCACGGAAGAGATCCCTTCGATGAACGACATATTTATTAACACCGTCTCCGGTACAAATACTACGCAAGCATGAATAAGATAGGACTTATAATAAAAAGAGAATACCTCCGCCGTGTCAGCAAAAAATCGTTTCTGTTACTGACATTCCTGACACCGTTCCTGTTTGCCGCGCTGGTGTTCGTCCCGCTTTGGTTATCCACCATCAAAGGAGATGATGTCAAACAGGTGGCGATCAGCGATACGACAGGCAAATACGCACCGCTGTTTAAAGCCACAGAAGAATACACCTTCATCACCGAAAAAGGTTCCAGCCTGGAAGAATATCGTAAAAACCCGGATAAAGAAATTTTCGCTTTCTTGAATATAACAGACGACTTGTTACAAAACCCAACCGCAGCAACACTCTATTCGCAGAAACAAATTCCGATGGGACTGAAAAACACCATCGACAAAACACTGTCCGAATACTTGAAAGACGAGAAACTCGCTTCTTACAACATCGACAACCTGAAACAGATCATCGAGGACAGCAAAATCAATTTCAATATCAAAACCATCAAATGGGATGAAGACGGAAGTGAAAAAAGCACTTCGGCCGAGGTTGCCTCTATCTTAGGCATGATATTGACTTTCATTATCTATATGTTTATCATCATGTACGGTGGAATGGTCATGCAAGGAGTGATGGAAGAAAAGACAAACCGTATTATCGAAGTGATGATTTCGTCCGTTAAGCCATTCGACCTGATGATGGGAAAAATCATTGGCATCGGTTTCGTCGGCCTAACACAAGTATTCCTGTGGGGAATCCTGACAACGGTCTTGGTATCGGGGAGCCTTTTCTTTTTCGGTGGCAACACGTCACCTGAAGATATGATGACAGCACAGATGACGGCACAAGGCATAAACGATGTGGCTGCCGGTTCTTCCGATATCAGCATCCAGGTGCAAGAAATTATCAATTCGATCAACTTCGGTATGATCGGCATCTGTTTTGTCCTTTATTTTATCGGTGGCTATTTACTGTATGCAGCTCTATTTGCTGCAATCGGAAGCGCTCTGGAACAGCAGGAAGACACTCAGCAGTTCATGACTCCGATTATGCTTTTGATGGCGTTCAGCTTGTATGCCGGAATCTATAGCATGAATAATCCAGACGGCCCGCTGGCATTCTGGTGTTCGATGATCCCGTTTACCTCCCCTATCGTGATGATGGTCCGCTTGCCGTTCGACATTCCGGTATGGGAATTGGCTCTTTCGTTTGCTTTGCTGTTTGCCACAGCTATACTTATCATCTGGTTCTCGGCCAAAATTTACCGTGTAGGTATTTTAATGTATGGAAAGAAACCGAGCATCAAAGAAATGATCAAATGGGTAAAATATAAATAAAACTACCACGGCGATCGTTATGATCGCCGTGATAACGTAAAATATATGTATGAAAAAAGCCTGTCACTCAAAAGAATGACAGGCTTTTTGTTGTTCAACCAGGGCTCGAACCTGGACTAACAGGACCAGAATCTGTTGTGCTACCATTACACCATTGAACAATTTCCGTTCAACAAAGATGACAATTAATTATTTCGTTGTTCAACCAGGGCTCGAACCTGGACTAACAGGACCAGAATCTGTTGTGCTACCATTACACCATTGAACAATTTCAATTAAGCTTGTCAACTCTCTTGTTGTTAGCGAGTGCAAAAGTACATACTTTTTCAAAATAAACAAACGATATGGTAATTTTTTTTCATTAATAAACTTTTTTCTTTTCCTGCTTGTTTTGATTTTGCAAGTATATACATATATTAATAGAGGGAAATCACCCACATAATAAATATAAGAAGTATATTTGCGACTTCGAATATTACTCAATAAAAAATAATGGATCAAACAGAAGCATTAGTTAAAACGATTGTAGAAGGCCTACAGGAAAAAAAAGGCAAAAACATTGTAACCGTAGACTTAACCCAATTATCCGGCTCGATCTGCCAATATATGATAATCTGCGAAGGAAGTACACCTACCCAGGTTTCCGCATTGTCTGATTCAGCTTGGGATTTTGCCCATCGCAAGGCAGGTGAAAAACCGCTTTCGATAGATGGAGCACAGCGTGCCGAATGGATCGGGATGGACTATGGCACGGTTCTTGTACACATATTTTTACCGGAACTTCGCGAGTTCTATAATCTGGAAAATCTTTGGTCAGATGCCAAAGTGACTCAGATTGCAGACCTCGACTGATGACCGATCTTACATAGTATAGAGATAATCACATATGGAAAATAAAAACGACATGTTTAACAAAGCACCGAAGAATAATAAGCAAAAGATGTTCAAGTTTAATCTTTATTGGATGTACGGGCTCATCTTCATAATGCTTTTTGCTTTGTATCTGACAAACGACTCTTCGGCATCTAAAGAATTAGGCTGGACCGAGTTCCAGAAATTAGCACAGGAAAACGTATTCGACCGGATGGTCGTCTACAACAAAAAGAATCTGGTTGAAGCAACTGTAAAAGACGGACGGAAAGGTCTGGTGTTCAGAAAAGACAGCGCGACATTGGGTACAAATCCGAAAGTGTATGTCAAAATACCGTCGGCCGATAAATTTTCAGACTTCTATGACAAATCCGTTGCCGAAAATCATATCACTACGCAAGTCAGCTTCGAAGAAGGCGACGACGCGATCTGGAATTTTCTTGTTTCGTTCGGTCCGATCCTGCTGATTATCGTCGTATGGATCTTTCTGATGCGACGCATGTCAGGTGGTGCAAGCGGTGGTCCCGGCGGAGTATTCAGTGTGGGAAAAGCAAAAGCACAGCTTTTCGATAAAGACAACGACCGAAAAGTGACCTTCAAGGATGTTGCCGGCCTTGCAGAAGCAAAACAGGAGGTGGAAGAGATCGTTTCCTTCTTGAAAAACCCCGAAAAATATACGGAATTAGGAGGTAAAATACCTAAAGGAGCCTTACTCGTAGGCCCTCCAGGAACCGGTAAAACATTATTGGCTAAGGCTGTGGCAGGAGAAGCAGATGTTCCGTTCTTCTCCCTGTCAGGCTCAGACTTCGTAGAAATGTTTGTCGGTGTGGGAGCATCCCGCGTACGTGACTTGTTCCGCCAGGCAAAAGAGAAAGCTCCTTGTATCGTATTCATTGACGAGATCGATGCCGTCGGTCGTGCCCGTGGTAAAAATGTAAACATGAACAGCAACGACGAACGTGAAAACACACTGAACCAATTACTTACAGAAATGGACGGTTTCGGTTCCAACAGTGGTGTTATTATCCTGGCAGCTACGAACCGTGCCGATATCTTGGATAAGGCGCTACTTCGTGCGGGACGTTTCGACCGCCAGATTCACGTGGAATTACCCGACTTGAACGAGCGTAAAGAGATATTCGGAGTGCATCTGCGTCCGATCAAAATCGACGAAAGCGTCGATGCCGAATTCTTGGCACGCCAGACTCCCGGTTTCTCCGGTGCCGACATTGCCAATGTCTGCAATGAAGCTGCTTTGATTGCCGCTCGTAACGGTAAAAAGTTTGTCCAAAAAGAAGACTTCATGAATGCAGTCGACCGTATCGTCGGAGGTTTGGAGAAACGAACTAAAATAACAACTGCGGATGAACGTCAATGCATAGCCAACCATGAAGCAGGTCACGCCACCTTGAGCTGGCTGCTGGAACATGCCAATCCGTTAGTTAAAGTCACAATCGTTCCGCGAGGCAAGGCATTAGGCGCCGCCTGGTATCTGCCAGAAGAACGTCAGATTACCACTCGTGAACAATTGCTGGACGAAATGTGTGCTACCCTCGGCGGCCGAGCTGCTGAAGAACTTTTCTTGGGAAAAATCTCTACCGGAGCATCCAATGACCTCGAACGGGTGACTAAACAGGCTTATGCAATGGTCGTCTATTTCGGTATGAGCGACCGACTGCCAAATTTGAACTACTACGATTCAAGCGGACAGGATTGGGGCTTCACCAAACCATACAGCGAGGAAACAGCCCGGATGATCGACCAGGAAGTGCAGGCCATTATCAACGAACAATACGCACGGGCCAAAAGTATCCTGAAAGAACATGCGTCAGGCCACAACATGCTGGCTCAGGTATTGTTGGAACGGGAAGTAATCTACACGGAAGATGTCGAACATATCTTCGGTAAGCGTGCCTGGGTTTCCCGCTCGGAAGAAATCCTAGAACTGCAAGAGAAAGCAAATGGCAAGAAAACCGAAAAAGCGAAAGTTCCTGAAACCGACAAGCAGTAAAAATACATACAATAAATAATAATTCCATGCTCACTAAATTTAAAACAGATGGGCATGGAATTATTATTTTTAATTATATTTGTACCTAAATAAATCAATAAAAAAACACTATCGTCTTGAAAAATTTGATTATACGGGCGTTAACCGGCATTATATTCGTCGTGGTACTGGTCAGTGCCATTTGTATCCATCCGATTTTTTTCCTTATTCTTTTTTGTATTATAACAGGATTGACCCTTTGGGAATTCGGAGGTCTGGTCAAGCATTATGAAAATGCGAATCTGCAACGGGCTGTGAATGTGCTCGGAGGAGTATATCTGTTTATTGCCACCTTCGTTTATACAAACGGGTTGACGGACGGAAAGATCTTCCTTCCCTATTTGCTATTTATCATGTTGACAATGATAGCCGAACTCTACTATAAGGCTCCGAACCCTATCAACAACTGGGCGTTTACGCTCTTTGCGCAGGTTTATTGTGCCGGCTCCTTTTCCATGCTGAATTTCATCGGCGCAGAGCCGGGGACACCCGGTGTCATGAGCTACACGCCACTCTTCATCATGGCGATCTTTATTTTTGTCTGGCTAGACGATACCGGAGCATATCTGGTCGGCTCCCTGATCGGAAAAAGAAAATTATTTGAACGGATTTCTCCCAAGAAATCATGGGAAGGCTTCTTTGGCGGATTGATCCTCGTTTTGGCTTCCTCGCAGGCATTCGCCTGGTTCGCCCCGGAAATAAGCCGGATGAATTGGTTGGGACTGGCAGCTACGGTCGTCCTGTTCGGAACTTGGGGAGATTTGATCGAATCCCTGCTGAAACGTACGCTCGGAGTAAAAGACTCCGGTAACGTATTGCCGGGCCACGGAGGAATGCTGGACCGCTTCGATAGCGTTATGCTGGCTGTTCCTGCCAGCTACATCTATATAGATTTATTCATTCGAAATTAAACGTGAGCGTCACCATTCGGGAAGTCACCTTGGACAAGGAGTTCGGATACTTGATCAAATCCGGATCAGTCAAGTCACCCCGGTCTTTCTCCAGTAAGTCTACCAAACCGAAACTAAATTTAAGTTCCGGGCATAATTTGAAAAACGGCAGATAAATGTCACATCCAATACCGAATTCGACACCGAAATCCGTTCCTTTCAACAGGATCGGATTTCCTTTTTTACGCCCCAGGTCGAAAGCACCGTAAATACCGCCGATCAGATAAGGACGATAGTTATTCACACGAAAAGCGCTATATTTCACATCGAGCGGAAACGTCAGATAGTTGGAACGGACAGAAGTGGAATACATGCTTACCACCGGATTTTCATCTGTACCCTCCACTCCTTCCATTTCAGGACGGCGGAACACAAATTTCTTGTCACCGAAATGGATAGTCGGCGTAAAACGCAGATTGAAATATGGATTCAAGTACATATCTCCAATAACCCCAACGCTAAAACCGGGAGAATAGCTCGGAATCTCGGCATACCAGGTTTCACCGTTTGTTGCCACACCGGTATTAGTCAATATCAAATCCTGCGCATGCAAACCTACATGAAATCCCAGATGGAACCATTTCAAATCCGCATAGGGCTGGTTCTTCACCTTTTCTTTCTGAGCCATTACAGCAGTTACAGACAGAAAGAACACACATATAATAAATAGTAGACGTCTCAATTCTTTTCGTAATTTTGAATTTATAACGGGAAAGAGCCCGACTTATTGCAAAAGAGCATTTATTTGTAAAAAAAAGGAGGAGTTCTTTTTTTAATTCAAAGAAAGCTCTATTTTTGCACGAACTAATAGTTATCAATTTAAACGTTTAAAAAAATGGCTTACGTAATTAGTGACGATTGTATCGCTTGCGGTACTTGTATTGACGAATGCCCGGTAGGAGCAATTTCAGAAGGCGATAAATACAGCATCGATCCTGAAATGTGTACAGATTGTGGAACTTGCGCAGACGCTTGTCCTACTGAAGCAATTCATCCGGCAGAATAAACCGCAACATCAATAGGTCCTGTTAAGGAACCTATAAAGATAAGGGACTGTTTCCTTTCGGAACAGCCCCTTATTATTTTCTCATTCTTTGCCGACTTTGTCAAAATTCGATATTCAGTTTGATCTCATCCGAGTCGTCTTCCTGCCGGCTTTCATCCGGCACTATATCCTCCGACCTTTCACCAGTTCTACATCGCTTAATGTAACTGATTACATCATTCATTCCATCCATGAACTTGTCAAAATCCTCCTTGTACAGGAAAATCTTATGTTTTTCAAAAGAAACTTGCGTACCATTCTTCGGCTGCACTTTCTTACTCTCCGTCACAGCTAGAAACAAATCGTCTTTCAGATTCTTTTTTACATCCAGGTAATAAATTCTTTTTCCTGCTTTAATGGTTTTAGAGTATAAAATCTCTTTGTCACCACCTTCAACCTGTATTTTCTTCACCGAGTCTTCCATTATAGCAAACATTCGTTAAACACCCACCCATTTATCATAACTTGCTTCAAATATGTGCATTTTTTTTTTAACAACAACTATTTTAACGCATGAAAATGAGCATAAAGAATCAGAATATTATAAAATAATAAATAACGCACATAAAATTAAGCGAAGCAGCGAACTTTTATCAAAAGAATGACTAACTTTGCGGTCGAATTTATAACAAGTAGTTCCTTCAAACGATGATCAACAGAATTTTAATCCGCATTAAAGTTTTACAGATAGTGTATTCTTACTATCAAAACGGAAACAACGACCTCAAAGTAGCGGAAAACGAATTGCTTTTCAGTCTTAAAAAGTCTTATGACTTATATCATTATTTCCTTCTTCTAATTGTCGACGTCACAAATTTACAAAGACGCATCTTGGATGCCCGTAAGAACAAGTATATGCCGACAGAAGCCGAGTTGAATCCAAATACCCGACTGGTAGACAATCGTTTTACTGCACAAATAGCCGAAAACGAAGCGCTTCGGAAGTACGTGGCCGAGCAGGGGCTTTCATGGGATAACGATGGAGATTTCATCAAAATGGTACTCGACATGATCTTATCGTCCGAACAGTACGGGGAATATCTGAACAACGAAAACGATTCATACGAGACAGACAAGGAATTTTGGCGCATCGTATTCAAAAAACTGATCTGTGGCAACGAAGCGATCGACGACTACCTACAAGACAAAAGCATTTACTGGAATGACGACATCTCCATCGTCGAAACATTTACGCTAAAAACGATCAAACAATTCGAGAAAGCAGCCGGAAGCAAACAAAAATTGTTGCCAATGTTTAAAGATCTCGAAGACCAGTCTTTCGCTATCAAATTATTCCGCCAATCATTAATGAAAGGAAGCGAATTCCGTGAACGTATCAACAAACATATGAAAAACTGGGAGACCGAACGCATAGCCAATATGGACCTTATCATCATGCAGGTTGCGCTGGCTGAAATCATGACGTTCCCGACAATTCCCATTAACGTAACACTGAACGAATATATTGATACGGCCAAATACTACAGTACCCCGAAAAGCGGAACGTTTATCAACGGTATTTTAGATTCTGTAGTCAACGAGTTAAAAAAAGAAAAGTTATTGCTCAAAGATTAATTATTATCCTTACATTTGTGTCTGTATCGAATTGATATTAACTTATTAATGTTTATAGTTATATGAGCTTACTTACTATTTTACTTCAAGCCGCCGGCGGAAGCCAGCAATGGTCTGGTATTTTGATGATGGTTGTTATTGTTGCGATCTTCTATTTCTTTATGATCCGTCCGCAACAAAAGAAACAAAAAGAAATTCAAAAAGCCCGTGAAGCCTTGAAAGCGGGGGACAAAGTGATCACAGCCGGAGGTATTTACGGAAAGATCAAAGAAATAGGTGACACATATATGTTGATTGAAATTTCTGATGGTGTACGCATCCGTGTAGACAAAACATCTGTGTTTGCATCTGCAGAGGACGCACAGCAAAAATAAACAACAGAATATATGTCACGACTTGGACAAATCAAACAAACATTCAAGTCTGTCCGGATAGAGATTAAGGCTTTTCTTCGCCGTCAACAGTGGAAAGAAGCCTTGATCTTTTTCTGTTTTATACTGTTGGCTTTCGGCTTTTGGCTTCTCCAGAGCCTCCAACAGGAGTATGAAATAGATATCAAGATTCCGGTCAAGTACAAGAATGTGCCACCGGATATATCTTTCACAGAAACACCGCCCGAAGCCATTACGGTCAAAGTGAAAGACAAAGGGAGTGTATTGCTGAACTACTCCTTCGGTCGTTCGTTTGCCCCAATTGAGGCCAACATGAAGACACAGCCAGAAAAAACCGGTAAACTGGTCATCAGCCGGAAAGATATCGAAAGCGAAATAAAGAAACATCTAATTGCGACTACATCCCTGCTTAGCTTCGAGCCCCAACATATCGATGCAGCTTACAGCAAACGCATCAAGAAGGAGATACCGCCCATGTTCGAGGGAACCATCCAGACAAATGCCGGCTTTAAAGTCTCAGGCGACATATCCTTTACCCCCCGCAGCATCAGCGTCTACGCCAGCGACGTCGTTCTGGATACCTTGAAAGAGATAAAAACAGTCTATACCGAGATCAAGAAAGGAAACAAGACCGTCACGCGTACCGTCCAACTGGAAAAAATAAACGGAGCTACTCTCGAACCGACAAGTGTGACCGTTACGATCCCGATAGAAGAATATACGGAAAAGACACTGGAAATACCGGTTATCTGTACCAACCTACCGCGCCATTACACCTTGCGCACATTCCCGTCCGTCGTGAAGGTAAGTTGTAATGTTCCCCTTTCACGCTTCAAGGATATCTCGGCGGATGATTTCGAGATACGGATCTCTTTTGCAGATTTGGAGCAAAGCACTTCGGGAACATTACCTTTGCAGCTGAACAAAAAACCGAGCTGGGTGGATATTGCCAAAATTTCACCAGACCGGATCGAATTTATATTGGAACAAACAAAATCAAATGATTAAGATTGGAATCACCGGAGGGATCGGAAGCGGTAAATCAGTGGTAGCCGCTCTACTGGAGTTGTCGGGCATTCCCGTGTATATCGCCGATACGGAAAGCAAGCTTCTGACGGCTACTTCGCCCGTTATTCGGGAAAAGCTAGTAGCCTTGTTCGGCGAAGAACTTTATACGGCTGACAGCTTGAATAAAAGACAGCTTGCCTCCCATATTTTCGGAAACCCGGAACGGCTTGGACAAGTGAACGCGATCATTCACCCAGAAGTGAACCGCCATTTTCTTGCTTGGGTCGAAAGACTGAATACCCCGGTATGCGCCATCGAATCAGCCATTCTTTTCGAATCGGGCTTTAACCGGATTGTCGATACGACGCTGATGGTCTATGCCCCGATGGAAATACGCATCGGACGGATACTCGAACGCGACTCCGTTTCCCGAGAAGAAATTATACGTCGCATCGAAAGCCAGTTGCCGGACGAAGTGAAAAAAGAGAAATCGGACTACGTGATCTTCAATGACGGAGAACAAGCTTTACTTCCGCAAATAACCGCTTTTCTTGCAGGACTAAAGATAAAAAAACATTGACTTTCAATTCTATAATAAGCATAAAAACAAAAATATCCGGTAGATAGAGATATTTACGCTTAGTGAATAATCATTAGAAACAAGAAAATATGTTCAAAACTGCCGAAAATTTCCGACAGTTATACTACATTTGCAGCACAAAAATTAAACACTATTAGAAAACAAAGTATTATGTTGAAGACGATTTTGTCTATCTCGGGTAAACCGGGATTGTTTAAATTGGTTTCCCACGGGAAAAATATGCTGATTGTTGAGTCGTTAGCAGACAAGAAAAGAGTTCCTGCATACGCAAAAGATAAAGTAATTTCTCTGGGAGATATCGCTATCTACACAAATGAAGCAGAAGTTCCATTGCATGAAGTTCTGACCAACGTCAAAAATAAAGAAAACGGGCAACAAGCATCTGTTTCCACATCCGCCAAACCAGACGAACTACGTGCTTATTTCGCCGAGATTCTTCCCAATTTCGACCGTGAACGTGTATATCCGAGTGATATCAAGAAATTGATCTCCTGGTATAACATCCTGATCGGCGCCGGCCTCACAGAGTTCACCCCAGAAGAATCGGCAATAGAAGAAGCTTCGGTTAAAGAAACGAAAAAAGAGGAAGCTTAACCAATTACAGTCGAATCAAATACAAAAAAGAGATGTACCGGATAGTCCCGTACATCTCTTTTTGGAGACATTTACTGAATATCCCTATATAAAGATACAAAAAAGCCAACTAATTCGCAACATTTTGTGTATGAATTAGTTGGCCTTTTTTATGATATTTAATGAATGTCCCTATTTATTTTCAGAACAACGGATTAGCCACCTTTTCCTTCAACAAGGCCAAATCGACCACTTGGCGGATATCATCCACATAGTGGAAAGCCAGCCCTTTCAGATAATCGGGCTTAATCTCTTCGATATCTTTCTTATTCTCTTGGCAGAGGATCAGTTCCTTGATTCCGGCACGTTTAGCAGCCAGTATCTTTTCCTTGATACCACCTACCGGAAGAACTTTACCACGCAACGTAATCTCGCCGGTCATAGCCAAGTTACTGCGCACCTTACGCTGCGTAAAGGCTGACACCAATGAAGTGACCATCGTGATACCCGCACTCGGACCATCTTTCGGAATCGCCCCCTCAGGCACATGGATATGGACATTCCAATTTTCAAACATACCTTCGTCGATCCCGAACAGTCCGGCATGCGAATGAATATATTCGAGTGCCAACATGGCAGACTCTTTCATCACGTCACCCAAGTTACCTGTCAAAGTAAGCTTTGAGCCCTTTCCTTTGCTCAAGCTGGATTCCACAAACAGGATTTCACCGCCGACAGCTGTCCAAGCCAATCCGGTTACGACACCCGCATAGTTATTTCCCTGATATTTATCACGGGTATATTCGACTGCACCCAAGTAATCATGCAAATCTTCGGGACGTATCTGTGCCGGGAGTTCTTCGCTGGACGCCAGCTTGCGAGCCAACTTACGCATGATCTTGGCAATCTTTTTATCCAATTCGCGCACACCGCTCTCGCGGGTGTAGGATTCGATGATCGCCTGCAGCGTCTTTTTCGGGAACTTCACTTTTCCTTTCGACAAACCGTGAATCTCCAATTGCTTCGGAACTAAATGACGGGCAGCGATTTCGACCTTCTCCTCCATGATATAACCACTCACCTCGATCAACTCCATACGGTCCAACAACGGCTGGGAAATCGTGTTCAGATTATTGGCAGTCGCGATAAACATAACTTTGCTCAAATCATAATCTATATCCAGATAATTATCATGGAATGCATTGTTCTGCTCCGGATCCAACACCTCAAGCAAAGCAGAAGCGGGATCGCCCTTGAAATCATTCGTTACCTTGTCGATCTCGTCAAGGATAAACACAGGGTTTGAGGTTCCAGCCTTCTGAAGGTTCTGAATGATACGTCCGGACATCGCACCAATGTAGGTACGACGATGGCCACGTATCTCCGCCTCATCATGCAAACCGCCCAACGAAACTCGGACATACTTACGGTGCAAAGCTTCTGCAACCGATTTTCCCAACGAAGTCTTACCAACTCCCGGAGGTCCATACAGACAGATGATGGGTGACTTCATATCACCTTTCAGTTTCAACACCGCCAAATGTTCGATGATGCGCTCTTTCACCTTCTCCAACCCGTAGTGATCGCGATCCAAAACTTTCTGTGCATGAGCAAGATTGAAATTATCCTTGCTGTATTCGTTCCAAGGCAGATTGACAATCGCCTGCACATATTGCGTCTGGATAGAGAAATCCGGAGATTGCGGATGCAGGCGCTCCAACTTGCGCACCTCCTTCTCAAACGTTTCAGCTACAGCCGACGACCATTTTTTCTTGGCAGCTTTCTCTCGCAATTCCCTTATTTCCAACTCATTGATATTTCCTCCTAGCTCTTCCTGAATTGTCTTGATCTGCTGCTGAAGAAAGTATTCCTTCTGTTGCTGGTTAATATCCTCGTGCGTCTTCATCTGGATGGACGTTTTCAGTTCCACCAACTGATACTCCCGGTTCAGGATGAACAAAAGACGGTACGCACGGTCTTTCAAGTTACCAATCAACAACAAATCTTGTTTTTCAGACGATCCGTTGGGAACATTGCAACAAGAGAAATTGATTAGGTAGAGAATATTTTTATTATTCTTTATTGAAAATATCAAGTCGCGAGGCGGTTCAGAGGCAGCTCCGAGCATCTTGATCGTCAAATCCTTGATAGTCGAAACAAGCGCCTCGAACTCACGGTCGGACTTGTCCGGCATGACGTCTTCGAGCAATTTGATCTTTCCGATCAGGTAAGGATCATAAGCAGAAAGCTCTTCCAATTGGAAACGCTTCTTACCTTGCAGGATCACGGTTGTCGTTCCGTCGGGCATTTCGAGCACGCGGACAATATCGGCCACAACTCCCGTCGCATACAAATCTTCTATCTTCGGATCTTCCGTATTCATATCCTTCTGGCAAACCACTCCGATCAGACTTTTCTTGTGGGCGGCCTCCTTGATCAGGCGCATAGATTTAGGGCGGCCTATCATCACCGGCATAGCTACGCCCGGAAACAGCACCATATTCCGAAGCGGAAGAATGGGCAATTCCTCTCCCACTTTCTCCATTCCTTCAGTAAAATCTTCATCAACATCGCAATCTGTGAGGATAGGCATTACGATACCAATATTATCATCCAAGTCGTTATACGACTCCTCGGCAAACATCGTTACTTTGTCTTTCTTCATATATTCTTTGTCATAGTTGCGGAATATTCTTATATCGCCCGCAATTCTTCATTTATACAATAAACGTGCCAAAGTTACTATTTTTAACTCAATTCTGACTACTTTTGCACAAAACAATTGACAATGACAATGGACAATTATTCAGTCCACTCCAATTGTCAATTATCAATTATCAATTGCTATGTCAAATCCTTTTTTCCAATTCAAACAGTTTACCATCCGTCATGACAAATGTGCGATGAAAGTAGGAACCGACGGAGTTCTGCTTGGCGCATGGGCCGGAACGGAATCGTGCAGCCGCATATTGGACGTCGGGACAGGAACCGGACTGATCGCACTGATGCTGGCACAACGCAGCAAGGCGGTTGTCGACGCTATTGACATAGATGCCGATGCCTGTCTTCAAGCACAAGAAAATGCAGAATCTTCCCTTTTTGCAGGACGGATAAATGTCTTTCATTCCGACTTGGTCGATTTTGCACAAGCCAGCACGCATCTATATGACCTGATTGTATCCAACCCTCCTTACTTCGTCGATTCATTGAAATGCCCGAACCTACAACGGAACACGGCCCGCCACACCGATACGCTGACATTAGAAGATTTGTTGCAGTACAGTCGCAAACTGCTTGCCCCACAAGGACGTATTGCCCTTATCCTGCCTTACGACCAGAAAGATCGTCTTACGGATTGTATTCAAACACAAAATCTGTTTCTTTCGAAGGAAGTCTCCGTCATCCCCGTACCCGATACACAACCGAAACGACTGTTGGCCGAACTGACATCAGAGCCACCCACCTCTCCCACCTTCTCCGATCGGCTGACCATCGAGATTGCAAGACATCGGTATACTGACGAATATATCAATCTGACCAAAGACTTTTATCTAAAGATGTAAGGGAGTTTCTTATCGAAAAAACGGGTTACTTCACCAAACAGATTCTGTACCTCCTCCGTAAAAGAAACAGTTTCCGGAGTCAATACGTTCAATGATTTGGGAAGAACGGAGATTTCGATCCGGCTGTCCGCCATGATCGGCTCTCCGTCCAGATGCATGACTCCTGGATTCTGACGGATGATAGTCACCTCTTTTCCTTTGAATGTCTTGATCTTGCTGTTACGGTCGATCTGTTTCGTAAACAACTGAATAGCCAACGGTGCAATGTCCAGCGGACCGAAAGGGGAAAGGATTGTAATATCCATTTTGCCATCCTGGATATTGGCATGAGGAGCGATAAACGCATTGTTGCCATACTGCGAAGCATTCCCGCAAGCCACCAAAAACGCCTTTTCCTTAACCGTCTGGTTATCGATCAAAAGTTCATAAGGTTCGGGTTTGTAGCTCAGATATTCTTCCACCGTATTTTTTATATAGGTAAGCGAACCGCGGCGTTTCTCCCCGGCAAACTTTTGGCTGACCGCTGCATCAAAGCCGACTCCGCAGGTACAAAAAAAGACACGTCCGTTCGCCTTGCAACAGTCGATTGTCGAGACATGCCCCTTTACAATCAGATCGATCGCCCGGCGTACATCCATCGGAATATGCAATTCACGCGCCAAACCATTGCCGGAACCTTTCGGGATAATCCCCAGCACCGCACCTGAGTGGAGCATGGCACGGGCAATCTCGTTCACAGTTCCGTCTCCCCCGACCGCAATCACGCAATTGGTCCCTTTATCAAGGGCTTTCCGCGTCAGTTCGCTGGCATGTCCGGGATATTCTGTAAAAGAAATTTCCACACAACAATTTCCGCCCGCAAAGGCGGTTTCAATCATTTTCGGAATCTTTCTTTTCGAACCGACACCCGAAATCGGATTTATAATGGCCTGTATATTGATTGTTTGTCCCTCCATTCTTGCTGTTACTTACTTTGAGAGGACAAAAATAATGCTTTTGTAAAACTTTTAAAGCATTTCGGCTACTATAAGTTATTTTTTTACTACTTTTGCAGCTGGATTTGCCGAAACATAAATATTATGTAGTAAGCAGATCTGGGTTCTTTTAGAATAACAACGTAGCGAGAAAATCATTCTCTGTTAATTATAATATGAAACTTTTACAAGAGAAACTATCAAAGTACGATGCACCTCAGCGGGCTATGGCCGCAGGAATTTATCCATACTTCAGAATGATTGAAAGTGATCAGGATACAGAAGTAATGATCAGCGGTAAAAAGGTCCTGATGTTTGGTTCTAACGCCTATTTAGGCCTGACAAACCACCCGAAAGTAAAAGAGGCGGCAATTGATGCCATTAAGAAATATGGTACAGGTTGTGCCGGTTCGCGTTTCCTGAACGGGACGTTGGATTTGCACATTCAGTTGGAAAAACGTCTGGCCGAATTTGTCGGAAAAGAAGATGCCATTGTTTATTCTACGGGATTTCAGGTAAACTTGGGTGTTGTATCCTGCCTGACAGGACGTGAAGACTATATCATTTGGGACGAGCTAGACCATGCATCCATCATCGAAGGACACCGTCTTTCCTTCTCTACCAAACTGAAATATAAGCATAATGATATGGAGTCCTTAGAAAAGCAACTCCAGAAATGCGAACCCGACAAGGTAAAGCTGATCGTTATCGACGGTGTATTCAGTATGGAAGGTGACATTGCCAAATTACCCGAAATTGTTGCGTTAGCCAAAAAGTATAACGCAAGCATAATGGTAGACGAAGCCCACGGTTTGGGTGTTCTAGGCGATCACGGTCGTGGAACCTGTAATCATTTCGGAGTAACAGACGATGTAGACCTGATTATGGGTACATTCAGTAAGTCGCTTGCATCCATCGGCGGTTTCATCGCTTCGGACAAAGAGACGATCAACTATCTCCGCCATAACTCCCGCTCTTATATATTCAGTGCAAGTAATACTCCAGCAGCTACAGCTGCGGCCGGCGCAGCACTCGATATTATGCTGAGCGAACCGGAACGCATCGAACACCTGTGGAAACTTACCTACTATGCCTTGGATGGATTCCGTAATATGGGGTGTGAAATCGGCCATACCTCAACACCGATCATTCCTTTGTTTATCCGTAACAACGACCTGACATTCCTGATCGTAAAGGAATTGTTCGAAGCCGGTATTTTCGTAAATCCAGTCGTATCTCCGGCTGTTGCGCCTGAAGATACACTGATCCGCTTCTCACTGATGGCGACTCACACGATCGAACAGCTCGACTACGCATTAGAAGCAATTCACAAAGTATTTAAAAGTCACGGTCTGGTCAAGTAAATCAGCATGGACAAATAATACCAAAAAGGGCAAAACGGAACATTCTGTTTTGCCCTTTCTCTTTATAATTCATTCTTCATTTGCTACGAACCAAATATTTTGACTACTTTTGTGTAATTGTACGCACTATAAATACATTATATATACCAGACAAATGGATTTCAAATTAAATACAGGAAGTTGCTGCATGGGTAAAAAAGGATGCAGCAAAATACAAAATAATAAACTGAACACATATGACTGGCTTTGTGACGTGCCCGATGCGGCAAACGCAACCGATTACGTGGAAGTACAGTTTAAAAACACCCGCAAAGGGTATTACCTCAACAGTTCCAAGATACCTCTAGAAAAAGGAGATCTGGTCGCAGTGGAAGCTAGCCCCGGACATGACATCGGGACTGTGACGCTGACCGGTAAGCTCGTCCTTCTCCAGATGAAAAAGAACAATGTTCGTACCAGCGAAGGCAACGAACCTAAAAAGGTATATCGCAAAGCCAAACCGACCGATATCGAGAAATACGAAGAAGCGAAGGCCAAGGAACACGCCACGATGATCCGTTCTCGCCAGATCGCTGCTGACTTGGGACTGAATATGAAGATCGGGGACGTGGAATACCAAGGAGACGGCAATAAGGCGATCTTTTATTACATTGCCGACGAGCGTGTCGACTTCCGCCAGTTGATCAAAGTACTCGCCGAAGCTTTCCGTGTCCGCATCGAAATGAAACAAATCGGTGCCCGCCAGGAAGCCGGACGCATCGGAGGCATAGGCCCCTGTGGACGCGAATTGTGCTGTTCAAGCTGGATGACGAGTTTTGTATCTGTAGCCACCGGAGCCGCCCGCTATCAAGATATCTCCATGAATCCTCAGAAATTAGCCGGCCAATGCGCCAAGCTGAAATGTTGCATCAACTATGAAGTGGATGCCTATGTGGAAGCGCAAAAACGTTTGCCGTCCCGTGAAGTGGTGCTGGAAACAAAAGACAATACCTATTATCACTTTAAAACGGATATCTTCAAACGGGAAATTACCTATTCTACCGATAAATCGTTCGCAGCCAATTTGGTTACGATCTCTGCCAACCGTGCCTTCGATGTAATCAACATGAACAAGAAAGGCATGAAACCCATCACACTCGAAGCTGATACCAAGCCGCAACCGCCAAAACGCGATGCACAGGATATTTTGGGACAAGATAGCGTTACCCGTTTCGATGCATCCTTGAAAAAGAAGAAAAAGAAACGCAATGGAAACGGTAACAAGGAAAACCAACCGAAAGAAACCGTAACCAACGCTGTCAGCGAAGGAAGCAGCAAACCTTCTAACGGAGAAAAATTGAACAACAACGGCAACGAAAATAAAAACGGCAAAGGAAACGGAAACAAGAACGGAAACCGCAACCGCAACAACGGGAACCGTGATAATAACAACCGGGAGAACAATCGTAACAGACCGCGTCCGAACCGAGTAAATAACGATAAGCAACCGAATAATGACAAACCTCAGCAACAAGCTAAGCCTGCTGCCAAACCGGACACAAAGCCGGAAGCTTAAAGGAATCATTGCCGCATTGACGTGTTCCCTGTCCTTTTCCTGCGAAAACCCGGCCTTATACGACCAGTATCAGGCGATCAACAATATCACGTGGGAAAAGGACAAGGAATACTATTTTACCTTCGAGGTGAAAGATATATCCGTTCCTTACGACCTGACACTGGAAGTAAGGAACAATAACTTGTATCCCTATCAGAACTTATGGCTTTTCTGTAGTGAGGAGCAGCCAATCGGCCCGCTTCGCCGGGACACCATCGAATGCATGCTTGCCGACGAATTCGGCAAATGGCACGGACATGGCATTTCCTTATATCAAAGCAGTTTTCCCATTCATTCGCAATATAAGTTCCCGCATGCCGGACAATATACATTCAGCTTCCGGCAGGGAATGCGTGACGATGCTCTGAAAGGAATACAAGAAATCGGATTCTCGGTCCGTCTTTCCCGTTAACGACACACCTTCGTACAACCAAACACAAGCCTCGGCGTGCTACCGTTCCCTCCTGGATGCATCCAAGCGAAGGAAGATAAAAAGCAGGATCGTGAATCCCCAAAGGGAAGAACCGCCGTAGCTAAAGAAAGGCAGCGGAATGCCGATCACAGGTGTAAGCCCCGTCACCATCCCTATATTAATGGCCAAATGGAAGAAAAAGATAGAAGCGACACTATAGCCGTACACCCGGTTGAAAGTGGAACTTTGCCGCTCCGCCAACACAATCAGGCGCAGGATCAGAAATCCGAACAACAATAAGACCGCAGAAGCCCCGATGAACCCTTGTTCTTCACCTACCGTACAAAAGATAAAGTCGGTATCCTGCTCTGGAACATACTTCAGTTTGGTCTGCGTACCGTTCAGAAAGCCTTTTCCGGTAAGTCCACCCGAACCGATCGCGATCTTCGACTGATTCACATTATAGCCGGCACCGCTCGGATCATCTTCCAATCCCAATGAAACCTTGATACGTATCTGTTGATGCGGTTCCAGGATATCGGTAAACACATAATCCACCGAATACATAAAAGCCAGTGATCCCAATACAAAGACTGCGATCAACACATAATGCCACGCCCAGTTGCGGATAGAAAGGAAAACCAGATAACAGGCAACCAGCAAGACCAACCCGATCGATATCAGGGAATAATCGACCGACATAAAGAAAGAAGCGGCATACCCTCCTAAACAGGCAACACCCGCAGTCCCCAATATCACCCGTATTGCACGGGTATCTTTCCTTTCTATCTGTATCAGGATAACCGTGATCAACAGGATCAGAGAAGAGACAAGCAACTCTCCCACCGCTGTATCTCCCACCGTCACATCCGAGAACTTCATGCTGGTGACAAAAAAGACAACCGCGCAGACTCCCGACAAAAGAATATATCCCGACATCCCCTCCCGATATAACATCAAGAAAAAAGCCAGGTAGACCAGTGCCGAACCTGTCTCCTGCTGCAGCAGGATGCAAATCATCGGCAGAAATATTAGCGACAAGACGGCTATAAAGTTTTTAGGAACAGTCAGCTTGAAACCATAGGTATTCATCAGCTTTGCGACAGCAAGTGCCGTCGCAAACTTGGCAAACTCAGCCGGCTGCAACCTGACAGGTCCCAAAACAAGCCATGAATGGGAACCTTTTATGTTCGGAGCCAGAAAAATCGTAGCAATCAGCAACACGATGACACCGGCATATATCAGATAGGCAAAAACATCAAAAAACTCACTCTCAAGCATCAAGAGCACAAAAATCAACCCTACCGACAATCCCATCCACATCAACTGCGAACCGGGACGGCCCGACGGGTCGAATAACCCCACGTTATCGAATTCATAACTAGCACCACAGATGCTGAACCAGCCGGCAACGACCAACACCACATAAAGGATAATCGTCAACCAGTCAACCGTCTTCCATATTTCCGTCTTCCTATAACTCACGATTCGGTAAAGATAAAACATTTGGCGATACAACTGCATTCGACATCGTCTCTTCCAGTAACTTGTTCTCCTCCGAGATTTCGCCTTTCAGATACTTCTCCATCATCAATTTGCCGATCGGCACGCCGTAGGTCGCACCGAAACCGCCATTCTCCACATACACGCAGATGGCCACCTTCGGATTCCGATAAGGAGCAAAACCGATAAAAGCTGAGTGATCTTTCCCATGCGGATTTTCAGCCGTACCAGTCTTGCCGCAAACTTCGATATCCGTTATAGCCGCTCCCCGACAAGTTCCGCCTATAACGGCATTCCGCATACCTTCGGCTACGATGTCATAATTTTTGCGTTCCACCATCGTGTACCGTTTATCCGTATAAAGGGAATCCAGCGGGGTGTCCTGCACCTCCTTCACGACATGCGGAGTAATAAAATATCCCCGGTTAGCGATGGTTGCCGCCAAATTACAAATCTGCAATGGCGTAGCCAACACTTCACCCTGTCCGATCGCAATAGAGATGACGGTACTGGAACTCCAACGTTTACCGTGATATTTATCATAATACTCGCTATTCGGCAAAAAGCCTCTATTTTCCCCAGGCAGGTCAATGCCCAACTTATAACCGTATCCCATAGATACCAAGTAATTCTTCCAAACTTCAAACGCCTCTCCCACACTCGAATAACGACGACGGCTATCGATCATATCACGCAGCCCCCAACAAAAAAAGGAGTTGCAGGAAGTAGCCAGAGCATAAGTCACATTCAGAGGAGAAGCATGGCCGTGGCAGGCCGGTTTGCCGTTCCGGGCCCCTGTATATCCATGTGCACAAGTGTACAAGGTTTCTGTCGTAATCACCTCCTCCTGAAGGAAAGTCAACGCCTGTGTCGGCTTGAATGTCGATCCCGGTGGATAACGCCCCATGATGGCACGATCCAGCAAAGGCTTGTCCGAATTTTTCGACAGCATGATATGGTTCTTTCCCCGCTGGCGACCGACCAACAAGTTCGGATCATAAGAAGGCGAAGAAACCAGACACAGAACCTCCCCGGTTTCCGGCTCGATCATGACAATACTACCCCTCTTGTTCTGCATCAGCTTCTCACCCAAAGCCTGCAAATCCATATCGATCGAAAGCGTCAGGTTCTTACCAGACACAGGAGCCACATCGTGACGGCCTTCTTCATACCGCCCTTTTATACGTCCATGCGCATCACGCAACAGAATCTCCACACCCTTAACGCCGCGCAAAGCCTCTTCGTAAGACAATTCCACGCCTGAACGTCCGGCATTATCTCCCTGCACATAATAAGGATCTTTCTCGATATCCCCCTGGTTCACCTCCCCAATATTACCCAACAGATGGGCTCCATAAGGATATTCATATTCCCGGATTGTACGGTTCTGAATATAAAAACCCGGAAATTTATACAATTTTTCCTGCAAAACACCGCATTCCTGTGCGGAGAGGTGATTCATGAACACCTGCGGGACATAGGAAGAATAGCCAGGATTCAACCGCCTGTTCTTAATTTCAGCTATACGTTTTACAAACAGCTCTTTTGTAATACCGAGGATATTGCAGAAATCGAGCGTATCGAACGGTTGAATCTCACGCATAACCAACATGACTTCATAAGAAGGCTGGTTATAAACCAGCAACTTCCCGTTGCGATCATAAATGATACCCCTGGAAGGAATCAGTGTCTTTTTCTGAAACGCATTGCTGTCTGCCCACGCTTTATAGTCGCTGTTCACTACTTGCAGAAAGAACAGACGAATGATAAAGATGAGAACCAGCAGAACAACGGCGCCACCAATCACGAAACGCCTGTTCTCAAGAGTATACTTCGTATTAATCTCCACTTTTCTGGGACCCTATATTGAATGCTTCTATTGTACAAATTAACAAGGTTGTCGTCACCACACTCGCCGCGATACGGATCGCCAGGAACAGCGGATCGAATAATGTCAACGACTCAATCAAAAACAACGCCACATGATGAATCACGACAAAAAGCAGCGTATAGCGGAAAAAACCGCCATATCCGAACGTTTTGTAAGAGGGATTAATCCCTTCCGACAAGTCTTTTCCCATCAATAACTGAATTAACAGGTGACGGATAAAACCGACCAGCGTACAAGCAAACGCATGCATTCCCGGCGTATTTGAAAAGATATCGATCGTCAACCCGATCAGAAAAGAGAAAAACACCACATTCATCCGTGAACTCCCCACTGGCATTTTCAGTATGAAATAAAGATACAAGAACGGCGTAGCCACACGCAGGAAATGGATATTGTTCAGGATCAAAACCTGAACCAACACCAGCACCACAAAATAAATGAAGCCCCGCAGTATATTGTTAATCATTCTTTTTCGCCTCCCGCTCTGTATTTTTTTGCTCTGCCTGATGATAGTTCTTTATGATACGCACATTGTTCAAGGCCTGGAAATCAGTAGCCAGTTCCACTTCAAGTGAATAGAAGTTATCATCATGCTGTTTCTCGAAATTCACGACTTTACCCACAATAATCCCAGACGGGAAAATAGCGGAATAACCGCTCGTCACGATCGTATCTCCTTTCTCAAACTCCACGTGGCGCGGCAATTCGTCCAGATTGGCAAAACGCGCATTACGCCCGTTCCAGCTCAACGTTCCGAAATAACTGCTCCCCAACACCTTGCAGCTCAGTTTGAACTTCGGATTCAACAGAGGGATTACAACGGAAAAATGGTCGGAAACCGTCGACACGATTCCCACGACACCCCGTTCAGACACAACTCCCATGTCCGGCTCCACTCCATCCTTACGGCCTTTATTCACCGTAATATAATTGGATAAATACGTAACACTGTTGTTCACGACATCCGCCATCACAAAACTATACGGAAACTGTCCGGTCGAGTCAGATGCAAAACCGACGAACAGAGCAGTGTCGGCCCGCATCATCTCCAACTGGTCCTGCAACTCTAGCAACTCCATTTCAAGCTGTCCGTTACGCTCCAGAAGCTCCCGATTTATATCACGCAGGTTCAGATAGGAAGTAACAAAGCCGGAAACAGAAGTAATATGTCCGGTTATCACATTTGCCGAACTGAACATAATGTTCCGTTGATATGCATTATTGCGATAAACCAACGTCAACGATATGATCTCTAGCAAAATGAATAAGAACCAATGCCTCTTTCTGACTAAAAAATCCAGGAGTTTACGCATAATCAGTTGTAAATTGAAAGTTGAAAGTTGAAAGTTGAATATTCAGCAAGTGCACCACTTGTTTACTTTCAACTTTCAACTCTCAACTTTCAACTTATATTTACCGGATAAGGAAATTAAACTTGTCGATATTCTTCAACGCAATCCCCGTTCCTCTTGCTACTGCATGCAAAGGATCATCCGCCACATGGAATTCGATCCCCATCTTGTCACGCAAACGTTTGTCGATACCACGCAGCAAAGCACCGCCACCGGCCAGATAAATGCCGTTTTTTACGATATCGGCATACAATTCGGGAGGCGTCTGTTCCAACGCGCTCAGAACGGCGGCTTCAATCTTTGAAATCGACTTGTCCAAACAATGTGCGATTTCCTGGTAGGAAACAGGCACTTTCATCGGCAGAGCCGTCATCTGGTTCGGACCGCAGACTTCAAAATCTTCAGGAGCGTCTTCGAGGATACTTAAAGCGGAGCCGACATTGATCTTGATACGTTCCGCCATACGTTCGCTGACGCGTATATTATGCTGGCGGCGCATATATTCCACAATATCGTTCGTCAAGTCGTCGCCCGCCATCTTGATAGACTTGTTGGAAACGATCCCCCCCAACGAAATCACCGCGATCTCGGTCGTACCGCCACCTATGTCTACAATCATGTTTCCTTCCGGAGCAAGCACATCCATACCGACCCCGATAGCGGCAGCCATCGGTTCGAAAACCATATAGACCTCACGGCCACCGGCATGTTCGGCAGAGTCGCGGACGGCACGGATTTCCACTTCCGTACTACCCGACGGGATACCGATCACCATACGGAGCGAAGGAGCGAACCAGCGTTTGCGTCCGCTGGCCATTTTGATCAATCCACGCATCATCTGCTCGGCAGCGTAGAAGTCGGCAATGACACCTTCGCGGAGCGGGCGGATCGTACGAATATTCGGATTGGTCTTTTCGTACATCTCACGTGCCTGGCGTCCTACCGCCAGCACCTTTTCCGAACGAGCATCCAGAGCGATTACGGAAGGCTCATCCACTACCATCTTATCGTTGCAGGTAATAATGGTATTGGCAGTCCCCAGGTCCATTGCCAATTCTTGTGTGAAAGAAAATAATCCCATTTTTTGATTTCTGATTTATCATTTATGATTTATAACCTATAAACTTATGACTCACAAACAGACCGAAAACCCAATCAACTATAAATCATAAATCATAAATCATAAATCATAAATATTCCAATTAGTGTTTAAAGTGACGAATACCCGTCTTGACCATAGCCAAACCATGTTCGTTGCAATAATCAACAGACAGCTTGTCGTTAATAGAACCTCCCGGCTGGATAACGGCGGTGATACCGGCTTTGTCGGCAATTTCCACACAGTCGGCAAACGGGAAAAACGCATCCGAAGCCATAACAGCGCCATTCAGGTCGAAATTGAATGAAACGGCCTTCTCAATAGCTTGCTTCAGAGAGTCCACACGTGAAGTTTGTCCGATACCGCTTGCACAAAGCTGTTTGTTCTTCACCAGTGTGATCGCGTTAGACTTGCTGTTCTTCACGATCTTATTGGCGAACAATAAGTCTTCCACTTCCAGAGCCGTCGGTTTCTTTTCCGTCATCGGTTCCAGATCGGCTTCGCCCTGAATACTAAGGTCTTTTTCCTGCATCAGCACACCGTTCAACAGTGAACGGAACTGCATCGGACAAGTCTTGCATTCCTTGCGGACCAATATGATACGATTTTTCTTTTGTTTCAATACTTCAAGAGCGTCGGCATCGTAAGCCGGAGCGATGATCACCTCGAAGAAAATCTTATTGATTTCTTCCGCCACTTCCTTGTTTACAGTCGTGTTCGTAATCAAGATTCCGCCGAAGGCAGACACCGGGTCACCAGCCAAAGCATCTTTCCAGGCATCCACCACGTTACCGCGAGATGCGATACCACAGGCATTGTTATGTTTTAGGATGGCGAACGTCAGTTCGTCGAATTCGTCAATCAGGTTTACAGCAGAGTCAATGTCGAGCAGGTTGTTGTAAGAGATTTCCTTACCATGCAACTGGTCAAACATATTATCGAATTTGCCATAGAACTTGGCAGCCTGGTGCGGGTTTTCACCGTAGCGCAGGTGCATCGGATCATCCACGGCAGCACGGAAATGCGAGCCTTGGCAGTCGTCGAAATAATTGAAGATTGCAGAATCATAGCCCGAAGAAACGGCAAATGCTTCTTTGGCAAACCATTTGCGGTCCTCGATAGAAGTTTCAGCACCTTTTTCGTTCAGCAATTGCATCAACGGCTGATACTGGGCTTTAGATGCTACAATCACTACATCTTTAAAGTTCTTTGCAGCGGCACGGATAAGAGAAATACCGCCTATATCTATCTTTTCGATAATTGCCTGTTCTTCCGCACCGGAAGCAACTGTTTCCTCGAACGGATACAGGTCGACAATCACCAAGTCTATTTCAGGAATTTCATATTGGGCGATCTGGGCTTGGTCACCTTCGTTATCACGACGGTTCAAAATACCACCGAACACTTTCGGATGAAGCGTCTTCACACGTCCGCCCAGGATAGAAGGATAGCCGGTCAGGTCCTCTACCGCATCACACGGGAGTCCCAGCTCTTCTATAAACTTCTGAGTACCACCTGTCGACACAAAACTAACACCTTCGCGGTGGAGCTTCTTCAAAATTTCATCTAATCCATCTTTATGGTATACCGATACCAATGCACGTTTAATACGTTTTGTTGCAGCCATCTTCGTTGGGTTTATTTTAATGTTTTAGAGCACAAAAGTAGGGATTTATTTTCAATATGTATATAAGGTATGATAATAATTTCCTATCACCAACTATTAAAGAGTGCTACATAAAGCGAAAAAACCGGCTGTCCGCAAACTTGCGAAACAGCCGGGAGCAAATTACTTATCCTGAGATGTTTTCAATGACTCTTCGATAATCTTGTCATTTTCATCTGCATCTTCAATCGTTTCGTCCAATTTTGTCACATCATGAGTCGTGTAATCATCGGACAAGACCGGACGCGGAGTAAGGATTTCATCCTCCAGTTCGGAACTTTCGTCCCACAAAGTGTTCATTATTCCAGCCATAATTATCTGTGTTTTATTTGTTAATAACGGAGATAGAACAAGCAGGAAGGCCAAATTGTTGAATTCCGAACACCCAAGTCTTTCTTTTCATACTATATATCGGAAACGCGGTTCTATAATCCACATTCAATATTGGCAATACTATGAGCCGTAAATGAATTTTATTTTTATATGGAAAAATGCAAAAGATACCGACACCTGGCACTTTCACCTCTCTCTCTACTAAGCAATCAATTAACAGGTGTCGGTTGCCATATCTTACCGACACCATCTGAAACCGATCCTCTGACAACTGGTAAATTAAGCCGTTTCATGCCATCAACTAAGTCAAAACACCCCAAGAACTAACTGATTACATATAGCAAAGTATCTGTTGGCAGTCACTATCTATCGCCTATACGTAGTACTACCTATAGGCGATATGTAGTACTACGTATTCGCGATAGGTAGTACTACATATGAATAATATGATGTATGTCTTGAATTAGTTTACTATGACTTTCGAAATAGTTTATGCCATGTTACGGTTCACACCATCCAATATGATTAATCCTTACCCTAAAGAATGATACCTAACAAGATTAAATATGCAACTGCAATCCCAAAGAAACTGAATGCACCTTCGGGCCTTTGTCCTTTTCAAACAGGCCGAAAGGAGAATATTTGGCATAGAAACCGATGCAACCGACACCTGCCTGAAAAAGAAAATCCATTGTTACAGGACGAAGGTTCATGCCACGGTCCATCTTTTTCTTACGTTTTTCGCCATCTGCATCATGATAGACGATTTTGGAAGAAGAAATAGTTTTGACCACACCTACCACCCCACCTGAAATAAAGAAGCGCGGAGCCTTGCGACGATGTTTAGGCGACTGCCATTCAAGCAGGACCGGAATCGTCAAGCTGGTGATATTCAACTTGCTGGCATTATAAACGATGCCTTCGGGAGCAGGAACCAACTGCGTCACACCGTCCACTTCCTGAAAATGAGCATTCATATCCAGCCGATAACGGCTCCAGCGCATACCGGCCCCGGTCACGACCGCCCATCTATAACGGGAGAAGGGGAAACTGAACTCCATAAAATTCAAATTATATTCCAACGAATTACCGCTACGGAGCGAAACACCGTCTACGTCGTTGATCCCGTCGCTACCGGAGAAGTTGGCGAAGCCCATGCCGAAGCCTGCCCAGTGCGGATCAAAATCTTTGTCCCAAGAAGGGATTGGGATATTGATCGACTTGATATGTTTGCGCCGTTCATAACTCTGTCCGTCCCGGTAATGCCCCTCGAAGATCATTTCACTGTCTATCGAATCGCCTTCTTCGGTCAGTTCATACACTTTCACTTTCATCCGTTCGCCGTTGTCCTTCACTACGATACGTTTGTTTTCCAACCGGATGACCGTATCGGCCGGCATCGGTTCAACATTTGCAGCCAGCAATCCGATGAAAGGAAAGCATGCGGCTATGATCAGTAAAAATCTTTTCATATCTTTTCTTGTTTATCTGTTTATAAATCTTTTTTGGTAAATAAAAGGGTGATCAGGTCGTCGCTGTCCAATTCTCCTTCGATATAGACCAGTGTGATCGTCCCTTTGGAGTTGACTTTGAACAGGACAAAACGATTCACGTCCGGATCTTTGCCCAGAAGCTGGTAATAAGCGGAGACCACCCCCCCGTCGTCGGTCACCTCCTTGATCTTGCGTGCTCCCCGCTGATCGACTTCCAGACATTGGCGGATAAAGCGAAGAGCTTCCGGATCGTCCTTGATCGTGATGCTCTTGTAGCGCGTCATACCGTATGTTTCCAGCATTTCATTGGAAAGCTCCACCATCGTGACATTCCTCTTTTTACCGTAACGGGTAAAGACATCCTGTATCTTCAGGTCTTTCTGCGCTTCGGCAGCTCCCACACCGGTCGGCAACAGCATCAAAGCTGCCAACATTATTAATAGCCTATACCTCAACTGTTTCATCTTGATATTCTTTTATTCGTCTTCACTAAAAAGACTACCTAATTCTTTTAACTGGTTATCTATTATTCGGCGGTCTGCCTCATCCTTATCCATCTTCGGGAAGTAATCATCGGCAGGAGTGGCCACTTCCTGCAACGCTTCGATCGCCAACGAACGAACTTTATGGATATCGGTATAGCAACGGCCGTTTATCACGACATAGCTGTCGGAACAGAAACAGGGATCAGCGGGATACGACAGGCGGGTAACTCCCAACAGAGCCAGCACACAAGCTGCCACGCCGGAAAAGAGGTAAAGGGCTGCACGCTTCCGGTTCGCAGAGCGGAGCGGAACGGATACCGGTTCGGGGTCCAAATCCGGTTCGCCAACTTGCGCTTCCGCATCACGTTCTATTTCTTCGTCGAAATAAGCGAACAGAGGAGCATAGACAGCCAAATGCTCCGGCACCTCTCCCGAAGCGAAAAAGGCACGGATCCGCTTTTCTTCCGCGGCAGAAGTCTCACCTTCGAAGTACCGTTCCAGCAACTCTTCTATCATATGTAGATTCCTCTTTCTCATAAATCACAAATTATAAATCATAACTCCTTCATTAACTGTTCCCGTATCTTTTTCCGGGCTCTCGAAAGATTCACCCGAACCGCTTCGACCTGAGTGCCTGTGATCTCCGCTATCTCCGCCAATTCATATCCTTCGACATCTTTCATCCGGATAATGGTTTGCTGTAGCGAAGGCAGCTTACTTATCAGCCAACGGATACGGGCAACCGTATCGTGCTGCTCCAATTCTTCCGCCGGGTTCCTTGTTCCCGAATCAAGAGAAAGCAAGGCTATATCCGTCCCTTCCGGCCGATGCTGTTTCAGTTTGTCCAGCGCCAGGTTCTTGGCCACTTGTACAGCCAGCGCCTCGACACTGTTATAACCATCCAGCTTCTCGCGAATCTGCCACAATTTCAGAAAAGTCTCCTGCACGATGTCTTCTGCATCCGACCTGTCCTCCATCATCCGCCAGGAAATATTGATCAACTTCTCCCGAAGCGGCAGCACGGTTATTTTAAACGTTTCGAGTTCCATTTCTACTATTATGACGACAAAGAAACGAAAACATAACATGAGAAAAACGAAAAAATAAAAAAGGCGTATTATTATCGTGGCGGACAACCATGAAGACAAAAGAATTGTTTCTTTCGAGACAGAGTTCGATCGGGAACTCGCCACGAATAGTAACAATAAAAAAACAACAAGTCATGAAAACTAAATTATCCGTCTTGCTATTGTACTTATGCAGCCTCACACTGTTCGCCGCATGCAGCAACAACCGGCAAAAACAAAAAGCACCTGCCGAAAACGTCGCAACTCCTATCCGGAACTTCTTGAAACAGAAGTATCCGGCCGCAACGATCCTGAAATCCGAAAAAGAGACTAACGGGACGGAAGTGGATATACAAGAAAAGAATCTGCACAAAGAAGTATGGTTTGACACGAAGGAGCAATGGGTCTCCACACATTGGGAAATCAGCGCCCGCGACGTTCCTGCCGCCGTTATGGATGCGTTGCAAAGCTCCGCCTACAACCAATATAAAATAGAAGATATCACGGCAATCGAACGGCCGGACGGCCTGTTCTACGATTTTGAACTGAAACAAGACAACAACGAGATACATATCATACTCGACTCCGAAGCGCAGATCGTAATCAAAAGTTCGACCATTGCTCCGGGATACGACTGGTAAATTTATATCCGCCCCTCTTATTTAAAATGGAACTTTTCCCAGGTATAGACCTTTGGAGTGTTCTTCAGGAAAGGTTCCACCTGCTTGCGTTCGGTTTCCGTCAAATATTGGGGGGTCGTGTATTCGACCGTCAACGTCTGGTCGTCGGGGCTAAGCGAATATTTCCGTAAGTCCATATCCAGACGAGCAGTTGCTTCGATAAAGGCGGTGCGGTTCTTGTCGGCATCGTCTTTAATAAACCATTCTACCGGAACCGGAGTATACAAATCAGCAGAGTCCAACGGCTTCCAGTCTGTCGTGAAAAACTCGACCTGGCTGTCGGGAACAGGACCGTATACGGTCGTGATCATACAAACGACATAGGTATCATTGACCAGAGGCAAGAGCTTCATCTCTACCGTGCTGCGCTCCGTCACCTGCAACAACAGGTAATCGTCCGTCAGCTTCTTCAAGATAGAAAAGCCGTTCATGGTGTTTTTCAGCTTCGCTTCCTTCCCTGAATTATACAAATCTATCAAATCCTTACGCCAGGCATTTTCCAGCTGGGGTACATATTGGTCAGGCATGGCGACAAAGACCGCATCCATCTCCTGCGCCTTCATCCCCCACACAAATACACAAAGCAGTATAGAAAGAAATAATCGTTTCATATCTTAATCTACAATTTTCATCTACAAAAGTAATAGAATATGCCTTAGCGCGTACCGAGATACAGGAATATCATTCCTAATAATACTAAAAACAGGTCGATTGCCTTGCTTTTCAAGTTCTTTTCATGGAAGAACAAAGCACCGGCAAGGAAGGTCACCAGGACATTACTACGGCGGACCATCGAGACGATAGAGATCATCGAACCGGGAAAAGTCAAGGCATAAAAGTAAATCCAGTCCGCCACGCAGAGGAAAACGGATATAAAGATAATGTTCCAGTGCCAGACAAAAGGTGTCGTGCTTTTCCGGCGCGGATACCAAAGAAACAGGAGGATCGGCAACATCATAAGGCACTGGTAGACATTGAACCAGACCTGCACTGTCATCACATCCAGACTTCCCATCAGGTGTTTGTCATACAAGCCACTCGCCGCTCCGGTAAGGATAGACAAGACGGTAAAGATGATCCATTTATTATGCGTGAAACGTATTCCCTCTTTTTTCCCGGATGAGGAAAGGAGGTAGAAAGAGGCAATGGAAAGAATCACCCCGATCCATTGGTACAAGTTCAGCCGCTCACCAAAGACAAGCATGGCTCCCACCAAAGTCACGACCGGCTGCGTTGCTTTGATAGGCCCGGTAATGGTCAGCGGCAAATGCTTCAAGGCAAAATAGCCGAATATCCACGATGACAAGACGATCACGGCCTTTATAAACACTGCCACATGTGTCTCTAAGGAGACACGCGGCACATACAACATCGTCCCGTCGAGCACATCCGTAAAAAACGAAAGAAAAATGAAAGGGACAAAGATAAGACTGCTTATCAATGTATTGAAAAACAAAACCGGAATAACGGCATTACCATCTAGCGAAATTTTTTTATTTACTTCATAACAACCTAAAAGGAAGGCGGAGATGAAGGCTAATCCTAGCCACATAACAGTTGAAAGTTGAAAGTTTCTGAATAATATTTTTACCCTAAAAAAACACAACAGTCAACAGCCGACTGCCAACTGAAAAAGTTCTTCGGGATAAGTGACGTCAACCAGATAGAGAGCGTGTCCGGGAGCGGAAGTCCCGGCACGTCCACGGTCTTTGGCTTCGATCACCTGGCGGAAACCGTCGACCGTCAGTTTTCCTCTGCCCACTTCGAGTAAAGTACCGACAATAGCACGCACCATATTGCGCAGGAAACGGTCCGCCTGTATGGTAAAAACCCATACATCGCCTTCCCTCTCCCAACCAGCCTTATAGATGCGACAGTTGTTCGTCTTCACGTCCGTATGCAGCTTGCTGAAACTGGTGAAATCTATGTAGTCAAACAGAACTGGGCAAGCCTTGTTCATCGCCTCGAAATCGAGTTTTCTCGGAATCTTATAGACCAACTCGTAATTGAACGGATCTTTCCGCGTCGTGACATAATATTTATAGGTACGCGAAATGGCATCGAACCGGGCATGCGCATCGGGACGTACAGGTACAATACGGTAGACCGCGATATCTTTGGGAAGCAAACGGTTCAGCTTCTCCGCTAAGAAAGCGAAGTCGGCAATCGGTTCCTGCCAGTCGAAATGAGCCACCATCAGGCGGGCATGTACACCAGCATCCGTCCGCCCCGCTCCCACGATCGAGACCGGTTGGCGCAACAACGTAGCCAAAGCTTCCTCGATAGATTGCTGCACAGTGATTCCATTCGGCTGTATCTGCCAGCCACAAAACTTTTTACCGTTATAACCTAAATATATAAAGTATCTGTTCACGTCCGGATATCCTTGCTTATGTTTGATTTCGGATACAAAGGTAACAGAAATCTCGCCAAGAGATTGTCTATACAGGCAGAAAAGTGTAATTTTGCAAACATAAATCTTCACAACAAAACTATTTGACATGTTTGAAACATTGCTTCAATCGTCTTATTTTGCCTTGTTCCTGATTATCGCCTTAGGATTCATATTGGGCAGAATACAGATCAAAGGCCTCTCTCTCGACGTATCAGCCGTTATCTTTATCGCTCTCCTATTCGGGCACTTCGGAGTAATCATTCCTAAGGAACTGGGAAATTTCGGTTTGGTATTGTTCATTTTCACCATCGGCATACAAGCGGGTCCGGGATTCTTCGATTCCTTCCGTTCGAAAGGAAAAACATTGATCATACTAACGCTTCTGATTGTCGGATCTGCCAGCCTTACCGGTTTGATACTTAAATATGTGGTCGGAATCGATACGCCGAGCCTCGTCGGACTGATCGCTGGGGCGCTGACCAGTACGCCGGGTCTTGCCGTCGCGATCGACAGCACGCACTCCTCCTCCGCTTCCATCGCCTATGGTATCGCCTATCCGTTCGGAGTGATCGGTGTGATACTTTTTATAAAATTATTGCCGAAATTGTTGCGCAAGGACCTTATCGCCGAAGCCAAGGCACTCGAAGTACAGCGAAAAGGGAAATATCCCCCGTTGCATACGGCGACTTTCCGTATCACCCACGCCAATATATTCGGAAAAACACTGGCCCAGTTACAACTTCGTTCCATGACGGGAGCCGTCATTTCCCGTATAAAACATAAAGACCGGACAAGCGTACCAGTAGCGCAAACCATCTTGCATGAAGGAGATATGATCAAGGCTGTCGGTAACGACAAGTCTTTGGAACAACTGGCACTTCTTGTCGGTGAACGTGTAGAGAACGACCTTCCTTTCGGCAGCACTCAGGAATTGCAATCTCTATTGGTGACGAACAAGAACGTCATTAATAAAAGTTTAGGATACCTGAATCTGCAACGCACGTTCAATTGTACCGTTACTCGTGTACGCCGAAGCGGTATCGACCTCTCACCCGAACCGGAATTAATGTTGAAATTCGGCGACAAGTTAATGGTTGCTGGAGAAAAAGAAGACATAAAGGAATTGGGACAGGTGTTCGGTAATGACGAGAAAAAACTTTCCGACACGGACTTTTTCCCGATTGCAGCCGGTATTGTCCTCGGAGTATTGTTCGGAAAACTGAACATTTCGTTTTCGGACTCCTTCTCTTTCTCACCCGGACTGACAGGTGGCATCCTGATTGTCGCACTTATCCTGAGTGCAATTGGCAAAACGGGACCGATCATCTGGTCCATGTCAGGTTCCGCCAACCAGTTACTCCGTCAGATCGGCCTACTTCTGTTCCTCGCCGAGGTCGGAACATCCGCCGGTGTCAACCTGGTATCGACATTCCAAGAAAGCGGCTGGACATTATTCGGAATCGGTATGGCAATCACAATGGTACCGATGATCGTGGCTGTCCTGTTCGGCTATTTCGTATTCAAAATCCACATCTTAGACTTGATCGGGACGATCGCAGGAGGAATGACCAGTACGCCAGGACTTGCCGCCGCCGATTCGATGAGCGACAGTTCTGCTCCCAGCATCGCGTATGCGACGGTCTATCCGATTGCGATGGTGTTCCTAATTCTTTTTATCCAGTTCATCGCCGCATTGGTCGTATAAGGATTATGAGGGTCGCAACCTCATAATCCGTATCAAAAACATTGCCAATTATAATATTTTCTATATATTTGTGACTATTAACAATATCACAAATCGCCATGCAAACAAACCAACAGTTTGACCTCGCCTTCAACTTGCTGCAGAACACTGGAACCAACCTCTTTCTGACAGGAAAAGCCGGAACGGGCAAAACTACCTTTTTAAAAAGGCTTAAAGAGGTTTCACCTAAACGAATGATCGTTGTTGCACCGACAGGAGTAGCTGCTATCAATGCAGGAGGCGTCACTATCCACTCCTTTTTCCAATTGCCGTTCGGGCCTTACATTCCGTCTTCACCGGAATACCGGGGAGGCAAAACAGATTTCAAGAACCAATTCCGCAAGGACAAAATCAATATTATCCGCAGTATGGACTTGCTGGTGATCGATGAGGTCAGCATGGTGCGCGCAGACTTGCTGGACGCTATCAGCGACGTCCTGCGTCGTTATAAAGATCACAGTAAACCTTTCGGAGGTGTCCAGTTATTGCTCATAGGAGACTTACAACAATTAGCGCCTGTCGCCAAAGATGATGAATGGAATCTGCTGAAAGAGCACTATCCGTCCACCTTCTTTTTCGACAGCAAGGCACTGTCGGAAAGCAATTATTTCTGTATTGAGCTGACACATGTCTACCGCCAAAGCGACACGAATTTCATCAACCTGTTGAATAATATCCGTGAGAACCGCTTCGACGACGAGACCTTGCAACGTCTGAACCAGCGGTACATTCCCAACTTCAGACCGGACGAACAATCGGGTTATATCACACTCACGACACATAACTACCAGGCACAGCAGATCAACAACCGAAAACTGGCGGAACTTCCCGGACAGCCTTACACTTTTTCAGCTGAGATCAATAACGACTTTCCCGAATATTCTTATCCGACCGACGACAAGTTAATCTTGAAATGTGGCGCGCAAGTCATGTTCGTCAAAAACGATTCGTCTTCCGAAAAACGATACTATAATGGGAAGATCGGAAAGATCGTATTTATCAACCCAAACAAGATAACCGTAGTCGACCAAGAAGGAAACGAGATCGTCGTCGAAAAGGAAATCTGGAACAATGTGAAATACACGATTGATCCCGAAACAAAGGAAATCACCGAAACCATTACCGGCACCTTCAGTCAATATCCGTTGAAAACAGCTTGGGCGATCACCATACACAAGAGCCAGGGATTGACTTTCGAGCATGCCATCATTGATGCTTCGGCCGCTTTTTCGCACGGACAGGTATATGTCGCACTCAGCCGTTGCAAAACGTTGGAAGGTCTTGTGTTGAGCAGTCAGATCACCCGCAACGCCATGATCAATGATTACCGGATACAGGAATTCTCTTCATCGGTCGACAGCCGCCAACCGCGTGAAGAGCAAATGCAGGCCGCACAGCAACTTTATTTCACGGAACTGATATGTGAACTGTTTGACTTCAACAATCTTCAGCAGCGCATACAATATGCCGCCTTTGTCGTGTACGGGAATCTGCAAAAACTATATCCGGAACTGAGCGTGCAGTATTCTAACACACGCGACGCATTCCGTTCCACGGTCACAGATGTCGGAGAACGATTCATCCAACAATTGAAACGGCTGATAACAGGCAATACCGATTATCTGAAAGACGAAACGATCCAAGAGCGTGTCCGGAAAGGCGTGGCTTACTTTCTGGAGCAAATAGATCGCCTTTGCACCCCATTGCAGGAAGCATCGAATGTGGAAATCGACAATAAAGAAACACGCAAAACAATCAAGAATGCGTTAGACAAGTGGAACGAAGACCTTCGTATCAAACTGTCAGCCTTGCAAGGTTGTCAAGATGGATTCACAATTTCCGGCTATCTGTCGGCTAAGGCCAAAGCAAGCATCGAACAACCGTCTGCTCCGACCACACGCAAACGTTCCGAAAAATCATCAGAGTCGGCTAAACTGGAAATATCGACAGACATCAAACATCCAGAACTATATGCCAACCTGAAACACTGGCGCTATGAGGTGGCAACCGAAAAAGGACTTCCAACTTATACCATCCTGCAACAAAAGGCCCTGATCGGGGTAGCCAACACCTTACCCGCCAGCGGACGTGATCTCCTCAAAATCCCCGGTATCGGGAAAAAGATCGTCGAAAACTATGGCGCAAAGCTACTGGAAATCGTAGACGAATACAGGAAAGGGCAATAATGTGCCAATGCACCAATATACTAATGATATGAGCATTTTCCCATTGGCATATTGGCACATTATTTATTTTTTCAACTCGAAACCCATCATCAACCCATCATACTGGCTCGCCAACTTATTGAGTGCTTGTAAGGTCGTATTTTTAGAGACAGCAGACAGTTTTGTCAGGAAATCCAGTAATTTATCGGCATTGAAGAGCAAAGAAAGTTGGTCATTGGTGACAACGACATGAGCCGTCATCGTCGTCAACTTCGATTTACCGATCTTGCCATAGTGCAGTTCCATCGTCTTATCGTCCGCATTAAAAGAATAAGTACCCTTCAAAGTACAGCTTTTCAGGACACTGGTGAATGTGCTGTCGGTATTAAATGTATAATTGAATGCCCCTTCGATTATTCCGATTTTCGCACAATAATCCTTCAGCTTCTTTTCCATCTCTGAAGAGGCCACACTTGCCGCCACATTCTTCAAAGCATTATCGCCTTCCAACTGGATGGCAGGATCCACATACGTCCACGTACCGGCCAAATTTTCCACTGTCAGCTTTTTTCCTCCGGTCACAGCAGTCACAGCGTCTTTTACGGCAGCAGAATTCAAAATGTCTTTAATTGATTGTCCATACGCTGAATCCGATACAGACAATATACCACAAACGGCCACCCCAAAAATCCAATTTTTTTTCATTTTTATCTATTCTTACTCATGTTTATACGTTACAAAAACACAAATAAAAAGGGGTACCGACAAGCACCCCTTCATATATCTCGTTCCGTAAAAGAAGATTAGAGTTTATCATTAGAACCGAGTACGTTGATAATTTTGTGCTTATACAGCTTTTCCATATTATCACGAGCCGGGCCTAGATATTTACGTGGGTCGAATTCTGCCGGTTTTTCTGCGAATACCTTACGTACGGCAGCAGTCATAGCCAGACGAGAATCCGAATCGATGTTGATTTTGCAAACAGCCGACTTGGCAGCTTTACGCAATTCTTCTTCAGGAATACCGATAGCAGCTTTCAATGCACCACCGTATTTGTTGATAGTTTCAACTTCTTCTTCAGGAACAGATGAAGATCCGTGAAGAACGATAGGGAATCCTGGGAGTTTTTCCATTACAGCATCCAATACATTGAAAGCCAATGGAGGAGGCACCATCTTGCCAGTCTTAGGATCAATATGGCACTGTTCCGGAGTAAACTTGTATGCACCGTGAGAAGTACCGATAGAGATAGCCAAAGAATCACAACCTGTACGGTGAGCGAAATCGATAACTTCTTCAGGATCGGTATAAGTGTGGTGGTCAGAAGAAACTTCATCTTCAACACCTGCCAATACCCCTAATTCACCTTCTACAGTTACATCGAACTGATGAGCATAATCAACAACTTTCTTAGTCAGGGCAACGTTTTCTTCATAAGGAAGATGAGAACCGTCGATCATAACAGAAGAGAATCCTGAATCGATACAGCTTTTGCAAGTTTCAAACGTATCACCGTGATCCAAGTGCAGAACGATCTGAGGATTCGGACAGCCTAACTCCTTAGCATATTCAACAGCTCCCTGAGCCATGTAGCGCAACAGAGTAGCATTTGCATATTGGCGAGCACCTTTAGATACCTGCAGGATTACCGGAGACTTTGTTTCAACAGCAGCCTTGATAATGGCCTGCATCTGTTCCATGTTGTTAAAGTTGAAAGCCGGAATTGCGTATCCGCCTTTGATGGCTTTTGCGAACATTTCTCTTGTGTTCACCAAACCTAAATCTTTGTAATTTACCATTGTTGTATATGTTATTACGTTAATGATTAAAAATCTTCCACAAAGATAATAACTATCCGAGAACATTATGCTTTTAAGCATATAAAATAATACAAAAGTAGGTCTGATTGAAAAAATAATCCAAAATTCTTTGTTTGTTCAACTCTAATCCATACCTTTGCAACCCAAAATACCGGTTACCAAACTCAAGTATAAGAGAATATAAATTAAAAAATAAGATAACAAAGCAATGAAAAAAGGAATTCATCCTGACAACTATCGTCCTGTAGTATTCAAGGACATGTCAAACGAGGACGTATTTATCACTCGTTCAACTATCAATGCAAAAGAAACAATTGAGATTGACGGTGTTACTTATCCGTTGGTAAAGATCGAAATCTCAAGCTCTTCTCACCCGTTCTATACAGGTAAGGCCAAATTGGTCGATACAGCCGGACGTGTTGATAAGTTCATGAGTCGCTATGGTAACCGTAACAAGAAATAAAACCAATTGATAATTGGTTTAATAATAAATAGAGAAAGGCTGTTCTGAAAAGGACGGTCTTTCTTTTTTATCAGGAGACTCCCATTAAAGAAAGCAACTTCCTTTTTTATTTACAAAAGATATTCTTATTTTTGTGCGTAACTGATAATTGGAGTGAATCTATACCCTTATTTCATTGTCAATTGTCAATTATCAATTATATCAATTAAATAATGCCATGGCAAAAACGAAAGAACAATTACTAAACATCCTGGACCAGTTCCAGCTCACAGAAAAAGTAGTTTCCGCCGAACCATTCGGAAACGGACACATTAACGATACGCTGAAAGTAACAAACGAAAAAGGCGAAATCAAATACGTGCTGCAACGCATCAACCACCTGATCTTCACAAACGTGGATATGTTGCAGAACAATATCCAGGTTGTTACTTCGCATATCCGTAAGAAACTGGAAGAAAAAGGTGAAAATGACATTGACCGCAAAGTCTTGACTTTCCTTCCGACAAAAGATAACAAACTGTATTATTTCGACGGAGACAACTATTGGCGTGTTTGCCTGTTCATCCCAAACAGCAAAAGCTACGAAGAAGTCACCCCGGAACTGTCTTACGAAGCAGGCAAGGCTTTCGGCGACTTCCAATCCATGCTGGCCGACATTCCGGAAGGCACACTGGGTGAAACCATCCCGAACTTCCATAATATGGAATTTCGTCTGGAGCAGTTCCACGATGCAGTAAAGAGCAATGCAGCCGGCCGTCTGGACGAAGTGAAAGACTTGATCGAGGAAATCGAAAAACGCGCCGAAGCTATGTGTATCCAAGAACGTCTTTATCGCGAAGGCAAACTAAAAAAACGCACGAACCATTGCGACACAAAGGTCAACAATATGATGTTCGATGCCAAAACCGACAAGGTCTTGTGCGTGATCGACCTCGACACGGTCATGCCGGGCTTCGTCCTTTCTGATATCGGCGACTTCATTCGCACAGGAGCCAATACCGGTGCCGAAGATGACGAAAACCTGGACAATGTCAATGTCAACATGGATATCTTTAAAGCTTACACACGCGGCTATATGGAGAAAGCCAAATCTTTCCTGACTCCAATGGAAATCAAACTGCTCCCGTACGGCGGCCGCTTGCTGACTTACATGCAGACAGTCCGTTTCCTAACCGATTACATCAACGGTGACACATACTACAAGATACACAGTCCGAAGCACAACCTGATCCGCACGAAGGCTCAGTTCAAATTGCTCCAAAGCCTCGAAGCACATGCAGACGAGATGGATGCATTCATGAGCGAATGGCTGTAAGAACAGTGTAATAACTCTATTGGCGGTTGGCAACCAGGTAGTAAAATAATTACTGCGCGGTTGCCAACTGTCTTTTACCAGTTTTGCGTATCTTTGTGATTGACAGACAATGCCAAAGTAACATTATGACAAATATATTAAATAAAATAAACTCTTTGTTTCCGATCTCCGACGATACCGTTCAAGTATTGAAAGAGAACGTGACTTGCTGCCGCTTCCCTAAAAAGTATCAGCTGATAAAAGCAGACACATATTGCAAATCCGCCTTTTTCATTGAGAAGGGAATAACACGTTCCTTCTGGCTAGTAGACGGAGAGGAGGTTACGACATCGTTTGCCGGAGAAGGAAGCATTGTGTTCAGTATGGATGAACTGTATTACGGAAAGATAAGTGAAGAATACGTTGAAACGCTGGAAGAGGTGGAAGCCTACCAGATATCGCTGGCTACTCTGACGCATCTTTTCGAAACTAACATCGAACTGTGCAACTGGGGAAGAATCATTCATCAAAACGAATACAGACGTTTGCATCGCAGCCACAAAGACCATTTGACCTTGTCGGCAAGGGAGCGATACGAAGCGTTCAAGGAACAATTTCCGGACGCATATCGGCGAGTAAACTTAGGATATATCGCTTCCTACCTGGGTATCAGACTTTCTACACTCAGCAGGCTCCGGGCAAACGGATAATCGAATTTGACATAGGACAAATTTTTTATCCCCCAAAACGAATACTTTTGCCACATATTACAAATATCTAATTCAATATCAATGTCAGACACAACAATCTCTTCAGCCGCATTTGCGGATACCAAACCCCATTACGAACTTCTTGACGGACTGCGAGGGGTGGCAGCCTTACTAGTTGTCTTTTATCACATTTTCGAAGGTCTTTCGTTTGCTGCCGGAGGAACACCTATCACAACGATCAATCACGGCTACCTGGCCGTCGATTTTTTCTTCATCCTTTCAGGTTTCGTGATCGGTTACGCCTATGACGACCGTTTGGGAAAGACCATGACTACCTGTAACTTTTTCAAACGCCGCCTAATCCGTCTCCATCCGATGATTATCATGGGAGTGATATTGGGAGCGATCGCTTTCTTCATACAAGGCAGTGTTCAATGGGATGGCAAACATGTGGCAATCTCGGCAGTGATGCTATCCACGCTCTGTGCGATGTTTTTCATTCCCGCCCTACCCGGTGCGAGATATGAAGTACGCGGCAATGGCGAAATGTTCCCGCTCAACGGTCCAAGCTGGTCGCTCTTTTTCGAATATATCGGCAACATCCTTTACGCGGTTTTCATTCACAGCCTTTCCACTAAAGCCTTGACCGTACTCGTCGTTCTTTTGGGGACAGGGCTTGCCGGATTCACTCTATTCGATGTTTCGGGATATGACATGATCGGTGTAGGCTGGACGCTTGACGGCGTGAATTTCCTCGGAGGTTCTCTGCGTATGCTCTTTCCTTTTTCGTTAGGAATGTTATTATCCCGCAACTTTAAACCGTTCCAAATGAAAGGTGCTTTCTGGATTTGCTCGATCGTTCTACTGATCCTCTTCTGTGTGCCTTACATAAAAGCAGACACTGCTCCTATCAGCCTCAACGGACTATTCGAGGCAGCTTGTATCATCCTCATTTTCCCCGTCCTTGTCTGGCTTGGAGCCTCCGGCAAAACTACGGACAAACGTTCGACGCAAATATGTAAATTCTTAGGTGATATATCCTATCCACTCTACGCCGTCCACTACCCGATCATGTACATATTCTATGCTTGGCTAATCGACAACGAACTCTATACCTTCGCAGAAATCTGGCCTATGGCAATAGTGGTCTACGCCGGCAGTATCGCCTTGGCTTACCTCTGCCTGAAACTTTACGACGAACCGGTAAGAAAGTGGTTAGGCAAAAAGTTCTTGAGAAAAAAATAAATTCCCTGAGGGTGTCAAATATCGGTATTCTGCGTCATCCGCGTCCGGTAATGTCAATTTGACACATCTTCCAAAACGTCAAACCGATGTCTCCGGTTATAATTACAGGACAAATGCAAGCCGATAAACTCCATCCATTAAGTAACATGCATGGAGTTTTATATGCACTGGCATGCATTTGCGAATAGACTGGCATGAAATTAAAAATGGACTGGCATGAAAAAGAAGTCGGATAACTGCCAGACAGATGGTTCATGCGAAAGAATGTTTCATTGAATACCGACACCTTCACACACTGAGGCGATAGAAGGCCATATAATGCTCTTTCACCACTGCCGAAAACAGCATTTTAGCACTCGCTAAATATTCTTTTCCTTATTAACATATATAATGCATTCTGCTTAGGAAATGACTTGCGGGCATAGGTTGAATCATAACCCATACCTCTTGTTCTTTTCCGTATTATACAAATCCCATCCCTCCGTATTTTCTCCATTATTTTTAGGAAACGGTTTCTAAAATACCACAATTACAATCAAAAGACAAAACGTTTTATTCCTGCCTCTTGTTACTTCTCAAACTATAAGAATAGTGGACAATCGCCAGAACATATCTAATGTGACTGACGAACTTTGTCACATATAAACCGAAATTTGTTATATGATATACCTATTGATTCTATTGGCCTTCACGATCTCTGCCCTGATGTCGATGATCATTATTCCGAGGATTTTGGTCGTCGCGCTGAAAAAGCGGCTTTTCGACATTCCGGACAGTCGGAAGGTACATAAAGAAGCTATCCCAAGGCTGGGAGGATTGTCTTTCGCCCCGTCAATCCTGTTCTCCCTCTCATTTGTTTCCGCACTCTATTGCGCGGAATACATGCACGGACAGCAAATACCGCTATGGTTACTCACACATACTCTTTCAGAATTCTACCTGTTGGTCTGCGGGGTGATCTTGCTCTACCTCGCCGGGCTGAAAGACGATCTAGTGGGAATGCGTTATACAAAGAAGTTCATGATACAGCTTGTGGCAGCCTTGCTCCTGCCATTGTCGGGACTGTGGATCAACAATCTCTACGGGTTATTCGGAATACACGAACTGGCATCATGGATCGGTATTCCGCTTACTATCCTCGTAATTGTATTTATCACCAATGCCATCAACCTGATCGACGGAATCGACGGATTGGCTTCAGGGCTGACTGGCTCGGCATTACTCGTGCTTGGCAGCCTATTCTTGATTAACGGAATGTGGATATACGCTCTGCTGTCGTTCGCGACTCTTGGAGTGCTGGTGCCTTTCTTCTATTACAACGTCTTCGGACAGGCTGATCACGGGAGGAAAATATTCATGGGTGACACGGGGAGCTTGACATTGGGCTATATTCTGGTATTCCTCGCCATCCGCTATGCGTCTTACAATCCGGATGTTGCACACTATTCCACCGGTGCCATCGTGGTCGCCTTCTCGACACTGATCGTACCAATGTTCGACGTTGTGCGTGTGATGATCGTACGGGCACGCAGCCATCAGTCACTATTCAAACCAGACCGTAATCACATCCACCATAAGTTCCTCGATATGGGGATGAGCGCACACAAGGCGATGATCAGTATCGTTGTAATCGCCAGTCTATTCAGTAGCCTCAATATCTTGCTCGTGTCGTTCGTGAATATCAATATCGTATTTGCCGGCGACATCGTGATCTGGGTGGTATTAAGCATTTGGTTTGAAAAGGCCAGAAACAAAAAAGAATTTTTAAACGGAAAAGAATGGGTCAAACGAATTTAGAAAAAATACAAATAATGAAAGCATGTTTTATGGGATTGGGCTATATCGGCCTGCCTACAGCTATTATCGCAGCCAGAAGCGGCATTCAAGTTATCGGGGTCGACGTAAATCCGAAAGTAGTGGAAATGACAAACCGAGGTATTATCCATATTGTGGAACCTGGATTACAGGAGTTGTGTTCGAAAGTCGTGGAATCCGGTAAGCTGAAAGCATCGGAAGTTCCGGAAGAAAGTGATGTATACCTGATCGTCGTACCAACTCCGTTCAAAGGAAATCATGAACCGGACATTTCATATGTCGAAGCCGCTACACGTATGGTCGCACCTTTTCTTAAGAAAGGGGACCTTTTCGTCATTGAATCGACTTCACCTGTCGGGACCACCGAAAAGATGGCAAATCTGCTCTACGCTTTGCGTCCGGAACTGGAAGGAAAAATATATATCGCTTATTGTCCGGAGCGCGTTTTACCAGGCAATGTCATCTACGAACTGATGCAGAACGACCGGGTCATCGGAGGAATCAACTCCGAATCAACTGAAAAGGCGATACAATTCTATCGCCACTTCGTCAGAGGGACACTCCACCGGACAAACGCTCGGACAGCGGAGATGTGCAAACTGACGGAAAATTCGTCACGTGACGTCCAAATAGCTTTTGCCAACGAACTGTCGCTGATCTGCGACAAGGCAGGTATCAACGTTTGGGAACTGATCGAACTCGCCAACAAACATCCGCGTGTCAACATTCTGCAACCAGGTTCGGGCGTGGGAGGACATTGCATCGCCGTAGATCCTTATTTCCTGACATCCGAATTTCCCTACGAGTCGCAACTTATCTCGAAAGCACGCGAAATCAATAATTACAAAGCATTCTGGTGCGCCGAAAAAATCGAAAACGCCATCCTCCGCTTCTTCCTTGAGCATCATCGTAAACCGGTAGTAGCTCTGATGGGCCTTTCTTTTAAGCCTGATATCGACGACTTGCGCGAATCACCAGCCAAATACATCACCTCGAAAGTTCTCCAACGTTCAGCCGATACCGACATCCTGATCGTCGAACCCAACGTTCACGAACATGCAGTCTTCAAACTGACCGACTACAAATCCGCCTACACCCGCGCCGACATCGTCGCCTTCCTCGTCTCCCACAAAGAATTCAAAACATTACCTCACAACGAAGAAAAAGTGATATTGGATTTTTGCGGGGTGTTTAAGAAATTATAGAATAAAAAGTATGTCTCACAATACGAACAAACGGATAGCTCAAAATACATTATTCTTATATTTCAGGACACTAGTCATCCTATTAGTATCACTTTACACATCCAGAGTCGTTTTAAATGTCTTGGGAATAGATGATTATGGCATATACAACGTAGTAGGTGGCATTGTATTAATGTTCCAGTTTCTAAATGTGGGAATGATTGATGTTTCTCAACGGTTTCTCACCTACGAATTAGGGAAAAATGATGGACAACAACTACAAAAAGTTTTTTCCACATCTCTTATCATTCACCTGATTATTATTTTTTTCCTACTTATATTAGCAGAAACAGTAGGTCTATGGTTTCTTAATCATAAAATGAATATACCAACTTCAAGAATAATTGCTGCAAATTGGGTGTTCCAATTCTCAATCCTGACATTCATTATTAAAATATTCAGCGTTCCCTATAATGCCAGTATAGTAGCCCACGAACATATGAAAGTATATGCCTATGTAAGTATACTTGAAGTTATATTACAATTAGCGATTGTTTTTTTGTTGAAGGGCTCAGCGTCAGATAAACTAATTTTATATGCAATCTTAATGTCTTTCGTCACTTTATTGGTAAGCATCATGTATACTTTATATTGCAAAAAGTATTTTAAAGAATGTAAGTTTCGAAATGACATAGATAAACAATTACTACATAAAATGTTAAGCTTTGCAGGATGGAGCTTTTTAGGTAACATCGGATATTCACTCAAAATGCAAGGAATAAATATACTAATCAATCTATTTTTCGGACCTGCAGTAAACGCTGCACGTGGTGTAGCCTATCAAGTAAATGCCGGAATTTATAATTTTGTATCAAACTTCCAAATTGCAATGAAACCGCAAATAACTAAACGATATGCAATGGGAGATACAAATTCAATGATGGTATTAGTACATAATAGTTCCCGTTATTCATTTTTCCTCTTACTATATTTAACATTACCTGTACTTATCAAAACTCCTTATATATTACATCTTTGGCTAGGTATTGTACCTGAATATACTGTCATGTTTTTACGATTGGTATTGATTGTAACTTTAATAAACAGTATAACTGGACCTGTAGCCACTGCTATACAAGCAAAAGGAAAAATAAAACTATTTCAAACCATAATTTTAGTGATTACATTGCTGGATATACCAATATCCTATATTGTATTAAAATCCGGATATCCACCTTATACAGTCATGTATATATCTATCCTGACAGAACTCATTGCTTTAATAGCACGAATATGGATACTTAATGCATTAATACCTATGCATATTTCCAACTTCATCATAGAAGTGATTGGTCGAAGTCTCTTAGTCTTCATACTTGCAGCTATTATTCCGACAGGGCTGTCCCAATATATTCCTGACACATTCACTGGATTTATACTTATATGTATTATTACTGTAAGTTCAACCACCATCGTACTACTGACAGTCGGACTAAAGACGGCTGAGCGTTCTCTTATTTACAAAAAAGTAATTCGTACCATTCAAACTACAAAATCATAACAATGTGTTCAAAGGCCTTATTTTTACGTAAAAAGTCGACAGGACTTAACAGTATAGAAGAACTGGCATATTCGCTTGCATCCCGAATATCAGGATTAAAAGTTATTACTTTGCCTGAACACGGAAATACCTGGAAAGGAATCATTCGAAATATTAGGTTCGCTCAAAAACACCAAGGAGATATCAATCACATTTTTTCACCTGAAATAGCTTATCTCTCTCTATTTTTAAAAGGTAATGTAATTCTCACTTGGCATGATACAGGAACTCTATTACAATCATCATCTTTCCTAAAGCGATTTATTAGAAAATGGTTCTGGTTCATTCTGCCTAATCATTTTGCCAAACATATCACCTGTATTTCCCAATATACAGCGAATGAAATCAAACAGATAACTCCAAGAGTAAAAAATAAAATCAGCATTGTCTATAATCCCTATAATGAAGTTATTCATTTTCACCCAAAAGAATTCCGAAAAGAAAATCCTCATATCCTCCATATTGGAACAGGCATGCGCAAAAATCTGCTACGCACAATAAAAGCATTACGCAATATACCCTGTACACTAATCATTGTAGGGATTTTAAAACAAGAACATATAGAGCAATTAAAAAAGAATCATATCCAATATAAAAATTATTTGGATATTCCCTTTCAAAATATCATTAGATTATACCAAGAATGTGACATCGTCAGTTTTCCTTCTTTATATGAAGGTTTTGGAATGCCTATAATAGAGGCCAATGCTACTGGAAGAGTTTTACTAACCAGTAAAATAACTTCTATCCCAGAAATAGCAGCAAATACAGCTCACTATATCAATCCTTATGATGTAAGCTCCATTAGAAAAGGATTTCAAAAACTTATCTCAGATGATAAATATAGGGAAAAATTAATTTTACGAGGCATTGCAAATGCCAAGAGGTTTACAATTAAACACATAACGGAAGAATATGAAAACATTTACAATAGCTAAGCCTATCTCCATAAGCATAGACAACTTCTATATACAAGTACTTCCTTTTATATTATTTTTCATTTCTATTTTTTTCGACTCAGCAAATGGATACATCCAGGAATTTAAAGGAGTGCATTTACCAATCGGAATAGCTTTTAGAGGATTCATATTATGCCTAACTATGAAGTTTTTACTAAAAAATTTAAGTACATTATTAACTCTCTTATTTTGGATTATTACAATCCTAATTTCAATGGCATTTGCTATCTGGTCTTTTACAGGAAGATATATAGATGCAGCAATGGACATAGACTATCTATTCAAGTTTATCTACACCTTCTGCATCCTTTTTTATTTTTATTATTACCGTAAAGTATTCAGCCTTGAGAAATTAATCAGACTTGTTGTTTATACAACTTCACTTATAGGTGCAATTAATATATTCTCTATGATTACACAAACCGGGATTCTTTCATACAGTGATAAATTTGGATTCGGATACTCTGGATATTACGCAGACGGCAATGCATTGGGAGTATATATGGTTCTAGCTGTATTACTTTGTATTTGGTATTCCTTTTACAAACGGAATGTATTTTATTTTTTACTGACATTTATTGCATCAGTCGGAACAATTCTTATCGGTTCTCGTGTCGGTATTATTGGAATTCTGGCAGATTGGGGACTTTTCTTAGGCTATTTCTTTTTTTTCAAAGACAGCCTTATTCGGCTCCGATGGCAAACCCGGATACTTATAATATTTTGTATGTCAATCGCTATCGTATATTCTGCTATCATAACATATGAAACTATTATTCAATATGATAATTTTACACTTGAACGCTTTTCAGCTAATTCGTTAGTATCATCAAGAGAGCAATTGATCAATACCGGTAAACAAGTCATTTCTGAATTCAACTTAACAGAGGTTCTTTTGGGTAAGGGTATTTCAGGAGGACGATTTGCGGTAGCAAGCATATACGACCCAGAAGAAAAAGTAAAAAATATAGAATCTGATTTTTACGATATCATATTATCCTTCGGATTTGTTCTGGGAGGGCTTATCATCCTTGCACAACTTTTTTTAGTATTCCAGTTCATCCGACCTTTTTTTATAAAAAGAAGTCGGAATTCTTTATCATTTATAACAAGTATAGGAAGTATACTATGGTTAGGAATCGCCTATACAGCAGGACATGCTTTTTTTTCAACTCAATTAGCTCCACTGTTAGGAGTTTACTGGGTAATTAGTAATCATCTTTATTTTAATCATGATATCCAATAAAAGTAAAAATATCCTAACTATAGGAACTGACACAAACGGCAAAGGAGGGATTGCAATCCTCATACAATCTTATTCAAAGATGTTCAAGAAATTTAATTTCATTGCTTCACATCAAGAAGGAAATCTGTTTAAGAAAACAGCATTAAGCATATCTGCCTTATTACGATGTTGCTATTATTGTATATTCAAGCCAATCCGAATTGTGCATATACATACAGCATCATTTACTGATTTTTATCGTCAATCGATTTATGTATTTTGTGCTAAAGTTTTCAGAAAAAAAGTCATTTTACATATACATGGAGCAAAATTTGAACAATTCTACGAGAATCACCGATCTTTTGTTCGATTTGTCTGCCATAAAGCAGATGTATTGGTGACTGTTTCTAATTATTTTATCGATTATTTAAAAGAACAAAAACTCAATAATAATATTTTTCTCCTTCCCAATGTCACCTATAAGCCCAGTGTTGGTCCTATTAAAAAGAACGACCAAAAGCTCCATCTTCTTTTCATTGGAGCCATAGATAGTAGAAAAGGAATATTTGATGTATTAGAATGTTTTGCGAAAAACAAAGAAATATTGCAAAACAAAATTATCTACCATATTGGAGGTACAGGAGATACCAAAACTATGAATGAATTCATACAGCAACATCAACTTTCTTCTTTTATCAAATACCATGGATGGGTAGACAATGAAAGAAAAGAAAAATTATTCCAAACTGCTGACATATTTGTCCATCCTTCTATTTTTGAATCATTTGGTATATCTATTCTTGAAGCCATGTCCTACCAACTGCCCATAATTGCAACACCAGTTGGAGGTATTACAGATCTTGTTGAAAACAATGTTAACGGTATTCTTATTGAACCTGGAAATAAGAAACAACTTTACGAAGCAATCCTATTTTTAATCGATCATCCAGAATATCTTTCAGAAATGGGACATCAGTCTGGAAAGAAAGCAGAAAAATTCTATCCTCCAGCAATAGAAAAACAATTGGATCATCTATATCAATCATTAGAAAAATAGAACTACATTTTTCTAAATTCAATCTATAATTCAACATATATTAATCAATAAAAATTCATATGAATATTTTTATCAAGTCAGTTCTTATAAAAGCTGCAGCTCCATTCTCCCCTTTATTAAAGAAATTTCCCAATATAATTTGGAAGATCAGATATTGTAAAGATTATAAAAAGTTCCCCAATCTAAAGAAGCCACAGTCATTTATGGAAAAAATTCTATGGCTATCACTTTATTCTGACACTTCTATGTGGAGTAAATTAGCCGACAAATACAGAGTAAGAGAATATGTGATTGATAGATGCGGAGAACAATATGTAAACAAAATTTATGGTATATACAATTCAGCTATAGAAATCGACTATAGCCTATTGCCTAAATCCTTTGTATTAAAAACGACAAATAGCTGTGCAACAAATATTATAGTAAAGGATAAAAATATCCTAAATATAAAAGAGACAAATCATAAATTAAATAAATGGTTAAAATTTCCATATGGAGAATTAACCGGACAATTGCATTATACACAGATAGAACCTCTTATTATTGCAGAAAAATTTATGGAGCAGACAAAAAAAAGTGAACAATCACTCATCGATTACAAATTTTTTTGCTTTAATGGAGTTCCTAAATATGTCGTTATTTATTCAGACAGGGAAGAAAACACACATAATTATTCGGTTATGGTTTATGACATGGATTGGAATGCCTATCCTGAATTTGTAAATTCTCGCTGTCCGATATCAGATATAATTCCTCGTCCAGGCGCATTAGAAGAAATGATATCAATTGCTTCACGTTTATCTGAACCCTTTCCTTTCGTTAGAGTAGATTTATATCTTATCAACGGATCCCCTATCTTTGGAGAAATGACTTTTACTCCAGACGTCATCAGTAATATTACCCCAGAACTGACAGATCAAATGAGTAAATGGATTGACATCTCCAGCTTAAAACAATAACTATGATAGTAAAAATCAGAGAAATAATCAGAGACTGTATCATCTTCGGGATGCATTTTATTTATACACGAATCTATCAAATGAATATTGATAAAAGCGCAAAACTCTCATTTGGTGCCAAACTCGATAAAAGTAATCCCAAAGGAGTACACATTGGAGAAGAAAGCTTCATTGCATCTGGAGCTGTTATTTTAGCTCATGACTTTTCCAAACCTGCTAAAGCCGACACCTACATTGGTAAACGTTGCTTTATTGGCGTAAATGCGATCATCATGTGTGGAGTAAAAGTTAACGATAACGTAATTGTCGGAAGCGGATCTGTCGTTACAAAAGATATACCTGCCAACTGCATCGTAGCCGGTAATCCTGCCAGAATAATCAAAGAAGGTATTCAGACCAAAAAATTCGGACAATTAATGCAACAATCATGAACGACAACAGAATACAACTAAACGGAATAAAAGTCCACCCCTTTCCCTCAGATTCCAGTTTGCTGGAATATGTGGAGGAACATAAAGGGATATTAGTAGCGATAAATGCGGAGAAGATACTGCATGCGAACGAGCAAATACAAAATATTGTGAACAGGAATATTGGATATTGCGATGGCATAGGAGCAGTTATGGCAGTGCGGCAGCACGGAGCCGTGGATGCCGTCAAGATCGCGGGATGCGAACTGTGGTTGAAGATTATAACAGCTCTGTATCAAAAAGAAAAAACCTTCTACTTGGTCGGGAGTAAACAGCCCGTAATAGAGAAGACCATCTCCCGATTGAAAGAAGACTTTCCCGGAATACAGATAACGGGGTACCGTAACGGATACATACAAACAGAGACAGAACAGGAAGAACTGATCGAAGACATCAAGACAAAACAGCCGGATGTCATATTCGTTGCAATGGGATCACCCAAACAAGAGTTATTGATGGAAAAAATGTATCAGGCACATCCCGCAATTTACCAAGGGTTAGGAGGAAGTTTCGACGTCTATACAGGGAACGTGAAACGAGCACCCGAATGGTGGATAAAGCACAATCTCGAATTTGCATACCGCCTATTGAAACAACCTTCGCGCATCAAACGACAAATACATTTAATCAAATTCTTGATACTGGTCAAGACTGGAAAAATCTAAACAGAAACAACATGAAGAAAATAATGCTCGTCTTCGGTACCCGTCCTGAAGCAATTAAAATGGCACCATTAGTAAAAGCTTTCCAACAGAAAAAAAATAAATTTAAAACCATCGTCTGTGTTACCGGACAACACAGGAAAATGCTGGACCAAGTCCTAAAGCTTTTCAATATCCGGCCCGATTACGATCTCAACATAATGAGGCAAGGACAGGACCTATACGATATAACAGCCCGGGTACTGACAGGAATGAGAGGAGTTCTGCAGGAAGCGAAGCCAGATATCGTTCTGGTCCATGGAGATACCACAACTTCGACAGCTTCAGCACTCGCGGCCTTCTACCAACAAATACCGGTCGGTCATGTAGAAGCAGGGTTACGCACGCACAACATCTACAGTCCTTGGCCGGAAGAAATGAACAGACAAATCACAGGAAGGATTGCCACCTGGCACTTCTCTCCTACCCCCTTGAGCCGAAACAATCTGATACATGAAGGAATAGATAAGGACAAGATTCTCATTACCGGTAACACTGTTATCGATGCCCTTTATTATGTTGTTGCCACTATCCGCAAAGATTCTACCCTACTTAAGCAACTTGACACCGAACTGATGTCTGTAGGTTATGAAACAACTCCACTTGCCGAACAAAACAGCCGCAAACTGGTTTTAATAACAGGTCATCGCCGGGAAAACTTCGGCGATGGATTTATCCAGATATGCCGGGCAATAAAGACTCTGGCAGAGCAGTATGCGGAGGTAGACTTTGTCTACCCTATGCACTTGAACCCAAATGTAAGGAAGCCCATTCACGAAATATTCGGAAATGCTTATCTCCCTAACCTGTTCTTTATAGAGCCTTTGGAGTATCTTCCTTTCGTCTATCTAATGGAGAAGTCGACACTTGTCCTAACCGACAGCGGAGGCATACAAGAAGAAGCTCCGGGTTTGGGAAAACCGGTGCTTGTCATGCGTGACACAACAGAACGGCCAGAAGCGCTTGACGCAGGGACAGTGAAGTTAGTAGGAACAGATTACGCCCGGATTGTAACTGAAGTGTCCCACTTACTGGATGACAATACCTATTATAACCGTATGAGCCAAGCAGTAAACCCCTATGGAGACGGAACTGCAAGCCAACGAATCGTTCAAACAATAGAAAAAGTAATATGAAAAATCTTGACAAAAAACAAGCTGTATTATACCATCGAAAGCCGTTAGGTCGTCAACGGACAAGACAACGGTATCTGCCACAATGTATCATTGGATTCCTGCTTCTGCTAATATCAATTGCCATACAGGCACAAATCCCACAGGAATTAATTGATAAAGCCCGTGCTGCCGGGATGACAGAGGAACAAATACAAAGAGAAATAGCCAAACACAGGACAGAACAAACCGGTATCAATCAAATCATTAAGCCTGCTACAGAAAATACCGTATCCGACCGTTCCCATCCTACCCAGCAAGCACTTCTCCCACTGACGGAGCAACGCGACGAACATAAACCGAAGCAGCCTTTGGAAAATATTGTTTTTGGGCGTGAGATCTTTTCCGATAAGAATTTGACATTCGAACCGGATCTGAATATGCCGACGCCTAAAAATTATGTTCTATCAGCAGGAGACGAGTTGCTGATCAATGTATGGGGAGATTCGGAGCTGAACTTGAAACTCAGTATTTCTCCCGACGGAACGATCTTGATCCCCAATGTCGGTCCCGTATCCCTAAGCGGACTGACTATCGAGGCGGCAGAGAATCGCATCCGGCAGGAATTGGGTAAAATCATGGCAACGCTTGACGGCAGTCAGCCTAACACATTCGTTTCTGTCGGACTGGGGCAAATTCGCAGCATTAAAGTCAATATTGTCGGCGAGGCCGTCGCACCCGGAACCTATACACTTTCATCTCTCGCCACGCTTTTCAATGCCCTTTATGCAGCAGGAGGAGTAAACGATATCGGATCACTGAGAAATATAAAAGTATACCGGAACAGCAAAGAGATCGCCAACCTCGATGTATACGACTATCTGCTGAACGGTAAATATGACACGAATATACGACTGGAAGACAACGACATGATCATTATCGGTCCCTACGAACAGCTTGTCACCGCCGGTGGTAAAGTGAAAAGAGACCGTACATACGAACTCCGACAAGGAGAGACGCTTACCGACCTGCTCGACATGGCAGGTGGTTTCACAGGAGATGCCTACACCAACAGTATACGGGTGAAACGCAAAGCTGGCGATCGCTACAAGATTGCCACAGTTAACGAGGAACAATTCCAGACATTTGTGCTACAAGACGGCGATTCACTGATGGTGGATTCAGTCATCCCCTACTACGATAACCGGATCATCATTTCCGGTGCAGTCTGGCGTCCTGGCGAATATGAGTTGAGTCCGGACGTACATACTGTCAAACAATTGATAGAACAGGCTTCGGGACTTAAAGGAGACGAATTTGTAGGACGCGCACAGATCACAAGGCTCAACCCAGACTTCACCAGTTCGGTTATCGCCATCAATATTGTAGACATTTTGAACGGGAAGGTTCCTGACATCGAACTACAGAAGGAGGACCAACTATATATCCCTTCCCTGTTTGACCTCCATGAACCTTATACCGTCAAAGTGAGCGGAGCAGTCAATGCTCCCGATACCGTATTGCCCTTCCGTAAGAATCTGACAGTAGAGGATGTTATCGTCCTCGCCGGCGGCCTGCGCGAAGCAGCCTCAATCATCAACGTAGAAGTGGCACGACGGCTCAAAGATCCGTCCGCCACCCGGAGCAGCAACCAAACAGCCGAGACATTTAACTTCACCCTCGACGAAGGACTGGCAGTAACCTCCGGCGATACGCTTTTCACCCTCGAACCATTCGACGAAGTATTCGTCCGTTTCTCACCTGGTTACCAAAAGCAGCAAGTAGTGAAAGTCGGAGGCGAGATTACTTTTGCCGGCAACTATACTTTAAAGAAAAAGAATACGCGTCTAAGCGAACTGATTACACAATCGGGCGGCATCACTCCAGACGCCTATGTGCGGGGAGCCAGTCTAAAACGTAAACTGACGACAGATGAGTTGCGCCAAATCGAAACCCTCTTGCAATTAAGTAACAACAGCAAGCAGGGCCGTGACTCGATCTCTGTTTCGCTTGCCAACCTGAAGGAGTATCCCGTAGGCATCGACCTACAAAAAGCACTCGCCCATCCGGGAAGTGCCGACGACCTAGTGTTACGCGACGGAGATGTGCTTTACATCCCCCAACAGCAAAGTACAGTAAAGGTGAGCGGCTCCGTTACCTATCCTAACAGTGTGACCTATACAAAAGGAATGGATGTCCGTGACTGTCTCTCACAAGCAGGCGGTTACAACGACATTGCCCGCAAGTATCCCATCGTCATCTACATGAACGGAAAAGTGGCGACCACACAACGTAAAATGATTTTCTTCAAACGTTACCCCAAAGTCGAGCCAGGCTGCGAAATCGTAGTCCCCGCCAAGACACAACGCGACCGCCGGGCAAGCCTAGCAGAAATCATGAGTGTCGGCAGTTCCGTCACCTCAATGGCAGCAATGATAACATCAATGATTAATCTTTTAAAGTAAACAAATGGACAAGAACAATCATACCCCATCGTCTCCACAGCCGGAGATCGACTTAATCACCCTCACTGACCACCTGTGGAAAAAACGACGTTTCTTCATAAAATGTTGCGGGATTGCAACAGTAGTGGGATTCATCATTGCTTTCAGCATACCCAAAGAATTTACCACAACGGTGAAACTGGCTCCCGAAACCACCGACGCCACAAACAAGATGGGCAATCTCGGCGGACTGGCAGTAATGGCAGGGATAGACCTCAGTTCGGCCTCCGGACAGGATGCTTTGTCACCCAACCTCTATCCCGATATTGTGCACAGCACACCTTTTCTGTTGGAACTTTTCCCTGAAAAGGTAACCGACAAAGAGAAAAAATATACAATTACTTTATACGATTACATGATCGGCCATCAGCATTCCGCTTGGTGGAGCATTCTTATGAAAGCACCTCTAAAAGGAATGACTGCCCTCCGTTCATTCTTTTCCGGTCACGAAGAGAACGATGAGCACCTCAACCCATTCCAACTCACCCACAAGCAAGAGGATGTAATGAAAAACCTACGCCAACGCATCACCATCTTTGTCGACAAGAAAACACAAGTCGTTACTATCGGTGTCAACATGCAAGACCCTTTGATCTCGGCCGATGTGGCGCACAGTATCGTGATAAAGTTACAGACCTATATCACACATTACCGGACGCAGAAAGCAAAGAAAGATCTGGAATTTACAGAAAAAGTGCTAAAAGAATCCCGCAGTGCCTATTACAAAGCACAGCAGGCTTATGCTGCTTTCGAAGACGGTAACAAAAACATTATCTCCGCCAGTTACCGCACCGAGCAAGAGCGTTTACGCAACGAAATGACTCTTACGTTCAATGTATATAACACGTTAGCGCAAAAGCTCGAACAGGATAAACTCCGAGTACAGGAACAGACACCGGTCTACACCATTATCGAACCGGCAACTGTTCCTCTCAAAGCTTCCTCTCCCAAGAAATTGTTGATTCTGGTAGCATTCATCTTCCTCGCTTTCATCGGGGGATGCGGATATCTGATCATCAAGGAATATGCAATCCCCCCATCGCCGAGATCTGAAACGTAATCCGAAAATCGCAATCCAGAATCCGGATTGCGATTTTCGGATTACGATCTACTCACCTGCAACCCCTTATCCGACAAGCTCATTTCGACAAAACGGGCATTGTCATTCTGCGGATCTGCCGTAAGAAGGCGGCGGATCTGCAAAGAGGCTTCCGGGTCTTTGGCCACGATATAAAGGTAGCCACCTCCGCCAGCACCGGGAAGTTTATAACCTAAAGCGTAATCTCTGATACGAGAGATGAGCCGTTCTACAGCAGGCGGATTTGTCCCCGCATCAAGCGCCTTGTTCTGTTCCCAACTTTTGCCAACCAATCGCCCGTATGAAGCGAAATCACCCCGAAGGATTGCCTCGTACATGTCCAGTGCATGCACTTTCATTTCAGAAAGCAAACGAAGATGGGAGCCACTGTTTAAGAACATTCCACGTACGATTTCTGCAAGGATATCCTTCGCTGTACGTGTAATTCCCGTGTAATAAAGCAAATGACAAGCACGATATTCCGATTCGGTAAAAAGATATTCCGGTAGCCAGCGTACCGACGGATTTTGGTGGAAACCCTCGCCCGTCTGCAACAGTTTCAATCCATGTAACACCCCTCCATACTGATCTTGCCAGCCTCCTCCGGTCGTGAGCAACTGCTCAAGGATCAGCGTCCGATTACCAATCTCGTTCTTATCCCACGCCAAGCCACAAAAATCCGACAATGCGCCCAATACCGTAGCTGCAAGAATCGAACTGGTTCCCAGCCCGGAGCCGGCAGGAATCGCAGCTAGCAACGTCACTTCCAATCCACACCCGAATGCTTTCAACTGCTCTTCCAAAGAAACATAACGGCCAGCTGAGAATTCGGGTATAAACCCAGCCAGAGCCAACGCCGCTTTCGGAATAGAGAAAGGAGATCCGACCTTGTTAAAATCACGCAGTTCATCCCAAGTCGAGATGCACTCCATCGCCCCGATATCGATGGAACGAAGAATGATACGAAACTCACGAGTCGGTTTCACATAAACCTGCAAAGGAGGTTGACCGTTCAACTCGATCGCCACGTTCACGACATTACCACCGGCATACATGCAGTAGGGGGGGGTATCCGTCCATCCTCCAGCCAAGTCGATACGCACGGGACTGCGCCCCCAAACAATCTGATCGCGATAGACATTAAGACGAGGCGTCTGTTTCTCATCAGCAATCGTATTGATCAAACCTTCACGCAACAACGAGAATGCCTGCTGCTGTTCCACCATGCCCCGTTCATCTCCTGAAAGTTGCAGCACACAGGCACGAAACATATGGTCATGCACACGCTTCATCAGCGGAGCATCCGCTGGCAAGCCTTCAGGCAACGTAATCCCTCCGGTAACAAATTCAAAGGCGGCATCAGCCAGATCCAACTGATAGAAGATACTTTTATCATGATTGGCAGCAAGCATCAGCCAGTTTTTCTTCCTGAACGCTTCACGTTGAGCAAACAGACGACGGAGATTTGCACAGTCGGAAAGCCCATTTGCAGACATCTTTTCAGCAACATCCCATACATTGCGTCCTTCATCCAGATAAGGTTCAGATACCATCCAGCGTAGTACAATACCTAGCTCTTCCATACTCCGGCAGACAGGAAACAAAGCCGCATTCTGTATGTCGACACACTCCGGCAGACAAACACCCCGCTCTGTAGCCCACTCCACAACAGAGCGTCCCATAAAAAACGTTGACTCATCCATAGTATTCCCTTTGAAAGTATCATTGAAACCGTACGGGCGTGCCACCCAGCCTTCATCACCGACAGGCACGACATCAATGCACACACCGGAAGGGACGTGTAACTCCCAATCGTTCACCGGAACACCCGTAATCACATGCCGATCGGCAAGCGTCCATCGTTTCCCAACAAAACTATTTTCGATCCACAGTTCAGAATTTCCAGAGGTCAGCGGACAAGAAACTTCGGCATTCTGAACAAACATGGCAGGATGTGGTTTCACCTTGCGCTGCATGATCGCCCGCTGGTCGCGCACAAGATTCTGCACCGACAGCGTCGAGGAAATCAGCTCCCGGCTTGTTCCATAATGATAAAACTCACCACCCGGCAAAGGTAAGATAGCGACAGTCAACGCATTCAATTCTTCATCAGTTATACGCGGATGAGTCCCAAGAGCAAGACCAAACTCAGAATATAGGTCATATTCCTTCATCTGTTTCCCATCCGATTCGTAGGAATGCTTCATCAGGAGTTCCACCGCCCGGTCACTGAGCAGCCAGACACCTATATCCATCAGGAAGAGATGCGTCCCTGCCAGCCGTCCCAACTCATCGAGAGTGGGTTTTTGAAGCATAAAATCGAGCTGGTCAGGAGATTTGCGGTCCGACACGAAGACCCCGTGGCGAGTGGCGAGTGCAGGATCCACCCACAAACCATAACAGACAACATCAGCCTCAGGAATCTCTTGCAACGGCTCGCTGTTACGCAGATAAACATCGCCACTGGCAATCAACGTATGCAGCGAATCCGGCGCCTTGCGCATGATCTCCTCATACAACGGAAGTTGAAGCGAAAGGAGGTTCTGAGATAATTTCTGTCCCCTCGCCCACCGGAACACCGGAATCGGTGTCAATATCTTGCCCGAAGGTGCATATCCCGGTAAACGTCGGCTCTGCCCTCCGGCATGCAATAAAATCCGCTTTTCACGCGCCAGCCATTCTCCAGTCGACAACGTTCCAGCAGTATCGTCATCCCGGCGGCAAGCCTCAAGTAACCAAGTTGTTCCTCCACCCGATCCCAGACGGGCACCTACAGGGTCGGACGTACAAAACCAGTCTGCCGGATCGGCATTAGCTATCTCGTGAAAACTGCCAACCAAGTTAGGCGGCAGCGACAATAATTTCTTCATATCCTACTATTCTTTCCGGCAAATGTACTCCTTTCCCCTTTCACTGCGTAAAATTTAATTTAATTTTTACTTTCAGAGGCTGTTTCGTTTAAATTATTATATCCACCTTTGTAGAGGGAATGCACTCTTATAATCACACGACAATAAAAAAAGTTGGTAAATACTAATCCCCTCCTTCATTTCTATTTCTGAAGTATCTTTAGTTATTCATTTAATATTCAGATAGTATGATATACGGTTATGTAAGAGTCAGTACGGATAAACAAAGTACTGAAAATCAACGCTTCGAGATTGAAAACTATTCAAAAGCGAAAGGTTTCCGTATCGAACGTTGGGTAGACGAAACAATCAGCGGAACAACAAGTGTATCGGATCGCCAACTTGGCAGATTATTAAAACAAATTCGTAAAGGAGACACGCTTGTAACAACAGAACTATCAAGGCTTGGACGTAATTTGATGCAAGTCATGAGCTTCCTTCACCAATGTATGGAACGGGATATCATCGTCCTTACAGTCAAAGAACGCTATGAATTAGGGAATAATATCAATAGTAAAATTCTGGCCTTCGCTTTTAGCCTAAGTGCAGAAATCGAACGCAATCTGATTTCACAACGTACCCGTGAAGCACTTGCACGTAAAAAAGCGGAAGGCACGAAACTCGGTCGTCCGAAAGGCAAAAAGACCATGCAGGTCAGGTTGTCCGGAAAAGAAAATGTCATCAAGAAAATGATCAATGAGAAATGCTCGATGAACGAAATCGCCGAAAAATTCGGAGTAAACCGCCAGACTTTGCGTGATTTCCTGCGGAACACATTTCCGGACTGGAGGAAATATAGATATATTAAGTAATCGGACCTTCATGGCCTTAATTGTCTGAATGTTAATCTATGTAACCTTAATAAATTGTTTTTGAGGTAATTTATTATCAGTCAATACGGCATGCCCGACGGGGTAAGATGATCCGCATACCAAATAATCCAATACCTCTGCACGCTGTACCGCCAGCGTGCAGCAGGTTTTGTATGCTTTATTCTTTCCTCCGATAAAGTGAATATTTCCCTTTTCACCCAATTACGAATTGCACATTTCCTTTCTAGCTCCCTTTATTTCAAAATCTTTATTGAATATTATACTACAAATTAACTTATTAAAAATAATTGTTTTACCTTTGACAGATACGTCGAATCTTATAAACAAGCAGTAGGGGGAAGACACATGTTGCCTTGAAATTGAAGAAACGATGGGTTTTGAAACGTAAAAGAGCCGGAATGTATGGGGAATTCCTACACTTCCGGCTCTGATATTTTAGAACCTTTGTCCTATTCCTCTCGAACCAGACAAAACAACCTAATTACTAATCTAAAAATCTAATACCATGAAAAAACACACTACGCTTATATAACCGGAGCATGTGGCAAAAAGTTCACTACGATCCAATAATTGACAAAGAAATCCGTTCCGGTTGTTTAATTCCCGAATAGCCGTTATATTTGTACCTTGGTTTGAAATAAAAATACAGACATTATAAAACATATAAATATATGCATAACTGGTTTGAATGCAAAGTCTCCTTCGAGAAGATCATGGAGAATGGAGCACAAAAGAAAGTGACGGAACCCTATTTGGTCGACGCCCTGTCGTTCACGGAAGCGGAAGCCCGCATCATCGAAGAAATCCGCCCCTTCGTATCCGGAGAATTTACTGTGACAGACATCAAGCGCGCCCGTTTGTCAGAATTGTTCTTCAACGAAAACGGCGACCGTTTCTATAAGATTAAGGTTTACTTCATCACCCTCGATGAAAAAAGCGGAGCCGAAAAGAAAACAGCTGCACAGATGCTGGCACAGGCGTCTAACCTGAAAGATGCCATCGCCGTATTGGAAGACGGAATGAAGGGAACGCTTGCCGACTATACCATCGCCTCCGTTACAGAAACCCAACTGATGGATGTCTTTCCTTTTGACGCCAATAGTGTCCCTGCGGAAAAGAAATCAGAGGAAGAACTGATTGCCGAACAGAAAAAACAGGCGGAAACAAGAGAAGCATGAGCATCACTGAAAATATAACAAGACTGAAAGCATCGCTGCCGACAGGTGTCACGTTGGTGGCGGTCTCCAAGTTCCATCCCGTCGAGGCATTGCAGGAAGCCTACAACGCGGGACAACGTGTATTTGGTGAAAGCAGGGCCCAAGAATTGACAGCTAAACAAAAAGTATTGCCCAGTGACATCGAATGGCATTTTATCGGCCCATTGCAAAGCAACAAGGTAAAAGACATTACCCCGTTCATCCACACGATACACAGTATCGACTCGTTAAAACTTTTGCAGGAAGTCAACAAGCAAGCGGCTAAACATGATCGTATCATCCGTGTCCTGTTGGAGATACATATCGCGCAAGAAGAAGCCAAGCACGGCTTCAGTCCTGACGAATGCCGTGAACTGCTATACAGTCTGTTGCCCGAAGCCCTTCCCTACATCCGGATATGCGGACTGATGGGGATGGCGACCAACACCGACGACACATCTCTGATCAAAAATGAGTTTCATAATATCCATGAACTTTTCACTGAACTGAAAAACTCGGTATTCAAGGGTGACGAATATTTTTGCGAATTATCAATGGGAATGAGCCACGACTATCCGATCGCCATCCGCGAAGGTAGTACGATGATACGCATAGGAACCAGCATTTTCGGAGAACGGGAATATTGAGTTTTAACCATTTTAAAGAGCAAGAACAGATAAGGTAGAAAATAATTCTCTATTTTTGTAATCGTTGAACATAATTGAATCTGACATGATTGACATTAAAACACAATATGCGGGACTGACACTCCGTAACCCGCTTATCGTCGGAAGTTCCGGTTTGACAAACAACGCGGAACGAAACAAGGAATTTGAAAAAGCCGGTGCAGGTGCGATCGTACTGAAATCACTCTTCGAAGAGCAGATTGAAATGCAAAGCGATGTACTGATGCAGGATTCGGATTATCCCGAAGCAGCCGATTACATACGCGGCTATGTAAAGGCGAATCAGATAAACGATTATCTGGAACTGATCCAGAAGACGAAAGAATTATGCACCATTCCGGTTATCGCAAGTATCAACTGCTATAAATCGGATGCATGGATCGAATTTGCCCGCCAGATCGAATTAGCAGGTGCTGATGCCTTGGAACTAAACGTGTTCTTCTTGGAAACAGACCTCACATACAACAGTGAAAACATGCGTGACTTGTATGTCAGCATTATCCGTAAAGTGAAAGAAACTGTTTCGATCCCTGTCATGATCAAGATGAGCAAAATGGTCGGTAATATTCCAGCTGTAGCTCATACGCTGACAGTTAACGGGGCGGACGGAATCGTCCTCTTCAACCGTTTTTACCAACCGGATATCGACATCAACAATATGCAAATTGTCTCAGGTAACGTTTTCAGTAACCATTCCGACCTGAGTGACACGCTTCGCTGGACAGCAATCGTTTCAGGTAAGATACCCGGAATCAGCATCGCTTCCTCTACCGGAGTGCACGATTGGGAAGATGTCATCAAATGCTTGCTTGCAGGAGCCGACGCCATACAGATGTGTAGCGCCGTCTATACACATGGGGCAGAAATTATCTCACAGGTGCTTACCTGTATTGAAGAATGGATGCACCAAGCGCATTATCAGTCGCTTGACCAGTTCAAAGGCAAACTAAACTATGCCAACATCTCCAATCCTGCGATGTATGAACGCTCACAGTTCATGAAATATTTCTCCAACAGAGATTAAACAAACAAGACTCTGTCTCATCCGGCAAAAATTATTTCAAAAGGATGCATGCTTTCAGATAATAGCATGCATCCTTTTATTCCACAAAACACACTCTCTTTTTATTACCAGACAAAATATTTTCCACTAAACATTATTTATATTGAAAATATTATATATCTTTGTACCCATCAACAACATATAAGAATATGGAATCAATTTGTGCAATAAAAGATATATACAAAGCTTTATACCAGTTCGAGAAAACCTTTGCGGAGGTACACGATATTACGATCAATGAGGCCATGTTACTCTGCTGCCTGAAAGACGGAGAAACGAAATCCGCAGGTATGATTTGCGAATATATAGGTCTGTCCAACTCACGCGTTTCGAAAGTGATCACAGCCGTAGAGAATAAAGGTTATATCCGCCGCAACATCAACAAAAACGACAAACGGCAGATGTGCTTCTCCCTCACTCCTGGCGGAAAAGAAAAAATACAGCAGATGATGAATGCAGAACTGTGTTTCGACGGATTGTTTGAGAAACTGAAAACTTGTATGGAAAAAGGTTGAACCTTTTTTTATCCCAATATTTTCTATTAACAAATATGTATAATACAAATAATATTTTTACAACATGAACTACCTGATTATAGGAGGAGTAGCCGGAGGAGCTACCGTTGCAGCACGTCTGCGCAGAATGGATGAAAAAGCCAATATCATCTTGTTCGAACGAGGAAAATATGTATCGTATGCAAACTGTGGCCTACCTTATTATATCGGTGACACGATCAACAACCGAGAAAAGCTATTCGTACAGACAGCAAAAGGTTTCACAGACCGTTTCCGGATTGACATTCGCACGGAACAGGAGGTAACCGCTATCCGTCCGGATAAAAAAGAAGTGGAAATCAAGAACCTATCCACAGGCGAGACATACACCGAAACATACGACAAACTGGTACTTTCACCAGGAGCCGAACCGCTTCGACCGAGTATCGAAGGGATCGGAAGCAAGAAAATATTCACGCTCCGTAATGTGCCGGACACCGATACGATCAAGAATTATGTCAATACTGAAAATCCGAAACGTGCTATTGTTGTGGGTGGAGGCTTTATCGGACTGGAAATGGCGGAAAATCTGCACGACTTAGGTATCCAGGTCGACGTGGTGGAAATGGCCAACCAAGTGATGGCTCCTTTGGACTTCTCGATGGCAGCAATCGTGCACCGGCAACTGACCGATAAGGGAGTCGGACTGCACTTAGAAGATGGTGTCAGCCGCTTTGAAGAAAAAGACGGTGGTGTGACCGTACACCTCCGCAGCGGCAAACAGATCGCTACCGACATGGTTTTGTTGAGCATCGGAGTACGCCCGGAAACCAAACTGGCAAAAGATGCGGGACTCGCCATCGGAGAACGGGGCGGCATTACCGTAAACGATTATATGCAAACTTCCGATGCAAATATATATGCTCTCGGCGACGCAGTCGAAGTACGCCATCTCGTAACCGGACAGCCGGCCCTTATTCCGCTGGCAGGGCCGGCAAACAAGCAGGGACGCATCGTGGCGGACAATATCGTATTCGGCAACAAAGAGAAATATCCGGGATCAATCGGAACTTCCATTGCGAAAGTATTCGACCTGACAGTTGCCGCAGCCGGAGCGAATGCAAAGTTATTACAACGGAACAATATACCCTATATCTCTTCCTACACACATGGGGCCTCTCATGCCGGATATTATCCGGGAGCCGTTCCCCTGTCCATCAAAATATTGTTCGCTCCGGAAAACGGGAAATTATTAGGCGCCCAGATTGTCGGCTTCAACGGTGTAGACAAACGTATCGAGATGCTGGCACAAGTGATACAGCGAGGCGGTACAGTCCACGACCTGGCGGAATTGGAACATGCCTATGCACCTCCCTATTCGTCAGCTAAAGATCCCGTGAATATGGCCGGATTCGTTGCAGAAAATATTTTGAACAAAAAGTCCCGGATCATCCAATGGCGCGAGCTCGCAGAACTTCCGGCCGACACGATTCGAATCGATGTCCGTACACACGACGAATATAAATTAGGCACGATTCCCGGATTTATAAACATACCGGTAGATGAATTGCGAGAACATTTAGACGAGCTGCCAAAGGAGAAACCGATCGTCGTAACCTGTGCAGTCGGACTGCGTGGTTACCTGGCCTATCGCATCTTGGTACAAAATGGCTTCAAGCATGTGCGCAACCTATCCGGAGGATACAAAACATGGAGCGTAGCGACCGCACCGATAAAAGAGATCGTTTCCCACAAGCCGGAAATACCGGAAAGCACAAGCTATGGAAACTCCGATTCCCAGATCAATCTGTTGAAAGTAGATGCTTGCGGACTGATGTGTCCCGGACCTGTGATGCAATTGAAAAAGAACTACAAGGCGTTGAAGATCGGCGAACAACTTCAGATAACTGCCACCGACCAGGCTTTCGGCAAGGATGTCACTTCCTGGTGCAAGATGACAGGTGCAGAGCTGGTTGCGTTGGAAAACAAAAACGGGGTGGTCGCCGCCACCATCCGCAAACAGGAGAAAACAGCTTCCTGCGAGATTTCTCGAAACAATGCCGACAACAAGACACTGATCGTCTTCAGCGACGACCTGGACAAGGCGTTAGCTTCCTTTGTCATTGCCAATGGAGCGGCTTCGACCGGCAAGAAAGTAACCATGTTTTTTACTTTTTGGGGACTGAATGTGATCAAGAAACAGCATAAACCAACAGTCACCAAAGATATTTTCGGCAAGATGTTCGGCTGGATGCTTCCGACACACAGTGGCAAACTCAAACTGTCTAAAATGAACATGGGAGGCGCCGGTAGCTGGATGATGCGCCTCATTATGAAGCGAAAGCGAATCGACAGCCTAGAAAGCCTGATCCAACAAGCCATAGACAATGGCGTGGAAATGATTGCCTGCACCATGAGCATGGATGTCATGGGCGTGCAAAAAGAAGAACTGATGGACAATGTTACACTGGGCGGCGTGGCTTCTTATCTCGAACGGGCAGAAGAGGCGAATGTAAATCTGTTCATCTGATTTGGTACAATTCCTTATCTATCAAAACACCGATGTTTTGATTGCAAAGCATATATGTTTTAAAATCGAATCACCGGTGTTTTGAAAATAGATGCTTGTCGCTACCAAAAACGGTCGACATCCGTTGTCAAACAGATGCCGACCGTTTTTTTACCACCCTATAGTTTTTCTATACTTATTTACTTAATCATATCAAATCCCGTATACGGAACCAACGCCTTCGGAATGCGGATGCCTTCGGGAGTCTGGTTGTTTTCGAGCAAGGCTGCGACGATACGCGGCAAAGCCAATGCGCTACCATTCAACGTATGGCAGAGCTGTGTCTTTTTATTCTCGTCACGATAACGGCATTTCAGACGGTTTGCCTGGTAATTATCGAAGTTAGAAACCGAACTTACTTCCAACCAGCGCTTTTGGGCTTCTGAATAAACTTCAAAATCAAAACAAAGGGCAGCCGTGAAACTCATATCGCCACCACAAAGACGTAAGATACGATACGGAAGTTCCAATTTCTGGAGCAGGCCTTCTACGTGATCCAACATTTCTTGATGAGACTGTTTGGAGTGTTCCGGTTTGTCAATGCGAACCAATTCCACTTTAGAGAACTCATGCAAACGGTTCAGTCCGCGCACATCTTTTCCATAAGAGCCGGCTTCGCGACGGAAACATTGCGTATAGGCGCAGTTCTTGATCGGCAACTGCTTTTCATCGAGGATAACATCACGGTAGATATTAGTAACCGGGACTTCGGCTGTCGGGATCAGATAAAGATCATCCACTTCGCAATGATACATCTGCCCTTCCTTGTCAGGCAACTGGCCCGTACCATAACCGGAAGCAGCATTCACAACTGTCGGCGGCATGATTTCCGTATAACCGGATTTACGGGCTTCATCCAGGAAGAAGTTAATCAGCGCACGCTGCAACTGCGCACCTTGTCCCTTGTAAACCGGGAAACCGGCACCTGTGATCTTCACTCCCAAGTCAAAATCGATCAGGTCATATTTCTTTGCCAATTCCCAATGGGGCAGTGCGTCTTTCGGCAGTTCCGTTTCCATACCGCCCATCTTTTCAACCTTATTATCGTCAGCTCCCACACCTTCGGGCACTTCGTCGTAAGGAACATTCGGGATTGTATAGAGCAAGTTCTGCATATCTTCGGCCGCCTGATCCATTTCGGCCTGGATAGCCTTGTTGACTTCCTTGATCTCAGCAACACGTTGCTTAGCAATTTCGGCTTCCTCTTTTTTACCTTCTTTCATCAGCATGCCGATGGTTTTCGAAGTCTGGTTCACCTCTGCCAGATTTTTATCTAATTGATTTTGCGCACCACGTCTTTTATCGTTCAATTCGATCACTTTTGCAATGCTTTCCTGTGCACCTTTAAAGTGTTTCTTTTCCAGACCGCGAATCACCCGATCTGTTTCTTCCGTAATTACTTTAAGCGTCAACATACTTTAATGATGTTTTTTTATTTGAGTTGCAAAGATAATCAAGATTTATGATTTATGATTTATCATCGACGCATAAACAGGGCAACCGCATCAAAATTTTCCAAGATAGTGATTAACATGCAAAGTTTTCTGCAAATCATCTATCACTCTATCACTACAGAGGTTGTATCTGTTGATATTCAATCGTTACAGGTAATGATACAGGACGTTTTCCTCTATCACTCTTCTATCACTCCTAAAACATGGTATTTTTATCATATAACTGAAAATCAACCTATTGATATCTTTTTCCTTTCAAAAAGCATATAGAACAATTGAACAAACAAATGTAAAAACAGGTACAATAGATATTAAATTGCGAAATACGGTTCTTCGTTCCACAAAAGCCCTCTCTTTTTTCGGCAGAAACAAGCACATAATTCCGTAAACACCCCCATGTTGCCATTCTTTACATCCGGGTGTAGGGAGCCGGTACATCCGGGTGTAAAAGGGGGCAACAAGGGGATGTCCGGCAACTAAAGTGCCTTACCGGACAATAAAAACCACCCGGTTTCATCTATTTTATAGTCGTCTTTACATAAAATAATCGAGTGATTCACAGGAAATCACAAATTCTTCACCCGGCCACCGGTAAGCCATGTCCGGACATAGTAAGGTTCACTCAGGCTACTGACGATCACACCGTTCGATGTGCTGGTATGGATAAACTTACCATTTTTCAGATAGATCCCGACATGGTTAGGCACTTTCTTCCTTCCTTTGCCCGTCCGGAAAAAGACCAGATCACCTTCCTTCAGGTTGGCACGGCTGACTTTCTTGCAATTATGCTTCAGCATATCAGCCGAAGAACGTGCCAACTGCTTTCCATAGACTTCACGAAACACAATTGCCACAAAACCGGAACAATCCACTCCTTTCTTTGTCAATCCACCCATCCGATGAGGGACGCCAAGCCATCTGGCTCCTTCATTGTATAAAAATATATTATCGCTCGGAGTCAGGCGGACACCATAGAGACGGGAAAGCTCCTTCGGTCCCTTGAAATCCGCCGGCAAGGCAATCCGCTGCTTTTTGCTGCCGCAAGAACCAAGTGTCAGGATCAAAAGTAAGATTCCGATATAAGATGTGATAAAATTTCTACGTGTCATGATGACAAAGATAAGAAACTACCTGAAAGTTCCGATACACATACATCCAAAAATCTATATTCGAGACAAATCATTTTACGATACTCACCATATTTATTTTTTAGGGGAAGCACCAAACTGTCGATATATTACGAATCGTACCTTTGTCGTCAAGCCGCCAGGTAATCCGGTTGTTGCGATCTATTTCCACAAGTTTCGGTTGAGATTTGTCCTTGCTGTGTCCGTTCCAATTACAAAGCAGCGTCGTCCCATCCCGATAGCGGGACAACTCGGCAACAAACAGAAGAGACAAACCTTCCAGATCGCCAGACGTAACCAAACGGCCTATTTTCCAGGTTTTGGCATCTATTTCAACCCAGTGATGTCCGTCACCACATCCGACCAGCAAACATTTGCCTTTTTTCAATTGCTTGACAGAAAAAGGAGTACCACCGACCTTCACACGGTTTATAATCTGGCCGGAAACATTCATCTCAATCAGTTCGCCTGAGCCGAAAAGAGGAATCAAATACGTGTTTCGCCTCGTTTTTTCAATTTGGCGAAACTGGTTATGCACGGTTTCAATACCCGTTTCAAAATGAATTTCCTTGATAGTCCGCCCGTTGTTGTCCAGCTCGACTATCCTTGCCGGATGCCCGCAAATGGCAAGTAGGTAACCTCCGTCAGACAGTTGTGTCGCCGTAAAAAGTTCTTCGTTGCCACCGACCTTATAATCCCAGACGACATGCTGCCCCGGTGTGATAAGTCGCGCACCTGCGGTATAGGCATAGAGTATATTCTGTTCCCTTGTCACTTCCACATCGTTACAGTCTTCCCCTTTGCCAATCGTATGCACCCACTCGAAACGGCAAGTCCGCTTATCTATAACCGCAACCTTATCCCAGCCACAACCAGCAATCAGAAACTTTTCACCTCTATACTTCTGCCCGAAAGAAAAAGGGGAATCCTCCAGTTTGATTGCCTGTATAGTACAGGCAATCAAACTGGAAAGGAGGACATACAAAAGTCTATGGTTCAAAAATCGCTTCATATTCATTCCTTTTCCATCATGACAACACGGAATCCCACATTATATACTTTCTGATAATCCCGGTAAGGCAGACGGAAAGAAGAGGTATTACGGAAAGGACGATCATACCAGGAACCTCCGCGAACGACCCGTTTCACGCCTGGAGCTGCTGCCAGATCGTTCCGCCCGTCATCCGCCCGGTAAGGATAAGGTTTATAAGCAGAACGTGTCCACTCCCATACGTTTCCGTGCATATCGAACAACTCCCAGGGACTGCGGATGTAACGACCGACCGGTTCGGAAACAAAACCTCCGTCATTGTAAGTCGTATCCCGCGGGATCCAATCGTCATACTTATTGGGATTTTCAATAATCCGGACACTTTCATAAAACTTATAGGCAGTACAAGCAGCAAATTCCTTCAGCTTGATATCTCCCATATTGGCATAAGGAGAGAAGTCTGCCTCCTGCCCGCCAAACCAGAACGGCGTGCTGCTACCTGCACGGCACGCCCATTCCCACTGTGCCTCGTCAGGAAGGGTAAACCGAAGTCCGGTCTTCTCCGAAAGCCAGTTGCAATAGTCCATTGCCTGTTGCCAGGAAATGCGTACAGCCGGTTGGTTATCATCGTTCAACGAATAGCCACGCCGTCCGAACTGATAACCGTGGCGATGCTCGTCACGGCTGTCATGTTTCGGATCGAAAGCACGGAATTGCCGGTTCGTGATTTCAAATTGTCCGATCCAGAACGGCTTGTCGATGGTAACGGCAGTTTGCGGCATCTCGTCCGGCAGACGTGTGCTCCCCATGATAAAACTGCCCGCCGGCACTTTGATCATTCTAAGCTCTACGCCAGGAGCTATTTCGATCGTCATCTGGAAATTGCCAAGTGCAATCTGGAGATTTTGCGGTTTGCTCCAAGCCACATAAGGTTTTGCTTCCGGATCATAAAGCGGCCAGCCTTTAAGAGCCGTATCGCCTATGTTTACCATTGGCCGGTCTGGTTTTTCGTAAGCTATTCCGGTTGGCAATTCGGGCAACCATTCCATATCGTGCGCCGGTGCGCCGAACATTTCACGATAGAGTTCACGAAGCCGGCGGCTGTTTTCTGTCCTATCGTAAGTTGAAATATCTTTCCGGTGCCCGTGGAATGGAGCGTTGAAGTCGATCCAACAAGCGAGACGAAGCATAGAGGCTGAATCGAGCTTCACATTATAATGTCCTTTTGCAAGAAGTTGCATCAGTTCAGTCTGGTCGGCATGTACATCCATCGGAGTAAGCATATGCATATCACTCTCAATCCCAGGACGGCGCACGTAGCGGTGCAGATCAGCATACGAACGGGTGAAATGCCCTCCGTATTCAGTGGAAGCACTACCCGATATCTGAGATGTCCAGTCGGTTATCCATTTATCCCCTTTCAGATAAGGACGGCTATTGTCTTCACGGCTATGGCAACCCACACAATAACGGTCAAGCACCGGCTGAACTTCATGGCGATAACTGAAACCACGCTCTTTACCCTGCCATTCCTGTATCTTTTGCGGCACTTTCCCGAAAGCTTTCACCTTTCGGGGGATGGCTACCATGTTCCGATCTTCGTGACAACCGATACAAGAGAGGACTTCACCCGGCATAGCAGTAAACCAACTCCGCATGATCTGCAACGCTTTTCCTTCGGCATCAAGCGGTTGGATGAAGACCGGTGTGTTGGCAGGAACCTGGAAGATTGCCGAACCATCTTCTTCCACATCCACTTCTCCGATAATACGTTTTATATCCCAAGGGCCATCCATGCCGATCGTACCTAAAAGTCCACCTTGGCGCCAAGGACTGAAATCGTACGTACCGACACGCAATTTCTTTACCGTTCCACGGGGAATCCCTTTCAGTCCGTCACCCGCATATACGTCTTGCAAGAACACCGTTCCAGTCGTAAGTCCGGGCTTCACCTGATCAGGGATTACAGGCGGTATAGCCCGTTTCTCCACTAAAACAGGTTCCAGATAGGCGACTCCCTCATCTTCACAGATCAAGGTCATATTATCGAAACTATCCACCAGATAAAGTCCCCAAAGCGATTCGGGAGACGCTTTCATAGCGACAAGAAAATAAGTATCGTTTAACGGCCAAGGTTGCAAAAAACGAGGCCAGCATCCGTCGGCCTGGCGGTCCCTCACTTCAGGTAAGACCTTACGCCCGGAATAAGGAATTTCGGCTACTACGCCATCAGCCTCACGACGTCCTTTATTGACATCGATGATCATGAGACGGCCGCTACGAGGTGTACTGTGATGCCCGGTTACAATCCCGACCATAGCCGAAGGGCGTCCCGGAATAGGCCGTGCATCGAAATAAGAAGTCGGGAAATAGGAGTTGGAACCATAATAGGCGCGTTGGTTCGTACCGTCCGGATTCATCGTGAAAGTAACACGCGAATTGGCATGCGGCAGATCGGCATATTCCCAACGTTGATACAAGATCATGCCATTTTCCATTACCACAGGCCCCCAGTTGCTATCCTGATCGTATGTCAATTGCCGGGTTTTACCGGTAGAAGGATCGTAGCGGAACAGCCCGCTCATATTACTTCCTCCATCCGTACAAGGCAAGCCGAGGAATGTTCCGGTCGAACAGAAAATATAGCTGCCGTCAGGAGCATAACATCCCTCGAAGGAATCGAAATCGCGATATGCTTCGGGGGTTAACTGGTGTGTCGTACCGTCCTTCAGGTTGAGTTCGAAAAGATGCCAACGATTATTCGTTCCAATCGACGAGTACATCATACGATCACCGTCAAAATGAGGTTCCGGATCGGCAATGATCATGCCTTCTTGAGGTTTGTATATCGTTTTTCGCTCGATATGCCCCGGTTCTATCCGGAAAGATACAAACTCATTCTTCCAACCCTCCGCCGGATGGGGAATGGCAAAATTATTATGGAAATTATCAGGGACAATGCCAAGTGCTCCCCCAACAGCAGTTCGGGCCTTGTCGCCTAATGTCCGCCGAATGGCAACCACTTGTTTGCCTCGGATCAACGGATTGGCAAGCAAAGTGGCGTCCAATTCATGTAGAATGTTTTCTGCCTGTCGGATCGCTTTCTTATCACCTTTACGAATTCCCTCAATTAGCTGAGAACGGTTTGCCTCAAGCTCTTGTAATACTTTCTCCCACTCGGTTCCAGGTTGAAAATCCGATTTATATTGGGTTTGCAGGGAACGGACAGCTGCCTCGAATTTCTTCGGCTGATAATGTTGCAGGCGCATATCCAATCCTCGTACGGCTGCAAAAGAGGTCGTTACCGCTGTTGCCAGTAAGCAAACCATCAGATTAATACTTTTCATGGTTTTTAAATCTTTAGATTGATGTTTGCATGCAAAGATAAAGGTTTCACTTTTCCTAAAGTTAACAATACGTGTACAATACTTTGCAAAATCCGATATATTCTTCTGGAAACCTTTTATCTTTGTCTCACACATTATCAATTAGTCAGCTAATATGAAGATACTTAATAACCGAAATACGCTATCGCTCCAAATGATATATGCGGGCTACCATTGTGCAGGAAAGGAATGGTGCTATGAAAACATAATCAGCCCTTTCTCTCGCCTGTATTTAATAAACGAAGGAAAAGCGGCTGTTTACATGAACAAGAAAAAGTACGAATTATCGCCCGGCGAATTGTTCATTATCCCAAAGTTCACGTTCCATACGTATGAATGTGACAATTTTATGAATCATTATTACATCTGTTTTTTCGACCAGCTGATTGGGGGCAGAAGCCTGTTCGAAAACACGACCATACGCTATCAGCTTCCAGCCAAAGAGATAGACCGGATGCTTATGTTGCGTTTTCTCGAACTGAACCCCGATTGTGCCGTCCGCAATCCGAATCCTAAAACATACGACAATAAAGATAATCTTTACACCGTCAACCAGAGCCGTTCCAATTACGATCTTGTTACCGAGATCGAAAGCAACGGCATTCTTCTACAGCTCTTCTCACGTTTCTTAGGGGAAACGAAGTTTCTGGAACCAGAATCACGTAATCAATATGAACGACTCAACCTCGCACTCAATTATATCGACAACAACCTGCAACAAAGTATTCTTGTAAGCGACCTGGCAGAATTGATGTGTATCAGCGCCGACCATTTTTCCCGTATTTTTCGACGAGTTATAGGCATGGGGCCCAGCCAATACATCCAAACCAAACGGATCGAACGTGCCCAGACTCTACTTTTGACTTCCCGCCTCAGCATCAAGGAGATTGCAGAAACAGTTGGCATTCCCAATCTTTCTCAATTCTCTAAACTGTTTTCCAAACAAACCAATCATTCCCCACGTGAATATCGGGAAACGGTTTAAAAACACGCCTGTTATCAAACCCAAAAAGCGGTACACCCTTTCGGATATACCGCTTTCTTTATCTTAAAACGTATCTTCCTTATGCTTCTGCTACCACTTTTTTTACAGAAACGAAAGAACGGTTTTCTTTGCCTCTACGGAAAGTAACCACGCCATCAACCAATGCATACAACGTATGATCTTTACCGATACCTACGTTCTCACCCGGATGATGAACTGTTCCTCTCTGACGAACGATGATGTTGCCAGCTTTAGCAACTTCACCACCGAAAAGCTTAACACCTAATCTCTTACTTTGTGATTCACGGCCGTTCTTAGAACTACCTACACCTTTCTTATGTGCCATTTCTTCTTTTCTCCTTTAAACGTTAAGCAACAATTTCTTTTACACTCACTTCAGTGAACTGCTGACGGTGACCGTTCAACTTACGATAACCTTTTCTTCTCTTCTTATGGAAGATCAGCACTTTATCACCTTTTACCAGCGGAGACAGCACTTCACATACTACCTTTGCGCCTTCTACGGTAGGAACACCTACTTTAACTTCACCATTGTTGTCAACTAACAACACTTTTTCAAATTCCACAACAGCACCGCTTTCAGCGTTCTGAATGTGATGAACGAACAACTTCTTTCCTTCTTCAGCCTTGAACTGCTGTCCGTTAATTTCTACGATTACGTACATCTGTCTTTTTTATATTTAAACAGGTTATGTCCCGGAGGTGGATACACTTCTAAGCATCACTTGTTTACCTCCTGCAGAATTCAGAGTGCAAAATTACGGTTTCTTGATATATCATCCAAATCTTTTCGAAACTATTTTCCAAAATGATAGCTTCCCGAACCAATCTCGACTTCCATATATCCTTCCGTTGCCGAAACTCTGCGTACACCCGGCAGGTTACCGACCGTCACATTATATTTCTTCGGAATCCGGACGATCGCCGACGTGTTGCCCGGCAACGTGATGTCCCAGCTAAAGTCGCCCTCCTTCTTGGTCCATGCACTCTCGATCTCTCCGTACACCGAACTGTAAGAGGCGGAAACTTCGTCAAGGCCATCAGGGAAAACAGGCTCCATCACCAACTTTTTGAAACCGACTGCATCGGGTGCGCATTTGATGCCGGCCAGGTCTTCGTAGTACCAGATCAGCAGGTCGCCGAGCAACATCACATGGTTGGCGGAGTTCATGGCCGGATCAGCCGTATCGCCGTTCCAAAGTTCCCAGATGGTCGTCGCACCGTTCTTAATCATATATCCCCAACTCGGATAAGTCTCGTTCGTCAGGATCTTATAGGCCATGTCGACCCGCCCGTACTCGGTCAGTCCGCGCATCAGGTGCTGGATTCCCAAGACTCCGGTACTCACATGCCCGTTAAAATCCCCCTCCGTCTTTTCCACGATATTGGCGAAGACCTTCCCTTCATATCCTTCCGGCACAAGTCCGAGACGCAGGGAGAGGATATTGGCCGTAACCGTATTATTGCCATACTCCGCCGTTTCCTTATTAAAGAATTTGGCATTATAAGCCGTCTTCATTTTAGCGGCCAGGGATTCATAGCCGGGGATGTCGGCATCCTGTCCGCAGATACGGGCGAAGCCGATCATCTTATTCAGCAAATCATAATAGACAGTCGTGCTGAGAATAGCGCCGTCCGTCTTGCGGGCAGGATCCTTGGAATGGATCAGTTCCTGCGATTCGGGAGGCATGCACCAGTCGCCATACTGGTCTTTCGTCATGATATAGTCCTTCATGGTCGCCTCTTCCATATGCGCCATCCAGCGTTTCATGGCCGGATAATGGGCACGGATCGCGCTGTCGTCGCCGAACTGGCGGTACAGCATATCCGCCGCATAGAAGAAGGCGGACGGCCAGGTCACGTCATCGGCATAGATCGTCCAGTAATTCGGGGAGACATCCGAGATGCTTCCTTCCGGGCTCATGGAGTCCTCGATATCCTGCAACCATTTGTTATACAGCTGGGCATTATTGAAAATAAAGGCTTCGCCGTAAGCGCCCGTCGCACGGTCGCCCAACCAGCCGAGACGTTCGTCACGCTGCGGGCAGTCGGTCGGCATTCCGCGATAATTACTACGGATTCCCCAATACGAATTCTTATGGATCCGGTTGACCAGCGGGTCGGATGTTTCAAAACGTCCGGTTGTCGCCATCTCGTCATAAATCACATGCCCGGTAAACGCAGACAGCTCCGGTTTATAATCGAGCCCCGAAACTTCCACAAAACGGAAACCATGATAGACGAAGCGGGGCTGCCAGCTGAAATCACCGTCTTCGGCCGGAGTGTACACGTCGGTCACCTGTGCGGTACGCAGGTTGGCCAGATAGAGCGAGCCGTCTTTCTGCAACAATTCGGCAAACTTCATCGATACGGGTTTACCCTTCTTTCCTTTCAGGTCGACAGAGAGCCAACCGACCATGTTCTGCCCCATGTCCAGGATATACTTTCCATCGGGACGATCAAAAACGGCAACCGGCTTCAACGTTTCCTGTACGCGGATATTCGGATTCTGCTGTGCAGTCAGTTTGCCCGTAGGAGCGTCCATCACATCGGGAGTTTTCCATGCGCCGTCGTCGAAGCCGTTCGTATTCCAACCTTCCATCTCGAGGCGGGCATCATATTCTTCGCCATCAAACTCGTTATTTGCGACGATCGGTCCTTTCGAGGTGATTTTCCAAGACGTATCACTGACGACCGTCGCCTGCGACCCGTCTGTATATTCGATCCGAAGCTGCGCAAGCAAACGAGGCAAGCCGAATGTTTTCATTCCCGGATTACGCATAGAGAAGAAACGACCGTTCCCCAAAATCACACCCAACGTATTCTTGTCCGGAACCATCAAATCTGTCACATCATATACATTATAATATATACGCTTATAATACAGGGACGGCATCGGGGCAAACACATCCTCGCTGACTTTCTTTCCGTTCAGGTAAGCCTCATACGAGCCAAGGCCGGAAATATACAGGACGGCTCTTTCCACCGCCTTATCCGTCGTAAACTCTTTACGCAGATATCGAGCGGCCAAGCGTGTTTTATTGTTTCCACCGGCCACACCTATCTCCTCACCCGGATTGGAGAGAGAATCTTCACCGATCCAAGTCGCTTTCCATTCCGAATCATCGAGCAAGGCCATTGACCAGCTGCCGACATCACTCCATGGTGTATCACCTTGGTTTGTCACCAATTTTACACGCCAACAGTAAGGTTTCCCCGATTCCAGGGCTTTCCCGGCATACGGAACCAGTACCGACTCGTCCGAACGAACCACACCCGAATCCCACAAAAGCCCGTCACCGGATTCCAATTGTTCAGGAGAAGCAGCCACCTGTATCTGATAGGCCGTCTGTTTCAAGTCCGGTTTGCCGGAAACAATCTGCCAGGAAAAGCGGGGTTGCGTCACATTGATTCCCAATGGATTTTCTTTCATCTCCAACCGGAGGTTCTTCACTTCGACGGTCGAATCGAATGAACATCCCGTCCACCCCAAGACCAAAGTGATCAGAAGCAATAAAGCTGTCTTTTTCATATCGTTGCGATTTAATCTGTTAATAGCATGACTTCGTTTTCAAAGGAAACGATTTCTTCACAGACACCATTTCTAAAAATGATTTTATATCTTATGATTTTGATAAAAACACTACAAGCCACTCCTAACAACATCTAAAGAGAAACTATGATTGCATGATGGTTATTTTGCAAAATCTTTATAGAGATGATTTTACACTTGATGAGTTTTCGTGTGATTTCCCTGTATTGCATCAGTATCTTTCAATACTTTTCCCTAAAGCTTCCCTCAGGCTTATATCTACAAGAGTTTCATAAACCTCTAATTTCTTTCTGTCCAAATAATTTTTAGCCAAACAGAAATACCTAATGAGTGAGACCAGATTTTTCTATTCTGAAAAAACTCTTACCATAGTTCTTGGAGAACTATGTAAAATATCTAAGTTTTCGGACGCTCTGTCTCATATTGAACTAAAAATTATAACTTAAGGTATTTGCTCGTAAATTGACGAAGATCCAAGAATAGAAAGTTTTACATCTTGCTTCATTTCTTTTTGCGCTGGAATGTGCAAATATATCTTCCAGCAATGGTAATTTCACTTGTGGTTATTTTGTACGGATATTCAGGATTAAGTCTCTCAATAATTGTATACAATGTATGATAGTGAATAGAAGGCTGTTTCTCTATCTTTCCAGAAAACGTGTTTTACGATCTCTTCGCTAGTATAATTTTGAAAAAGAAAAGGGGATCGGAATCCCCGATCCCCTTTTCCCATTTGTATTCTTCTGCCAGAAGAATAATTATAATATTCTCACTTTGCGAGCAACGGCTTTACCATCTTTTATGAAGGATACGATGTAGATACCGGATTGGGGGACCTGAACAGTCGTAACCGCACCTATCTTCCCATTGTACACGTATTTGCCGCTAAGTGAGACGACAGCTACTTCCACTTGATTGGCCGGATGGATTTCCAACGCGCCTTCACGAACGACCAATAATGTCTCTGAAGCGATTTCTTCAATAGATGTAGGCGTATCAGGATCAGGGTCCGGAGTTGGATCGGGATCAGGATTAGGAGTCGGATCCGGTTCAGTCGATTTCACTCCCAGCCCTTCGATCGTCACATCCACTTCTGCCGAATTATAGTTCGGATCGGCAGAAGTAAACAACGCCTTATAGGAACTTGCCGTACCTTGAGCGACGATAACAGTAGAGTCGACCCAACTGAACGTACCGGGCACGGTACCGGCATTACCGCCCAACAGTTGAACCTGCGCCAATGTCTCTCCTGCTGCTATCGGAGCGGTCGTAGGAGATGTGACAACAGGCGTTGCCGGGGTTATGGTATATTCGAGCGTGTCACGCACCGCTTCCGCATCATCCGTCGCATCACGGTAGACGCTAATCCAGTAAGTCCCGACGTTTTTCAACTCTGCGATATTGTTACATTCGCGGTCGGCATAGATACGGATCCGGGCATCCTCGACATTCGTGACGGTCACCTCTTGCATTTTACCGTTATAGACAGATGATACAGCTTTCAGTACCGCTTTCAGTTTCTTCTTCGTATCGAACATCGCCTTTGGTAAGGTCAGGTTTTCTTTCACTTCTACTGTTATGCTACTTTCAGTGCTGTTGTTACCATCCCATCCCGTGAACCTGTATCCTGTTTCGGGGATGGCAGTCAACGTGATTGTCGTACCTTCAGGTATCAAGAAATTGCCATCCTCCGCACCGTAGGCTAAACCACCGTTTGACACCTTCACATACCCATGCGTCTCTTCTGCACCTGCCTTGGTCGCCATGCGTGAAGACTTCAAACGAACTGCTTCCGCTCCTTCGTTTGGACTCCAGACCACATTTCCAGATGTAATGGTTACCTCTTTGCCGGTAGATAAGAAATAGGATACGGGTTCATAGTTCTCTGCGTCTTTCGGATGATATATGTATTCCGAGATGTTACCTTTCGTTTTGATCTCGACTCTCGACGTGTCAATTGAAGCCGTTCCCCTATCTGTAGAAGTTGGGGCTTTTGTCACCGTCATCTTGGCTTTTTCGATCACTAACTTATTGTCAAAATAGCCGAGGGAGGACTTATACTCCTTATAGATATTATCGGCTGGTCGGGTGATTTGCATGCTATAGGTACCCGCCTTGACAGGAACGCCGTCTATTGCCTGACCATTTTGAGAATAAGCGATGTTGAAATCGCTCGCATAAGTCTGCGTCGTGTAGATCTGGAATCTTTTATCCTGGTTATTGAACTTATACTTTTGTTCGGTATTGATGATATAGCTGTCCTTGATCATCGTCAGTACTTCGAATACGGCAGCCACATTCACGTCACTACCGACTGTCCAGGCATACGGGAATGTCTCGATCTTCCGTCCGTTGACAACCAATGAGCGGAACACGTATCCATTATTAGCCTTCGGCTGCTCAATCGTAACTGTCGATCCGTAAGTGATCTCGGCATTATTCGCCAATGTTTGACCATCATTTTTTACTGTTATTGAGCCGTTCTCGCCTGCCAAGGTCAAATGGAATGTCTTGGGGGAGAATGATGCTTCGACAAGCGCACCATCGTCAGTGGTAAACGTAAAGATATTGGGCGTGCCCGCATCCGGCTGGATCGGCTCTTCATTAATACAAACCTCTTCCACTTCGTACCCGGCATTCGGCAATGCCATCACCTGCACTGTCTCGCCGTCTTTCATTGCCGTGCCAGAGGGAATAGCCGTACCATCAGCCTTGTAAAGGCGTAGCACGCCGTTTTGAGTCTCGTTCACGACTACCGGAGATTCATTCTCAGCCACCACGAACGAGGCGGCAAACGAAACGTCCTCTTGTCCGAGGATAAATTTGCCGGAGGTGAACGGTTCCCCATTCAACGTCAGGCTTTCCAATTTGTAATCCGTATCGGTCACTTCGTCATAGCCAGGTTCCAGCGTAATGAGCAATTCCGTTCCCTGCTGTACCTGCGAGCCGGAAACAACTTCACTGCCGCCAGCCTCTTTAATGGAGAGTTCCCCGTTTCCAGTGACACTGAAGGATACTGTATGCATGATCGGCGCGAATGTCGCAGAGATCGAGCCGTTTCCTGAAACGGTCCAAGTTGTCGTGTCGGTTGTCACTCCGTTCGACCAATTGGCAAACTTATAGTTGGCATTCGGGAATGCTTTCAGTTTCAACTTTTGTCCATGAGCGTACCGGTTATTGCTGTTCAAACCCGTCGCGGAGATCGACCCGTTTTCCGGGTTCTGGACAAAGACATCATAGACCGGTATGACCGTCAAAGGAATCTCTGCATCAGCCTGTGCATAGGCATCATCTTCGGGCGTGAAGATTATCGCATATTGTCCGGACGACTGTACCGATTCGTTCCCGTTTACCCATGTGAAAGAACCGTGCAGCGGGAATGTATCGGTAGCGGAAGCAATGATTGCGTAGCCGTCTGAAAGGATAGAAGTCGACAAAGGCTGACCTTGCAAGATCGGCGAAGCGGTCGGCAGTACCGTCCCACTCACAGTGAGGTCGATCTGTTTCTTGTTAGTGATGACCAGTGCGAAAGTATCCTCGAGGGCGTAGAGTGTATCATTACCGGCAAAGTTGACCACGACATATTTGGTTCCGACTGTCTTCCGGTCATCTTCTGTAGCCTGAGTCGTACAATCTTCATTTATGTAATAACTCGGATTCAACGGAATATTTGCCGGTTTCCAACTGATCTCTGCTGGTTTCTCTGTGCTTACGATCTGCTCCAATCCCAGGATCTCGATTGATTTCTTTTGGATGGTTTGCAGGAAAATGGTGCCCAATCTATTTTCGCAGTAGAGTGAATCGCCTACGTGATTGGTCAGCATCACGTTTTTCATAGTCAGTTTCCCGTTTGTGAACCCTTCTTCAAAGGATACCGGTAGGGAGAGCAACGTACCGCTGTTCTTTTCTAACGGATTGTTTTGGGCTTCTGTGATCACGAAACGCCAAGAGCCGTCGGTCTGTTCGGCCATTTTCAATTCGTGTCCGTTCGCGCGTTCACTGTTGAGTTGCACAGCATTGGATTTAAATGTCAGCGACTTCGGGAAGACGAGGTCGAACTGCATGGCTGTGACCTTGTCAGTATTGTCCAGTGCCAGTTCAAGCGTAGCCACGGTTGTGTTTGCCTGTATTGTCGTGTCTTTCATGCTGAAGACATTCTGGGCAGGGGCGGTTACTGCTGCTGTCAGCAGCAGTAACCCCATAGTCAGACTTCTTTTTATGGTGTTCATGTTTTTATTCTCTATTTAATGATAAACGTGTTAGACTTGCTATAACGGGTCGTACCCTGTCGGCTGATTGCCAAACGGTAGACATACATGCCGGAGCCGAGATGCGTCGTGTAGGTGCAGCGGTTTTCACCGGCCTGTGTGCCCAATCCTTGTACGATGTCGACTTGTGCGCCATTGAAGTTATAGACCTGAAGTTCGACGGCATCGGCTTCCGTGTCAAGCGTATAGGCCAGGGTTGTCGTCGTGCAGAACGGGTTCGGGTAGTTGGCCACCTCATGCGAACCGGTTACGCGGATCGTTTCATTCGAAGTGGCGATGTCACCTTTCGTCCGGACTTCGAGGCTTCGTGCCTTTTCATCAGCAAAGACAGCCTTGGCGAGGCGTGCACCTTCGGGGAATTTCATAAGGACGGACTTTCCGGCGGGGATGGTCACATTCTTCAAGCTGTAGCCGATGATGCGTGTCGTATCGCCCACGGTCGAAGCCTGCGTAAGTGCAGCTGCCTTTCCAAGGAGCGGTTCGGCCTGCGTCATTCCGGTCAGTTCAAGTTGCAAAGAAGCGACCGGCACTTCGGCATCCATATAGAGGTAACCGTTTTCGGCAGAAAGCTCGACAGTCGGAATATAGCCGTCTGCCAATGTGTTCGCGCCTTTTGTTTGCGGTTGCAGGATCAGGTTGATGATGCCTTGCAGGTCAGTAACATCCACTTCATTGTCGTTGTTCAAGTCTGCTTCGTAGAAACCGAACCGGTCATCCGGGAGAGCATCCTCGCTTTGGGTGATATGGTTCACTGTGACCGGCACGTCACGCACATCGACTTTCGTATCGAGGTTGGCATCGCCATCACAGGAGATGATCTGGCCGGAGAGTGACATCTTCCAATTCGGGTAAGTCGTATTGGTGAAGACGATTTCGACTTCGTCATGGATTTTGCCACCTTCTATGCTGTAGCTCTGCATGTCGCCGGGTTTGTCGACAACAACCACACTCCGGGCGGGTTCACCACTGTATGCCTTGCGGGCAGTAGCTGTGGTTTCGGTGTTATCGAATTTTCCGAATTCGGCACCGATGTTGAACGTCTTGTCTGCCGGGAAGAGGTAATAAGGCTGGATTTCGGAATATCCGGGCGCCTTGGATAACGCTCCCGGGATGTCGTCCATGTACGTCAATCCCACTATCGTGCAGCTCATATCTTCCTTCGATGTAACGGTTGAGTATTTCAGCAGTGATCCATCAACATCGAGTCTTGTCAACTGTCCCGCTCCGCTGATGTCGATCGTCTTCGTTTTTCTCGGCACGCCCAGCTTTTTTATGTTCGGATAGTTGTTGATATCAATCGGTTCGAGCATCGTGTAGTTTAGCCATAGATACTCCAGATTTGCCAACCGAGACAGATCACCGACAGAGGTCAGGCTTTCGCAACTGCGCAAGTTCAGAGTCTTCAAATTTGTGTAATCGGCTACATTTAAGGTTTCCAAGCCATTGTTATATAGACAATACAAGGTTTCCAAATTCGTCTTTTCGTCCGGCAGTATTAACGTTGCAAGTTCGGGACTTGAATTGATTTGCAAGTATCGTAATTTGTTGTTATTCTTTACGGACAGTTCGGACAAGCCACTTTGATCGCAATCGAGCGATATCATCTCCTTGAACGCTGAAACATCCAAAGTCGTGAGTGTATCACCCAAACCTATGAGTTGCAGTGCTTCTACATGATATACATGCGTCTCTTCATTTAACATCCACCAAACCTGGAAACGTCCACCTTGATTCTGCTGCTCATTGCTCTTCCATGCTTCGCTTTCCCACCAATGTTTCAAATCCGGACTGTCGGTGTTGTCGACGATGGCTTTCAGGGCTGCGACTTCGGCTTGGGCATAGCCGGCTTTGATTTCAGGAAGTTTGATGGGGAAAGTCTCCAGTCGCCAGCCGCTCCATTGGTTGATTTCCGAATATCTGCAATATTTCTGGTTCGAGATGATACAGAAGTAATAAACTCCGGGACGGCCTCCGCCGTTATAGACAAACTTACCCGGCTCATCGGGTACGGGAATGAAGACACCGGTCGATTCGGTCCCATCATATCCGTCCACCCAGATGTATTTGGATTGAACTCCGTTAACCTTGGCTTCGGACGAAAGGTCGACTGTATCACCTACAGCGATGTCATAGATGGTTTCTTTCTGGCTTTCTGCCGATTCTTTTAGATTCGGAATTGTAATGCGGCTCCCCCCTTGGCAATTATATTGCTTTGCATATTGGTTAGGGGTAAAAGTGGAATAACGCACCTTGGAACCATTCATAGTCACACTCTCGAGCTTTGTTTGCGATATGTCAAGCGTCTCTACATCTTGTGGAATGCCGTAGCTTTTTAGGTTCGGGTATTTTGCGAAGTCCAACAACGGATAGTTGGTGTAATTGCATTCAAGCCTCTGTATGCTTTGTGGAAGATTCGCGATATAGTCAGCATATTGTGTCGTACTACTGATATCGCAATATTCGAGGGCGGATAGCTCAGCAAGATTGATGGTTAATTTATCACAAAAACCGATGTTCAACCCCTTCAAAGTGGATTTGCTTGCCGACAAATCCAGGCTCTCCAGTTTGTCGCAACTTCTTACCGACACTTCTTCCAAGACGGTCAGTCCGGACAAGTTTAATACCTGAAGCGCATCATTTCCATTCGCTTTTAAATAACGAAGTTTCGTGTTTTTGGTGAGATCGAGCGTTTCCAAACCGACATTTGCACCGTTTATCCACTGGGCCAGGTCACATACGTCAATATAGGTCAATTCGGTGAAACCGGAAAGATCCAGATTCTTCACAGTACCCATCTCCCGTATACGCAGCTTGGAGATGCGTGCCGGTGTTGCATAGTTCCAGTCTACTGCCACCTTACGGTTCGGGTCTCCATTGAAGTTGTCATCCCATTTCTCTTCCCAGCCTTTTACACTGTCAGCCACGAATTGCTGTAATTCATGGCAGTCCGGGTTAGCGGCGGCGAGGTTTTTCAGTAGTTGAATATCATCTTCGCTATAGTCGATGGCACCGCGCACAAGTTGGATGTCATAGGTACGGATTTTCCACTCCGGATATTTGGAAGAAGATATCTCGCACCAGTAGTAGGCATATTTCCCTTCGTCCGCCTCGTCCGGATTGGGTACGGTGAATATACCGGGAGCAGTCTGTTTCCACTCGACAACGGTTTCCCTACCCTCCACACGCTTTTTCCAGACAAAGTTTGCCTGTTCTCCGTTCATGGTAGCGTAGGCCGAAAGGTCCACCTGAGTGCCGGATATCAGTTGGTATTCATATTCGCTAACTTGTACGCCAAGCGGCAAATCTATATTGCCTCTGACTTCCAATTCAGGATTATCCGGTAGTTCCACATTGTTCAGATTCGTGATGCCAGTATTGTACAAACCTACGCTTTTCAGCCGTTTTAATGTACTCAGATCCAAAGAGGTGATGGATGCATCGTTGACAATCAGATACTCCAGCGAATCGAAAGCCGAAACATCCAAAGTTCTAAGACTGTGCATCATGAGGTTCAGATTGTGAATGCGGGCAGGTGAGATATTTTCATCTAAATAGATTTGGATAGAGTCATTTTCGGGATTCATATATCCTTTATTGGTGATATACTCTTTTAGGAAATCGCTATTGTTGTCATCTGCTATTTTCTGTAACCCGGCAATGTCTCCATCGGAGATGGCGAAAGGAATTGAAACCGAGATCCAGCAATTCCCATCGACTAACAAATTACCTTCATCGTTTTCCAATCGCACTTCAAATCCCCGTCGTGTCTCGGTTGTGCATGTCAGTGTAAAATGGTAAGTTACATCCTGCAAACTGTTAATGGCAAAAGCCCATTTATCCGATTTGTTTTGATCTGTCAATTCGTCGCAGGTAATAGTCATGCCTTCTAATTTCACAAAGTTCAACATGGCTTTCTGCCCGGCAAACTGATTGGCTGTTATTCTTACAGTGAAGGGAACCGCTTTGTTCAACTCGCCTCTGATATTGTTGGGAGAAACGGATACTTCCACAGGCATTTTGATCTCGTAGCTCCCGGCAAAAGAGGCCAGAGGTTCGAAAGCGGTTGTGTCTTGGGTTCCATACAGAGAAACCGTATAGGAATACTTCCGACCGATCATCTCTTTTCCAACGGTCTGGAAAATGGAGTAATGGAAACTATAGTGGTCTCCATCAAGAGAAAAGGGCACCAGTAATTCCCCTTTTGAATCGGATTCCCCTTTGTCCATTATGGACAACCGGAAATCGGAGCCCCAAGAAGGATCATCCAATTTGAATGATAAATACACATCCTTAGGCGCACCTTCCGGTACGTAGATCGAACAAAATCTGTCAGATTGTTCCCAGTTGTAGCTTAAATAGGCATCTTCGGAAAAACCTTCAATACGATACCCGTTACTCTCCACTACTGCCGCCTTCACTGGCAAGCACCATGCCGTCGCCATGCACATTAGCATGAGAAGGGCTGTTCTTTTAAAAATAGTAAATCTATGCATAAGCATTAAAGTATTGAAATATAGTTAGTAATAATATTAATTCTGTTTATGATGTTTTGGAACAGGTTATAGAAGAAATTATGGAATCCCATAGCTTACCCAATATCTCTTGTCATTAATTTCTTCAATATTTAAGACATTTTCAATGGTTTCCAGCTGATATTCATCTGATACTTTTACAATATTGCAGACGAAATTGTGCAGATAATTCATATTTATTTTATAGGGACAGTTGTTCGCTTCTTCAATTAAGACGTTGACGCGTGAATTAACAGAAAGAATGTTATTTTTTGTTGCCATAATAGTTTGGTATGTTAGTTTCACATTAACATGGATGTAGTCCTGTTTATACTGCTGACATTATTTTGATTTTTCCCATTAAAACACACTATCATCCTTTGTAATTCAAGTGCTAAAGTATGTACATTTTGAAATCAAAACAATTATTGTGGATCAAGCAATGTACTCATTTATGGATAAGTGGCAATATTCACAGATAAGCGGTTGAATTTTGTTTTTATATTACACATTTTTTCATCATTAAAGTAATACAACTCTTCGGTAATCCTATCCTTCAATGATTTAGTGCCATCAAGGAAGTAAATCACAGTGCTATCGGTCAATAAAGTTTCTAAGTTATGCAGTCATACCGCATATCAAATCTTCAGAAATAGTCAAGAAACAAAGTTTTTTCATATTGAATATCTTGGCCTTTTCAGTTCCGCAAAGACATTTCTCCTTAATAAAATCACGAAACGTGAGACTATTGTGACAGAAGGTATTGCTGACCATATAATCGACCTGTATGCTCTTGGTAACAATTTGTACGGTTGAACTTTTCGTGCAACAAAAACTTTCTCTAAAAATGTACGTCCGGGAACGACTGTCGGAACGGCAAATGTAGATAATGAAAAATCTTCATCAGGATAAGCATCCTCTATCATCGAATGAATTTCTATCTTTTCAGACGGTTCTATGAGAGAACGACAGCTTATTTCAATCTTAACTCCTTCTGGAATGTATTGCATCCTATTTTGTAGAATCCACTTACAAAAGTGGTACAATTGAATTATATATAGCTTTTTGTCGTGTATTTTTTCAAAGGTGATTATTTACGGTAATACTCCAAATCGGTTTGTCTGATTTATAATAACTGAAAATAGTAACGGGAATAACCTTGATAGCTATTCCCGCTATTTTTCTTTTTATCCTGCGCATAATCCAATTTCTTTGAACGCGCCCCATGCTTCTTCGATGCATTTATCTATATTTTCTATTGAAGGCTTACATAGATACTCAAGACATTTATCTATTTTTGAGGTAAACTCTTTATTCTCTTTATATTGTTCTTGCACTTCATATAATGCTGTATACAAGTATGCTGTCACTTCTCCTATTTTGAAGCCAAGTTTATACTGGTCAATCGACTTCTGTCCTGGAAATGGTACAGATGCTCTTTCTAATCCACGAAAAATATCAGCATCAGCTCCAAATCTTCTTGTACGTCCACATTTGAATACTGCTCTAATCAGGTATTCATAATCCATTGCTTTCATAATTGTAAAATTTTAGATTGATATTTTCGGTAAAGTTACTAATTAAAAAACAGTCGTAGAATATGAACAGAACAATTATTTCAATTCAAGTACTGGCTAGGATGATGAAATGGATTGGAACTATGCAGGACTTGAAGACAAGGAAAGCCAAAAGGCTTTTGATAAAGTTCTCGAAAAGAATGGAATATATTGGAGCAACCAAAAGCAATACTAGGTTAAGAAAGTAAAGAAAACCGCAGTGCAAGTTCCCAAGATCAAATTTAGATGAAGGCTGGATTATTTGTAATGACCGTATGCAGAAATAATAAGAATCTCTACTAAATCCTCATATACACGATAAACTAGTCTGTGTTCCTTATTGATACGCCTAGACCATGTTTCTTCTTTATAATGTCTCAACATTTCTACTTGACCAGTACCAGTAGTCGGATGCTCCCTAATCTCTTCCAATAATGCATTTAACTTTTTGAGTGCCATAGGTGCTTTCTTTTGGAGCTGCAACAAGTCCTTTTTGGCATCATCCGTAAATACTAATCTGTACATAAAAGACGATCTATAAATTCTTTTACCGATTCACCATCACGCTGGCGTGTTACCTTTCCTTCCTCTACTTGTTTTATAGAATGATCTATTTTTGCATAAAATTCCTCTTTACTCATTAACGTATCATCCTCATTAACCGGAACGATCTTAAAACATCCCTTTCCACGGAATTTCAAAACAAGGTCACGACCATCAACAACCATGTCAATGTATTTACCTTGATTGGCTCTGAATTCTCTACCACTTACTACTATCATACTATCATTTTTTTAGTCATATGCAAAGATAATACTTTTATTGTTATGATATCCATTTTGGTACACATTTATTTTTCTGTTCACATGGCTAACAGCAACACTCCCGATGAGGGTTGCTGCCCCTATTGCCGTACGGCGCTCCCCGACCAATGATTTTTATCATGCTTTGTATCTTTTTCTCTTTTCTCCGGCTTCTCTTTTCAAGTTTCAAGCACACCCGGAACACATACTGACCGCTTGCAAATCCCGTCCAGAAGGCTACCTCTGCAAAAGGTTATAACATACTAACCCCTAAGGGGGCTGCGTGCGGTGTCTGTTGCGCAATTTTCCTCAAGGAAGAATATTTTTTAGAACAGTTAGCATTAAATTGTAAAAACTCTCTTTTGTGGGATGTTCTGATAAGAAAAATTTATCAGAAAAGTTGAAGGTTACTAATTTTATATAATCCAACCAATTGTTGGTAGCTTTGGCAACTGAGATTGCGGATTTATAACAAACATGTCTCATTAACTTTTTCAGATTATAGGCCATGGCTGCCAGCAAGACATGTTTGTTCGCAAGTCTTATACCTCTGGTACGCACTTTTCTCATGGCTCTAAAATCAAGTAATGTGCCCAGAACCGGTTCGACCGTGCTGGAACGTAACTTTTTCATTTTCCGTCCTATTGGTGAATGTACCCTTTTGTATGCGTTCTCATAGTAAGGTTTATAAATAGTAGTGGAGAGATCCTTGATAGGATACGTTTTATTTTTGATACATTGTCCTTTCAGCGGACAAGCCATACTGTCTTTCGGTAAACTTCGGTATATTCGTGATTCATAGTCGCCTGGACTAGGTTTGTGTATTCTTTTGAAGGACAGTTTTTTATTCATCCTACAGATAAAACAATCACATTGGCTGTCATAAAAAATCCTTATGCTCATTTTTATAGTAGCCTATACAAGGAATGTAACTTTTTATTCCTACTTCCTCCAGATACTTAAGAGTAGGACCTCCGGAATAATTTGTATCTGCCAGCACATTCTCCACACAGATATCATGACGGGACAAGTTCGCGGCTGTCTGGTTGAAAATAAATGGCAGGCATTGACTGTTCCGTATATTGGCATACAAACCCAATGCTCCGCATATGATATGGGATGCCGTATCCACGCTTATTTGAGCCTAGTAGCACAAGCTTAGCGGACGTTCAGATTTAGTAGCCATCTTCGAGTCCGGATCGGTACGGCTGACCCTTTTTCCATTTTCCTGGCGATCGGAATCTTTTGACCTGGGGGATATATTGTATTACCTTCATCAGAGTTGTTTTTCAATTTGTTATAGTATTCCTGACCGGTAATTTTTAGGTTCACTCTCAAACTTACCATGAACGCATTTGCCTTTATCAAGGTACTGTCTATTGCTTGAGTTCTGCCATCAATCATACCGGCCTTTATGCACAACTCCAGAATATGGTTGAACACCTTCAAAAAAGCTCCTCACCATAAAGTTTACGGGTACGGGAAAACGTACTGTGTCATGGAAGCGGCTCGTCAATATTATAGTTATAAAAATAGAGCATGTGCAATCTCATTCCTGCCTGTTCCACAATCTTACGGTCGGAAGGTATCTCCCCTAAATATCCAATAAACATCAGCTTGAAAAAAAAGAATCAATGCTGGTCTATTACTCTTTTCCATAGTACTCCTGAGTATATTTGCGGATAAAGGGCAAGTCCAGAACATCCTTTAAACGGCAATAGAAATTGTTTATCGGAACGCGTTCCGGTAAACGGAATATATAAAATAGTTTTTCTTCGTATGATTTGTAATCTTGCATTTTTTTATTTCTAACATACTAATAATTAATAATATATGTAACAAAAAAGATTACTTGTTTTAATAAATTTGAGTTGTGCAACAGGCACCTTTCACGTCCCCCTAACTATAACTGTCAACACTTCAGATAATGCCATATTTCCGTAACTTCTCATACTGGGCATTCGGTTCATGTTCAATACTTAGCTGTTCTGGAGAAGTTGCTTCCTACTTGTTTTTAGCTTCTTGACCAACTATAGTCATTCTTTTTCCTTTTTCAATGCCAAGTTCTCACCTATTGTCGTAATCCAACCGCCTGTTGGTAATCATGGGGCATAGAATGACGCTTTTTGATCCACGAATATTGCCTGATCAGTTATACTGCTTCATGTGCAGCCATGGTTAAGTGGTCGAATTCCCAGACGAGTTACTGATATTCCTTCGAAAAATACCCCAAATTGGGGAAAAGGCCAACAAAGTCACTTCACCAATCTAGGTGTACAATTATCCAGTGTGAAGGAAAGATATGCTTTTTATTCTTCAATCTGTTTATCTCTCCTTTGACAAGCCCATTAGTTCACCTGCATATCATTTTGCAATTTGTGTTAATATAAAAAGATTATAATAACGATAAAATTTATATATCAACGAATAGTTTTATATCACATGCTATATTTTTCTTTCAGTAAATGATAACAATTGGTATAATTTGAATTACGTACCTATTTTTGAAGTTGGTCTTGATAGATTTTAGATGTTCATATTTTGAACCAATACTTGCCATGCCGGTCTCGGTGGAAAGAAATTGTCTGAGTATATAGAGTTCTCCTGTTCTGGCATCCAGTGAATGTAGCCTTTACAGATCCAGATGCCTTCTTATCGACAAATCCTCAAATAAGGAGTACTATGCCTTTAGACAAAACTGAGGTTATTCAGTTCCCCTAATGGGCTTCCGGTCGTGGGGATTGTAACTTCCTGTATCGCCAAAGATTATTGATTTGGTTGCCTATATACATCCGTGCAGGTGATCGCAGGTTACGTGGTAAAGGTGGAATTGAATCATTCCTTGGTTTTCTTTAGGAGTGTTTTCAGGTCACCCACATATAAACAGATAATATTTCCAGTCCAGCATTTGCAAGAAGTTATCGATTAGCCACTGAAAGCAAGCTTTTTGCGATTAGTCTTTTCCCTTTGAAATGAAAGTCGCTTCCCATCCTAAAAATATCTAAATAATAACATAGTTCTATAAGAACTACAGTTTTATCAATTTATTTAATACTGATTATTAGCTATTTATAGATTAAAAATGCGTTAAAAAACTTTTTATTTCCACTTTCATAGCTCTAGGTTTGTTTCTGTTGTTTTCTTCATAATTAAAAAATATTGCATAAAATGTAATTGCCCCCTACCTTTTCTGCGAACGCTGGAAATTTGCCTTAAAAAATATATTCGCCTCCATCTTATTCAAAAGCTCCTTTTATGCATAAATAAATATACAATCATACTATATCTTTATAAATTGGCAGTTATGTTTTTGGGCAAAGACACACAAAAAAATAAATATACACGTTTAATAGTATTTTTCATTGACATAAAATGTCGATTTTTAATAAAACATCAATATATTTGCATCAAATCTTTAGTACGGAGTTCTTATAGGACTATGGAAAAACACTTTCAATGAAAATTGAAAATCAAGCCTAATAGTAATTCCTCTTAAAGACTAATATTATTATTAACTAAACTCATTAATTATGCTCAAAAGCTTCAAACCTGTTAGCTTGATTCTTGTTGCAGGAGCTATGGCACTTCCCATAAGTGCATATGCCGATCCGGTAGCAGGAAAGCCTAAAAAAGCTTTTTCCCAACAAGAGGGAAAAATAAGCCATGTTGCGGAATATGATTTTGATGCCGTAACCAGAGGATCGTTCATGCCGACACAAAAGTCATCCAAGATTCGGGGAACGAATCTTCCTCAACAAGTGAAAAAAATAATTACAGGAACTGTCGTCGACAAGGACAATTTACCACTTCCAGGTGTTAACGTCTGGTTGAAAAATAACACGGTAGGGGTGACAACCGATGTCGATGGAAAATATATCATCACGATCGAAGATGCCGGTGGGGTTCTTGTTTTCTCATACTTGGGAATGACGACTCAGGAGATTGCAATCCTGAATCAAAAAGAAATTAACGTTACCTTGTCGGAAGACACGGAAAAGATTGAGGAAGTTGTTGTTGTTGGATATGGTCGACAAAAAAAAGAAAGTGTTGTCGGCGCTATCTCGACGGTGGATGTGGCATCGTTGAAAGTCCCAAACTCATCGTTGTCAACAGCTTTAGCTGGTCAACTGGCCGGAGTCGTTTCCATGAGCCGCAGCAGTGAACCAGGGAAGAATAGTGCAGCGGATTTTTATATTCGTGGTGTCTCCTCATTCAAAGGCTCGGCAACTCCACTTGTTTTGGTCGATGGTATAGAACGCGATCTTGATTTGGTTGACACAGAAGATATAGAATCCTTCTCCATCCTAAAGGATGCTTCAGCCTCGGCTGTATACGGTGTGAGAGGTGCAAACGGCGTCATATTGATTACTACTAAAAAAGGCAAACAAGGAAAAGCCTCCATCAATGTTAATGCAGAGTTTGGACTTACCCAGCCGACTAAACGGCCGGACATGATGGGATCAGACAAATGGGCACAAATGTATAATGAAGCTGCCGGGACACAATATTATTCATTGGAAGAGATCGATAAATATCGGACCAACGCCGATCCGGACTTGTATCCCAATGTAAATTGGTTTGACTCCATGTTTAACGATATGGCTTCCAACCAACGTGTAAATTTGAATATTACCGGTGGTGGCGACGTCGTCAAGTTTTATGTAGCGGGGTCTTATTATCATGAAAGTTCAATTTATAAAAATGCCGGCAACGTATATGGCTACGATTCCGCCATCAATTACAATAAATTCAATTTTCGTGCCAATGTCGACATCAACGTGACAAAGAGTACAGTGCTGAATGTCAATTTGGCCAATATCTATGAAAAGTCTTTCGGACCGGGTTTTGGAGATACCGATAGCGACATATGGAGCTATCTTTTCTGGACTTCCCCGAATGCTTTCCCCGTGCAATATTCCGATGGAACACTTTCTGGGCCTTCGACCGATTCCGGTTATAATCCTTGGAATATGTTAGTTCATTCCGGATACCGTGAACAATTCTGGAATTCCGCGCAATCCTTGATTGGGCTTACTCAGGATATAGGAGCGTTGTGGGAACCGTTGGAAGGTCTGACCGCCAACTTTAAATTTTCATGGGACGCGTGGAATACGACACTTCAGCGTCGTGCTAAAACTCCGACATTTTATCATGCACGCGGACGGGCAGAAGACGGTTCTTTGATTTATGACGACAATAATGGGGACGGCATTTGGGATCCGGTACATACCGGCGACGAAACATTGGGATTCGCTATTGGACGGAGCGGGACAATGACAACTTACATGGAGGGTTCCTTGAACTATAACCGACTGTTCGACGAAAAGCATCGTGTAGGTGCCATGTTTTTGTATAACCACAAAATATATACAAATACACAAGCCCAGAGTGGCGATGCAGCACTTCCATATAAGGATCAAGGATTGGCAGGACGTGTAACGTATGCCTTTAATGATACCTATTTTGCAGAAGTCAACTTAGGATACAATGGTTCTGAGAACTTTGCGCGAGGACATCGTTTCGGGTTCTTCCCTGCCGGTGCAATCGGATGGATGGTATCCAATGAAAAATGGTTCAAACCCGCAACAAAAATCATTGACATGTTGAAGTTAAAGGGGTCTTATGGTAAAGTTGGAAATGACGATATCGGTGGGACAAGACGTTGGGTTTATGAATCATCTATCGTCAATGGAGGCTCTTGGCAATATGGTAGCAGTGGGAATCAAGGAGGTACAGGGCTTATTATCGGGGAAGTCGAAAATTTGGACGCCTCCTGGGAAGAAGCCTATAAATTGAACGCAGGCTTTGAACTGTCGTTGTTCCAAAAGCTGAAAATTCAAGCAGACTATTTCCATGAAAAAAGACAAGGGATTTTCCTGCAACGTGCCGGTTTACCGGCCATCGTTGGTATATCAACTATCCCATATGTAAATATCGGGGAAACAGTGAATAAAGGATTCGATGGGACTCTTGAATATTCTCAGCAAGTAGGGAATGTCTTCTTGACGGCACGTGGAAATTTCACATTCAACCGTAACAAGCTTTTGAACAACGATGAACCGGATTGGGAATACAAGTACCAAAACCGGATTGGTAAATCGTTTGGCTCTGGCGGTACCATGCAACCTTTTGGATTGGTCGCGCTTGGTCTGTTCGAAAGCCAAGAAGAAATAGACAATAGTCCGACGCAGACGTTCGGCGAATATCGCGTGGGAGACATCAAGTATCAGGATATCAACGGAGACGGACAAATCGACTCACAAGATATGGTAGCTATGGGGTATACCAATCTGCCGGAAATCATCTACGGTTTCGGAGCTACTGCACAATGGAAGGGATGGGACTTCAATGTTTTTTTTCAAGGGGTCGATCATAGTAGTTTTTTCATCAGCGGAAGTACGCTCCAAAGTCCTTTCAGTTCCGGAAACATGGAGCGTGCCGCTTTGCAGGAAGACTTGTGGGGAAAAACATGGATGAGTACCAATACGCCTGAACAAAACGCAAATGCGTCTTATCCCCGTTTGTCCTTAAGCGGAGCAGCCGGTTCTTCCAACAACCAGCAAACTTCGTCTTGGTGGTTACGTAGCGGGGATTTTCTCCGCCTGAAAAATGTAGAAATAGGATATTCTTTGCCTAAAAATATATTGGACAGAAGTTTCGTCAAATCTCTCCGCTTTTATGTCTCTGGTAATAATTTGCTGACATTCAGTAAATTTAAATTATGGGATCCGGAAAAAGGAGGTGGACAAGGATCCGGTTATCCTTTAAACAGGGTAGTATCGTTTGGCCTAAAGGCTAATTTTTAATCGTTAATTAAGAATTTCATCATTATGAATATATTCAATTCAAAAAAAATCTGGATCGCATGTCTCGCTTTTGGCGCGATGACATTTTCTTCTTGTGAAGACTTTTTGGACAGGCAGGAAGATGAGAAATTGACCTTTGACAAAATCTGGGAGAATCGGAATTACGTGAAGCAGTATTGGTTGAATGCGATGTCTTTCCTTCCGAACGACAATGGTTCTTTCATCGGCGACAAGAACCCCTATCTGGGAGCTTCCGATGAATGCACAATTGCTTACGACCGTGACTACAGAAAGATAAACTTTGGCTCATGGAATGCATCTTCCGTCCCTTATTATCGGATGGATCATTATTATAAAGGTATCCGAGAGTGTAATATTTTCATGCAAAATGTGGACCGTTGCTCAGACCCGTTAATTACGAAAGACCAATTGGCTGAATGGAAAGTACAGGCCCGATTCGCTCGTGCGTATTACTATTTTTCTATGATGCGTGATTACGGTCCTGTGTTTCTGTTAGGAGACGAGTTACTGGATTTTACAGCTTCTACCGAAGCTCTATACCGTCCGCGCCACACATGGGACCAATGCGTGGACTATGTAACAAGCGAATTAGAAGCTTGTGCACAAGATCCGGCCATGCCAAGCCAAAGTTCACTATCAGAAACCAAATACGGATATGCGACGAAAGGAGTTTGCTATGCCGTGATTTCAAGAATGAAACTTTATTCTGCACGTCCTCTGTTTAATGGCAATGAACTTTATCGCAATTTAGTGAATCCGGTTGTCACAGACGAGCAATTTGCCGAACAATCCGGACAACCTCTTTTCCCAAGAGAATTCGATGCAAAAAAATGGCTGGAAGCAGCTGAGGCCGCACATAAAGTCTTTGAAGAAGGTTTCTATGAACTATATCGTGAAGGAGATGGTTCGAATCCGTATGCCAATTACTACGGGATTACACATCAGACGTGGAATAAGGAACTGATTTGGACGGATCGCTACAATGGTGGTTATAGCTGGGGAGTCAATACAGTACCAACAGGTGTTGCAGGTACCGCCTACGGGGCAGTCGGACCGACGCAGCAGCAAGTGGACGCTTACGCAATGAGTAACGGACGATACCCGATTACAGGATATTTCGAAGACGGCACTCCGAAAATCGATAACCAATCCGGCTATTCTGCCGATGAGTTCCAAATAGAAACATGGAAGTATCCAGCCAGCGGATGGTCCAAATTTTCCGACTATGACTTAAAGGCCCCCAACATGTACAAAGACCGAGAACCTCGTTTTTATGTGACTATATTTTTCGGAGGCAACTATTGGCTGCACGAAAATGCCAGCACGATGATATCTTTTGCAAAAGGAGGAAACAGCAACAAGTCCCATGACTATCCTAAATCCGGATATTTGTGCAACCGTTTTTATGATCACGAACTAAACTCGGCCAATGGCAACTGGGGAAATATAACCTTCCCGCTCTTCCGGTTGGGGGAAATTTACCTGAATTTCATCGAAGCGGTACTGGAATGCAAGAGAAATGGCGTATCGCTTCCAGCCGGTTACGAAAATGAAGCATTTGCAAAATGGGATGACTTGCGTGACCGTTCCGGCATGGCGCCTATACGGGAAGTGTATAAAAACGCGGACATCAATCAGTTAGTGGATTTATGTAGAAAAGAGCGCCGTGTAGAACTTGCTTTTGAAAGCCATCGTTACTTTGATACGCGTACGTGGATGATTGCCGAAGAAACCGACGGAGGCCCCATGTATGGAATGGATACGACTTGTCCCGGTTCCGGTTCTGTCACACCGCAAGGGTTCTGGAAACGTACAGTGTTCGAAACACGCGTGTTCAAGAGCAACCATTATCTATATCCGTTCTCTCAGCGCGAACTGGACCGGAACAGATTACTTGTACAAAATTATGGTTGGTAATGTAAAATGAAAACAAATCAGTCTTATGAGAAATAAAATATTTATGACTTGTTTGGCCGTAGCCTCCTTTTTCGGGATGTCTTCGTGCGATAATGAAAAACTTATTGGTGAATTCCTGGATGAATATGATGTTATCCTTTACTTCAGAAATAGTGGCGAGTTACAATCTACGTTTTACATTACCGGTGAAGACGGGCAATTTCAATTGATTGTCAATAAAGCCGGTTCACAAAAGACAGCATCGGCAGATGTCAGTATCCGAACACTAGACAATGTTGAACTGAAGGCTTACAATGAGTCCAACGGAACGAATTATGAAGCGATACCGGAAGAGTATTATTCGTATGATTCGGAACATTTGACTTTTACTGCCTCTGATTACTACAAATCTGTCACGGTTACTTTGAAAACCGAACAGATCGGGGATTTACTTGCTACACATAAGGAAGCCAACTATGTGATACCTGTCCAATTGTATAACGGTTCAGACTCTATTAACATTGAAAAGCAATATGCTTTCATTAAAACAGATGTCAAAACATTGACAATCGGTTTTGAAAATTCAGGTTTCATTGACAGATCCTTGGCTGATGATGGGAATAATACATCTGAGATAGGTCTGAATCTCACTTTGCCGGTAGAAAATGTCTGGGACTTGCAATGCGGAGTGGTGGTGGATGAATCAGCTTTAGCTGAATATAATCAGTTCAATGGGACGAATTACGAAATTTTGCCGGCTGACAGTTACTCCTTAAATACAACTGTCTCATTTGAAAACGGTAAAACAACCGCACCGGTAAATATTGTGGTGGACAAGTCCCGGATCAATTACGGGACATATATACTACCACTCACAATCGAACAGATTTCAAAAGCAGAATTTAAAGTTGATGAAGAACGAAAAACTGTTCTGTTAGCCATTTCTTTTATTCCGCCATCGATTGCACTGACAGCCGATATGTTATCGACAAATGCACAAGAGCCGTCAGAAGGATCACTGGCAAACCTGCTTGATGGCAATATTTCAACATATTTTCATTCGGCATGGAGTGTGGAAGTGCCAGATGAGCACTATGTGCAAGTCACATTAAAAGGGCCGATCCATGATTTTGTCTTTAGCTACACGACCCGCAGTTCGAATGGAAATGCGGCCCCTATTGAACTTATTGTTAGTGTAAGCAATGACGGGAGGACATTCAAGGATATGGCACGTTTCACAAATGTAAAAGACAAACTGCCAACAGAAGCTGCGTCTTCATGGGAATCTCCGACGATTAAAAGTAAAGAAGGATGCAAATATATTCGATTTACCAATGTAACAAATGCTTCTGGCAGCAAATATTTTGTTTGGAGCGAATTCTCCTTGTCCGGTAAATAGAGTAAACATTGATTAAGATATTTTACTCATTTTTCTTTGATGGGCCGTTTTTTATCGCTTTGGAGGTGGTGGAAACGGCTCGTTAATGTGTCAAGTATTGTCATTTTGTATTATTTATCTGATGTTTTAAACTAAATTCAGGCTGATCCTTAAAATTTATCCGCTCATCTCAAAATCGTGAAACGAGAACTGTTATTTCTTGGTGGGCCGGATAAGATAACTCAAATCACATAAAGTAGCAGATACGCCAGTAAGAATCATTGTGATTTGGAGAGGCTGTCCTGCTCACGCTTTCTGTTTTGAAGCGTTCCGGTATAAGTAGGGCCGTATCCTTTTACGATGTTGGGAAATGTACGGGGCTGATAGTCCGATACTATCAGAAAAGCAACCACAAAATTGTTCTTACTGATGTTGATTCCAACGTAAGTCATAATACCCTTTATTTAATCAAGTACCTCTTGTAATCTATTGTCGTTAATACAGAATCTCAAATTCCAACGAACTTTTCAGATTTCAGATGTAAAAACATAAAACTGAACGTGAATAACAGTTTCAAAAAAACGAGTAACGTTTTTTTGTCTATACTTATCAAAATCATTAACCAACATACAAATGTATAGTTATTGAAATACAATAATAAAGCAAATATTTTTTCCTATTGCCGGATTATTGTTTCTTTTTTATTTGTCAGTTTCCTTGAAAAATATTTTCTTTAAAATATTTTTTATGAGTGATTAATGGTTATGAATCTATTAAAAATCTTTTTGATCGGATTTATCGTTTTAGGCTTGTCGAACAGTTGTTCTTGTAGACTATCCAAAGAATCAGATGAGGAAGTGCTTTTGACTGATTCCATATTGGCTGTTTATCAGGATTCGATGGCAGAAGCTCCTCAAAAAGTGCTAGATGTCTTTTCCGGAAAGCGTTTGCATATGCAGGATAGCTTATGTTTTTATCTTTTGTTATCGTACGAGTCCAAGTGCTATTATTATTTGAACCGGATGGAAGATGCCTTTCGTACGAACAAAGAGGTAATCCGTTATTTACGGATCATGCTTCCTTTGACCGTAGCCGTGCTCTTTTGGCTGAAGCATTCAATAACCAAGGCGTTTATTGGCAGGAACTGGGCGAACGGGATTCGGCTATTCGTGTATTGAAGTCCGCCATCAATATTTTACAGATGACCCCAAATAGGAACGTGCTTACTTCTGTCTATATAAATCTGGCGGATTGCCATCTTCAGAAGGGAGATTATCCCCAGTGCGGTTTTTACTATCGGAAAGCTCTTTTAGTTGCAGACTCTTTAGCTCTTGGCTACCGGGATCATTTTGCCATCTATTCGGGATTGGCCAAACTTTATCTGGAATTGGAAAATTTCCCGGAAGCGAATGAATATTTTGTGAAAGCTGAGCAAATAGGCAATTCTTGTACTCCCTATGAACGCTATTTCTTTTCCAATACCCGTGGAAATTATTATTATAATACGAAAGAATATGAAAAAGCTCTTGACTGGTTTCGGAAGGCGGACCGGATTACGGAGGCTTTCCCCCAGCCTCTTTATAAGGCAATTGTCCGGGGAAATTTGGGGGAAATATTTATCTTGATCAGACAGCCGGATTCGGCCCGTTTCTATCTTGACGATGCTCGCCGGCTATTCGGAAAGGCTTATGAACAAGCTTCTTTCCGTTACTATATGAATGGGTTGTATGCCTCATTGGCTTTACTGGAAAACGATCTTTCGCAAGCGGAGCGGTTGCTTTCATCTGCTCATGACCTAAATCAGGTAAATCCGCTATATATCTATTATAATAACCGCAGGATGGAAGAGTTGTATTATAAGAAGAAGGATTATCGGAAAGCCTATGAGTTTAAGGATAAAGCAGATATGCTTAATGATTCACTACGTAATGTGAAGGTGAGAAATAGCCTAGCGGAGATTGACTTCAGGTACAGGCAGGATACGACTTTATTGAAAATGGATATACAATTGATCAATGCCAGAGATGAAATGTCCCGATGGAAAACGATTGCGTATTATTGTGTATTGTTACTGCTTCTGTCCTTGTTGGCTTCTTTATGCTGGATTCTGTATAGACGACGGAAACATGAAAAGCAATATTGGATACAGATGGCAACTATGAATCGTTTGCGTATGGCTGTTGTACGGAACCGTATTTCTCCTCATTTCATATTTAATGCATTAAATATCATATTGCCGACCTTTCGGCAATATGATGGATTGGATAAGCCAATCCGTTTACTGATAAAAGTATTGAGGGGAAATCTGTTTTTTTCGGAACAGATTGCTGTTTCCTTAAAGGATGAAATACAATTGGTAAAGGAATACTTACAACTGCGTTTGTTGGGTAATCCTGAGTGGATCCGGATTATTTGGGAATTACCACCGGAGATACCGGATGCTTGGAAGATTCCTTCGATGTCTGTCCAAATACCGGTAGAGAATGCTGTGAAATATGCTTTTGACCCGGAAAACGAAGAGGCTTGCATACATATTCGTATCATCGAAAAGCAAGGTAGCCTTTTTATCGCAATCGAAGATAATGGTATCGGTCTTACTGCGGACATGCAGAACCGCCAAGAGGAACAAGGTACAGGTTACGGACTGAAAATTCTGCGCCAGACCATTGATATTCTGAATAGCCGGAATAAGAATAAAATGAACTTTATTATACAAGGCCGTAACCTGCTTGAACCGGGAGGTCACGGAACTTTGGTTTCTCTTGTTGTACCGTTAGATTATACATTTGATTTATGAGTGAAGAAATTACAGTCGTGATTGTAGATGACGAAGCGGCTTCTATCCGCAATTTGAGTAATGATTTGTGTGTCTATTCGGATGTGCGGGTTTTGGAAACGACCACTTCGGTAGAAAAGGCAAGAAAGATCGTGATTCGCCAACAGCCAGATTTGCTTTTTTTAGATGTGGAGATGCCGAAGATGTCCGGTTTGGATCTATGGCAAAGTATCCGTGCGGATGTCCATGCCGATATGCGTGTTGTTTTTTATACAGCGTACGATAAATATGTATTGGAGGCTTTGCGGGCTTCTGCTTTCGACTATCTGCTGAAGCCTTATCTTCCGGAAGAATTGGATGCCGTCATCGAACGTTTCCGCTGTGTTTTTTATCGTAGCAGGGTGAATATGGAGCAGTCCATGCGCCGTCTTTTAGCCGATGACTGCAAATTTGCCATTCAAACGGTGACCGGCCTGTTGTTTTTGAAGCGTAGTGATGTGTTGATATTTCGTTTTTCAGACGTGAGCCGTTGCTGGCAGCTCTATCTGTCCGACCGTACGGATTACAAACTCCGCATGAGTGTTTCTGCCCGCGATTTGATGAACATGAGCGTCTCGTTTGTCCAAATCAGCCAAAACTGCATTGTCAATCTGGACTATTTATGCTCAATTGAGAATAAAACTCTCGAATGCCATCTTTATCCTCCTTTTGACGACATTGAATTAATCGCCTCTCGCCGATATTTCGGAAAGGTGAAGGAGTTATTAGAGATTTTATAAGGTGTATCGTCTTATCAATGTAAGATGTATTATCTTCCCGGCAACGATGTTTTTCATGTTGTCCGGGAATTTAATTTTTGTGTTTGTCTGCTATTTTGTACCGCTTAACGATGGAATGTCACTTTTGTCCGCGCTTTGAGTTTTAACCGATTGTGAAGGTTATGGATGGTTTATATATTTGAAAATTATTTAAGAGGGGATGATCTCCTGTTTATTTGAAAATAATTTAAAATATATAATTATGAAGCTCTCTTGTTGCTTTTTACATAGGAATATTGCTTGTATGCTATTCTTTGTGATAAGTATGGGCATAATTCCTTTTTTCGGAAATGCCCAAATGGTTCAAACAGCTCCGAAAAAGGGCAAGTCACAATTAAGATCGATTTATTCAAGTGTCCCTTCCGGTTATCAACAATTGGGAATGTCAACTTTGTATTATAAACAAACGAGTGGGGCAATTGATCTTATCGGGCAATTCGGTAGTCAGTTTTATTCGTCGACTTTTTCGAATGGAGGATATAAAAGTGCAATGAAAGTTGGAAGTAATGGTGCAGTTTCAATAAACAGTTCTTTAGAAACGACTTCCGATGGAGTGACTGTAAAAATAAATGTAGTTGAATATAACGGATTAGCGCAATTCCAATATAGTGTGACGAATACGAATGCAACAGAAAAAGTATTTTCTTTAGGAAGCTATGCAGACGTGATGATTGGTGATAATGACAGAGCTCCTATTGTTCGCAAGAACTATTTGGATGGAGACACGTACGGATTACAAATGAAGCATAGGAACGAAGAAATAACGTCTTCTCTTGTTTTGCTTTTTGGAAAAGGGATGGATGGAGTGACTCCTGTGGATGATTATTGGTTCGGTAATTATGGCGCTAATTCTAACCCAAATGAGATTGTAGGTAATTACCAACAAAGTACTAATTGGAAAGTTGAAAATGGAAATTATGATAGTGCGTTAGGCTGGTGTTGGAAAGAACGCGTATTGCCACCGAACAGCACGACTATTTATTCTGTCTTGATCGGGGTTGGTGATGTAACGCTTTTACCCATGATCCAGAATTTGGAAGTGTCGGTGAAAGATACGACTCTGTGGAATACGTTGTCCAATCCTCGCGTATTTACGTTAACCGGAACCTATTTCAGTCCGGCATCCCATAAGGGAGTGATCTATTATTCGGTCGATGAGGGGGAATGGATGCAGTTGTCAGACTCTTTGGCTTCTGAAGAAAGGATCGAGCAAACTGTTTCCGCTTCTTTTCCTTCAAGCCGTCCGGTCCATTCCGTACGCTTTTCTGTTAAAGACCAGGCCGGTGCCAACTCCCCTTATTATACGATCAGTTACAAGGAGGTATCCTCTTTGACCGTAAGCGGACTGCAAGACATGGAGTATACCGGAGAAGCTGTCTTGTTGCCTTCGCTGGCTTTTTCCGATCCTCAAAGTTCCGTGCCGTTGGTTCCTGATGAACAATTTGCTTTTTACTATTCAAATAACGTAAATGCAGGTCAAGCATCTGTCCATGTACAAGGTTTATATCCGCATACGATAGGAGAAAATCTGATCCATTTTAATATTTTGCCTGCTACACTTTCCGGAGAGATCACGTTGCCGGTGAATACGTTTGCTTATACAGGCGGGGAAATTATCCCGGATGTACATTTCAAGGATGAAAGATTTGGCGATTTGAATGGAGATACGGATTACGAACTGTCTTTTGCAAACAATAAATTTCCAGGGAGGGCAACCGTGATATTGAAAGGAAAAGGCAATTATAGCGGTGAAATCACGGCTTCTTTTGAAATAACGAAAAAATCAGTGGAGAAAGAGGACCTGACGTTCGAGAATTATTCGGAAGTCGTTTATTATGATGGGAATCCACATCCGGTCGTATTGAAAAACTTGGAAGGTTTGGGCGCTTATACTGTTTATTATGTTGATTCGGAAGGAAATCGGTCTACGGATGCTCCTATCGAACCGGGAAATTATATCGTTTCTGTCGTTTTTGAGGAGGGTGATTATTTTCATGCCACAGAGATTGAGAATGTGGCGGAATTTTCCATTAAGATGATGTCTGTTATTGAAAATATGGTTCCGGAAGAGAATGCTTCATTGTCTTCTGCAACTGTAAATTTCTCTTGGAAGGGGGATGAGTTGACAAAAAGCTATCATGTATATCTCTGGAAAGAAGGTGATCCGGTGCCGACAAAGCCGGTGGCATCCTATTTGCCGATGGTTCGTTATCAGAATTCGATTTTTTGCGATTATGATAACCGGTATTGTTGGAAGATAGAAGGCTTTGACGAAAACCGCAAGTTGGTTGCCAGAAGCGAAGTCGTCACTTTTACAGTTCAACCTGCACCGGATTTGCATGTGACCGGAATTGAATGCGGAGAGGCCTGGGCCGGACAATCGCTCGACATATCCTGGACGGTGAAAAATGATGGGAAGAGGGAAACCGGGAATACGGCTTGGCGTGATAATATCTGGTTGGTTCCGGATTTGTCGAACGGTTTCTCTAATGGTGCGGTGAAGGGGATTGACAATGTGAAAGCTCTCTCTGCCGGTGAATCTTATCAGAATCATGCGACGATCGATATCGGGGAACGGATAGCCGGAGATTATTATATCGTAGTGGCAGCGGATATGGGGTATATCGGCACTATAGACTGGTCCCTGGCCGGGAATGAAATCCCTGAACCGTACACCCCTTCTTTGGATGGGAACCCTTATCCGTATCTGAAAGCCACTTTTTCGGGGAACCGGATCGATGAAGTCGGCGAAAAAAGAGGCTACAGTGATAATTTCTATTATAAAAAAATCAATATACAGGTTCCAGCTTTACCGGATTTACAGGTTCTGTCGGTCGTTCCGCCTGAAAATTCGCTTTCAGGACAGTCGGTAACAGTTGTGGCAACGATCATAAACAAAGGAGTGGCAACAAAATCGAATGCTTCTTGGTGTGATGAGATTTTTATTAGTCCGACGAATGAATTTGATGAAACAACAGCAAAGTCATTGGACAAAGTATATCATCGAGGTGGATTGGATGCGGGGGAACAATATACGGTTCCATTCGAAGTGACGATTCCTGCCGGCTATGCAGGAGCTTATTATTTCTTTGTAAAAACAAATGTGTATGAAAATGTATATGAACATGCGCTAAGCGAGAATAATATGGCAGTGAGTGAAAAAACAATTCAAGTCATTGCTTCCCCGACTTCCGATATTGTAGCCCTTTCGTTGGATTTGCTGGTTGGGATCGATGGTGCAACTTCTTTGGCTATTCATGGAAAAGGAAAAAACGGAGGATTGGCTGATACAGATGTGTCTTCTTGGACGGATTATGTATATGCTTCCTCAAACGGGAAAATGCTGGATGGATCTGCCGTATTGATCGGCAAGATTAATCATTATGGTGCCCTTAAAAGAGGAGAAGAGTATGAGATTGACGGAACGGTTTCCTTATCGGGTTTGGAAGAAGGTAATTATTATATATATGTAAAGGTGAACGGGAATGGCCGGGTGGCAGATAGCGATTTGGGAAATAACGTGATCCGTGCAGCTTCGACCGTACAGGTCGCTTATCCTGATTTGACAGTAACGGATTTGGTTGTCCCGGATATATTGAATGCAGGATGCCGTTATCCGATTTCTTATACGGTCCATAATAATGGATCCGATGTGGAGGACTTCGCTCTCTCAGATTGGATCAGTTTCTATCACGAAGATGGGGAGATCGTAAAGAATGTTTCGGTTTCTCATACTTTGTCTCTAAAAAAAGGTACGTCTTGGGTGTGTGAAACGGAGCTATATGTCCCTGTTTTGCCGAGTGACGGCACGTATCATCTTGCCGTTCGTGTAAATGCCAACGAAAAGTTACCGGAAAAATCGTTGGAGAATAATGTTTCGGAATCGAAATCTGCCCGCTATACCCGTTACAAGACAGATGCGGAGGGCAATCCGATTGTGGATACTGACGGAAATCAAGTGATAGAACCCGTCTTGGATTTGTCACTTCGTTCGGTGATGGCACCGGTCGAATTGACTACTTCAACCGATTTCATGGTTTCTTGGGAAGTTGAAAATACTGGGGAAGACAAATGTGCGGATTGGATTACAGGCATCTATTTGCAGGTTGGAGACAAGCAGGTCCTTTTGACAGAAGTTGAAGGAACAGTTTTGGAAGAAGGCGGTTTGTATCAGGGTGAGGCCTCATTGTCTGTTCCGGACAAGCATGTTCCGGCAACCGAATTGATATTTGAAACCCGGTTCAAAAGGCTTGCTTCGGATGGAAATAGTGAAAATAACAGGGTGGTTGTGCCTATCCGGATTAAATCCGCCCCATTGCCTGATTTGCGGATTAAAGATATGAAACTGACCTCATTGGTTGCCGGAAGTACGGCGACTTTGACATACGAAGTGGAAAATGTCGGAGCAGGTGAAACCAGGGTTGGTGTTTGGACGGATCAGGTCTATTTGACGGGGGGAGTCTCTTTGGGTGGAGCTATTGCGAATAAGAATATCCATCGGCAATTGGCTTCGGGTGATTCTTATAAAGAGACAATTTCGTTTAAGGTTCCCAAAGATTATGAAGGGAATTATAATTTATTCTTGAAAGTGGATCGTGATGATCTTTTGTATGAAGGGGAAGAGAAGGATAATAATGTTGTGCAACAATTTGTCACTGTGATATCCCCTGTTTCTACACCGACAGATTTGATGGTAGAAAGCGTGGAGACTTCAACTTCTTATCAAGTGGGAGAAAAAATATCTATCCGTTGGACGATACGGAACAGTAGTGAATATCCGACCGCCGGAACGTTGAAAGATGCCATCTATCTGTCGGAAGATCAAGAATGGGATGAATCGGATCTTTTGGTTGGTACTGTTTCCGGTACTGTTTCGCTCCAAGCAGGGGAAAGTGTGGAACGGGTAGCGACCGGTATCATCAATTCGGCTGTACCAGGGCGTTATTATGTGATTATTCGAACCAATCAGTTGAACTCGATTCTTGAATCGGATTATCAGAATAATGCAATGGCTTCGGCTGCTTCTTGCCAAGTGGATTTCAAGGAATTGGCTATCGGTAGTAATGCGCAGGTGGACGGACAGGGTTTCTTTAAGCTGGCTGCCGAGGAGGGCGAGTCGTTATTGCTTCACCTGGAGGCGGACGGGACGGAAAAAGGATTCAACCTCTATATGGCGCACGATCGGGTGGCAACTGTTACCGGATATGATTATGCTTCCGTGCAACCGAACGAACCTTATCAGGAAATATTGGTTCCGGAGATGAAAGCGGGGACTTATTATATTCTGGCACAACAGCGTGAGTTCGTTTCCGGTGTGGAAAACAACTTTACCTTAGGTGAAAGCACTTCAGAAGTGGAACGTATGCAGATGACTCTTTCTTCAAAATTGCTTGAGTTCGGCATCTCCCGAATGGATAAGCCGGAAGGTGGCAATGGCGGATCGGCTACTTCCACTGTGTATGGGGCAAAGTTCGACAGCATCATGGATTACCGCTTGAAGCGAGATAACCGAGTTTTACCGGCTGAAGCCATCTATTTTCAAAACTCGTCCGAATCATTAGTAACTTTCAATTTGAATGAAGAGGCATTAGGGACATACGATGTGGTCGTGGAGAAGCAGGGTGGTACGACACGCGAGGTGAAGTCCGGATATACGGTTGTACAAGACAGCCCGAATAAACTGTTGACCAAGATTATCGCCTCTTCCAGTTTCCGCAGCGGTACGACCAATCCGGTAACGATCGAATATGCGAATGACGGACTGTCGGATGTGGTAGTTTCCGAACTGCTATTGGTCAGTGAGAACGGGCATCCGATCGGGATGACGGCCAAAGAGACGGAAAAAGGAGAGACGGAATTGAGGATTCCGATTGCGGAACCGGGCACGAATCAGCCGATGTCGGTCGCTCCCGGCGGAAAAGGAACGTTTACGGTCTATATACATGCAAGTTCGGTAACGACCGTCTCTTTACAGCTTTATGTGATTGAATAAAAATAAAATACTACGATATGAAAATCAGAAATGTATTGAAATGGGGGCTTGCGGCATGTTTGTGTGCAGTCGGCGTATTGTCGCTGCAAGCTCAAAACATCACCAAGCCCAAAATTGCTTGTCCGAACGGATTGTGGGTAAACAGTTACAACGGGGTCTTGTTTTTTACCCGGATAGATGCGGAGATGAAGAATACGGTATTGCCGATCTCGCTTCAGTTTTATTACAACAGTTCGTATAAGGATCGGAATTACGGATATGGATTGGGATTCTCAATGGGTGAAGAGATGCGTTATGCTCTTTCGCTGTCGGGCGACAGTGTCACGATTGAACGGGGAGACGGTCGAAGTGACCTCTATCTGAAAAAAGATCAGGGCTATGAGGCTCCAACAGGGGTGTTCGACCGGTTGACACAGCAGGGTGAAGGGCAGTTCGTGCTGACGATGAAAGACGGTACGATCTATCGTTTTGAAAATGCGAAACACAAGCGGGTGACGAAAATCGAAAACCGCAGCGGATTAGTCACCACTTTGCAGTATCAGCCGGATGGATTGTTGACGGGTGTTTCTGACAACGCCGGACGTTCTTTGGCTTTGACCTACACGGATGGCCTGTTAACTAAAGCGACCGGCTCGTTTATCCAAGGAGAGATTTCCTATCAATATGATAGCCGGAAGCGTTTGACGAAAGTGACAGATCCGATGGGGTATACCCGTTTTTACGGATATGACAAACAAGATCAACTGACCTCCGTAACCGATCCGATGGGAAATGTGACGGAGATCGGCTATACGCAACAGGGAGCTGTCTATCGCGTGAAGACAGCTGTCAGCGACAAGGTGATTCGCTACGAGGTCGCAAACAAGCAGACGGTTATAGTCGATTATACGGAACCGGCTGCCCAATTCTCTTATTACGTCTGGGATGACAAAGGACGCGTCATCGAAAAAAGCGGCCTTTGTTGTGGTATTCAAGAAAAGTTGGTCTATGATGAGGACGATAATGTCACCCAACGGACGGATGCCAACGGAAATATCCGTACCTATACGTATGATTCGAACGGCAATATGTTGACGGCAACCGATCCGGAAGGACATACGGAGACCTATACGTATGAACAGGCTTTCAACCAAGTGGCCTCTTATCGGGACAAAAATGGAAATGACTATTCATTCTCATACGATGATTCTGGTAACTTGACGGAGATATCTGGACCGGAAGGTTTCACGAACCGATATACTTATAATGCGATGGGTGCTCCTTTGACCATCACGGATGCTAACGGGAATGTGACGCAGAATGAATATGACCATCGCGGGTTGCAGATCTCCCAGACGGATGCGATGGGAAATATACGCAAATTCGCATATGATGGTTCGGGAAACTTGATTTCTTCGACCGATGCCCGGCTGTTCGTTACCCGTTACACCTATAATAGAAGGAATGAGTTAGTGCAATTGACCGATGCGTTGGGAGGAGTGCTGGAACTCAGTTATGACCGGAACGGTAATGTGGTGCGTATCAAAGATGCCAAAGGACGGATCACGGCAAACACATATGATGCCTTGGGGAATGTGCTGAGCACGATCGACCCTGCGGGCAGGACTGTTACCTATCGATATAATGGTAAGAGTATGCCGATCGAAATCAAAGATGAGGCGGGAAATATTACAAAATATGCATACGATGAACACGACCGGGTCATCCGGATGGTGAATGCTGAAAACGAAGCGACCTCTTACGCGTACGATATGAAAGGAAATTTACAATCCGTGGTGTTGCCGAATGGGAATACGCTGACTTATAGTTATTCAAAAAACGATTTGGTGATTGAAACGGCGGATGCTTTGGGAACAATCAGTACACAGACATATGATGCAAACGGGAATGTCCTGACACAGACGGACGGTGAAGGGCGGACGATAACGTATCGCTATGACGGCTTGAACCGTCTGGTCTCTTCCATGAATCCGAGCGGTAACAGTGATTCTTATGTGTATGATAAAAATTCTAACCGCCTTTCCTATACTAATCGGAACGGAGATACGGAGTCATACGAGTATGACGCGTTGAACCGGTTGAAGGTGGTGACGGATGCACTTTTCCAAAAGACTCGTTTTGAATATGATAGCGAAGGGAATTTAGTTACAGCTATTGATGCGAAAAACAACAGGACAGGATATACTTATGATGCCCTGGGGCAGAATACGCATATCACCTTTGCCAACAATACGACACAGGAATATACATACGACTTGGTGGGAAACGTGATCCAATTGAAAAAGCGGGATGGTGCAAAGATCAAGTTTACTTACGATGTGTTAGACCAATTGGTCGAAAAGTTATATCCGGATGGGACAACTGATCGGTATGGATACGATCCGTTAGGACAGATGGTCTCAGCGGTAAATCGAGGGTCGACCGTGACATTGGCTTATGATAAGATCGGTCGGATCTTGTCGGAAACGCTGAATGGGCAGTCGATCACGTATGCATACGATGTGCCGAATCACACACGTTCGTTGGTCTATCCGAATGGAAAGAAAGTTATACAGGCTTTAGATACCCGTAACCAAATTGTGGAGATACGGGAAAACGGTACGGTGGTGGTAAATCAAACCTACAATAAAGCCGGACAGATGACCTCCCGGAAGTATAACAACGGGATTACGACCGCATACGAGTACAATGCAAACGGTTGGCTTTCCAAAATAGCGGATGGCAAGATCTTGGATCTGTTGATGAGCTACGATAAGGTAGGCAATATGCTGTCTCGTCTGGATCAATTACATCCGGAGCGGAGTGAAGTGTATGGCTATGACAAAATCCAACAATTGACCTCGTTTAAACGGGGAAAAGAGCAGGGAGGAGCAGTCACACTTCCAACCCGTATGCAAACGTTCCGGTATGATGCCCTGGGCAATCGTATTTCGGTCGAAGAGGATGGAAAGACGACGAATTATGCGGTGAACAACGTGAATGAATATACAGAAATTCGTGGTGAACTGACGTTCACTCCGCAGTATGATGCCAACGGGAATATGGTGAAAGATGAGGCGCATACTTACCGATATGATTACAACAACAAGTTGGTACAGGTGGATGAGAATACGGCAACTTATACCTACGATGCTTTAGGACGGCGTATCAGTAAAAAGACAGCCGAAGGAACAGTGAATTTCTTTTATGCCGGTGATGATGTCATTGAGGAACAGGATGGTTCAAAAGCACTGTTAGCTACCTATTTGATCGGAAACGGAATCGATGATATGATCAAGATGAACCGGAAAGGAAATGATTATTTTTACCATACGAACCATTTGGGTTCGGTGATGGCGGTTTCAGACCGATCGGGTACTGTCCAAGAAAGGTATGAGTATGACCCGTTCGGAAAGGTCTCTTTCTATAATGGTGTAGGGACGCAATTGACAAAATCAGCCATTGGTAATGAAGTGCTGTTTACGGGACGGAGTTATAATGCGGAATCCGGGCTTTATGATTATCGAGCAAGAACGATGAAGCCAAACATTGGGCGGTTTGTGCAGGTGGATCCGTTGCTGTATGTGGATGGGATGAATACGTTGGAGTATGTGAATAATAACTCGATTGGATCAATAGATCCTATGGGGTTATTCTCAACGAAAGATTTTATTAATATGTTTGGATTTGATGTGTGTAAAACTCCAGAAAATGAATGTGCAAATGAAAAATTACCATTAAAAGAAGTAATGGATAATTTTAATGATGTGTTGGGAAATTTTAACGATGTGTTGGGATTTTTACAAGATTTAGGCATGAAAACCTATTGGGGAAAGAATGCTAAAAATAAATTTTCACCTTTTAGAAAAGGTAAAAATACGATGAAATTCTTTGATGTTAAGTTCTCTTTTAGTAATAGGCCTTCTCCTGGTGCTGGTTATAAAAGGTTTGATGATTTCGGAAAAAAATTTGAATCTGCAGGGTTGTTTTTTACAGGTCTTGATTTGCTTAATAAAGGATTAACAAATAGCTTATCATGGTGTGATGCCGCAGATTTAACCTTAGGTTTAGTGGCTGGTAGGTCTTCACATGTGGGAGCACTAACATTTGGTTGGGATATTGGTACTATTATTAGGGGGATTCCTGCTGGAAGAGGTCGTAATGTTGGTAATTATATAGATGCTGCATTAATGCCAATTTTTGATCCATATACTTCCGCTTTTTGGGAATTGAGATACAATGGACCAAGTTGGAATTTAGTAAATCAAATGATTAACTTACCTGTTTCTCCGGAACAAATGATTTTTAGGGCAGCAAATGGATTGATTGATTATGCTGTTTCAAATAATTAAATTGTAAATTTGAATAGAATGGAAACTATTTTTAAATATATATTATTGGTGCTGCTATTTTATTCTAATAACTTAATAGCTCAAAATGTAAATAATATTAAATGTAACCAAGGTGATAAAAACGGTGGCCCTGGTTCCGGTGGTACCGAACAGAGAGATTCCAACTCCGCCCCCACCAAAGGTGCCGGATTGGAAATACCCGTTGTTGCCCCTGTAGACCCTAACGAAATCATCGGTCCGGAGGGCTATATCGATGCCGATTCTGTCCGTTGGGTCAGTACCGATGCCACATTAGGCTACACGGTCTATTTTGAAAACGATCCGGAGTTCGCGACCGCAAATGCCCAACGAGTAGAAATCCGTTGTGCCTTGGAGAAGAATGCGGATATCTATTCCTTCGGATTGGGAACTTTCGGTTTCGGAAACATGGTCTTCTCGGTGGAAGATGCACCTGCCATTTATCAAACCCGGTTGGATGTACGCGATTCATTGGATATTTATGTGGATGTGGTGGCGGGTATCGATGTGCAGAAGCGGGAGGCTTTTTGGCTGTTCAGCAGTATCGATCCGAAAACGAATCTGCCTCCGTTGGAAGCGGACAAAGGTTTCCTGCCGGTCAATGACAAGGAGAAGCATAACGGAGAAGGGTATGTCAGTTTCGTGATGAAAGCGAAGTCCGGTGTCGCTTCCGGGGATTCGGTGAAGGCGCAGGCCTCCATCGTCTTCGATACGAACGAGGCAATCCCGACCAATGTCTGGAAAAACACATTGGACGGTGTGGCGCCGACCAGTACATTTGCGGCAACGGCTCAGAAAGATCGTCCGACCTTTCATGACTTCCGTTTCGATGCGAAAGATGATGAAAAAGGTTCCGGTGTCCGGCAGGTGACGGTCTACCTGTCCCGCAATAAAGAACCCTATAAGGAGTGTGCCGTTTGTACGCCGGATAGTATTTGGACGTTTGAGGCGGAGAGCGGTTCCGAATATGCTTTCTATACGCAGGCGGAAGACTTTGCCGGTAATAAGGAAGAACTGAAAGAAAAGGCTGAATTTACGATCCGGACGAATATGGCTCCGACCGACTTGTTCCTGTCTGCCGAAACATTCCAGGATGATATTGCCGTCGACGGTTTTATCGGTGAACTCTCTTCGGAAGATACGGGAGGGGATAACCAGACTTTCCGTTATGCATTGGCTGAGGGAGACGGGGCGATCCATAACGATTTGTTCCGGATTGAAGAAAACCGTCTGTTGGCAGGAACAACTTTCCGATGTGCGACGGAGACGGAGTATAAAATCCGGATTCAGACGACAGACGTAGGCGGACTCTCTTTCTCAAAGGCTTTTACGCTGAAAATGGAACAAGTGTTGGCGAATCCGGAACCGTTGACTTTGGATGTCGGCATTTGTGAAGGAGAATCGTATGATTTCTTCGGTACAAGCTATAGCGAAACCGGTACTTATACCTATCGGAAAGAAAATGAAGCGATGTGCGACAGCGTGTATATCCTGAACTTGCGTGTCGATCCGCTTCCGGCAAAACCGAGTGTGACGGTTTCTGGCAACCGTTTGACTTCTTCTGCCTTGAACGGTAACCAGTGGTTTGACGAGCAGGGACCGATTGCGGGAGCAACGGAACAGTCGTTCACCCCTTCTGTTTCCGGCAATTACTTTGTGGTCGTTTCCAATGGCGGATGCGAATCGGAACCTTCCGATACTTATTATGTGAACCTGTCCGGCGACCAGCAGGTTGCTTGGAACTTGCATAGCGGTTGGAACTGGGTTTCCATCAATTTGAAGGATATGACAGATCCGAAGGCCTTCTTACGTCCGGTACAGGACCAGACGCAGCGGATGCTCGGACAGTCACAGGAGTTGACAAAAGATCCGGTTTACGGGTTGGTCGGCGAATTAAAAACATTGGCTCCCTCGGCTTCCTACAAATTGCAGATGTCATCCAGTGCTTCTTTGGCTTGGGGAGGAGAGGCTTTCTCATCGGAAGAGATTGCAATCCCGTTGAAGAAAGGCTGGAACTGGTTGGGTTATGTGCCGACAGTCGAATTGACACCGGATGTGGCTTTTGCGAATGCACAACCGATACGCGGAGATGAAATCAAAGGGCAGGCCGGCTTTGCCCAATATGACGGTTCCCGTTGGGTGGGGCCGTTGCAACAGTTGAAGCCGGGAGAAGGGTATATGTATTATTCGGGCGAAGAAAAGACGTTCCATTATTCAACAGCCCAAGCAACAGTTTTGCGGAGTATGATTTTGAATGCGGATATGGGAAATAACGTATGGAGCTACGACCCGTATAAGTACCCGGACAATATGAGCATGATTGCTGCGGTCTATGATGGTGATATGAAGATGGAGCCGGGCATTTATTCGATCGGGGCTTTTTCCGGTAACGAATGTCGGGGAGTCGGTGTTTATGCGGAGGGGTATCTGTTCATCACGGTATATGGCGGTACAAAAGGTGAAAATATTTCATTCAAGGCATTCGAGAATGCGACAGGCAAGGAATTGGCAGTGAAAGAAACAGTACGCTTCGGTGATGCGACAATCGGTAGTTTGGGCCAGCCTTTTGCCTTGCATGTGACCAATTCTTCTTCGGTTGGCATAGAGAGTATCGAGGATGTCTACCTGACTGTTTATCCGAATCCGGTGCGTTCGCAGTTGAACATCGGCGGAGACTGCCATTTAGTGAAGACGGTTACGGTTTTGAGCCTGAACGGGCTTCCGTTGATAAGGAAGACATTGAACGGTAATAGCCAATTGGATCTGTCGGAATTGTCGGACGGTGCTTATATTGTAGTATTGGAGACGGAGAAAGGATTTGTTTATCGAAAAGTGCTGAAATCGGCAAGCTCGAAATAAGTTATTCAAAAAACGGAAGAGGATATGAAAAACGTTGGTTTTATTTTATATGTAAGTCTGTTGTTGCTTTTCCCCTTTGCGGGAAAGGCTGCGACGGATCCGGACTGGAGTTGCGACATACATGCGTATCAGTATGACATGAGTGTCTATCTGTCTTTGCAGAAAGACGGTGTGCCGGTTGCCGGGGATTGGGTCGTGGCGGCTTTTTGTGGAGAAGAGTGCCGGGGCATTGCGGAACTACAAACAGTGAAAGATGCCTCTTTCTATTATATACGTGTCCGAAGCAGGGAAGAGTCCGGTGAATCTATTTCGTTTAAAGTGTATGACAGGAATGCAGGAAAAGAGCAGAAAACATCGGGCAGTTTATCGTTTACCCATTTGGAACAGGTCGGATATCCCAGTCAGCCGTGGATATTGACATTGCCAACTATGGTGGATCCGGAAGATGGATTGGATGGTATTGACGAGACAACGCAAGAGATCGTGTTGACTGGAACTTGGACGCAGGAAAAGATTGACCAGTTGGCAGAAAAGATCCATCGTGGAGACGAATCCGGAAACAATGCGCTTTCGACCGTCGATATGAGCGAGGTTGCATTGCCTCATGATGTTTCTTTGGAAGGATTATTTACGGATTGCAGCAATTTGACATCTGTTATATTGCCGGATTTATCAAATTTGGATCAAATTTCTCCGGATGTTTTTGAGGGAACCAATCCGAACTGCCTTGTTTTTGTGGAGGATGGGCAAGCGATTCCGGAAACATGGAGAGAGCAGGTGAATGTTGTGGTAGATGGGAATATTGGACAACTTGTATTGGTGGAAGAAAAACCGTTTCATTCGCCACTCCCTTTTTATGCGGAGCAAGCGGTTTATCGGCGTACATTTACCGATAACCGCCCGGAAGGGAGTGGAACTGCTGCCGGATGGGAGACGATTTGTTTGCCGTTCGCCACAAAGACAGTGAAGTTTGAAGAAAAAGTGCTTCTGCCGGTTGGATCGTTGGATGAGACTGCAACAGGCGATTTTCATATCGCAACGCTGACAGATCGGGGTTTTGAATTATTTTCCGGAAATGTCGGAATTTGTATGGAAGCGAATACTCCCTATGTGTTGAATATGATATCTCCGGAAGGTGTAGCCATTGAAGGAGAAGTTTCGTTTATTGCAACCGGAGGTGTCCGGATTGCTGCTACTCAACCCTATTATATACAAGGAAATGCCCGGCAGAATTTGAAGGGTGTTTATAGTCCGGTAGCCCCGGACAAGGGAATCTATGTGATGAATGAAGCAGGAGATGCATTTGTCGAGTGCAGTCTGCCGGTGAATCCTTTTGAGGCTTATTTGCAGTCGCAAATTGCATCATCTTCTTCCATCCCGTTTATTTTGTATATTCCGGTATCGGGGGTGCAGTTGTCGAAAACGGTTGTATCAGTAGAAGAGGGAAAGAGTGTTGAGCTTTCTGCTGTGGTTTTCCCGGAAAATGCAACAAATAAAAATCTCGTATGGAGCAGTAGTGATAATACCATTGCGACAGTTTCTTCTTTCGGAGAGGTTAGAGGCATTAAAGCCGGGACTGCTACGATTTCGGTACGAACCGAAGATGGCGATTTTGCGGCAGTTTGTATTGTTACAGTAACAGGAAATGGAGGGAATCCCGACAATCCCGGAGGCGAAGATCCTGATAATCCTGACGGTGGTGATCCCGATGATCCAACTGCTAATGAGAATGTGAAAATGCTTGTTATACAAGTCTATCCTACGCAAGTAGCCGATTATGTCCATGTGGGCGTTTTGCCAGCGAAGAGCTGCCTTATCCTGTTTGACTTTACCGGTAAGCAGGTGAAACAGGTTTCCTCTTGTGAAGGTGATGTAGATCTGTTCATGGGCGACCAGCCGAGTGGTTTCTATCTGTTGCATATCCTAGCGGGAGAGGAGCAGAAGAAAACGGTGAAGTTGATCAAGAAATAGCAGGTGCATGAGATAGATGAAGAAGAGGCTGTCTCAAAATAGAAAAATGAGGCAGCCTTACTTATAATCTGTAAGTTGAAGTATAAGAATCCCCTCATTTTAGCCTTATTTCCTTAATAAGAAAGGGCAAAATAAGGGGATTTTTTCTAAAGAAATTTCAATCTATAAGTTTTTCGTTCTTGAAATTCTATTTTGAGATAGCCTCTTTTTATTTTTTTCGTAAACTGTCTATGTAAAATAAGGAGGCAGGCAGGTGTGGAGCGAGTGAACGGTCATAAAAAAGCGACTCCGGAGCTTTGTGGGGGCGGTTTGGCGGCGTTTACGCCGTTAAACCGCTTGGTTTTCGTTAAACGAAAAGACAACTTGCTGTCCGCAGGAGCGGACCACGTTTCTCCAATAATTATTGTGTATCAGACTGTTGTGTGGCTGTTTTCCTGTGTTTTGTGGGGCTTTTCCATCAGGTATTTGCCGGCTGTTCTCCCCATTAAAGGATAGATATCTCTCCATAACCATGTGACTTATGCCCATAATTCGGGGATAAGGAGGTGAATATACGGAAAATCTGCCCTTTACATGCCCTATTGTCCATTAATGGATTGTTACTTCTACACTTCTACAAATGGAGAAATGGATATGTAGCTGTATACGCCTGATTGTTTTTTTTATCGTCTCCATTAATGGATTGCTACTTCTACACATCTACAAATGGAGAATGACAGATAGCCGTATACGCCTGATTGTTTTTTTTATCGTCTCCATTAATGGATTGCTACTTCTACA
>ENA-UOJG01000057-UOJG01000057.1-human-gut-metagenome-genome-assembly--contig:-C47-NODE-57-length-163068-cov-52.514137_pt1 | contig 163068 bp, 149 predicted proteins | sample MGYA00242340_ERZ723887 | MGnify/ENA metagenome assembly ERZ723887 | reverse complement strand
CCTCCACAAATTCCGATTTGTTGCTCAATTTTTGTATTCAAATTATACCATAAAATACCATAAAACTTGTGAACAATTCTACCGCAACTTTGGAATATATGAGAAAAGTCCGAACAGTTTTCTGCCCGGACTTCCTCACTCAATCGTAAATCAATTCGATTTTCACAATTTCCTCTGCCTGTGCCTTGCAAGCGTTCATCTGCCGTACCAACTGTCTTACGTACACCCAGCAATTCTGCACGCGCGTTTTTTTCTGTAAACGGCGGCTTCCGCCGCGTTTTCCACAGACTTTTCCCTTCTGCGGAAAAAACCGTTTACAAGCTCCCCCGTTCCGGGGTAAAATGACCGGGCGGCGCTGCGCCGCATCAATCTGCCGTCAGGGAGGAAACGCCATCATGCTCCGCATCTTTCTCTCCGCGCTGCTGGCCGGCGCGGTCATCGCCATCGGCGGCACGGTCTGCCTTTCGCTGGAAAGCGCCGTTGCCGGCGCGCTGTTCTTCACAGTGGGCCTGTTCGCCGTCTGCACGCGCTCGCTGCACCTGTTCACCGGCAAGGTCTGCTACGTTTTTGAAAACGACCGCGCCTATGCGCGCACGCTGCCTGTCATCTGGCTCGGTAATTTTGCCGGCACGGCGCTCGTCGCCGCCGCAGAGCAGCTCACGCGCCTCTCCGCCCTCGGTGCGCGCGCGCAGGCCCTCTGCGCCGTCAAGCTTTCCGAGCCGCTCTTCGGCGCGTTTCTGCTCGCCGTTCTCTGCAATGTGATGATCTACCTCGCCGTGGACGGCTACCGCGCCAATCCGCACGAGCTGGGCAAATACCTTTCGCTCTTTTTCGGCGTGTGCGTATTCATCCTCTGCGGCTTTGAACACTGCGTGGCGAATATGTACTATTTCACGATGGGCGGCGCGTGGAGCCTGCGCACGTTCGGATACCTTCTGGTCATGACGCTCGGCAACGCTGTGGGCGGCGTCATCGGCCCGCTCTGCCATAAGCTCCTCTCTCCCGCTGACGGAGCTGCGCAATGATACGAAAGAAGAGGGATGCGCTGTGCGCATCCCTCTTCTCATTTCTTGTTGGGGTTATAGTAGTCCGTCTCGTCGGGAATGACGATCGGCAGGCCGTTCTGATATACCGGCAGCGTCTGGAACTTGAAGCGCGAGACCCTGTGCTTGCGGTCAATCTGCTCCTTGATGGCGGGATCGACAACACCCCTGCGCATATACTCGTTCACCGCGTGGTAGGTAAAGCCGAGGTTGTCCTCGTCGGTCTTGCCGGTCAGCCCGTCAGACGGCGGCTTGATGAGAAAGCGCTCGGGCAGCCCCAGCTCCGCGCCCAGCGCGATGACCTCCTCGGTGGTGTACATACCCAGCGGCGAGAACGCGCCCGCGCTGTCGCCATAGATCGTGCAGTATCCCACCCAGTCCTCGGAGAGGTTGGAGGTGTTGATGACGATGCCGCCCTCCTCGCTCTGCGCAATGGCGTACAGCGTCGCCATGCGGATGCGGGACGGCAGGTTCACGCGCGTCTGGCGGCTCGCCTCGATGCCCACGCGCGCCATCTCGTCCAGGATGCCGCTCGTGCCGCCGTGGATATTGAAGGTGTAGTGCCGGATGTTCAGCACATCGACAAGGCCGTTGGAATAGTCGATGTCCGGCTGCACGCCGTCGGGCATCAGCACGCCCACGACATTCTCGCGCCCGTAGGCTCTAACGCTCAGCGCCGCCGTGACGGAGCTGTCCTTGCCGCCGGAGATGCCGATCACGGCGGTCTTGCCGCCGCAGGCCTTCATCTGCGCGCGCATCCACTCGAGAAGTCCCTCAAGCTGTTCTTTCGCATTGAATTCTGCCATAGTCCTTTGCTCCTTAAATAAACTTCAACAAAGAGGAAACCTCTTTTTTTGAGAAAGTTCTCACTTAAACTTGTGCCACTCCGCCACCGCCATCTCATCGCAGCGGTTGTTGTACGCATTCTCCGCGTGACCCTTGACCCAGTGGTAGCGCACCTCATGCTGCGCGATGAGGTCGAGCAGCTGTTCCCACAGGTCAATGTTCAGCGCGGGCTTTTTGTCGCTTTTCACCCAGCCGCGCTGCTTCCAGCCATACACCCAGCGCTTTTCCAGCGCGTCGATGACGTAGCGCGAGTCGGAATAAAGCTCCACAATGCACGGCTCCTTCAAAAGCCGCAGCGCCTCGATCACGGCGGTCAGCTCCATGCGGTTGTTGGTCGTGCTTGCCTCTCCGCCGGAAAGCTCGCGCTCGTGCGCGCCGTACTTCAGCACCGCGCCCCAGCCGCCGGGGCCGGGGTTGCCGGAACACGCGCCGTCGGTATAAATGGTAACTGTCTTCATGCTTCTCCTCAGTAAGAGCTGATCTCCAGCGAGGAATCGTCCTCGCCCGGCGCGATGGAGCGGATCTCCACCGTGTATTTCATCTCCGGCGAGACGGCGACCTCCACGCGCTCGCCGACCCTTTTCCCCAGGATTGCCCTGCCGACGGGCGATTCCTTGCTGATGAGGCCCTTGAGCGCGTTCTGCCGCAGGGTGGTCACGAGCTGGATGCTCTGCTCCTTCCCCAGCTTTTCGTTGAAAAGCACCACATGGTCGAAAAGACCCACCGTACCCTCTTTTTCGTTCACCTCGATGACCTTCGCCGTGGCGATCATGCGCTCCAGATACCGGATACGGCTCTCGTTGCGGTTCTTCTCCTGCTTGGCGACCTTGTACTCATAGTTTTCGCTCAGGTCGCCGAAGGCGCGCGCCGTCTGCACCTCCTCGATAAGCTTCGGGCGCAGCTCACGCCGCCGGTGGTCCAGCTCAGCCTGCATCTTCTCGATATCGACCTTCGTCAGTTCGTCATACATCGTGTGTTCGCTTCCTTTTTTGCTCAGCCTCTGCTGTCCGCGTGCTGCCGCTTCACGCGGCTCACGCGCTGCAAGTATTCCTCGCGGTCCAGAATGCCCGCGTCGTACAGCACCTTCAGGCTTTCCAGCCGTCCCTCGCAGCTGTCGATATGTACGCCGTGTACCAGCGCGGCGTCCGCCTGCTGCTGCCGCGCGGCCGCCCAGCGCTTTTCGCTGCTTGCGCGCTCGGCGGCATGGCGCTGCGCGCTCCTTTCCCGCTCGTCGGCGCGCCGCCGCTCATGGAAATCGCGGATCTCCGCAGAACTCGGCCGCTTCTGCGCGGCGGTCTTTCCCGCCCCAACGGCGACGACCGGCCGCTTCGCTTTCTGCCGCGCTCCGCCGCTTCCTGCCGTGTTGTCCGCTCTGCCGCGCGCATCGTCCGCCTGTCCGGAAAGCGCCTTTATCACCCAGATCACGATCACAACGGCAACTGCCAGTACCTTCATATCTCCGCGCTCCTTTCTCTTACAGCCGGTCCAGAATGTCCTTTCTCTTTTCCTGATATTCTTCTTCCGTAATGAGTCTGCGGTCGTAAAGCGTCTGCAATTCCTCCAGCCGCGCCGCCGCATCGGATGCGCCGTTCTTCACGCCCTCGTCCGTTTCGTCGGTGATCTCGTAGCCGCCATATTTCGCCTTGCCCGCCGCCAGCAGGAACTGGTAGATGCCCATGCCGAACGTCATCAGGCACCAGATGGCCTTAAAGGCGATGAACGGTCCCTCTCCCGGGATGACAAGCAGCCCGAACGCGCCCATCGCGCAGGCGACAACGCCGGTAAAAACGCTCACGCCCCGGCTGGGCTTATAGCGGATATTCCGTCTCATGCGTGTTCCTCCTTCGTTTTCCTTCCCCGAGGCTTTACGCCTCGTCAGCCTCCTCATGCTCCGCCAGCGCCATGGAGATGACCTGATCGCCCTCTTCCTTGAAGCGCATCACGATCACGCCCTGCGTGGCGCGGCCCGTTGTGCGGATGGCCTCCACCGGCGTGCGGATGAGAATGCCCGCGCGCGTGACAAGCAGCAGGTCCTCGCTGCCGTCCACGACCTTCACGCCGACGATGCCGCCGGTCTTCTCGGTGACCATGTAGTTCTTGATGCCGAGGCCGCCGCGGTTCGTGATGCGGTACTCCTCCACCGGCGTCTTCTTGCCGTAGCCCTTTTCGGTGATGGTCAGCACCTCCCGGCCTTCCTTTGCGCGCGCCGCGCCGACGACATAGTCGCCCTCACGCAGCTTGATGCCGCGCACGCCGACCGCCGTGCGGCCCATCGGGCGGACGTCGTTTTCGTCAAAGACGACCGCCATGCCGTCGTGCGTGGCGATGAGGATGTGCTGCTCGCCGTTCGTCTCGCGCACGCTCACCAGCTCGTCGCCCTCGTCAAGGTTCAGCGCGCGGATGCCGTTGCTGCGCAGGTTCTTGAGCGTTTCGACCGGCAATCTCTTCACCGTGCCGTTGCGCGTCACCATCGTGAGGAACAGGTTCTCGGCGTTCAGGTCGCGGAAGTGGATCATCGCCTGCACGCGCTCGCCCGTCTCCACCTGAATGATGTTGACGATGTTCGTCCCCTTGGCGGCCTTGCCGCTCTCGGGGATCTGATAGCCCTTCTTGCGGTATACCTTGCCGGTATCGGTGAAAAAGAGGATATAATCGTGCGTTGAGGCGGTGAAGACATCCACCACCGTGTCCTCGTCGCGGGTGGTGATACCCTTCTTGCCCATGCCGCCCTTGCTCTGCGCGGTGTACTCGCTTGCGCTCGTGCGCTTGATGTAGCCGTTGCGCGTCAGCGTGAAGACGCACTGCTCCTCCTCGATGAGGTCCTCGATGTCGATCTCGTCCTCGACCTCCTGAATTTCGGTCTTGCGTCCGTCGCCGTACCTGTCGCGGATCTCAAGCAGCTCGTCCTTCAAAACGCCCTTGAGCATCGTCTCGTTGGAGAGAAGCTCGACAAAGTAGGCGATCTTTTTCTCCAGCTCGTCAAACTCGTTCTGGAGCTTCTCGCGGTCGAGGCCCTGCAAGGCCTTCAGGCGCATATCGAGGATGGCCTGCGCCTGCACGTCGGAGAGCGAGAAGCGCTCCATGAGCTTTTCCTTCGCGTCGTCGTAGCTCGTGCGGATGATGTGGATGACCTCGTCGATATTGTCCTGCGCGATCAGCAGGCCCTGTAACAGATGCTCGCGCTCGCGCGCCTTTTTCAGGTCATACTGCGTCCTGCGCGTGATAAGTTCCTCCTGGAAGGCGAGGTACTCATCGATGATATGCCGCAGGGACAGGATCTTCGGCTGCTTCTGGTTATCCACAAGCGCCAGCATATTGATGGCAAAGCTCGTCTGCAGCTGCGTCTGCGCAAACAGGCGGTTTAAGACCACCTGCGGGTTCGCGTCGTGCTTGACCTCGATGACGATGCGCATGCCGTTGCGGTCGGTCTCGTCGCGGATGTCGGAAATACCCTCCAGCCGCTTGTCGTTCACCTGGTCGGCCATGTTCTTGATGAGCATCCGCTTGTTCACCTGATACGGAAGCTCGGTGACGATGATGCGCGTGCGGTCGCGGCCGAATTCTTCAAATTCCGTGCGCGCGCGCAGGATGATCTTGCCGCGGCCCGTGGCGTAGGCGGCGCGGATGCCGCTGCGGCCCATGATGATGCCCTTTGTCGGGAAGTCCGGTCCCGTGATGTGCTGCATCAGGTCGTACAGCGTTGCCTCGGGATTATCCAGCACGCAGACGCAGGCGTTGATGACCTCGGTGAGATTGTGCGGCGGGATATTCGTCGCCATACCGACGGCGATACCGCTCGAGCCGTTCACCAGCAGGTTCGGGAAGCGCGCGGGCAGCACGCGGGGTTCCTTGCGGCTCTCGTCAAAGTTCGGGTCCCAGTCCACCGTGTCCTTGTCGATGTCGCGCAGCATTTCGTTGGCGATCTTCGACATTCTCGCCTCGGTGTATCGGTAGGCGGCGGGGGGGTCGCCGTCGATGGAGCCGAAGTTGCCGTGTCCGTCCACCAGCATATAGCGCATGGAGAAGTCCTGCGCCAGGCGCACGAGCGCGTCGTAAACCGACGCATCGCCGTGCGGATGATAGCGGCCCAGCACGTCGCCGACGCAGGTCGCCGACTTTTTGAAGGGCTTGTCGCTCGTCAGCCCGTCTTCATACATGGCGTACAGGATGCGGCGGTGGACGGGCTTCAACCCGTCGCGCACATCGGGCAGCGCACGCCCGACGATGACCGACATCGCGTATTCGATGTAGGAGGACTGCATTTCATGCACCAGCTCGCTCTGCACGATCTTCTGATCGGGAAAGCGGATATCCTCGGGCTTGTAATCCACGTTTTTGTGTGCCATTTTTGTCGTCCTCCTTCCTTAAAAGTCCAGATTGACCGCGTATTTCGCGTTCTGCTCGATGAATTCCTTGCGCGGCTCCACCTTTTCGCCCATCAGCACCGTGAACGTCTCGTCCGCCAGCACCGCATCCTCCAGCGTGATGCGCTTGAGCGTGCGCTTTTCGGGATCCATGGTCGTCTCCCACAGCTCGTGCGGGTTCATTTCGCCAAGGCCCTTGAAGCGCGAGATATCCACCTTCGCGTTCGGATTGTCGCCGCGCAGCTCGGCGGAGAACTGGTCGCGCTCCTCCTCGGTAAAGGCAAGGCGCGTCGTCTTGCCGCGCGTGAGCTTAAAGAGCGGCGGCACGGCGGCGTACACATAGCCGTTTTCGATCAGCGGGCGCATATAGCGGAAGAAGAACGTTAAGAGCAGCGTGCGGATGTGCGAGCCGTCCACATCGGCATCCGCCATGATGATGACCTTGTGATAGCGGAGCTTGTTGATGTCGAAATCCTCGCCAAGGCCCGCGCCCAGCGCGATGATGACGGGCTGGAGCTTGTCGTTGCCGTAAATTTTGTCGGCGCGCACCTTTTCCACGTTCAGCATCTTGCCCCACAGCGGCAAGATCGCCTGGAAGCGCGAGTCGCGCCCCTGCGTGGCGCTGCCGCCTGCGCTGTCGCCCTCAACGATGTAAATTTCGGTCAGCTCGGGGTTATTTTCGTTGCAGTCGCGTAATTTATCGGGCATCGCCGCGCCGCCGAGGGCGCTCTTGCGGCGGATGGACTCGCGCGCCTTGCGCGCGGCCTCTCGCGCGCGGTTGGCTGTCATGGCCTTATCCAAAATCGTGCGCGCCACGACGGGGTTTTCCTCAAGGAACTGCATCAGCCGGTCGGAGACCAGATTGTCCACCAACGTGCGGATCTCGGAATTTCCGAGCTTCGCCTTCGTCTGCCCCTCGAACTGCGCGTTCGTCAGCTTCACGGAGATCACGCAGGTCAGGCCCTCGCGGCAGTCCTCGCCGCTCACCTTGTCACCCTCTTTGATGATGCCGTTTTTCAGTCCGTAGGCGTTCAGCACGCGCGTAAGCGCGGCCTTGAAGCCGGTTTCGTGCATACCGCCCTCAGGCGTGTGGACGTTGTTGGCGAACGAGAGGATATTTTCCTGATAGCCGTCATCGTACTGGAGCGCCAATTCCGCGAACGAATCGCCCTTCATTCCGCTCATGTAGATGACCTGCTGGTGCAGCGGCTCCTTCTTCTTGTTCAGCCACGTGACGAATTCGCGGATGCCGCCCTCGTAGCACATCGAGTCGCGGCGCTCGTTCTCGGGCTTTTCCGCGCTCTCGCTGCGCTTATCCTCTATCGTGATGCGCAGGCCCGCGTTCAGGAACGCCTCCTCGCGCATTCTTGTGCGCAGCGTTTCGTAGGAATATTCCAGCTCCTCAAACAGCAGGTAGTCGGGCTTGAAGGTCACGGTCGTACCCGTATGGTCGGTCTCGCCGATGATCTGCATCTCCTGCGTGATCTTGCCGCGGGAGAACTTCATTTCGTAGATCTTCCCGTTTTTATGCACCTGCACCGTCAGCCATTCGGACAGCGCGTTCACCACGCTCGCGCCCACGCCGTGCAGGCCGCCGGAGACCTTGTAGCCCCCGCCGCCGAACTTGCCGCCCGCGTGCAGCACGGTGTAAACGACCTCGAGCGCGGGCCGCCCCGTCTGCGCCTGGATATCCACCGGGATGCCGCGCCCATTGTCCACCACGGTGATGGTGTTGCCCTCGTTGATCGTTACGTTGATCTCCGTGCAGTAGCCGGCCAGCGCCTCGTCGATGGAGTTATCCACAATTTCGTAGACGAGGTGGTGCAGGCCGCTCACCGACGTTGAGCCGATGTACATGCCCGGGCGCTTGCGCACCGCCTCCAGTCCCTCAAGGACCTGGATCTCCGAGGCGTTATAGTCGTTGGTGGTGTCCACCGCCGTGGATTGAAGAATCTCGTTATCCGCCATTTGGGTTCTCCTTTCGTCATCAGGCAGGAAGAACCGGGTCGGAGCCGTTTCCGGCCCGTTTCTCCCTGCCCCGAGCAGTATTTCTGATGGGAAGGCCGCTTACCGCGCAGCCGTTTTTTTCTTTTTTGCAAGAAGGTACGCGCCGTACACCAGCTCTTCGCTCAGGGCATACAGAAACAGAATGCCCGTGACCGGCCCGAGGGGAAACGCCGAATCCGCGCCGTAGAGCTGCCAGAACACTTCGCACACAAGCCAAAGGAGCGCCGATACCTTCATTTTCTTCTGAAAGCGCCACTTATTTCCCTCGTCCATCCGCAGCTGCACCGCGCCGAACAGGGTCAGCAGCAGGAAAAGGCCGAGTACGATGGGAATGATCCACTTTTCGTCCTTTGCCAGCGTAAAGGGAGCTGACAGCATTTCAATGGCAATGGGCATTTTCATGTCTGTTCCTCCATTCTCTTCTGCAGCGTTTGGCTCGAAAGCTCAGAGAGATAGACCAGCTGCGGGTGATACGGATGGTCGCACACGAGAAATGCCTTGGGAATGTCCCCGCAGGCGTCGATGACTAAGCTCTCGTCCTCCGCCCGGCGGAGAAATTCCGCCGTCCGCTTCGACTGCGAAGTAATTTCCAGGTCAAAGACGCCGATAATGTGCCTTTCCGGCAGCATCACGTTATTGCCGATGTGAAGATACATGGTCTCTCCTTTTTCGCTTACACCACCGCGCCGCCCGCAACGCGGAACACCTTTCCGCTCAGCAGCGTTCCCAGCCGGTCCTCCTCGCAGCAGGTGATGAATACCTGCCCGCCGGAGATGCGGTTGAGCACATATTCCTGCCGCTTCGGATCCAGCTCCGACAGCACGTCGTCCAGCAGCAGCAGCGGCGTGCGCGATGTGATCTCGCGGTAGATCTCCCGCTCGGCCAGCTTGAACGCCAGCGCCGCCGTGCGCGTCTGCCCCTGCGAGGAAAACTGCCGCGCGTTCACGCCGCCGATTGTTACGGCGATATCGTCCTTGTGCGGCCCCGACAGGCATACCCGCGCAGCGCGTTCCGCGGCGGCGTGCGCCGCCTGATGGGCGCGGAGCTGCTCATAGATCGTCTCCGCCGAAGCAAGCGGATCGGTAACCGTTGACACCGTTTGATAGCGGACGTCAAGCGCTTCTCTCCCGCCGGAGCATTCGCGGTGCGCGGCGGCGGCGTATTCGCGCAGCCGCTCGCAGAAGCGCGCACGGTAATAAATGATGATCGCGCCGCTGCTCGCCATGCGCAGGTCAAACTCCGGCAGCGTATCGAGCAGCGAGGGATACTCCTCGCTGTCGCGCAGGATACGCGTTTTGTGTTCGTAGGCGCGGTGATAGTCCGAAAGCGCCTGCGCGTACCGCGCGCGCAGCTGGCAGAGCGCGTCGTCCATGAATTTCCGCCGCGCGGCCGCGCCGTCGCGGATCAGCAGCAGATCCTCCGGGCAGAAATATACCGCGCCCAGCACATCGCTCAGCTCTGCGGCCCTTTTTGCCGGCACCTTGTTGATGAATATTTTCCTTCGCTTTCCCGCGCCGAGCGCGATCTCCAGCAGAAACTCCCGTCCCCGCGCAAAGGCTTCTCCCCGCAGCGCGCACTCGTTCTGTCCGAACGCGATCAGCTCCCGGTCGGACCGCGCGCGCGGCGAGCGCGCGCTGCAAAGGTAGATGATCGCCTCCAGCAGGTTGGTCTTTCCCTGCGCGTTCTCCCCTACGATCACGTTGCAGTCCGGCGCAAACGCTACGTTCAGCGCGCTGTAGTTGCGAAAGCTGTGCAGCTCCAGCGCGTCAATCCGCATACGCGACCGTCAGCTTTTTTCCGTTGAATTCCACCGCGTCGCCCGGGCGGATCTTTTTGCCGCGCATCATGCATACCGCGCCGTTCACCGCGACTTCTCCTTCCTGAATGACGACCTTGGCTTCGCCGCCGGTCGCCGTCAGGCTGGCAAGCTTTAAAAGATCCTGCAATTTGATGTATTCGGTTGTAATTTTGATTTCTGTCATAGCTCTGTCCTTCGCTTCTGCATTCCCGGCGCAGCTTTGTTGCACAAAGCCGTGCAACAGGCCGGCATTTTCTTACCCGTTCGCCTTCAGGCGCACCGGCAGCACCATATAAAGGAAGTTCTCCTCCCCCTCCACCGGAACGATGACCGCCGGGGAGATGCCGGTGTTCAGCTCGATTTTTACCGTGTCAGCCGGCGCATAGCGCAGCGCGTCCATCAGGTAGCGGTTGTTGAAGCCGATCTCCAGCCCCTGCCCGTCGCCCGCAATGCGGCATACGTCCTTGGCGTCGCCGTTGGCCGTGCGCGCGCTCAGCACCACGCGGTCCCGGTCGAACACGCAGCGCACGGGGCTTTTCAGCTTTTCGCTAATCACCACGCTCACGCGCTCCAGGCTCTGGAGCATCGTTTTCGTGTCGGCCAGCACGGCGATGGGGTTGCGGCGCGGGATGGCGTTTTTATAGTCGAGGAACTCGCCCTCCAGGCGGCGGCAGATCAGCTCCGTCTCGCCCACTTCAAAAAGGATGTGGCGCTGGCCGAGCGTGATGGTCAGCAGCTCGTCAATGTCCTCGCAGATGCGCTCCACCTCGTTGAGCGCCGAGCCCGGCGCAACAAAGGAAAATGCGCCGCCTTCCATTTTTTCCAGCGGCTCTCTGCGCAGCGCCAGGCGGAAGCCGTCCACGGAAACGACCGTAAGCCCCGCGTCGGCGACCTCAAAAAGAGAACCCATGTGTACGGGGCGCGCTTCGTTCGTCGATACGGCGAAGCTCGTTTGCTGGATCATTGCCTTCAGCGTTTTCTCCGGCAGCATCACGGCGTATTTTTCCTCCACCTCCGGCAGCTCCGGAAAGTCTGCGGCGGAGAGGCCGGAAATATCGTAGTCGGCGTCGCCGCAGGAAAGGTGGACGAGAAATTTCTCGTCGCTCGTCACGGTCACGGCGTCGTCCGGCAGGCGGCGCAGGATCTCGCCGATCAGGCGCGCGTTCAGCACCAGTTCGCCCTCCTCGGCAACGTCGGCAGGAAAGCGGGTGCGGATGCCGGTCTGCATATTGTAGCCGGAAACGGTCAGGCTCTCGCCGCTGCATACGAACAGAAGTCCCTCCAGCGCGGGGATGGAGCTTTTGGCCGCAACGGCGCGCGAGGCGGTATTGACGGCGTTCTGCAGCAGCAGCTTTTCGCAGGAAAATTTCATAGCGGCGTTCCTTTCGTGATTCGTCGTATTTTTCTCTTTTCAGGAAAAGAAAAAGGATATCTTTCAGAAATAGAAGCAGTAGAGCGCAAAAAATGTGGAAAAGCCAAAATAAGGCAGATTTTTCAGGGAAAAGTTTTCCCTGCGGCGCTGTTGAAAAGCATGATACCTTTCCACAGCAAAAAATATGAAATTTGTTTTCCACAATCCGCCTGTCCACAACCCTGTGGAAACTGTGGAAAAGCTCAGCGCTTGGAGTTGATGTTGATCGTGATCTCCTTGATGGTCTGGCTGAAGGACGGATCGGATTTCATTTTCTTCTCGATCTGATCGAGCGAATGCAGCACGGTCGTATGGTCGCGCCCGCCGAATTCCCGGCCGATGTCGGGCGTGGAGAGCGCCGTCATGCGCCGGACGAGATACATGGCGGCCTGCCGTGCGTTCACCACCTCGCGGCTGCGCGCGCTGCCCTTGATGACCTGCTCGTCGATGCCGAAGTAGCGCGAGGTCTCGGCGATGATCATTGCGGCGGTGGGCGCAAGGTTCGCGTTCTTTTTCATAAAATCCTCCACTGCGCGGTGCGCCGCGTCGGCGTCCATCTCGCGGCCGATGAGGTCGCGGTAGGCAAGGATCTTATTCATCGTACCCTCCAGCTGCCGCACGTTGGACGTGACGTTTTCGGCGATGTACCTGGCAATATCATCGTCGATGACCGTTCCCCACTGCGCGGCCTTGTTCTTCACAATGGCAAGGCGCGTTTCAAAGTCTGGCGGCTGCACATCGACCAGCAGGCCCCATTCGAAGCGCGTGCGCAGCCGGTCGTCCAGCAGGTGCATATCGGAGGGCGGGCGGTCCGAGGTCAGAACGATCTGCCGGCCGGCCTCGTAAAGCGTGTTGAACGTATGGAAGAATTCATTCTGCACCTGCTCCTTGCCGGCAACAAACTGCACGTCGTCCACCAGCAGCAGGTCGGCGTCGCGGTATTTGGCGCGGAACTCGCTGCCGCGGCCCGCGCGCACCAGCTCGATGAATTCGTTGATGAAATCGTCGCCCTTGATGTAGATGATCTTGGCCGAGGGCCTGCGCGCGCGGATCTGGTGGGCGATGGCATAGATCAGGTGCGTTTTGCCAAGGCCGGAATCGCCGTAGATGAAAAGGGGGTTGTAGTGGTCGCTCGCCCCGTCGGCCACGGCGCGCGCGGCGGCGTAAGCCATCTTGTTCGATTCGCCCACAACGAAGGTGTCGAATGTGAATTCGCCGGAATCCATCATGGAAACGGAGCGCTTCTCTTCCGGCTGGAACAGCGCCGCGCTTTCGTCGCTGGAAAGCAGCTTTACATCGAAATCGGCGGAATAGATATCGCGCAGGGAATCGCGGATGCGGTCGGAAAACATGGATTCGATGGTGCTGCGCTTGAAGTCGTTCGGGCAGTGCAGGTAAAGCGTCCTGTCCTTGATGGAAACGATCTCCACCTCGTCGAACCAGGTGGAAATGGTCGTTTCCGACAAGTCCTGCTTGAGCCGCTCGAGAACGATCTTCCAGATGTCTTCAACAGAGTTCACGGAAGCGCTCCTTTCTTTCTTACAACGGAAAACCGGCGGAAATGCCGAAAATCTACTCCTTACAGTATACCAGAAAACCGCCGGCAAAGCAAGCAATACTTATTCTAATATAAACGCTATTTTCCTTCGGCAGAGCCTGTGCGGCAGGGCCGCCTGCCGCACAAGAAATTGTGCGGGACTTTTTCTCCCGGTACAAGAACTTGCGAAACAAACCGGAATGGGAAAAAAACGCGAACTTTCGGTTGACTTTATGCGCCGAAACCGATATAATAGCCCGTGCGTCACAGGAAAGCTGGCGCTGGTTTATGTCAACTGCGGTCTGCGGAGAGCGATCTCCGCCCGCCGTCGAGTAAGTGCAGCCCGCCCGGGCTGCCGGTAAATTTTTCAAGGAGGTAAAAACGAAATGGCTACTTCTCGCACCTATCAGCCCAAGAAGCTTCAGCGCTCCAAAGAGCACGGCTTCCGCAAGAGAATGTCCACTGCCAACGGCCGCAAGGTTCTTGCCCGCCGCCGTGCGCGTGGCCGCGCCCGTCTCACCCACTGAGAGCGGGAGCTGCTTGCCTATCGTATGATACAGATGAAACAATGAGGGACGGCCGATGAGAAAGTGTTTCGATCGCCGTCCCTTGCAGGCTATGCAGGCAAAACTGCGCTAAGCAGGGAGACTTTGCGTGAAAAACACCACCACCGTCAAGCAGAATTACGAGTTCCGCCGGATGTACGCCAAGGGCAGGTCCGGCGTTTCGTCCTGCCTTGTGGTGTATTGCCGCAAAAACCGGCTCGGGCATAACCGCCTTGGCGTCACCGTGAGCAAAAAGCTGGGACACGCCGTGGCGCGCAACCGCGTCCGCCGCCGCATCCGCGAGATCTTCCGGCTCAGCCAGGGAAAGATGAAGCAGGGCTACGATGTGATCGTCGTTGCGCGCACGCGCGCCGTATCCGCCGATTACTGGGAGATCAGGCGCGCCTTTGAAAAGCTCTGCCGCAGGCTCGAACTCTGGGAGGCGGCGGAATGAAGCGCCTGCTTCTTGCGCTTGTGCGCTTTTACCGGCGCGCCATCTCGCCTTTCCGGCCTTCCTGCTGCCGCTTTATCCCCACCTGCTCGCAGTACGCGCTCGAGGCCATCGAAAAGTACGGCGCGCTCAGGGGAGGCTGGCTTGCCTTCAAACGTATCATGCGGTGCCATCCGTTCTACAGGGGCGGAAAAATCTACGACCCGGTCCCGTGACCGAACCTAACATCACGGAGGAAACTAAAGAATGTCAACCATCGGTTATTACATCTGCGTTCCCTTCGCCTGGATCCTGCGCACGTTCTACGAGCTGACCGGCTCCTACGGCTGGGCGCTGGTGCTGTTCACGCTCGTTGTGAAGATCATCACGCTCCCCTTCCAGATGAAGTCGAAGAAGAGCATGATGCGCATGAACCTCTTCCAGCCGCAGATCAAAGAGATCCAGACGAGATATGCCAACAACCCCCAGCGGATGAACGAAGAGATCCAGCTGCTCTACGCCAGAGAGGGCGTGAACCCCATGAGCGGCTGCCTGTGGAGCCTGCTCCCCTTCCCCATCCTTATCGCGCTGTATTCCATCATCCGCCAGCCGCTCAGCCGCTTCATGATGCTCTCGAAGAGCGTCGTGGAGGAGGTTACGGCCCTTGCCGCGACCCTCGGCTACAGCGCCGCAGGCGTGCGCACGGGCTATGAAGAGATCGGCCTTGCCAAGTTCATCAGCGAAAACTTTGCCGAATTCTCCGGCAAGTTCGATGGGCTGATCAATACGGACTACAGCTTCCTTGGACTCGATCTGACGGTCATGCCCAGCGACGTGTGGAAGGAATTTTTCACCGGCGGCTGGCCCGTCATCGGTGTTGTACTCATCCCGTTCCTCTCCGCCGCGCTGAGCTTCATTCAGTCCAAGGTCTCCATGGCGGGCAACACTGCCTCGCAGGGCAGCGATCCCACCGCCAAGTCCACCCGCATGATGATGTGGATGATGCCGCTGCTGTCGCTGTGGATCGGCTTTACGCTGCCCGCAGCCCTCGGCGTTTACTGGATCGTCAACTCCCTGCTCTATGCCGTGCAGGAAAAGGCGCTTACGAAGTATTTCAAGTCCCACATGGACGATGAGATCAGTGAAAAGGAGCGCGCAAAGCGCGAGGACCGCATCCGCCGCATGGAGGCCGCCCGCGAGCAGCAGCGCCGCATCGCCGCCGAGGAGGCGGAGAAGAAGAGCCTGAAGGAAAAGCGCGCAGAAAAGCAGGCCGCAAAGTCGAACAAAAAGAAAAACTCCACCAACGAGAACGGCCGCGTCGGCGACCGTCCCTATGCCCGCGGCCGCTCCTACGACCCCGAGCATTACGGTGAATAAAAGAAGGAGCTTGTCTGAATGATCAAGTTTATTGACGTAACGGGCAAGACGGAGGACGAGGCGATCCAGAGCGCGCTGCGCCAGCTCCAGATGGACAGGGACGACGTTTCCGTTGAGATCCTGGAGCGGGCGAAGTCGGGATTTCTCGGCATCGGCAGCACGCCTGCGCGCGTGCGCGTAAGCTATGACGACGGCATGCCGGAGGAAACGGCCAAGCCTGTGGAAAAGCCCGCCGCCCCCAAGCCCGAAAAGAAAGCAGAAGCGAAGCCCGCCGCCCCGCTGTATGCGCCGGAGATCCTGCAAAAGAAGGACTCCCGCCCCAGCGAGCAGCGCGCCGACCATGCCGACCGCAGCGAGCGCCGTGACCGTCCCCGCCGCGAGGACCGCGCCCCGCGCGCGCCCCGCGCCGAGAGACCGGAGCGCACGGAGCGCCCCGCCCCGCAGCCTGCCGTTGAGCTGGGCGAGGAATGCCGCGACGAAAAGAGCGAACAGATCCGCGCCTTCCTCAAGGGCCTGCTCGAGCATATGGATTCCAATGCCGAGGTCAGGGTCTACGAGAGCGAAAAAGGCCGCTACAAGGTCTATCTCGAGGGCGAAAAGTTGGGCGCGCTCATCGGCCGCCGCGGCGAAACGCTCGACGCCATCCAGCAGCTGACGAACTACAGCATCAACCGCGGCAGCGAGAAAAACCGCGTGCGCGTGCAGGTCGATGCGGAGAATTACCGCGAAAAGCGCGAGCAGAGCCTCGAACGCCTTGCGGAAAAGGTCGCCGGCAAGGTGACGAAGTACCGCCGCAACGTGACGCTTGAGCCGATGAACGCCTACGAGCGCCATGTGATCCACACCGCGCTGCAGGATACGCCGGGCGTGACCACGTTTTCCATCGGCACCGAGCCGAACAGAAGAGTCGTCGTGTCTTACGACCGCACGAAGGAGTAATATCCTGCCGGTATGCTCCTGCGCTGCGCAGGGATACGGCAAAATAAGAGGGACGCTCCCTTCCCGGGGAGCGTCCCTCTTTCTGCATTTCCGGGAGGAAGAACGGGGAACGGTCCGCGCCTGCCCGCCGCCGCGAGGAACAGGGGATTCATGAAAAAAGAAATCACAAAAACACTTGTACGATTTTTGAAAGCGTGGTACAATATAAGTCTTCAGAAAAGGAAAAAAACCGCCGGAAATCCGGAGGAATCCGCAGAAAAGGGAGAGAAAGAGCATGGCAGTCCACGAAGGCCACCGCGCACGCAAAAAAGAGCAGTTCCGCTCGCATGGGCTGGATGCGTTCGCCGACCACGAGGTGCTGGAGCTGCTGCTCTATTATGCCGTCCCGCGGCAGGATACCAACCCCATTGCACACCGGCTGATGGAAAAATTCGGCTCGCTCGAGGCGGTTTTTTCCGCCGGCTGCGCCGAGCTGGAGAGCGTGGAGGGCGTGGGCGAAAACGCCGCTACCCTGCTCTCGCTCTTCTATCCGCTTTTTCGCCGCGTCCGCGCGTCTTCCGGTGCGCACGAGGTCGTTCTCAGCGATGCGGAGCAGGCGGGGCGCTATTTTCTCGACCTTTTTTTCGGCGAGCGGGAGGAAAAGCTTTACGCCGCCTGTCTCGATGCAAAGGGCCGCCTGCTGGCGTGCCATCTGATCGCCGCCGGCGGCATCGACAGCGTGCAGCTCAATATCCGCAAGATCGTGGAGAATGCGCTGCGCTGCGGCGCAAGCAGCGTGGTGGTCGCGCACAACCATCCCAGCGGCGTGGCGCTGCCCTCGCCGGACGATAACACCGCCACGCTCTCCGCCTTTGACGCGCTGCGCACCGTGAGCGTTGAGCTGGTCGATCATATCATCGTTGCGGACGATGATTTTGTCTCGCTGCGGCACAACGGACTGCTGCCCGAAAGAAAGGGAGAAGGATATGGAATTTAAGCTGCACGCGCCGTTCAAGCCCACGGGCGATCAGCCGCAGGCGATCGAAAAGCTCGCGCGCGGCGTAGAAATGGGCCTCGACGAGCAGGTGCTGCTCGGCGTGACCGGCTCGGGCAAGACCTTTACGATGGCGAGCGTCATCGAAAAGGTCCAGCGCCCCACGCTCGTGCTGGCACACAACAAAACGCTTGCCGCGCAGCTGTGCGCGGAGTTCAAGGAATTTTTTCCCGAGAACGCGGTGGAATACTTCGTCTCGTACTACGACTATTACCAGCCCGAGGCCTATATTCCCCACACCGACACCTATATCGCCAAGGACGCCTCAACGAACGAGGAGATCGACCGCCTGCGCCTTTCCGCCACCTGCGCGCTGCTCGAGCGGCGCGATGTGATCGTCGTCTCGTCCGTTTCGTGCATCTACGGTCTCGGCGAGCCGGAGGACTTTGAAAAGCTGATGATCTCGCTGCGCCCGGGCATGACGATGGAGCGCGATTTCTTTCTGAAGCGGCTCATCGAGATCCGCTACGAGCGCAACGACGTGGCCTTTGCGCGCAACCGCTTCCGCGTGCGCGGCGACACGGTGGAGCTTTATCCCGCCTATTACCGCGACAAGGCTATCCGCGTGGAATTCTTCGGCGACGAGATCGATGCGATCCGGGAATTCAACCCCGTTACCGGCCAGACCACGCGCTCACTCCAGCACATTGCCATCTACCCCGCCTCGCACTATGTGACCACGAAGGACAAGCTTGACCGCGCCGTGGTGGAGATCGAAAAGGAGCTTGCCGAGCGCGAGGCGCAGCTTTTGGCCGAGGGCAAGGCTGTGGAGGCGCAGCGCATCCGCCAGCGCACGCGCTACGATATCGAGATGCTGCGCGAGCTGGGCTACTGCACGGGCATCGAGAACTATTCCCGCGTCATCAGCGGGCGGCCCGCCGGCTCGCCGCCGCTCACGCTCATCGACTACTTTCCCAAGGACTTCCTGCTCTTTGTGGATGAATCCCACGTCACGCTGCCGCAGGTGCGCGCGATGTACAACGGCGACCGCGCGCGCAAGGAGAGCCTTGTTGAATACGGCTTCCGCCTGCCCTGCGCGTTCGACAACCGCCCGCTCAAGTTCGACGAATTCGAGCAGCGCATCCACCAGCGCATCTACGTTTCCGCCACGCCCGGCGACTATGAACGGGACCGCGCGGGACAGATCGTCGAGCAGGTCATCCGCCCCACGGGCCTTCTTGACCCCAAGGTCGAGGTGCGGCCGGTGGAAAACCAGATCGACGATCTCATCGGCGAGATCAACGCGCGCGCCGCGCGCAACGAGCGCGTGCTGGTCACCACGCTGACGAAGAAGATGGCGGAGGATCTGACGCAGTACCTTACGCGCGCGGGCGTCCGCGTGCGCTATATGCACGCGGACGTGGAGACCATCGAGCGCATGGAGCTGATCCGCGGCCTGCGCCTCGGCGAGTTCGACGTGCTGGTGGGCATCAACCTGCTGCGCGAGGGGCTGGACATCCCGGAGGTATCGATGGTCGCGATCCTCGACGCCGATAAAGAAGGATTCCTCCGCAGCGAGACGAGCCTCATCCAGACCATCGGCCGCGCCGCGCGCAATGCCGACGGCCTCGTCGTGCTCTACGCCGACACCATTACCCCCTCGATGCGCCGCGCCATGGACGAGACCGAGCGCCGCAGAAAGATCCAGGACGATTACAACAAGGCGCACGGCATCATCCCGCAGACCATCCGCAAGGACGTGCGCGAGATCATCGAGATCTCGAAAAAGGACGAGGAATCCGCCCGCCGCCGCGGCAAGCGCAAGCTCAGCGAGCGCGAGCGGGACGAGGAGATCCGCAAGCTCGAAAAGCAGATGCAGGAGGCGAGCCGTATGCTCGAATTCGAATACGCCGCCATCCTGCGCGACCGCATCATCGAGCTGCGCAAGGAGAATGATAAATAATGGCAAAGAGCAAGGAAGAAAAGACCAACGTGATGCGCATTCTGGAGCAGAAGAAGATTGCCTGCACCGCGCATACCTATCCGCATGAGGAGGGCGTCGCCGTGGACGGCGTGACGGCGGCGCAGTCCATGGGCTTTGACCCCGCTATCGTCTTCAAGACGCTTGTGGCGCGCGGCGCAAGCGGGCAGTATTACGTTTTCGATGTGCCGGTCGCGGAGAATCTTGACCTGAAAAAGGCCGCGAAGGCCGTGGGCGAAAAGTCCGTCGAAATGATCCGCCAGAAGGAGCTGCTCCCTCTCACGGGCTACGTCCACGGCGGCTGCTCGCCGGTGGGGATGAAGAAGCTTTTCCCCACGGTGATCCACAGCTCTGCGGAAGACCTTGCCGCCATGATCGTTTCCGCGGGCAGGATCGGCTGCCAGGTCGAGCTTGCGCCGCACGACCTTGCCGCGCTCGTGCGCGCAAAATTTGCGGACATTATCGTGTAAGGAGGCCGCAGCCATGACAGAAGAAGCGAGAACGATCCTGACGCGGTTTGAGGTGCGCAAGTCTCCGAAGCAGAAGGAGGCGTTCCGGGAGTATCTCCGCCCCCTGCTGCGCAGGCGCGGCTATGCGCCGGAGACCGCGCAGGAAAAGGGCCTGGGCAGGAGCCGCAACATCGTCGTCGGCGACCCGGAAACGGCGAAGCTCATCTTTACCGCGCATTACGACACCTGCGCCGTGCTGCCCATCCCGAATTTCATCACGCCGCGCAATCTGCTCTGGTACGGGCTGTATCAGGCGCTGCTCGTCCTCCTTGTGCTGGCGCTGTGCGTTGCCGCGGAGGTCGCGGTGCTGATGCTGTGGCCGGACGCGTCGCTTGCAGCGGCGCTCGGAGCCGTCTACCTTATGCTGGCGTTCTGCCTGTGGTGGATGCTGGACGGAAAAGCCAACCGCCACACCGCCAACGACAACACGAGCGGCGTTGCGGTGCTGACGGAGATCCTGCTCGCGCTGCCGGAGGAGCTGCGGGGCGGCGTCTGCTGCATCTATTTTGACAACGAGGAAAAGGGGCTGCTCGGCTCGCGCGCGCTGGCAAAGCGCTGCAAGGGCGCGCAGAAGCGCGCGCTCGTGGTGAATTTCGACTGTGTGTCCGATGGCGGCAGCCTCCAGTTCTTCCCCTCCAAAGCGGTGAAGAAGGAGCCGGAAACGCTGGCGCTGCTGGAGGAATGCTTTGCCGCGTCCGGCGATAAAACGAGCGAGGTCGTGCGCTCGTTCGGCCTTTACCCCAGCGACCAGGCCTGCTTTGCGCGCGGCGTGGGCGTGTGCGCGCTGAAAAGAAGCAAAATTTTCGGCTGGTATATGGACAGGATCCATACCGGCCGCGACCGGATGTTCGACGAGCGCAATATCGACCTGCTGCGCGAGGGCGCGCTGCGCTTTGCACAGGAATACTGCGGCGCTGCGCGTGCAGAAAGGTTGACATAAAAAATTCATAAGAGTACGCTTGTCTTGCGATCGCAAAATGAGCAACAGGAGTTATCAGTTCATGCCAAGTAAGATTTTTGTCAAGGGCGCAAGAGAGAATAACCTCAAGAACATCGACGTGGAGATCCCCCGCGACGCGCTGACCGTGATCACGGGGCTTTCCGGCAGCGGCAAGTCGTCGCTTGCGTTCGATACCATCTACGCCGAGGGGCAGCGCCGCTATGTGGAGAGCTTGTCGTCCTACGCGCGGATGTTCCTCGGGCAGAAGGAAAAGCCCGATGTGGACTACATCGAGGGCCTTTCCCCCGCCATTTCCATCGACCAGAAGACCACCTCGCAGAATCCCCGCTCCACCGTCGGCACGGTGACGGAGATCTACGACTATTTGCGCCTTTTGTGGGCGCGCGTCGGCACGCCGCACTGCCCCAACTGCGGCAAGGAGATCCGTCAGCAGTCCATCGACCAGATCATCGACCAGCTCATGGCGCTGGGCGAGGGGACGCGCGTGCAGATCATGGCGCCGGTCGTCCGGGGCAAAAAGGGCGAACACGCCAAGATCTTCGAGGACGCGCGCCGCTCCGGCTACGTCCGCGTGCGCGCCGACGGGAGCCTTTACGACCTCAGCGAGGAGATTTCCCTCGAAAAGAACAAAAAGCACAATATCGAAGTCGTGGTGGACCGCCTGATCCTCCGGCCCGACGTTGTCCACCGCCTGGCCGACTCGTGCGAGACCGCAGCGGCGCTTTCGGGCGGGCTGGTGCTGGCAAACGTTCTGCCGGACGACCGCGACATCCTCTTTTCGCAGAACTACGCCTGCGAGGACTGCGGCATTTCCATCGAGGAGCTGTCGCCCCGGATGTTCTCGTTCAACAATCCCTTCGGCGCGTGTCCCGAATGCACGGGCCTTGGCACGCAGCTCAAGGTCGATCCGGAACTCGTTATTCCAAACAGGAGCGTTTCCCTGCTCGACGGCGCGATCTGCGCCTCGGGCTGGAACAACGTGCGCGGCGACGGCATCTCGCGGATGTATTTTGAGGCGCTGTCGAAAAAGTACCATTTCTCGCTGCGCGACCCTGTGGAAAAGCTCTCCAAAGAGGTCATGGATATCATCCTCTACGGCACGAAGGGCGAAAAGCTGGAGCTTCAATACGACCAGCCGCGCGGCAAGGGGACGCTGTATCAGGCGTTTGAGGGCATTATCCACAACCTGGAGCGCCGCTACCGCGAAACACAGAGCGACGGCGTGCGCGAGGAGTTGGAGGGCTGCATGAGCGAATGCCCCTGCCCGGCCTGCAAGGGCAAGCGGCTGCGCCGCGAATCCCTCGCCGTCACAGTGGGCGGTCTTAGCATCAGCGACTACTGCGAAAAATCCGTTGTCGATGCGCTCGGCTTTATAGATCAGCTCACGCTCACCGAGCAGCAGCTGCGCATCGGCGAGCGTATCCTCAAGGAGATCAAAAGCCGCCTCGGCTTTCTGCGCTCGGTGGGTCTGGAATACCTGACGCTTTCGCGCGCAAGCGCCTCGCTCTCCGGCGGCGAAGCCCAGCGCATCCGCCTCGCCACGCAGATCGGCTCGAGCCTGATGGGCGTTCTCTATATCCTCGATGAGCCGTCCATCGGCCTGCACCAGCGCGACAACGACAAGCTGCTCGCCACCTTGAAACGCCTGCGCGACCTTGGCAACACGCTCATCGTCGTCGAGCATGACGAGGACACGATGCGCGCGGCGGATTACCTCATCGACATCGGCCCCGGCGCGGGCGCGCACGGCGGCCGGGTCGTGGCCTGCGGCACGCCGCAGGAGGTCATGGCAAACCCGAACTCCCTGACCGGCCAGTATTTGAGCGGCAAAAAGAAGATCGAAGTGCCAAAAGCGCGCAGAACGGGCAACGGTAGCTTCCTCACCGTGCGCGGCGCGCAGGAAAATAACCTCAAGGATCTCGATATCTCCGTCCCGCTCGGTACGTTCACCTGCGTCACGGGCGTGTCCGGCAGCGGCAAATCGTCGCTCGTCAACGAGATCATCTACAAAAAGCTCGGCGCGGACTTGAACCGCATGAAGGTCCACCCCGGCCGGTGCAGGGCCATCGAGGGCGAGGAGTTCCTCGACAAGGTCATCTGCATCGACCAGAGCCCCATCGGGCGCACGCCGCGCTCCAACCCCGCAACGTATACGAATCTGTTCAACGACATCCGCGACCTCTTCGCCTCCACGCCGGACGCGAAGGCGCGCGGCTACGGCGCGGGCCGCTTCAGCTTCAATGTGCGCGGCGGACGCTGCGAGGCCTGCTCGGGCGACGGCCAGCTCAAGATCGAGATGCACTTTCTGCCCGATATCTATGTGCCGTGCGAGGTCTGCAAGGGCAAGCGCTACAACCGCGAGACGCTGGAGGTCCGCTACAAGGGCAAGAGCATCGCGGACGTACTGGAGATGACCGTGGAGGAGGCGCTGGAATTCTTCCGCGACCTGCCGAAGCTCGAGGCCAAGCTGCGCACGCTCAGCGAGGTGGGCCTTGGCTATATCCGCCTCGGCCAGTCGTCCACAACGCTTTCCGGCGGCGAGGCGCAGCGCGTGAAGCTGGCGACGGAGCTTTCCCGGCGCGCCACCGGCCGCACCATCTATATCCTCGATGAGCCGACCACGGGCCTGCACACCGACGATGTGAAAAAGCTGCTCGAGGTGCTGCAAAAGCTCGTGGACGCGGGCAACACCGTGCTGGTCATCGAACACAATCTGGACGTCATCAAGTGCGCGGACTACCTGCTCGACCTCGGCCCCGAGGGCGGCAGCGGCGGCGGCACGCTCGTCGCCTGCGGCACGCCCGAGCAGGTCGCCGCGTGCGCGCAGTCCTACACGGGGCAATACCTGAAAAAAGTGCTGCGCTGAGCGCACCCATCGCCCGTCTGCGCCATAGAATGGCGCGAGGTGATGAATCATGCGGCTGTTGCAGGACGGCGTGGTGGCGGCGCTCGCCGCCATCGGTCTTACGGCGGTGATCTTTCTGCTTGTTTCGGCCATCGTGCATCCGAGGCGGCGCGGCACCATCCCCGCCACGGCGGTCATTGAGGCCAGCGGCGAGGCAAAGACGCTCGAATACACGGTGCGCGCACTGCTGCGTTCACGCTATGAAGAGGGCGGCTTTTCGCGCGTCGTCATCGTAGACGGCGGCCTTGGCGACGAGCCGCGCCGCGTGGCGGAGCTGCTGTGCCGCAGCGAATACGAGGTCTACCTCTGCCAAAAAGAGGAGCTGACCGATTATTTCACTTAGGAGACAGTTATGGGAGCTGAAACGACCATTATGGGAACGGTGCAGTCCGTCGTTTTCCAGAACGAGGAGAACGGCTATGCCGTGCTGCGCCTTGTAACGGACGACGGCGAGCTGCTGACGCTCGTCGGCTGCGTTCCCTGCGCCGCGCCGGGCGAAAGCCTGACGGCCACCGGCTCGTTTTCCTCCCACCCGCAGTACGGCGAGCAGTTTTCCGCCGATGCGGTGGAGCGCTTCCTCCCCTCGGACGAAACGGAGATCCTGAACTACCTTGCCTCCGGCGTGGTGCGCGGCGTCGGCCCGGCCACGGCGGAAAAGCTCGTTGCGCGCTTCGGCGAGCGAACGCTTGAGGTCATCGAGTCCTCGCCGGAAAAGCTGACGGCCCTCAAGGGCATGACCGATAAGCGCGCCCGCGAGATCTCGCAGGCGTTCAACGAGCAGATGGGGCTGCGCCGCGTGATGGAATTTCTGGCGCATTACGAGCTGCCAACGGCGCTCGCCGTGCCGCTCTACCGGCGCTTCGGCGCGAACGCCATGGCCGCGCTCGAGCGCAACCCCTACCTGCTGTCCGACAGTGCGTTCGGCGTGGACTTTTCCGTCTGCGATGAGATCGCGCTCTCCATGGGCTTCGGCGGCGACGCGGCGCTGCGCACCGAGGCGGGGCTGCTGTTTGAGCTTTCGCACAACCGCGACGCGGGCGGACACGTCTTCCTCCCCCGCGAGAAGCTGCTGGCGGCGACCGTCCAGCTGCTCGGCTGCGGCGCGGACGCCGCGGAAAAAAGCCTGGACGACCTGATCGACGCGCGCCGCATCGTGCAGGAGCCGGTGGCGAACGTGCTGGCGTGCTATCTGCGCGCATCGTGGGAGGACGAGACCTATGTTGCCGCGCGGATCGGCGCGATGCTGAAGGACAAGCCGGACGAGCTGCGCGGCACGGCGCGCGTGATCGACGAGATCGAGCGCGCGCAGGGCGTGCAGTATGCGCCGCTTCAGCGCCGGGCGGTGGAGCTTGCCGCGCAGGAGGAGCTGCTGCTGCTCACGGGCGGCCCCGGCACGGGCAAGACCACGAGCGTGCGCGCCATTGTGGCGCTCTTCGAGCGGATGGGGCTGAAGGTGCTGCTGGCCGCACCCACGGGCCGCGCCGCCAAGCGCATGGGTGAGCTGTGTGCGAGCGAGGCGCAGACCATCCACCGTATGCTCGGCATGACATGGAACGAGCAGACCGGCGAGGCGACCTTTACCAAAGGCGAAAAGGAGCCGCTCGAGGCCGATGCGCTCATCGTGGACGAGACGTCCATGGTCGATCTTGCCCTCATGCGCGCGCTGCTGGCGGCGTTGCGTCCCGGCTGCCGGCTCGTCCTTGTCGGCGACCCGGACCAGCTGCCGAGCGTGGGTGCGGGAAACGTGTTTTCCGACCTGATCCGCAGCGGGCGCATTGCGACCGTGGCGCTGCGGGATATCTTCCGGCAGGCGGAAAAGTCGATGATCGTGCGCAACGCGCACCTTGTGAACACCGGCGCGCCGCCGCAGCTGAAAAACGCCGCCGCGAACGACTTTTTCTTCCTTCCCCGGCGCGACAGCGCGCGCCTTGTGGACACGGTGGTGGAGCTGTGCAAAATGCGGCTGCCCGAAAAGATGGGCATTCCTGCGGACGAATTGCAGGTGCTCACCCCCACGCGGCGCGGCGACGCGGGAACGCGCGCGCTGAACTATGCCCTGCAGGCCGCGCTGAATCCGCCCCAGCCCGGCAAAAGGGAGCGCCGCTTCGGCGAACTCACCTTCCGCGAGGGCGACCGCGTGATGCAGACGCGCAACGACTACGACGTTGTGTGGCAGAAGGAGGACGGCACGGCAGGCACGGGCATTTTCAACGGCGACGTCGGCAAGATCGCAAGGATCGATCCGGGCGGTGAGCTGCTGGAGATCGTCTTCGACGACCGCACTGCGGCGTATACGTCCGATATGCTGGCGGAGCTGGACATGGCCTACGCCATGACGGTGCATAAGGCGCAGGGCAGCGAATACCGGGGCGTGATCTTTGTCGGCGCGCCGTGCGCGCCGTCGCTCATGGTGCGGGGAGTGCTGTATACCGCCATCACCCGCGCGCGCGAGCTGCTCGTCATCGTGGGCGACGATTCCGCCGTATGCAAAATGGCGGAGAACGACCGCCGCAGCCGCCGCTACAGCGGCCTGCGCAGGCGGCTGCGGGATGGGGGCGCGGAGCAATGAGGGCGGAGCAATGGAAAACGCGGCTGCTCGACCTGCTGTTTCCGCCGCGCTGCGCATTCTGCGGCGCGCTGGGCGTGCATGGCGTATGCCCGGCCTGCGAGCGCGCGCTGCCGTGGTGCCGCACGCCGCTGCACGAGCGCGCGGAGATCGGCGCGTGCCTCGCGCCGCTGCGCTATGAGGGCGCGGTGCGGGAGGCGCTGCTGGCCTATAAGTTCCGCGGGAGCGAGAGCCGCTGCGAGGGCTTTGGCGGTATTCTGGCGCAGGCCGCAGCCGAGCATTTCAGCGGAGCGTTCGATTTGGTGACCTACGTTCCCGTGTCGAAAAAGCGCAGGCGGGAGCGCGGCTACGACCAGTCGTACTTATTGGCGCGCGAGGCCTGCCGCTGCTGGAACACAGCGCCGGAAACGCTGCTGCGCAAAACGCGCGATAACGCCGCGCAGTCGTCGCTTTCTTCCCGCGAGGAGCGGCAGAAAAACGTTGTCGGCGCATACGCCGCTGCCAATAAGGACAAAATCAAGGGCAGACGCATCCTGCTCATCGACGATATCCTCACCACCGGCGCCACGCTCCGCGAGACTGCGAAAGTGCTGCGGGAGGCGGGCGCGGAAGCGGTGGTCTGCGCCACGCTGGCGGCGGCGGACGAGGACTAAAGGTTTCCTGTGATATCGCGGCGAAAATCGCACACAATGCTATTGCAAACTCTATTTTGAGCCGCTATAATGAAAGCATCATGGGTTAGTATGAGCATTGCTCATTTCAGTTTTCAGAAAATAAGAGGGTAGCATTATGTTTTCTTTTACCAAGGATATCGGCATGGACCTCGGCACCGCCTCGGTGGTGATCTACATTAAGGAGAAAGGCATCGTCCTCAACGAACCCTCCGTGGTTGCGCTCGACAAGAACACCGGCAAGCTTCTGAAGGTCGGCGCGGACGCGCAGGCCATGCTGGGCCGCACCCCCGGCAACATCATCGCCATCCGCCCCCTGCGCGAGGGCGTGATCTCCGACTACGAGGTCACCGAGCGCATGATCAAGGAATTTCTCCACAAGGTCATGGGCTTCCAGCTCTTCAAGCCGCGCATCATCATCTGCGTCCCCTCCGGCATCACCGAGGTAGAGGAGCGCGCGGTCATCGACGCGGGCATTCAGGCTGGCGCGCGCCGCGTTTACCTCATCGAGGAGCCTGTCGCCGCCGCCATCGGCGCAGGTATCGACATTACCCAGCCCGAGGGCCACATGATCATCGACATCGGCGGCGGTACGTCCGATATCGCGGTCATCTCGCTCTCCGGCGTGGTCGAATCCTCCTCCATCAAGATCGCGGGCGACCAGTTCAACGAGGCCGTGATCAAGTATATGCGCCGCAAGCACAACCTGCTCGTCGGCGAGCGCACGGCCGAGCAGATGAAAATGCAGATCGGCTGCGTGTTTCCGCCCGAGGAGGAGAGCAGCATGGAGGTCAAGGGCCGCTGCCTGCTCACGGGCCTGCCCAAGCTGATCTCCGTCACCTCCACCGAGATGATGGAGGCCTTTGAAGAGCCTGTGGAGCGCATCATGGAGGAGGTCCACCTGGTGCTGGAGAAGACGCCGCCCGAGCTGGTGGCCGATATTTCCAACAACGGCATTGTGATGACCGGCGGCGGCAGCCTGGTGCGCGGGTTCGATAAGCTCGTCACGGCCCGCACGGGCATCCACGCCATGGTGGCGGAAAACGCCATCCAGTGCGTGGCCGAGGGTACGGGCAAGAGTCTCGACAGCATTCAGGATATGCAGGACGGCACGATGAACCTGAGCCGCCGCAAGCAGATCAACTAACATACGGGAGGCTATCATGGCTGTATTGTCCGGGCTGAAGCCCGAGAAGGTATTTTATTATTTTGAACAGCTCTGCTCCGTTCCTCACGGCAGCGGAAACACGAAAAGGATCAGCGACCTGTGCGCCGGATTTGCGAAGGAGCTGGGCCTGAAGTACCGCCAGGACGAGGTGAACAACCTTGTCATCTGGAAGGACGGCTCCTGCGGGTACGAAAACGCCGCGCCCATCATTTTGCAGGGGCATATCGACATGGTCTGCGCCAAGACCGAGGACTGCGCCAAGGACATGGCACGCGACGGGCTGGACGTCCGCACCGACGGCGAGTGGGTCTGGGCGGACAAGACCTCGCTCGGCGGCGACAACGGCGTTGCCGTTGCGATGATCCTTGCCATTCTTTCCGACGATACGCTTGCCCATCCTCCCATCGAGGCGGTGTTCACCGTGGACGAGGAGGTCGGCATGGACGGGGCGGTCGCGCTCGACTGCTCCGATCTCAAGGGCAGGGAGCTTTTGAACCTCGACTCTGAGGAGGAGGGCGTGTTCACCGTGTCCTGCGCGGGCGGCGTGCGGCTCGACTGCGCGCTCGATATGGCGCAGGAGGCGCTTCCCGCCGGCATGGCCGGCTACCGCGTGACGATCTCCGGCCTGAAGGGCGGGCATTCGGGCATGAACATCAACGACGGCCGCGGCAACGCCAACTGCCTGATGGCGCGCACGCTGTATTCGGCGATGGAGCGGTTCCGTTCCCTGCGTGTGCACGACCTGCGCGGCGGTGAGTTTGACAACGTCATCTGCCTGAGAAACGACGCGCTTGTGGCGGTCGATGCGAAGGACGCGCCCGCGTTCGAGGCGTTTATCCGCAGCTTTGATGCAACGCTGAAAAACGAATACGCCGTGACCGACGGCGGCATCTCCCTCATGTGCGAAAAAGCGGAGGTCCCCTCCGCCGTCAGCAAGGTATCGACCGCGCTGCTGCTGCATACGCTGCTGGCGCTGCCGCAGGGCGTGCAGGCGATGAGCGCCGATTTCCCCGGGCTGGTGCAGACCTCGCTCAACTTTGGCGTGATGCGCATGGACGAGACGGGCGCGCAGTTCACGTTTTCCGTGCGCTCGGCCATCGCCTCGCAGAAGGAGATGCTCGTTCAGCGCGTGCGGGCCATCGTGGAGTTTGCGGGCGGCACGGTGAGCGAGCGCAGCGGCTATCCCGGCTGGCAGTACGACAGACACTCCGCGCTGCGCGCGCGGGTGGAGCAGGCCTACCGCGATCTCACCGGCCGCGAGGGGAAGATCGAGGCCACCCACGGCGGGCTGGAGTGCGGCCTGTTCATCGAAAAGATCCCCGGGCTGGACGCGCTGTCGATGGGGCCGGAGCTGCACGATGTGCATTCCGTGAACGAGCGGCTGAACGTCGCCTCCACCGCGCGCGTTTACGCGCTGGTGTGCGAGGTCCTGAAGCGCAGCAGATAAAAGAAGATCAAAGGGCGGTGTTTTCCTGCGGAAAACACCGCCCTTTTGCGCGGCAAAAAAATTTTTGAGAAATTGCGGGTTTTCTGTAACCTTTTTTTCCGCCGCGCGTCTATTTCATGAAAGCCGGCAGCAAGGAGGTGGGGCGGAGAAGTGAAGCGGGATATCATCGACGAGCTGTTCCGAAAGTATTACAGCGAAGCGCTGCTCTATGTGATGGCGCTGTGCCGGAACAGGACGGTCGCGGAGGACGTGGTGTCCGCCGCGTTCTTCCGGGCGCTGGAGAGCGCGGACGACAGCATCCGCGATTTCCGCCCGTGGCTTCTGGCTGTGTGCCGCAACGAGTACTTTTCGCAGCTGCGCAAAATAAACCGCGAAGGCGGCACGCTGAGCGGCGAGTTTGCCGCCGGGGACGAGCAGATGCTGGAAAAGATTATCCGGCAGGAGGAATACCGCGCGCTGTACCGCGCGATCGGCCGGCTGAACGAGGCGCAGAAGGAAGCGGTGACGCTGTTCTACTTTTCCGGCCTTTCGGTGCGCGAGGTGGCGCAGGTGACCGGAAAGAGCGAGACGAACACGAAGGTAACGCTTTGCCGCGCGCGCGAGGCGCTGAAAAAAAGTCTGGAGGACATGAGATGAATTTTGAAGAGGCTTACAAAAAGGTGCAGGACGGCACGGCAACGGACGAGGAGGCTGCCTTCGTCGGCCGCGAGATCGTAAACGCGCAGAAGGTCAGCGCGCTGCTGGACGACAGGGCGCCGCAGCGCCCCGCGCTCGCGCCGGCGGATGAGGACACCGTGCGCCGCGCGCGGCGGGCGTTCAACCTGAAAACGACGCTCCGCGTCATCGTGATCGTGATCGTGTCGCTGGGCGTGATCGCCGGCGCAACGCTGGGAATCATCTTCGGCACGGCGGGATCGGCGGCAAAAAAGAGCGCCGTCTACTCGCGCGACGAGTCGGTGGAGCTGGCGATCCGCTATATCGCCGCGTACACCGGCAGGGACGCTGGCGGCTTTGTGGTACATGATGTGGACCGCAAACTGGACATGAGCGATGGGCTGACGCGGAGCGTGCGCATCTACGAGGTGGAGCTGCGCGACGGCGAAAAGGAATATGAGGTCGAGGTCAACGCCAGGTCGGGCTATACGGTCCTCACGGATGTGGACTACCACGGGTTTTAAGAAAGGAAGGAGCAGAGCATGAAGAACTTTATCAGCAGTATGGCCGCCATGAACGCGGTGATGAACGAACTGGGGCTTGACGGGCAGGAGCTGTACGGCCTCTCCATCGTGCGCGCAGACGGGCTTTACGAGCTGCGCTTCTGCACAGACTTTACCGCCTACGACTGTTACGCCGACGCATACAGCGGCGAGGTTCTCGGCGTCGATACGCGCCCCGTCATGCCTGAGCCGGCCGGGGCCGCGCGCCGCATGGGTGCGTGAACGGAAAACGGCATGAGAAACGGGCGGCCTCCCAGGGGAGGCCGCCCGTTTGCGCCGGTTTCAGTTGCCGTAGCCGAAGAAGCTGTTGAAGAAATCCCAGGGGCTGTAGTAGCCGCTGCCGTTATCATCGCCGCCGTAATAGTAATCGCCGCCGTTGTAGCTGTCGCCTGTAGAACTGTCGTCCTGCGTCTGCGAGGTCTGCGGCACGGCGTCGAACGTCAGCTCGACGGCAAGCGTCTGGCCCGCGCGGTAGACCGTCAGCGTCACGGTGTCGCCCGCGCGGTAGGCTTTCTTGGCGGCGTTCAGGTCGTTCACATCGCTGATGCTCGTGTCGCCCAGCTTTGTAATGACGTCGCCCATCTGGAGTCCGGCCTTATCGGCGGCGCCGCCCGGATCAACGGAGCAGACGAACACGCCCTCGCTCACGCTGTAGCGGTACTGCTGCGCCATCTGCGCGGTCATTGCCTGCGGGGTGATGCCGATGTAGGGCTTGTCGGTCACAAAGCCGTCGGTCATGATGTCCTCGACCATGGCGATAACATCGTTGATGGGGATGGCGAAGCCGATGCCCTCCACGGTGGTGTTGGAGTAGCTCGAATACTTGGCGGACACAATGCCCACCACCTCGCCGTAGCTGTTGAACAGCGGGCCGCCGGAGTTGCCGGGGTTGATGGAGCAGTCGATCTGGATCATGTTGAAGGGCGTACCGTCGATGTTCACGGCGCGGTTGACGCAGGAAACGACGCCGGAGGTCATCGAGAACGTCAGCTCGCCGAGCGGGTTGCCGATGGCGGCAACGGATTCGCCGATGGCGAGCGCGCCGGAATCGCCCAGCACCACGGCGGACGCGCCGGTCACATCGATCTTGATGACGGCGATATCGTAGTCCTCGTCGCCGCCGATGACGCTTGCGTCATAGGTCTCGCCGCTGTAGAGCGTGACCTTGACGGTGCTTGCACCCTTGACAACGTGGTAGTTCGTGAGGATGTAGCCGTCCTGCGTGATGAAAAAGCCCGTGCCGCTTGCGGCGGTCTCCACGCGCTGGCCGAAGTAGTTGGTCGTAGAGGAAACGTTGATGGAAACAACGCTGTTGACATTGGCGGAATAGACCTCCGGCATGGTCATCTGCGTTTTGCCGTCCACCTTGAGCGTCTGCACCTCGGCGACTTCACGGTTGCTGACCTGCACGCTCGTATGGTTGACGCGCCCGGCGGCAAGTGCGCCGCTCAGCCCCGCGCCGACAAAGCCGCCCAGCAGCGCGCATACCAGTGCCAGCGCAATGAGCTTCGCCGCCGCGCCGCCCTTTTTCTTCGGGGACTTTCCGCCCGGGCTTCTGTCCCACGGATCCTCGGCATAGTTCTTCGTGTCGATGGGGGCGTTGGGGTTCGGCTCGTCGCCCTTGCGGTAGCTGTAGTGGTACAGGTTGTTTTCGTCTTCGTACATCTTTATGGCCTCCTTGAACGGCCGCCGCAGCGGCTCATCTGCTTTCAATGATGTCATCATAGGGCATATTTATGTATAATTCTTGAACGGTATTTGGCAATTTCATAAATTACGGGGCAGAATTCTCAAGATTTTCCTAAGATGCCCGATTTTTCCTTGCGCTTTGCGCGGCGGCATACTACAATGAGGGGCAACGGATAAAAACGGAAGGGAGGCGGCGAAATGCTGCGGATCGACGGGCTGAAGCTGCCGCCCGGCGCGGACGAGGCGGCGCTGCGCGCGGCCTGCGCGCGGGCGCTGCGCATACGCGGGAGCGAGCTGCTCTCCGTCCGCCTGCTGCGCCGCTCCATCGATGCGCGCGAGGGCGTGCGGCTCGTCTGCTCCGCTGCGGCGGAGGTGAGGGACGAGGAAGGCGTGCTGCGGCGGTGCGGGCATAAGGCGGTGTCGCGCTATGCGCCGGAGCGCTATGCGTCCCCTGCGCCGGTGCGCGCGCCGGAGACGGCGCCCGTGGTGGTCGGCGCGGGACCGGCGGGCCTGTTCTGCGCGCTGCTGCTGGCCCGCTGCGGCGCAAGGCCCATTCTGCTTGAGCGCGGCCGCGCGGTCGAGCAGCGGAAGGAGGACGTTGAGCGCTTCTGGCGCACGGGCGCGCTGGATCTTACGTCGAACGTGCAGTTCGGCGAGGGCGGCGCGGGCGCGTTTTCCGATGGAAAGCTCAACACCGGCACAAAGGATGTGCGCCACGGCTTTATTTTAGAGGAGTTTGTGCGCTTCGGCGCGAGCGGGGATATTTTAGTCGATGCCAAACCCCACGTCGGCACCGATCGATTATATGTGGTCCTGCAAAGCCTGCGCCGCGAGATCCTTGCTCTGGGCGGCGGCGTCCGCTTTTCCCACAGGGTTGTGGATATCGAAACGGAAAACGGCAGTGTCAGCGCGCTGCGCGTTGCGTCCCCGGAGGGGACGTACACGCTGCCCGCGCGGCACGTTGTGCTTGCGCCCGGCCACAGCGCGCGCGACACCTTCGAGCTGCTTCGTGCGCGCGGCGTGCCGATGGCGCCCAAGCCCTTTGCCGTGGGCGTGCGCATCGAGCATTCCCAGCGTGCCATGGATCTGGCGCAGTATAAGGAGGCGGCGGGGCAGCGCGGCCTGCCGCCCACGTCCTACAAGCTCTCCTGCCACACGGCGGGCGGGCGCGGCGTGTTCTCGTTCTGCGTCTGCCCCGGCGGCGAGGTCGTCGCCGCCGCCTCGGAAAGGGACCGCGTTGTGACCAACGGCATGAGCGAATTTGCCCGCGACGGGGAAAACATCAACGGCGGGCTGCTCGTTTCCGTCACGCCGGAGGACTTTCCGTCCGAAGACGTTCTTGCGGGCGTTGCGTTCCAGCGCGCGCTGGAGGACGCGGCCTTCCGCCTTGGCGGCGGGGGCTACGCCGCCCCGGCGCAGCGCGTGGAGGATTTTCTTGCCCGCCGCCCGTCGTCCGGCGCGGGAGCGGTCGCGCCGACCTACCGCCCGGCCGTGCGCTGGTGCGACCTGCACGAGTGCCTGCCGCCCTTCGTATGCGCGGCGCTGGAGGAGGGGATCCCCGTGCTGGGGAAAAAGCTGCGCGGCTTCGACGATCCCGATGCCGTGCTGACGGCGGTGGAGACGCGCTCATCGTCCCCCGTGCGCATCCTGCGCGATGCGCAAACATATCAGTCCGCGCTGCGCGGGCTTTATCCCTGCGGCGAGGGCGCGGGCTATGCCGGCGGCATTATGAGCGCCGCGGCGGACGGCCTGCGCTGCGCCGAGATCATTCTGGAGGAATTGCGGCATGAGTGAAAAAATTGCTGTCATCATCGACTTTCTGACCTCTGCCTACGAAAAGCAGCTGCGCGACACCGCCGCGCGCTGCGGATATGAGATCGTCTTTTTCCCCTCCTCCCGCGCGGCGGAGGGCAACGTGGACGACTGCACCATCCTTTACGGCCACCCCTCGCAGCGCGTCGTCGCGGGCGCAAAAAAGCTCAAGTGGTACGCCTGCTGCTGGGCGGGCGTGGACCGCTTCTGCCGCGACGAGCTGTATGCAAATCCGGACTGCCTGCTCACAAACGCCTCCGGCGCTTACGGCACGACCATCGCCGAGCATTCCGTCATGGTCTCGCTGATGCTGCTGCGCCGCCAGATGGAATATACCGAGATCATCCGCGAGGGCGGCTGGCGCGTGCTGCCGGGCGGCATCCGCTCGCTCCACGGCGCGCGCGTGACCTGCCTGGGAACGGGCGACATCGGCACGGAATTTGCCCGCCGCGTGCGCGCGTTCCATCCCGCGAAGCTTGTGGGGCTGAACCGCAGCGGCCGCGCGAACGCGGGTTTCGATGAGATCCGCACCGTTTCGGAGCTGGACGCGGTCCTGCCGGAAACGGATCTGCTTTTCCTGTCGCTCCCCTCCACGCCGGATACGGTGAATATCCTGAACGCCGCGCGCATGGCGCTGCTGCCGGAGGGCGCTTATGTCGTCAACGTGGGGCGCGGCACGGCGATCGACCAGGACGCGCTCATCGCGGCGCTGGATTCTGAGCATCTTGCCGGCGCGGCGCTCGACGTTGTCGTACCCGAGCCGCTGCCCGCCGGCCATCCGCTCAGAAAGGCGAAGAATCTGCTGCTCACGCCGCACGTTGCGGGCAATATGACGCTGGGCTACACCTGCGAACGCAATATCGCCCTGTTCTGCGAAAATCTGGAGAACTATGCCGCGGGCCGGCCGCTGCACCACCTGGTGGATCGCCGGAAGGGCTACTGAAAAAAGAGAAAGGCGCTTTCATGAAAGAATCCCGCATCAAAAACGACGCGCTGCGCGTGGTACAGGGCGTCATCATCGGCGCGGGTGCGATCCTGCCGGGCGTCTCCGGCGGCGTGCTGGCGGTCATATTCGGCATCTACCGCCCCGCCATGGAGCTGCTGACGCACCCCCGGCGCGCGCTGGCGCGCTACCGGCGGATGCTGCTGGCGGTGGGCGCGGGCTGGCTGATCGGCTTTCTCGGCGGCGGCGGCGCGATCCTTGCGCTGTTCCAGCAGTCGGAAACGGTGGCGACCTGCCTGTTTATCGGCCTGATCCTCGGCACGCTGCCCGACCTCTGGCGCGAGGCGGGGGCGCAGGGGCGCAGCAGAGGCTCGTACCTTTCCATGCTTGTGAGCTTTGCGCTCCTGTTCGCGCTGCTGCTGGGCGTGCAGCTTGAGTCGTTTGCCGAGATGCCCGCAAATTTCGGCGGCTTTCTCTTCTGCGGCGCGCTGTGGGGCATGAGCTTCATTATCCCGGGCATGACGTCCTCATCCATCCTGATGGCGGTGGGCCTGCTCACGCCGATGGTGGACGGCATCGCGCACCTTGATCCTGCGGTGCTGATCCCATGGGCGCTGGGCATGGCGGGCGTGGTGCTGCTGTTCGCGCGGCTGGTCAGCTGCCTGTTCGACCGGCACTATTCCCTCGCCTATCACGCGGTGATCGGCATCGTGCTGGCCTCCACGCTCATCATCGTGCCGCTGCGCTTTGCTTCGGGCGCGGAGCTTGCGTGGAGCATCGGCTGCGCCGTTCTCGGCGCGGCGATCGCCTATCTCGGCGGCAGGATCCGGCCGAAGGAGGAAGCGGAAACATAAACGGAACAAAGCGGCGGTCTCGATGAGACCGCCGCTTTGGCATATTCAGATCACTGTTCGCCGTCCTGCGCCGCGCCGTCTCCGGCCTTGTCCGGTGCGTCCGGCGCTTCGGGTTCGGCGGGCGGGGGATTCTCGGGCGGAGCTTCCTCGCCCTTGTCCTCCGGCATTTCGATCTTTTCGCTCGTCATCGAAATGTGCCTGGCGGGCGCTTCGATCACATTCGGCTGGGAGGGGCGGAAGCCCTCCTCGCTCCTGTGCGTGGAGGCGTAGGCCTCTTCCACGGTCGAGGGGTCGCGGCCTTCAAGGATGGCGACCATTTCGCCGCCCGTGATCGTTTCCTTCTCAAGGAGGTAGGCGACGACCTTGTCCATGTCCTCGCGGCAGTCGCGGATGACCTGCACGGCGGCCTTGTAGCACTCGTCGAGGATGCGCTTGACCTCGCGGTCCATGATGGCGGCGGTGTCCTGCGCGCAGTCGAGGCCGTAGCCGCCGTCGAGGTACTGGCTGCGGACCGACCCGAGCGCGACCATGCCGACCGCCTCGCTCATGCCGTACATCGCCACCATGCTGCGCGCAATGTTCGTCGCCTCCTGAATGTCCTGCGAGGCGCCGTTGGTCATCGTGTTCATCACGACCTCTTCGGCGGCGCGGCCGCCCATCGAGACGGCGATCTTCGCCATCAGCTCGTCGCGCGTGCGCAGGTTGGTCTTGTCCTCCTCAGGCATGAGGAGCGTGTAGCCAAGGCTTCCCTCGGTGTGCGGAACGATGGTGATCTTCTGCACGGGCTCGGCGTTTTTCTGCTTGTAGGCGACCATCGCGTGGCCGACCTCGTGATAGGCCACGAGCTTCTTTTCAAACTCGGTGAGTACGCTGTTCTTCTTCTCGCTGCCGGCGATGACGAACTCGAACGCCGCGAGCATATCCTCCTGCGTGACGAGCTTGCGTCCCTTGCGCACGGCGCGCAGCGCCGCTTCGTTGGCAAGGTTGGCAAGGTCTGCGCCCACGCAGCCCGCGGTCGCCAGCGCGACCTTCTTGAGGTCCACGTCCTCGGCGAGCTTGATGCCGCGCGTGTGGACCTGCAGCGTCGCCAGGCGGCCGGCAAGGTTCGGGCGGTCAACGGTGATGCGGCGGTCGAAGCGGCCGGGACGCAGCAGCGCCTTGTCAAGCACCTCGGGGCGGTTCGTTGCGGCAAGGACGATCACGCCCTTGCTGGGGTCGAAGCCGTCCATCTCGGCGAGCAGTTGGTTGAGCGTCTGCTCGCGCTCGTCGTTGCCGCCGCTGTAGCGTCCGCCGTCGCGGGATTTACCGATGGTATCGATCTCATCGATGAAGATGATGCAGGGGGCGACCTTCGCCGCCTCGGCGAAAAGGTCGCGCACGCGGCTCGCGCCCACGCCCACGAACATCTCCACAAAGTCGGAGCCGGAGATCGAGAAGAACGGCACGTTCGCCTCGCCGGCGACCGCCTTGGCCAGCAGCGTTTTGCCCGTGCCGGGCGAGCCGACGAGCAGCGCGCCCTTGGGGATCTTTGCGCCGATGGCGGTGTACTTTTCCGGGTTGTGCAGAAAGTCGATGATCTCCACGAGGGATTCCTTCGCCTCGTCCTGCCCGGCCACGTCTGCAAACGTCACGCCTGTGGATTTTTCCATATAGACCTTGGCGTTGGCCTTGCCCACCGAGCCGATGCCGCCGATGCCGCCCATGCCGCCCGCCTTTTTCGACAGCACGTTCATCAGCAGCACCAGCGCGCCGACCAGGAGTACGGTGGGCAGAATGTAGCTGATCATGAAAGCAAGCACAGGCGAGATGGGCGCTTTGTAGGGCTTGGTGTAGTCCACGCCCTTTTCGTCGCACAGCGTCAGCAGGCTTTCCGACATCGCGGGGATGATGGTGGTGAAAAGCGTATAGTCCTGGTTATAGCTCTTGCCATCCGCATCGGTGTAGATGAAGCCGTCCGCCGGCGTGATGGTGTAAACGTCGTCGCCGATCTCGATGGATTTGACCTTCCCCTCCTCCACGAGCGTGACAAGCTCGCTGTGGGAGATCTCGCAGGAGGTCTCCGCAGAGCGGGCCTGATCGAGCATCACCGAAAGATAGTTCACGCCGATCGTGAGCAGCAGCGCCCACAGGACGATCGACCACATCCCGCGCCCGCTGCGGTTTTTATTGTCGCGGCCGCGGCCGTTTCTGTTGTTCTGGTCCATAATGTTCCTCCTGTATCGGAGCGGTAGCGCGCCGGAGCGCGCTTTTTAATCGTGCAATACTATACCATATAAAAAACGGCCGCACAAGTTTTGAGCGGTGAATTTTCAATGAACTTTTGCGGGGATTTCCTCTTTATCTTATCCGCATTCTGTGATATAGTTGCAATGTATCGAAATTTTTAGCGCCGGCGCGAATACCGCCGCAAGGAGAGAACGATGATGGACAGAGAACGAAAGGAAAGACCCGTGCGCACGCAGGACGCGGAGGCGGACGGCATCATTGAAGGCCGCAACGCCGTGATCGAGGCGCTGCGCGCCGGGACGGGCATCGACAAGATCTTCATCCAGAAGGGCGAAACGGACCGGACGCTCGGCCACATTGCGTCCACCGCCCGCGCCGCGGGCGTGGTCGTTGTGGATGCGGACAAGCGCAAGCTCGACTACATGAGCCGCACGCACGCCCACCAGGGCGTGATTGCGCTGACGAGCGTGCGCGAATATGTCAGCGTGGAGGATATTCTGAGCATTGCACGTGAAAAGGGCGAGAACCCGCTCATCGTTGTGTGCGACGAGATCTCCGACCCGCACAACCTCGGCGCGATCATCCGAACAGCGGAGTGCGCGGGCGCGCACGGCGTGATCATCCCCAAGCGCCGCAGCGCAGGGCTGACGAGCATCGTCGCCAAAACGAGCGCGGGCGCGGTGAGCTATGTGCCGGTCGCGCGCGTGCCGAATATCCCCGCGCTGCTCGAGCAGCTGCAAAAGGAGGGCGTATGGGTCTTCGGCACCGCCGCCGAGGGGACGAGCGAGCTGTACGCCGCCGACCTCAAAGGCCCCGCCGCCATCGTCATCGGCAGCGAGGGCGACGGCATGACGAGGCTCGTGCGCGAAAAGTGCGATTTTCTCGTCAGCATCCCGATGAAGGGTAAAATCTCGTCGCTCAACGCCTCCGCCGCCGCGGCGATCCTGCTGTACGAGGCGGTGCGCCAGCGGCGGGAAGCCTGACGCTGAAGAAGGATGAGCATGAATCAGAAAGACCTTGAATTTGAGCAGACGCTCGCCGATTCCGAGGCGCTGCTGAAAAACACCGCTCGCAGCATGGACAACGATGCGGAATTTTCGCTCGAGAGCATCCTTGCCGAATACGGCGGGCGCGCAGAGCCGGAGGCGAACGATGCAGCGGCCCCGCCCGCCGCGCCGCGCCCGGCGGAACGCGCTGCGGCGCGGAAGCCCGCCGTCCCCTTCCCTCTTGCCGCGGGCAAAGCACCCGCCCCGCAGGAGACGGAGGACGCGCCGGACGAGACCGGCGCGCCCCTGCCGCCGCCGGAGGAGGAGCCGTCAAAGGCGATGAGCCTGGAGGATGTGCTGCGGAAAACAGTGGAGACGGCGCTGGAGGAGCGCGAGGATACCATCATCGAGGAGGAGCCGAAGCGCCGCGGCCTGTTCTCCCGCCGCCGCGCGCGCGATACCGAGCAGCTTTACGGCGGCGCGCAGGAGGAAGACGTACCGCCGGAGCTGCCGCCCGAGCCGCCGGAGCCGCCCGCATCGGAAACGCTTGCGGATATCCGCGCGCAGCTTTCGGCGGCGGCGAAGCCGCGCCGCGCCGTCGGCGTTCTGACGGCGCTGATGTGGATCCCGCTGCTGCTGGAGCAGTTTTCACTGATGCCGGCGCGCTATCTGGAGGATCCGCTGCTGCACACGCTGCCGTTTCTGCTGCTGGAGCTGGCCGCCTGCGCACTCTCGTGGCGCGTGTTCGCCGCCGCGTTCCGCAGGCTGCGCACGGGGCAGGTGACGCCGCCGCTGCTGACGGCGGCGCTGTGCCTTGCAACGCTTACCGACACGGCGCTGTGCTTCTTCCTGCCCGCGCGCGCCGCGCTCACCGCGCCGCTGCCCGCCATCGCCGCGCTTTCGCTTTACTGCGCGCTGCTGGGCGAAACGCTGCGCCTGCGCGGGATGTATGACACGTTCCGCATCGCCGCCATCGGCGAAGCGCCGTATATCGTTACCGTGACCTCCGGCGGCGCGGCCAAGCGCAGCGGAAGCTCGAAGGGCTTTTCCAACTGCGCGCTGACGCGCGACCCCTATTCGCGCTGGCAGAGCGTGCTGCTGCCGGTGATCCTTGCGGCAGGCGTTGTGTTCGCCGTGCTGTCCACGCTGGAGAACCGCCAGACGCTGCTACTGGCATGGAACCTTTCGGTGCTGCTGGGCAGCGCGAACCTGCTGGCCTTTCCGCTGGTATGCGCGCTGCCGTATGCGCGCATCGCCGCGCGGCTGGCGAAAAGCGGCAGCGCCGTGGCCGGCTTTTCCGGCGCAGAGGCCATCCGCCGCAGCAACTGCGTGATCCTGACCGACGGGGATATTTTTCCGCCCGGCACGGTGACGCTCAGCGGGCTGAAGGTCTTTGGCGAGGAGAGCGGCAAGGTCATCTCCTACGCCGCAACGATGGCACACGCCTCGGAAAGCGGGCTGAGCCGCCTGTTCGATAATCTTCTTGCCAGCGACGGCGGCTTCCGCGAGGATGTGGAGGACGTGGATTTCTACGAGGAGGGCGGCGTCGGCGGCCGCATCCGCGGCGAAACGGTGCTGTTCGGCACGGCGGGCTTCCTGCGCAAAAGCGGCGTGAGCCTGCCGCGCAACCTGGGGCTGAAAACGGGCGTATACCTCTCGGTGGACGGGACGCTCATCGCGGTGTTCGCCGTGAAATATCTGCCGGCGGAGAATGTGGACTGGGCGCTGCACGCGCTGCACCACAGCCGCATCACGCCGGTGCTTGCCGTGCGCGACGGCAACATCACGCCCGCGCTGCTCAAGCGCAAATTCGGCACTGATGCGCGCGCGGTCTATCCCAAGCTCTCCACGCGCCTTGCCCTTTCCGAGCGCGGCGGCGGGCGGCCCTGCGCGCTGCTGATGCGCGAGGGGCTGATGCCCTATGCCGAGGTGGTGCTTGGCAGCAAGCGGCTGTGCCGCTCCGCTCGCAGGGGAACGGTGCTGTCGTTCCTTGCCTCTGCGGCGGGAACGCTGCTGGCGTTTTATCTTACGTTCGCCGCCAGCTACGGCGTCCTCACGCCGGCCGGGATGCTCGTGTATGTGCTGCTCTGGTCGCTCAGCGTGCTGATGGACGCGCTGTTTGCAGACCGCTATTGAGCATTTCCTACGAAGAAAACCGCTATTTGCTTAAAATTGTGGTTGTATTAGAGAAAAATTCATGGTATGATTCCACTGTTGAGTATCATCCCAATCGGGATTTACATTTCGGAAGGAGACTGACCCCCTATGAGTGCTAAAGACGTACGCAATATCTGCCTGCTGGGCCACGGCGGCAGCGGCAAGACCACGCTCGCTGAGAGCATGCTCTTCCTGACCGGTGGCACCGACCGCTTCGGCAAGGTTGCCGACGGCAACACCACCTGCGACTATGACGCGGAAGAGATCAAGAGAAATATCTCCATCTCTCTCGCCATCGCGCCTGTGAAGTATAAAAACGTCAAGATCAACGTGCTTGACGCACCCGGCAACTTCGACTTTGCCGGCGAGGCCCTCTCCGCCATCCGCGCCAGCGAGTGCGCGGTGCTGGTGTGCGGCGCGAAGGACGGGCTTTCCGTCGGCGCCGAGCGCTGCTGGAAGATGCTGGGCAAGAAGCCCCGCATGATCTTCATCAACCGCACCGATGAGGACAACAGCGACTATAACGCCTGCTTCGAGGCGCTCAAGGGCAAGTTCGGCACCGCCGTGGCGCCGATCGTCGCCCCCGTGATGGACGGCGACAAGAAGGTCACGGGCATCGTTGACCTGCTGCACAACAAGGCCTACGAGATCAAGGGCGGCAAGGCCGCCGAGTGCGCCATTCCCGCCGCCGTCGCCGATGAGGTGGAGGCGCTGCGCGCCGAGCTGATGGAAGCCGCCGCCGGCGCCGACGAGGAGCTGATGGAAAAGTTCTTTGAAACGATGGAGCTTTCCGCCGACGAGATCGCCAGGGGTCTCAAGATCGGCCTGAAGGACGGCAGCCTTGCCCCCGTTCTGTGCGGCAGCGCGACCACTGGCCTGGGCGTGGATATGCTGATGCAGACCGTGATCGATCTTGTCCCCATCGCCACCGATATGCCCGCCGAGATCGCCAAGAACGACGACGGCGAGGAGATCGAAATGGCCATCACCGAGGACGGCCCCACCGCCGCGATCGTCTTCAAGACGGTTTCCGACCAGTACGGCAAGTTCTCGCTCGTCAAGGTCCTGCGCGGCAAGATCACGGGCGATATGTCCCTGTACGACACTACCACCGGCAACACCGAAAAGCTCGGCCGCCTCTACACGCTCAAGGGCAAGAAGAACGAGGAAGTCAAGGAGATCTGCTGCGGCGACATCGGCGCCATCGCCAAGATGGACCGCGTGCGCACCGGCGACACCCTGTGTGACCCGAAGAACATCGTCGTCCTTGCCGGTATGCCGTATCCCGAGCCGTGCTACTCCCGCGCCATCGCGCCCAAGACGCGCGGCCAGGAGGAAAAGCTCGGCACCGGTCTCAACCGCCTGAACGAGGAAGACCCCACCTTTACCATCACCAACAACGCCGAAACGCACCAGATGGTCGTTTCCGGCATGGGCGATATCCAGATCGACGTGCTGGTCTCCAAGCTCAAGACCCGCTTCGGCGTGGACGCGGAGCTGGATACCCCGCGCGTTCCCTACCGCGAGAAGATCCGCAAGACCGTGCAGAAGCAGGGCCGCCACAAGAAGCAGACCGGCGGCAGCGGCCAGTTCGGCGATGTCTGGATCCGCTTCGAACCCAACGAGGAGAGCGAAGAGATGGTCTTTGCCGAGGAAGTGTTCGGCGGCAGCGTTCCCAAGAACTTCTTCCCCGCTGTGGAAAAGGGCCTGCGCGAGGCCTGCGTCCACGGTCCTCTGGCCGGTTATCCGGTCGTGAACCTTAAGGCCGTGCTGTACGATGGCTCCTATCACCCCGTCGATTCCTCCGAAATCGCGTTCAAGACCGCGGCGAACCTTGCCTATAAGGCTGCCATGCCCGAGGCGTCCCCGGTCCTGCTCGAGCCGGTGTGCGAGCTGAAGGTCACCGTACCCGACCAGTACATGGGCGATATCCTGGGCGACCTGAACAAGCGCCGCGGCCGCGTGATGGGCATGACCCCGACCGGCGACGGCGAGCAGGTCATCGAGGCGGAATGCCCCGAGGCCGAGCTGATGAGCTACGCCATCGACCTGCGCTCCATGACGCAGTCCCGCGGCTCGTTCGTGATGCACTTCGTGCGCTACGAGCAGTGCTCTGCCGACGCGCAGGAGAAGGCCGTTGCCGCCGCGAAGGCCATGCAGGAAGCGGAATAATCCGCCGGTATTGCGAAAAATGATGAAAAAAGAGGGCGTCTCCTTGAAGGAGACGCCCTCTTTCAGCGCTGCGGTGTGCAGAGCGCGAAGCGCTCAGCCTTTTTCAAGCGAAGCCTGATACGTCAGCTTCAGGAACGTCGCGTTCAGAATCACGCTTGCGATCTCCGCGATCGGGAACGCCAGCCACACAAGCTCCAGCCGCCCGGTGAGCGAGAGCAGATACGCCGCCGGCAGCAGCACCACGATCTGGCGGCAGACGGAATTGATGAGCGCATAGATGGGCCGCCCCAGCGCCTGGCAGGCGCTGCCCGCAATGATGCAGAAGCCCGCGAACGGGAAGTGGATGCCGATGGTGCGCAGCGCCGTTTTGCCGATGGCAAGCATCTCGTCCGTGGGCGAGAACAGCCCCAGCAGCGTGTCCGGAATCAGCTCGAACAGCGCGCAGCCGATGCACATGATGCCGATGGCCGTGAGCGTCGTCAGGCGCACGGTTTTTTTCACGCGGTCGAACTTCCGCGCACCGTAGTTATAGGATACGATCGGCACCATCGCGTTGTTCAGGCCGAAGCAGGGCATGAAGATGAAGCTTTGCAGCTTGAAATACGCGCCGAAGACCGCCGTGGCCGCCTCGGTGAACGAAATGAGGATCTTGTTCATGCCGAAGGTCATCACCGAGCCGATGGACTGCATGATGATCGAGGGAATGCCGACGGCGTAGATCTCCGCAACCGTTGCGCGGTGCGCCCGGATATCGCGCCGGTGCAGCTGCACCTCGGGGTTCTTCTTCCAGTTGAGATACAGCCCCAGCCCCGCGCCGACGAGCTGGCCGATGATCGTGGCGAGCGCCGCGCCTGCGACCTCGAGGCGCGGAAAGCCGAGCAGGCCGAAGATCATGATCGGATCGAGTACGATGTTGCACGCCGCGCCCGCGATCTGCGAGATCATGGAAAGGCTGGTGCGTCCGGTGGATTGCAGCAGCCGCTCGCCGTAAACCTGAAGAAAGAGGCCGATCGAGCCGCCCACGCAGATCATCACATAGTCGCGCCCGTAGGACACGATCTGCGCGTTATCCGTTTGAAAGCGGAAGAACGGCAGCGCGAGCGTCAGCCCCAGCACGGCGAAAAATGCCGCCGTGCAGAGCGTGAGGAACAGCCCTGTGCCGGCGGCGCGGTTCGCCGCCTCCTGATTCTTCTCGCCCAGCGAGCGCGAGAGCAGCGCGTTCATGCCCACGCCCGTGCCAACGGAAAAGGCGATGCACAGCGTTTGCAGCGGGAAGGCCAGCGAAACGGCGTTCATCGCGTCCTGGCTCAGCCGCGCAACGAACACGCTGTCCACAATGTTGTAAAGCGCCTGAAAAAGCATCGATACCATCATCGGCGCGGCCATGTTGGCCAGAAGTCTCCCGATGGGCATCGTCCCCATTTTGTTTTCTCTGATGTTTTCTTCCATGACCCCATACTCCGTAAAAATTCCGGCGCTTGCCGCGCCGGAATCATTTTTTTACTTTTTGAGCTCGCCGTTCGCGGCCTTGGTGAGATACGCGTTGATGAAGCCGTCGAGGTCGCCGTCCATGACCGCCTGAATGTTGCCGGTCTCGTAGTCGGTGCGCATATCCTTTACGAGCTGGTAGGGCATGAAGACGTAGGAGCGGATCTGGCTGCCCCATTCGATCTTCAGCTGCACGCCCTTGATGTCGGATACCTTTTCCGCGTGCTGCTGGATCTTCAGCTCCATCAGCTTGGATTTCAGCATCTGCATGGCGTAGTCGCGGTTCTGGAACTGGGAGCGCTGCGTCTGGCAGGCGGTGACGATGCCGGTGGGCTTGTGGATCAGACGGACGGCGGAGGAAGTTTTGTTGACGTGCTGGCCGCCTGCGCCGCTGGAGCGGTAGACCTGCATCTCGATGTCCTCGGGCCGGATCTCGACCTCAATGTCCTCGGGCAGCTCGGGCATGACCTCAAGCGCGGCAAAGCTCGTCTGCCGGCGGGCGTTGGCGTCGAACGGGGAAACGCGCACCAGGCGGTGAACGCCGTTCTCGCCCTTGAGGTAGCCGTAGGCGTTCTCGCCCTTGACCATGACCGTCGCGCTCTTGAGGCCGGCCTCGTCGCCGTCAAGGTAGTCGAGCATCTCGAAGCTGAAGCCGTGCTTGTTCGCCCACTGCATATACATACGGTAGAGCATCTGCGCCCAGTCCTGCGCCTCGGTGCCGCCCGCGCCGGCGTGGAATGTCAGAATGGCGTTGCAGCTGTCGTACTCGCCGGAGAGCAGCGTCGTCAGCCGCGCCTCGTCCATCTCCTGCTCCAGCCTGTCGTAGCCCTCCTTCAGCTCGGGCAGCAGGCTGGCGTCGTCCATCTCCACGCCCATGTCGATCAGCGCAAGCAGATCGTCGCGCGTGGAGAGGAGCTTTTCGTAGCGGTGGACCTTGTTTTGCAGCTGCTTCGAGCGCATCTGGTTCTTCTGCGAGCGCTCCAGATCGTTCCAGAAGCCCTCCTCGTGGGCCTCCAGCTCCAGCCGCTTGAGTTCGTGGCGGGCCGGCTCGATCTCCAGCGCCTTATAAAGGTTTTCAAAGGTCTCGTCCATTGCAAGCAGCTTCTGCTTGTAGGAATCGTATTCGATCACAGCCATGGCGGTCTCTCCTTGCTCTCGTTACTTCATTAGCCGAAAAAGTATATCACAATCGCCGGGCAAAGGCAAGAAAAATCCGTCCTGCGGGGCAAAATGCCCGTGTAAGACGGTTCTTTTGCGCATCAGCGGCGGAAAAAACAAAAAAGCCACGCCTGCGGCGTGGTTCCTTCCGTGGCCCTCAGCGCTCGCTGACGGTCTGCTCAGTGCTGCCGAAGATCATGTCATCGACATCCTGACCGATGAACTTTTCGAACATAGTGGTTCTCACGCTCCTTTCTTTCATTTACTTCAGTTTGCATTATAGGCGTGGAAAACGCAAATTTCAATCGTCAGCTTTCATGATTTTGCCCAAAAAGTTAACACTTTCTTCATGCAAGATGCCAGCCGGACGCTTGCATTTTTTCCCATTGTACTTTATAATAGACTAGAAAAGTTATTGAAACAGGAGAGTGGCGGGATATGTCGGCTTTTGTTGATTTTCAGGATGTTTCCAAGGTCTATCGCAGCGGCGAGATCGAGATCCGCGCGGTCGATCACATCAGCTTCACCATTGAAAAGGGCGAGTTCTGCGTGATCGTGGGGCCGTCCGGCGCGGGGAAGACGACGGTTTTGAATATGCTCGGCGGCATGGACGCCTGCTCGGGCGGGACGATCACCGTGGACGGCACGCTTGTAAGCGGCTTCAACGCCCGCCAGCTTACAACCTACCGCCGCCGCGACATCGGCTTTGTTTTCCAGTTCTACAACCTTGTCGGCAACCTGACGGCGCTGGAAAACGTGGAGCTGGCCGCGCAGATCTGCGGCGATCCGCTTGACGCGCAGGAGGTGCTTTCCGAGGTGGGTCTGTCCGCGCGCGCGAATAACTTCCCCGGCCAGCTCTCCGGCGGCGAGCAGCAGCGTGTGGCCATCGCCCGCGCGCTGGCGAAGAATCCCAAGCTCCTGCTGTGCGACGAGCCGACCGGCGCGCTCGACTATGTGACGGGCAAGCAGATCCTCAAGCTCTTGCAGGACACCTGCCGGCAAAAGGGCGTGACCGTGGTGGTCATCACGCACAACAGCGCCATCACGCCCATGGCGGACCGGGTGATCCGCATCAAGAACGGCACGGTGGAGTCGATGCAGCGCAACGAAGCGCCGCAGAGCGTGGAAACGATCGAATGGTGAGAAGAAAGAGGAAAAGGAGGGCGGCACGATGAAAAGCGCGATGCAAAAGGATTTCTGGCGCGAGATCGGACACACGAAGAGCCGCTTTTTTTCGATCATGATCCTTGTGGCGCTGTCGGTGGCGTTTCTGTCGGGCCTGCGGGCGACCGCGCCGGACATGAAGCGCACGGGCGACGATTATCTTGATTCGCTGCACCTTGCCGATATCCAGGTGCTTTCCACGCTGGGGCTGACGGACGGCGACATCGCCGCGCTCAGGGCGCAGGAGAGCATCGGGAATGCCGAAGGCGCGTATGTGATCGATGCATTTGCCTCCTCTGGCGCGGCGGAGGCGGTGGTCAAGGTGCTGTCGCTCAGCGGCGCGGGGATCAACGATGTGGCGCTGCGCGAGGGCCGGATGCCCGAGCGCGCGGACGAGTGCGTGGTGGAGGAAAAGATGCTCGGCCTGATGGACATCGCCATCGGCGATACGATCACGCTCACGCCGGACGGCAAGCTGGACGACGCGCTCGCAGACAAGCAGTACACGGTGGTCGGCACGGTCCGCTCGCCGGTATATCTGGCCGTGGAGCGCGGCACGTCCACACTTGGCAGCGGTACGGTGAAGGCCTATCTTTATCTGCCGCGCGAGGCGTTCGCGCTCGACTATTACACGGCGGCCTATCTGCGCGTGCAGGGCGCGGCGGAGATGACTGCGTTTTACGACGATTATGACGACTATATCGACGATGTGATCGATGCGCTGGAGCCCTTTGGCGAGGAGCGCGCCGCGCTGCGGCACGATGATCTCGTCGATGAGGCGACGGAAAAGCTGGACGACGCCCAGCGCGAGCTGGACGATGCAAAGGCCGAGGCGGATGAAAAGCTTGGCGATGCGCAGCGCGAGCTGAACGACGCGCGCAGAAAGCTGGACGACGGCTGGCGCGATTACCGCGATGGGCAGCAGAAACTGCAGGACTCCCGCGCGGAGCTGGACGAGGCGTATCAGTCCCTGCAGGACGGCGAGCAGGAGTATGCCGATGGGCTTGCGCAGTATGAGGCCTCGCGCAAGGAATTTGAAGATCAGGAGGCTGCCGCAGGGGCGGGCATGGCTGCGGGGACGGACCCCGCCGCACTCGCCGCAATGCAGCAGCAGATGGAGCAGGCCCGGCAGCAGCTTAATGAAGCCAAAGCGCAGCTCGACGCCGCGCGCGCGGAGCTGGACGACGGCTGGACGGAATATTATGACGGCGAGGAGCAGTATGCCGATGGCGCGCAGGAGCTGGACGAGGCCTACGCCGGCCTGACGGACGGCGAACGCGAATACCGCGAGGGCCTGGCCGAATATGAGGACGCAAAGCGCGAGGCGGAGGAAAAGATCGCCGAGGCGCAGGCGAAGATCACCGACGCGCGCCGCGAGGTCGCCGACATCGAGGACTGCGAGTGGTATCTCTTCAGCCGCAGCTACAACCCCGGCTACACGGGCTTTGGGCAGGACGCTGACCGCATGGCGAACCTTGCAAGCGTTTTCCCCATTATTTTCTTCCTTGTGGCGGCGCTCGTATGCCTGACGACCATGACCCGCATGGTCGAAGAGCAGCGCGTGCAGATCGGCTGCCTCAAGGCGCTGGGCTACAGCCGCACGGCGATCTCGAAGAAATACCTTTACTATGGGCTGCTGCCAAGCCTGGGCGGCGGCGTGCTGGGGCTTGCGGTCGGATTCACGCTCTTCCCCAGGATGATCTTCACGGCGTACCAGATCATGTATCAGATGCCGGATATCGAGCTGCACGCCTATGCGGATATCTCCGCCTTTTCCGTGCTGGCGGCGGTTGCGTGTACCACGCTGGCCACGCTCTGGGCCTGCCTTGCCACGCTGCGCGAAACGCCCGCCAGCCTGATGCGTCCGCGCACGCCAAAGGCGGGCAAGCGCGTGTTCCTTGAGTACATCCGGCCGCTGTGGAGGAGAATGTCGTTCACGCACAAGGTGACGGCGCGCAACCTCTTCCGCTATCAGAAGCGCTTCTGGATGACGGTGGTCGGCATCGGCGGCTGCACGGCGCTCATCATCGCGGGCTTCGGGATGCGCTCGTCCCTGCTCTTTACCATGTCGCGCCAGTATAACGAGCTGTTCCACTACAGCGCGCAGATCACGCTTTCAGACAATGTGCTGCCTGAGGAGCGCGCGGCGGTGGAGGATGCCATTTCCGCAGACAAGCGCATTCTCTCCAGCGTACCCTGCGCGGCAAGCTCCGCGACCGCCGTTACCTCCCGCTACTCCACAAGCGCCTATGTTGAGGTGATGGATGCGCAGGAGATCGGCAGGGTCATCGAGCTGTACGACTATCAGAGCGGCGAAACGATCGTTATGCAGGACGACGGCGTGTACATCGACCAGAAGCTCTCCGAGCTGCTTGGCGTGGGCGCGGGCGACGCGCTCGTGCTTGACGGCGATGAGCGCGTGAGCGTAACGGTCGCGGGCATTTACGAGCATTACACAGGGCATTTTATCTATATGACGCCCGCGTATTACGAATCGGCCTTCGGTACGGCGGCCGCGGCGAACGCCTATCTGCTCAACTTTACGAGCGACGATGCGGAGACCTGCGGCGAGATCTTTGAAGAGCTGCTCTCCTGCAGCGGTGTGGTGTCCGCCTCGCGGATGCGCGACACGCAGGATACCTACACGCACAGCATGGAGCGCGTAGACTTTGTGGTGGTCATCATCATTCTGGCTGCGGCGGCGCTGGCGATGGTGGTGCTTTACAACCTTTCCAACATCAACATCACCGAGCGGCAGCGCGAGCTGGCAACGATCAAGCTGCTGGGCTTTTACGATGGAGAGGTTTCGGCCTACGTTTACCGCGAGAACATCGTACTTACCGTGTTCGGCATCGCGTTGGGCTGCTTTATGGGTCACTGGCTGCACCTCTATCTTGTGCGCTCAACGGAGATCGACCTGATGATGTTCGGCCGGGAGACGGATCCGACGAGCTATCTCTACGCCGCCGTGCTTACGGCGCTGTTCTCCTTCCTGGTCAATCTTCTGGCACACTTCCGGATGAAGAAGATCGACATGGTGGAGAGCCTGAAGAGCGCGGAATGACGCGCGCGGCGGATTTTTCCGCGCGGCGGCGGGAAGCTCTTGTTTCCGCCGCGCGGAGTGTGCTACAATAAAGGGCGGCTTATGCCGCCCTTTGGCATTGCTTGCAGAGTTCTGGCCCGCCGGAGGCGGCGCTTTAAGGAGATCCAGCATGGCTGAAAAACGGAAAAAACACAGATCCCCGGCGCTGCCGCTCGTGCTGCTGGCGCTGTGCGCGCTGCTCGCGTGGGGCAACGAGAGCATCGAGACGGATTCGGACACGTTCGTCTCCGCCGCGCTGCCCGCAGGCTTCAGCGGCTGCCGCATCGTACACCTGAGCGACCTGCACGGCAAATACTTCGGCAGGGACAACGAGCGCCTGTACGCCGCAGTCAGGGCCGTGCAGCCGGAGTATATCTTCATCACGGGCGACCTGGTGGACCGCAAAACCGAAGACCCGGCCGTCTACGCCGGCGAGGCCGGCGCGGCGCTCTCTGCCATTGCGCCGACCTATTACGTCACGGGAAACCACGAGTGGGGCCACGGCACAAAGGCCGTGGAGGACATCAAAAGCGCGCTGCGGGAAGCGGGCGTGACGGTGCTTTCCAACGAATTTGTGCCGCTCACGCGAAACGGCGATACCATTCTGCTTGCCGGCATCGACGACCCGAACGGCTACGCCGGCCAGAAAACGCCGCAGGAGCTTGCGCAGGAGGTCTGCGCCGGATCCGGCGACCCGTTCTGGCTGCTGCTGGCGCACCGCAACGACCGCTTTGCAGACGAATACAGCCTGCTGGGCGCAGACCTGACGTTCTCCGGCCACGGACACGGCGGCATCTGGCGCCTGCCGTTTACCGACGGGGTATTCGGCACGCGGCGGGATCTGTTTCCCACGCACACGGCGGGCTTTTACAAAGACTGCGGCGCACAGGTCTTTGTCAGCCGCGGGCTGGGCAATTCGCCGCGCGTTATCCCGCGCATTCTGAACCGCCCGCAGGTGGCGGTCGTCACACTGGAAAGGGGCTGAGACCATGCGTGAATTTTCTGCCGGAAGCTTTGATGTCGCCGTCATCGGCGCGGGCCACGCGGGCATCGAGGCCTCGCTCGCCTGCGCGCGGCTGGGCATGAAAACGGTGTGCTTTACCATCAATTTGGACGCCGTGGGCAATATGCCCTGCAACCCCGCCATCGGCGGCACGGGCAAGGGCCACCTCGTGCGCGAGCTCGACGCCCTCGGCGGCGAGATGGCGAAGGCCGCGGACAAGGCCTGCATCCAGTACCGGATGCTCAACCGCGGGAAAGGCCCTGCGGTCTGGTCGCTGCGCGCGCAGGCCGACCGAAAACGCTACCAGAGCGTGATGAAGCACACGCTGGAAACGCAGGAAAACCTGCTGCTGCGGCAGGCGGAGATCGTCGATATTCGTGTGGATAACGGCCATGTGTCCGCCGTTGTGACGGAAACGGGCGGCGTTTATAACGTGAAAGCCGTCATCCTCTGCTCGGGAACATTTCTCAACGGGCGCACGATCGTGGGCGAATGCGTGCGGGAAAGCGGGCCGGACGGGATGCACGCCTCGGCGGCGCTGGCGGATTCGCTCCGGGCGCTGGGGCTGCCGCTGCGCCGCTTCAAAACGGGTACGCCGCCGCGCGTGAACGCGCGCAGCGTGGACTTTTCCAAAATGGAAAAGCAGGAGGGCGACGAAACGCCTCTCCCCTTTTCCTTCTCTACGGAAACGCCGCCGGATAACCGCGCCGTGTGCTACCTGACCTATACCACGGCGGAGACGCACCGCATCATCCGCGAGAATCTGGACCGCAGCCCCATCTACTCCGGCGTGATCGAGGGCGTGGGGCCGCGCTACTGCCCAAGCATCGAAACGAAGATCGTCCGCTTTCCCGATAAGCCCCGCCACCAGCTGTTCATCGAGCCGATGGGGCTGGATACCGAGGAGCTGTACATTCAGGGCTTTTCCTCCTCCATGCCCGAGGAGGTGCAGCGCGCAATGCTGCGCTCCGTGACGGGGCTGGAACGCGCGGAGATCATGCGCCCCGCCTACGCCATCGAATACGACTGCATCGACCCAACGTCCCTTTATCCCACGCTCGAATACAAGCACATCGGGGGACTGTACGGCGCGGGACAGTTCAACGGCTCGTCGGGCTACGAGGAGGCGGCGGTGCAGGGCTTCGCCGCAGGCGTGAACGCCGCGCGGAAGATCAAGGGCGAAGCGCCGTTTGTTCTGGGCCGCGCGCAGTCCTATATCGGCACGCTCATCGACGACCTCGTCACCAAGGGGACGAACGAACCCTACCGCATGATGACCAGCCGCAGCGAGTACCGCCTTATCCTCCGCCAGGACAACGCCGACGAGCGCTTAGCGCCCGTCGGCCACGAGCTGGGACTTGTCAGCGACGAAACGCTTCAGAAGGTCAACGACAAATACGGCGCGGTACGCCGCGAAATCGGGCGCCTGGAGCATACGGGCGTTCCGGCCTCCGCCGCGCTCAACGCGCTGTTGACTTCGCGCGGTACGGCGGAGGTGCATGACGGCAGCCCGCTCATCGCGCTGCTGCGCCGCCCGCAGATCCGATACGACGACCTGCGCGCGTTCGACGAGATCTGCCGCGATTTTCCGCCCGCGCTGGCCGAGAGCGTGGAGATCGCGGTGAAGTACGAGGGCTATATCCGCCGCCAGATGGCGGAGGTGGCGGAATTTACAAGGCTGGAGCGCCGCGCCATTCCCGGGGATATCGACTATGCGAAGATCGACGGTCTGCGCCTGGAGGCGCGCGAAAAGCTCGCCGCCATCCGCCCGCAGAATCTGGGACAGGCGGGGCGGATCTCGGGCGTGAGTCCGGCAGACGTTGCGGCGCTGATGCTCTATATTACTTCAAAAACGCGAGAGTAACTCTCGCGTTTTTGAGTATTGAAGAAGGCGGGCGCTGCGTTGCGCAGCGCCCGCCGTTCATTTACTTTTTGCTGATTTTGGTGAAGAGCGTCACGAGCAGCGTGATCAGCGCCATCACGGCGAAGATGCCGAGCATTCCCTGCCCGGTGATGAGCAGCGCGAGTTCAAGATTGGTCATACCGGTACCCTCCTTAGCCCATAAGCTGCGGCACAAGATTGAGGATCATGCCGCCCGCGATGACGGATGCGATCTGCCCGGCGACGTTCGCGCCGACGGCGTGCATCAGCAGGTGGTTGGTGCAGTCCGCCTCCTGCCCCATCTTCTGGATGACGCGCGCGGACATCGGGAACGCCGAAATGCCGGCCGCGCCGACCATGGGGTTGACCTTGTTCTTGCAGAAGAGGTTCAGGAGCTTTGCGAACATCACGCCGCCAATGGAGTCGAACACGAAGGCGACAAGGCCCAGCCCCATGATGATCACCGTGTCAAGATTGACGAACTGCTCCGCCTGCATCGAGAACGAGATGGTAATGCCGAGCAGCAGCGTGATAAGGTTGGCGAGGTCGTCCTGCGCCGTCTGAGAAAGGCGCTCGAGGCAGCCGCATTCGCGCAGCAGGTTGCCGAACATCAAAAAGCCCACGAGCGAGACGGACATCGGCGCGATGAAGCCTGCGATGATCGTGACCATAATGGGGAAGCAGATGCGCAGCGTGCGGGAGACGTGGTTGGGATTGTACGGCATATGCATCGCGCGCTCTTTTTTCGTGGTCACGAGCTTGATGGCGAACGGCTGGATGATCGGCACGAGCGCCATGTACGAGTATGCCGCCACGGCAATGGGGCCGACATAGTTGGAGTGCAGCACCTGCGAGACAAGGATGGACGTGGGGCCGTCCGCCGCGCCGATGATGCCGATGGAGGCGGCGTCGCGCAGGTCAAAGTCCAGCAGCACCGCTGCGATCATCGCCAGGAAGATGCCGAACTGCGCCGCCGCGCCGAAAAGGAACATCTTGGGGTTGGAGAGCAGGGGGCCGAAGTCGATCATCGCGCCGATGCCGATAAACAGCAGCAGCGGCAGCGCTTCGCTGGCCTCAATGGTGGTTTCGAACAGCCACTGGATGATGCCCTGGCTCTCGCCCACGCCCGCGACCATCTGGTTGAGAACGCCGGACATCGGCAGATTGACGAGGATCGCGCCGAAGCCCATCGGCAGCAGAAGCGACGGCTCATAGTCCTTTTTGATCGCAAGATAGATCAGCAGCGCGCCCACAACGTACATCACGCACTGCTGCCACGTCACGGCGCGGATGCCATCGAGCAGGAATTCCATGCAGATACACTCCTTAATTTCAGATTTCAGATCGGATTCGGGCGGATACTGCGGAAAAAAGAAAAAAGACCTCTACCGCGGGCCGATTGCCCGTGGTAAAAGTCTTGCCATTTGACGGATAGACCGGGGGACCTGCCCCGCGATGACGATCTATCCAACGCCCTGCGGCGCCGGCTACTCCCTTTTCCATTGGTGCAAACCCTATCATATTTTTTGTGCGCTGTCAAGCGCCTTACTTCGTATTTTTCCCGGATTGTACAGGTTCTTAATCCGCAGGATGCGCCGCCGTTTGCAGAATTCCCGCGCGCAAGGCTTGACAAAGCGGAAAAAAGCCGATATATTACTACTGCTATCAGGAAAAATGGCGTGGATGAGGACAAGTAGGCTCTTCCCCCGCGGCAGAGAGAACCGCCGGTCTGGTGCAAGGCGGTGCGCGGCAGGGCTGAATATCACCTCGGAGCAGCCGGGCTGAACGCTTTTTCAGTAAGACCGGACGGAGGCGACCGTTATATCGCAGCATTTGAGCGGCTGTGCAGAGCGCAGCAAGAAGAGTGGTACCGCAGAGTATGTTGATGCTTTGTCTCTTTACAGGGGATGAAGCATTTTTTATTTTGCCTTAGAAAAATTCACATAAACGAAGGAGACGCAACATGGATTACAAAAGCACACTGAATATGCCGAAATCCGGCTTCCCCATGCGCGCGGGTCTGCCCAAGCGCGAGCCTGAGATGCTCAAGCATTGGGAGGAGATGGACCTCTACCACGAGCTGCTGAAAAAGAACGAGGGCAAGCCCCGCTTCGCCCTGCACGACGGGCCTCCGTTCTCCAACGGCGGGCTGCACATGGGCCACGCGCTCAACAAGTCGCTCAAGGACTTTATCACCCGCTCCTACGCCATGCACGGTTACTACACCCCGTATATTCCCGGCTGGGACAACCACGGTATGCCCATCGAGAGCGCCATCATCAAGGAGCAGAAGCTCAACCGCAAGGCCATGAGCGTGGCCGATTTCCGCACCGCCTGCCACCAGTATGCCGACAAGTATATCGGCATCCAGATGGAGGGCTTCAAGCGCATCGGCGTGCTGGGCGACTGGGAGCATCCCTATAAGACGATGGATCCCGGCTTCGAGGCCGAGGAGGTCAAGGTCTTCGGCGCGATGTACAAAAAGGGCTATATCTACAAGGGGCTGAAGCCCGTTTACTGGTGCTACCACGATGAGACGGCCCTGGCCGAGGCAGAGATCGAATATCAGGACGACCCCTGCACCACCGTGTATGTCAAGTTCCCGATGCACGACGATCTCGGCAAGCTGAGCCACCTTGACAAGTCCAGGCTGAGCTTCGTCATCTGGACGACGACGATCTGGACGCTGCCGGGCAACCTTGCCATCGCCCTGCACCCCGACGAGAGCTACGCCGTTGTGAAGAACGAGGACAACGGCGAGATGTATATCGTCGCCGAGGCGCTGGCCGAAAAGGTCATGGCCGTCGGCAAGGTCGAGCACTATTCCATCGTTGAGACGCACCCCGGCAAGTTCTATGAGAATATGCTGGCGGACCACCCCTTCCTGCCCAAGACGAGCCGTCTGGTGCTGGCCGATTATGTCACGATGGACTCCGGCACGGGCTGCGTCCACACCGCTCCCGGCTTCGGCGCGGACGACTACCAGACCTGCCGCCGCTACGGCATGGACATGGTCGTGCCGGTCAACGATCAGGGCCGCCACACCGACTATGCCGGCAAATACGAGGGGATGCGCGTGGAGGAATCCAACCCCGTCATCCTTGAGGACATGAAGCAGAGCGGCGCGCTCTTTGCCAGCGAGGAGATCGTCCACTCCTATCCGCACTGCTGGCGCTGCAAAAAGCCCATCATCTTCCGCGCCACGCCGCAGTGGTTCTGCTCGGTCGATTCGTTCAAGGACGAGGCCTGCGCCGCGTGCGACGATGTGCGCTGGGTCCCCGCGTGGGGCATCGAGCGCATGAAGAGCATGATCCGCGAGCGCGCCGACTGGTGCATTTCCCGCCAGCGCCGCTGGGGCCTGCCCATTCCCGTGTTCTACTGCAAGAACTGCGGCAAGCCCGTCTGCACCGATGAAACCATCGATGCGGTGAGCCGGCTGTTTGCCGAAAAGGGCTCCAACGCCTGGTTCGAGATGGACGCCGCCGATATCCTGCCCAAGGACTTCGCCTGCCCGCACTGCGGAAAGAACGCGGGCTTCACCAAGGAGGAGGACACGCTGGACGGCTGGTTCGATTCCGGCTCTACGCACTTTGCCTCCATGAAGAAGGACCAGGGCTTCTGGCCTGCCACGATGTACCTCGAGGGCCTCGACCAGTACCGCGGCTGGTTCCAGTCCTCCCTGCTCACGGCCGTCGGCGCCTTCGGCGAGGGCGCGCCGTTCAAGGAGTGCGTCACCCACGGCTGGACGGTAGACGGCGAGGGCCGCGCCATGCACAAGAGCCTTGGCAACGGCGTGGATCCGGCGGACATCTTCAACGAAAACGGCGCGGATATCCTGCGCCTGTGGGCCGCCAGCGCGGACTACCATGCGGATGTGCGCTGCTCGAAGGAGATCTTTAAGCAGCTGAGCCAGAACTATCTCAAGTTCCGCAACACCTGCAAGTTTATGCTGGACAATCTGGTGGATTTCGACCCGAAGAAGCTCACCCGGAGCGAGGATATGCCCGTCCTCGACCGCTGGCTGCTTACCAAGCTCAACGAGCTGATCGAAAAGGCCGAGCAGTCCTACCGCAACTATGAGTTCCACATGATTACCCACGCGGTGAACGACTTCTGCGTGACCACGCTCTCAAGCTTCTACCTTGATATCGTGAAGGACCGCCTGTACTGCGAGGGCGCGGAGAGCGCCACCCGCCGCAGCGCGCAGACCGCCCTCTATCTCACGCTCCACACGCTCGCCAAGCTCTTTGCGCCCATCCTCGCCTTCACCTGCGATGAGATCTGGCTCGCCATGCCGCACACCGGCGAGGACGATGCGCGCAACGTCGTCCTCAACGAGATGAACAGACCCTTTGCCGCCTACGCGCTCGACAGCGAGACCATGGCGCGCTGGGAGCGCATCATCGAGGTGCGCGCGCTCGTCAACGGCGCGCTGGAGGAGGCGCGCGCCGCCAAGGTCATCGGCAAGAGCCTGGAGGCCGATGTACACCTCACCGTACCCGAGAGCGACCGGTTCCTTGCCGACGAGAATCCCGAGGCGCTGGCCGACCTTTTCATCGTCTCCAAGGTCGAGCTGGAGGAGGGCGAGGCGCTGCGCGTCAAGGTGGATAATGCCGCCGGCACGAAGTGTCCGCGCTGCTGGAAGCACTCGCTCGAGGCGAACGCCGAGGGCCTCTGCCCCCGCTGCGCCAAGGCGACCTCGGAGCTGAACCGCTTCTGCGAGGAAGTCAAGGAGCTTCTCTAAGCCTGAGCAATCCTGCGGGCGGCCGGACAGCCGCCCGCGCCATGCTTTTCGTTTCCCACCGCACCCCCTTATTTCAGAAAGGAACCCGACTCATGCGCTTTGATACCAGAAAGCTTACCCGCTGCGCGCTGGTCGCGGCGGTCTACGTCGCGCTGACGATGCTCTCCAACGTTCTGAACCTTGCATTCGGCCCCATCCAGCTCCGCTTTTCCGAGGCGCTGACGGTGCTGCCGTTCCTGCTGCCGGAAACGGCGTGGGGACTGTTCGTCGGCTGTATGCTTTCCAACATCCTGAGTCCTTACGGCCCACTCGACCTGATCGTGGGTTCGGCGGCCACGCTGCTTGCAGCGCTCCTCACGGCCCGCTGCCGCAATCAGTGGACGGCGGCGCTGCCGCCGGTCGTCTGCAACGCGGTGCTGGTCGGCGCGCTCATCGCCTGGGAGCAGGCCGGCACGGGCAGCGCCTTTGCCCCGGCCTTTGCCTATAACGCGCTCACCGTGGGCGCGGGCGAAGCCGCCGCCTGCTATGCAATGGGCCTGCCGCTGCTGGGCCTGCTGCAAAAGCGCGCGGAAAAGCTTTGAGCGGCGCCGCTTTTCCACAAGACGAAAATACTGCGGCAAAGGAAGCGCCGGCAGCGTAAAAGAAGAAAAAAGAGAGATGCCTGAAGGCATCTCTCTTTTTGCATTGTCTGCGGATCACTTCACGATGCTTCTGTAAAGGAAGGTCACGATCTGCGCGCGCGTGCAGTCGGCGTTCGGGGAGAACGTGGCCGCGCCCGTGCCGTTGGTCACATTGGTTTCGATCGCCCAGGCGACGGCAGAGGCGTAGTACGCGCTCGCGGCGACGTCGGTGAAAGCGCTCGCGCCGGCGGCAGCGGCGCTGCCGTTGGCTCTCCACAGGAACGTGACGCTCTGGCCGCGCGTGACGGTCGCGCCGGGGGAGAAGGTCGTCGCGCTCGTGCCGGTGGTCACGTTGTTCTCAACGGCCCAGGCGACGGCCTTTTCATAGTACGCGCCGCTCTTGACGTCGGTGAACGCGGTGTCCGTGGACTTTGGTTCCGGGGAACCGGCGGCTCTCCACAGGAAGGTGACCATCTGGCCGCGCGTGCAGCTCGCGTTCGGCGCAAAGGTCGTGGCGGTCGCGCCGGAGGTGATGCTCTTCGAAACGGCCCAGACAACGGCGTCGGCATAGTAGGCGTCGTCGGCGACGTCGGTAAAGGGAAGCGGCGCGGAGCCGTCATAGTTCCTGTCGCTCAGGACGGAGGAGAAGAGGAAGTTGCTGAGGTAGGCATATTCGTCTCTCTGGTGCACCTTATGGGTGAGGGAGTTGGCAAAGAGGACAACGTTCATGCCGTTTTCCTTGTAGGCAAAGCCCTGCACGGAGCCGTTCATGTACGCCTTGAAGCCCGCGGCGCGCTCGGCGGTGTTCGTGGGGACGAAGCCCTCGGTGGGCGCTTTGGCCTTGTCGCTCTTGACGAGGACCGTCGCGGACGCGGGGATCTTGGAAAAGTAGCCAAGGCCGTAGGCGTAGAGGATACCATCGCCATCGAGGATGTAGCTCGCGTTCACAAGGGTCTTATTCGGGTAGACGACCGGGGTCAGGCAGTCCATCGCGCCGTCCAGCTCGGTGCATTTCACACCGGCGATGAGGTCGGAGGCGGAAGACGCCGCAGAATGGCTGTAGCCGATGTACGGCAGGCCGTTCTTCACAGCGGCCTTTGCGGCGGCGTCGAGCTTCGTCGCACCTGCGGCGGCGTCCGCCTTGGTTACGTCGGAGGTCGTGGTGAAGCCCATGAGGTGCATCGCGGCGGTATCATAGTTCCAGCCCGCGCTCTGGCTGATCTGCGGGGTGTAGACAAAGCCCTTGCCGCTCTCAGCAGGCGTACCGGAGATGTAGACGGTCGGGGACTTGGTGATGATCTTCGCCTTCACGCTCGTTTTGTCAACGCCCGCGGCGGAGAGCAGATACTTGTCTGCGACGGTCTGATAGTCGGCATAGGAGCAGATGAAATCGCCCATGTGGTTGCCGGAAGTGATCATGCCGACGGTCTTTCCGGCCTTGAGCAGTTCGTTGACGGCGGCGGTGGAATCTTCAGAGGCGTTGGAAATGATGACGTCCTTATTCTTGTCGCCGGTGAAGTAAGAGGTCAGGCTCTTGGTATAGGCGAGCGCGTCGTCGTGGTCCATCGCGTCGCCGCAGACGGCGGAGATGGTCTTGTAGGCGGCAGGCTCAGCCACGGTGACCATGTCGAAGCCGCGCGTCTCGTTGAACGAGGTGATACCCTCGGAGTAGAGGACGGTCCAGCCGTTGATGAGCGTGCCGTCGTACAGCGCGCCGTTGGCGACAGAGCGCTTGGCCTGATACATCGGGACGATCATCGTCCCTGCGGGGTAGGTCACGCCGTCATAGGTGAATTCCTTTTCGGTCACGTTGACCTTGACATCGTTTCTCGTGAGCCACTCCATCATATCGGCCGCGGCCTGAAGGTTGGTCTGGTTCTTGCCGTCGAGCGGGATGATGTAGCACTCGGGATAGAAGTTGCCGTTCTGCCCCGTGCCGTTATACTCGGGACGGAAGACGTCCATCTCCGCGCCCTCAACATCGTTCTGGTCGCACAGCCACTGGCCGACCAGTTCATACGCATCGGAGTTGAGGTTCTTCACGCCGCGCTGGAAGATGGTGACCTGGGATTCAAGGTAAGAAAGCTTTTCTTCGGCGACATATTCAGCCTGACCGAGGATACCGTACTGCACGGCCTGCGCGGTCTCGTCGCAGTAGGCGGGCAGCTCAACGGTGTAGGACACGGTGCCGTGCAGCATGGCAAACTGCGGGGTGTAGCTCGTGGACATATCGTCCCACGGGTCGTTCCAGTAGGTCCCGGCGCCGTTTCCGGTGTAGCTCAGGTAATCGCGCTGGGGGATGACATAGCTGTTGTAGCCGTCGTTGTTGGCAATCGCCGCAATGCCCAGCGCCTCGCCGCCGGTGATGAGGTGTTCGGCGAGCAGGTCGTACTCAAAGTTCGGCTCGTGCGGGGGATCGCAGGGCTCGCACTGGAAGGCCTCAACACGGCCGTGGAATTCGGCGAACGACATGGGGTTGTACGTGCCGATGAGCTGCTGCATATTGGCCGTCTCGCTTGTGGTCTGGAAGGAGTTGTCGCGGTTCAGGTCATAGCCGACGGTGGAATGTCTCGTGAGATAAGTGCGGCCGTCAACGTTCTCCTCGGGGACGAGGATGAAGAACACATCGGACAGCAGCTCGCCCTTGACGTTCACGCTCTTGCTTTCAACGGTGTAATACTTTTCAAGATCGACCTTGCCGGACTTGCCGTTGTTATCGGCCGTCAGGTAACCCAAATAGCTGGCCTTGTCCTTAACGAGGTCGGGGATGGCAACGCTGCCCTCCGCGCCGACGGGACCCATCTCAGCGGCAAGCTCCTTTTCGCCCTCGGCAGTGAAGCCGGTGAGCATCTTGTAGTCGATGGTCTTTTCGCTCGTGATCATCCTGGCGAAGCCAAGCACGCCGTCGGTGGCGGCGACCTCGTTGGAGTGGATGTTGGAATACATCACAGGAACGCGGACATCGTCGAGCGCGCCGGACTTGATCTGGGCAAGTACGGAATCGGGATCGCTCTCGGCCTGCTCGGTCAGGGCGAGCCACTTGCTCACGCTCGCCTTGCTGTCAGCCACGATCAGGTAAGGCATATCGCGGCCTGCGGTGGACTGGCCCATGGAGAACTTTTCAACATACAGGCCGTTCTTCGCGCCGTTTGCCGCGATCGTATCGAGTTCCTTGTAGATCTCCCACATGGTGTTGAAGTTTTCGTACGGCGCGACCTTGACGGAAGCGGAGCCGAGATCCTTGCCGCTGTTTTTGGCGACGAGATCAAAGTAGCCGCACAGGTCGATGTAGTAGCCGCCGTTGGTGTGCGGCACGCTGTAGTCAGCTTCGGGATCGCCGGGCTGCCAGTCGCTGCCGTCAAAATACCAGTTCGAAGAATAGAAGTAGTTGTTCACGTGGAAGCTCACGTCGAGGACGGCCTTGCCGTTTTTCTCGTTCGCGGCCAGCTTGATGTCCGTGAACTGATGCGCGTCGCCCTCGGTCATCCAGCCGTCGAGCGGGCCGCCCGCGTAAGCGTAGGGGAACAGCTCCTCGTTGACGTAGGGGCGGGAATCGTCGCGCTCAAGCGAGAGCGAGACGGTACCGGCGCTGACGGCTGCGGCGAGCGCATCCTTCGTCATGCCGGACACGGGAATGGAGAGGGACACGTCCTCGCCGTCCTCATCGGTGACAAGGGTGAGGGTTGCATCGACCGGAAATTTCGTTCCCAGCAGCGCATCGTCCTTGGGGTTCATGTCCTGGAAGCTGACGGCGGACGCGGACGTGACCGCGAGCGAGAGCGTCATTACCAGAACCAGCAGCAGCGCGAGCGCTTTGCTGACGGGGTGCGGATCATGTTTCATGGTTTCATCCTCCAGAGTGGTCTTGTGCCGCCACACACGGCGGCGGGAAAGTTGATAGGCTTAGTATAAGTCAATAAAAATGCACAGTCAAGAGAATATTCATACGTAATCGCGCCAAATTTCAGCGTCCGATCCGTATTTTTGTTCATCACTTTTCACAAAGCGGCGCGCCAAGCCCGGCCTTCCGGCCTTTTCCGTGAATACATCCGGAAATTTATGCAGAATCGCACTGTGCAGGATATTCTTTTCCCTCGCGATTGCAAATGGCGGCGAAGCGCATTATAATAAGAGAAAACAACATTCAAACGCAGGAGGAACCGGATATGCGGCTGCAAAGCGCGATCTTTACCATGGACGATACGCTCTTCACCCCGTCGGGACAGGCGTGCGAGGCGCTGGACAAGGCGCTGGCGCTGTTCAAAATGGAGGGCGTATGGATGGGCGCGGTGACGGCGCAAAGCGCCGAAGACGCGCAGCGGGCGCTGGAGCGCGCGGGGCTTGCGCCGTATTTCCGCTTTGTGCTGACCGAGCGCGTGGCGCTCTGCCCGGCGGACAGCGGCACGATGTTCGAGCGCGCGATGAAGCGCCTGCACTCGCAGAAGGCGGACACCGTGGTGTTTTCCGGCTCGCTGCGCGCCATTGAAAACGCAAGGGCGGCGGGCTTCCGCACCGTTGCCGTGCGCGGCGCGGACGCTGCCGGCTGGGACGCGCTGCGCGCCGCCGCAGATGAAGCGCTGACCGGCTACGGCGAGCTGCTGGAAAACTGAAAATGAGCAGGCGCCGGTGACTGCCCGTCACCGGCGCCTGCTTTTTGTTACACCACCTGGAAAAGATAGAATTTGAGGTAATCGGTCTCCGGCACGTTCCAGAGGATCGGATGGTCGCAGCTTTGCGTGCGCGCCTCGATCTGCCGCAGCTCCACGCCCGCATCCGCCGCTGCGGCGCGCAGCATCCGCTCAAAGCGCGCGGCGGGCATGAAATGGCTGCACGAGGCGGTGGCAAGATAGCCGCCCCGCGGTAGCAGACGCATCGCGCGCAGGTTGATCTCCTTGTAGCCCTTTTCGGCGCTGTCCGCCGTGCGGCGCGATTTGGTGAACGCCGGCGGGTCAAGAATGATAAGATCATACGGCTTGCCGCCTGCCGCCTCCAGCTGCGGCAGCAGGTCGAACACATCGGCGGCGAGAAAGTCCATGCGCTCCTCCAGCCCGTTGCGCGCGGCGTTTGCCCGCGCCATTTCAACGGCGCGTTCCGACACATCCACCGCCGTCACATGAGCCGCGCCGCCGCGTGCGGCGTTGAGCGCGAAGGAGCCGGTGTGCGTGAAGCAGTCCAGCACGCGCCTGCCGCGCGCCAGCTTCGCCACGGCCAGGCGGTTGAACTTCTGGTCGAGGAAGAAGCCGGTCTTCTGCCCGTTTTCCACATCCACGCGGTAGAAGACGCCGTTTTCGCAGATCTCTGTTACAGCGCTTGCGGGCGCGCTTCTCCCGGCGAGCGGGAACCAGCCCTTGCCCTGCGCAAGCCCTTCCTTTTCGCGCAGGGGCGCGTCGTTGCGCTCAAAGATGCCGTCGATCGTTTCCCCGTCCTCCTCCAGCACCGAAACGAGGAGCGGAAACAGCTGCTCCTTGATCCGCTCCATGCCGAGCGAGAGCGTCTGCGTAACGAGCAGGTTTGAAAACCGATCGACCGTCAGCCCCGGGAAGCCGTCCGCTTCGCCGAAGATCAGGCGGCAGCAGTCCGTCTGCCCGTCCATCACCGCCTTGCGGTAGTCCCAGGCGTAGCGGATGCGGCGGCGCCAGAAGGCGTCGTCGAAGCGGTCGTTCGCGTTGCGCGAAACGATGCGCACCCGCAGGCGGCTTGCGCGGCTCAGAAAGCCGGTGCCGAGATACTTCCCTTTTTCCGAGAGTACGTCCACCAGCGCGCCGTTTTCACATTCGTCCGGTTCGGCGGCCACATCGGAGTCGTAGACCCACGGATGTCCCGCCTCGATCCAGAGCGCGCCCTTGGCCGTGACCAGAACGCGCGGATATTCGCGTGCAGCTTTCATCGATCAAAATTCCCTCTTCAAACCAGTTTTTCCCATCATACCACGGCAAAAGCCGCGGCACAACTCATTTATTGAGAAAAAACAGCCCTGCAACGCAGAGCGCCAGCCCGATGAGCTTGCCTGCGGTAACGCCCTCGCGGTAGAGCAGAAAGCCCAGCGCAAGCAGCAGCACGGCGACGCAGGCCGCCTGCACGACCGGAAGCGTATTGACCGACCACCCTGCGCGGTAGGCGTACACATTGCCCGCCTCCATCGCCACAACAATGAAGCCCAGCACATAGGGCGTCCAGTTCAGGCTCCTCCATTCCTGCGCAAGGTCCGCGCTCCCGCGGTTGAGCAGGAAGTACAGCGCGGCGGAGAAAACGGCGCCGATCAGGTAGGTGACCGTCAGCGCGGCGAACGGGTCCGCCTTTGCAGGCAGGGATTTTGCGCAGATATGATAGATGCTGTTGGACACGACGATGAGTATGAGCGGCCAAAGATAAGCCATGGCAGGATGCCCTCCTTTTGCGGATCCGGGTGAAAAAAAGACAGCCGGCTCCAGCCTGCTGTCGGTAGGTACTCACCCGTTCTGTCTCCAGTGATTTTATATCTCTTAGCTTATCAGGGAGGAAAGCGCCTGTCAAGCGCGCTCTTGCGCCGCAGACGCGGCGAATCCAACAAATTTTCCAAATGTACTTAGTACAAGTTGACGCTTGTATTTTTTCCTCCGCCGTGCTACGATGCGAATGGAGAGTATATCACAGCCGCCGCCATGCGCGGCGCAGAATTGCAAACGGAGGGCAACCTATGAATTATCCCAAAACCGGCGAAGAAGTTTACGTCAGCCTCAACCTGTCCAACACCATGCTCACGGGCCTTGGCAAGGGAACCATCACCCGCGAGGATGTTTCGGTGGACTACCTCAAGCGCCTGTTCGCCCAGCATGGCGTCATCGTTTCGGCAAAGCCGGAATACCGCAACATTATGGAGCGCGTGAACAGCACCTACGACCTTGGCCTGGATATCCCCCAGAAGCTGCAGCTGTTCCAGCTGTCCGAGCAGCACCGCCGCCTGGTGGTGGTGAACATTTCCGGCCTTCAGCGCAAGAACGGCTCGCTGCTCCCCTCCTACACCGAGGAGGAGCTGGACGAGGCGACCTTCACCTTTGTGAAGTACTACGTTCAGGGCGAGCATTACGACGAGCTGGTCGAGGAGAACAAAAAGCTCCGCTACGAGCTGGAGCAGGAGATCTCCTGGCGCAACCGCACGGATTCGTAAGGAAAGAACAGACAAAAAAGGACGGCTCCCGCAGGAGCCGTCCTTTTTCTGCGCGCCGTCCGTTCACAGCCGCCTGCCGTACATGAACAGATCGCACTTGAGCATTCCGTTGTAAAGCTTGCGCTTTTTGTCGGCGGCGCAGCCGTAGCAGCGTTCAAAATCGGGGTGCGACGAGAGGATATACACGCGCCAGGTGTCGGGCAGCTTGTCCATCGCGCGGCCGAAGGCGCGGTACAGCTCGCCCGCCTCCTCGCGTTCCATCAGGCGCTCGCCGTAGGGAGGGTTCGTGACGATGCGGCCATACAGCCCGCCCCAGTGGAAGCGCGTAGCGTCGTCCACCTCGAACCTCACGATGTCGTCCACCTCGGCGAGTTCTGCGTTGTGGCGCGAAAGCTCAACGGCGGCAGGGTCGATATCCCCGCCCCAGATCTCATAGCTGCCGTGGAATTCGTTGTCCATGGCCTCGTCTGCCGCGTCCAGCCAGATCGCCTGGCCGAGCGCCGCCCAGCGCTGGGCGGAAAAGCTGCGGTTCAGCCCCGGCGCGCGGTTGCGCGCGATGAGGGCGGCCTCGATGGCGATGGTGCCGCTGCCGCAGAACGGATCGCAGAACGGATCGCGTCCGTTATAGTGCGAGAGCCTGACCATCGCGGCGGCGAGCGTTTCGCGCAGCGGCGCGGCCACGCCGTGCGCGCGGTAGCCGCGCTTGTAAAGGCCCTCGCCCGAGGTGTCGAGTCCCACCGTGACCTCGTCCTTCATGATGGAAAAGCGCACCTGGCAGCGCTGCCCGGTCTCGGGCAGCTGCGCGATGCCGTAGGCGGCGGCAAGACGATCCACAACGGCCTTTTTCACAATGGACTGGCACGCCGGCACGGAGTGGAGCGTGGAGCTGATGGAATAGCCCACAACGGGGAACTCGCCCTCGCGGGGGATCCAGTCCTCCCAGCGCACCGCGCGCACGCCCTGAAAGAGCGCTTCAAAATCCGTCGCGCGGAAGCGGTGCAGCACCAGAATGACGCGCGCGCCGCAGCGCAGGTTGATATTGAGGCGCGCAATGTCGCGCGCCTCGCCGCGGCAGAGGACGCGCCCGTTTTCCACGCGCACATCGTTCAGCCCCAGCTTTTTCACTTCGTCGCCCACGAGACTTTCCAGCCCCAGCAGGCAGGGGATCACAAATTCCAGCATAACACCGCTCCTGACATTGGTTTCCCCATAGTATAGCGGATGGGAACAAAAAAGGCAATCGCTGCGTCAAAATAAACGTGGTAAAGCGGCGGCGCGTGTGGTACAATAGAAAAACGGCGCGGAAAGCGCGCTGCCGCAGGAATGTAACATCAAACTTGCGCGCTCTTTGCGCAAAAAAGTCCCGCTGCAACGTCTGGCTTGCTGGAAATGCGCGCGCGGGTCTGCTATACTGCAAACAGACAGAGGAACGGAGGAAACGCAATGGCATTTGGCGACCGGCTCCAGGAGGTGCGCAAGCGCAGCGGGATGACGCAGGAGGAATTTGCCGAGCAGCTTCAGGTCTCGCGCCAATCGGTCTCGCGGTGGGAATCGAACCGGGGCTACCCCGAAATGTAGAAGATCATCTTCATCTGCAACCGATACGGCGTGACGATGGACGAGCTGTTTGAAGAAGAGGTCCCCACGCCCGGCGAGCCGCCGGAGGAGACGCCAAGGCTTCCCGTCCGCACGCTCAGCGGCGAGCTGATGGGCCTGTATGCGAATCTGTCGCCCTATAACAAAAGCATCGGCATCATGCTGCTGGCGGTGATCGTGATGCTGGGGCCGGCATACGTCTACTGTATGCGGAGCATGAAAGGAGGAGCGGATGAAGTGATGACGATTATCTGGATCGCCGCGATCATTATTTTCGGCATTGCCGAGGCGGCAACGGCGGGGCTGGTGTCCATCTGGTTCGTGGTGGGCGCGGTGGCCGCGCTGATCGCAACGGAGCTGGGCGGGGCGCTGTGGCTGCAATTTGCCGTGTTTCTGGCGGTGTCGATCCTGGCGCTGATCGCTACGCGGCCGCTGGCGCGGAAAATGCTGGATAAGACCATCATTCCCACCAATGCCGACCGTGTGCTGCACCACGAGGCCAAGGTGACGGAGACTGTGGACAACGAGAACGCCGCAGGCGCGGTGTATATCGACGGAAAGACCTGGACGGCGCGCAGCGAAACCGGCGAGGTCATTGAAAAGGGAAAGATGGCGGAGGTCATCCGGATGGAGGGCGTGAAGCTCTATGTCCGCGAAGTAAAAGAGAGCAGATAACACTTTACATAACACAAAAACAGGAGGAAAAAATTATGGAATGGCTCGGTTATATCGGAATTGGTGTGCTGGTGCTGCTGGTGCTGCTGATGCTCGTCACGAACATCCAGATCGTGCAGCAGTCGCGGGCGTATGTGGTCGAGAGGCTCGGCGCTTACAGCGCGACCTGGGGCGTGGGCCTGCACTTTAAGATCCCCTTCATCGAGCGCGTGGTAAAGAAGGTGAGCCTCAAGGAGCAGGTGGCCGACTTTGACCCCCAGCCCGTCATCACCAAGGATAACGTTACCATGCAGATCGATACGGTCATCTACTTCCAGATCACCGACCCCAAGCTTTACACCTACGGCGTGGAGCATCCGATGAACGCCATCGAGAACCTGACGGCCACGACCCTGCGCAACATCATCGGTGACATGGAGCTTGACCAGTCGCTCACCAGCCGCGACGTCATCAACGCCAAGATGCGCTCCATCCTCGACGAGGCGACCGACCCCTGGGGCATCAAGGTCAACCGCGTGGAGCTCAAGAACATCCTGCCGCCGCGCGAGATCCAGAACGCAATGGAAAAGCAGATGAAGGCCGAGCGCGAACGCCGCGAGTCCATCCTGCAGGCCGAGGGCCAGAAGCAGAGCCAGATCCTCGTGGCCGAGGGCGAGAAGCAGTCCACCATCCTGCGCGCAGACGCCGAAAAGCAGGCCGCCATCCTCAAGGCCGAGGCCGAGCGTCAGGCCGCCATCCTCAAGGCCGAGGGCGAGGCGCAGGCCATCCTGAACGTGCAGCAGGCGCTGGCTGACTCCATCAAGATGCTCAACGAGGCGAACCCGAACGATCAGGTCGTGAAGATCAAGGCACTCGAATCGTTCGAGAAGGCCGCCGACGGGCAGGCAACGAAGATCATCATTCCCAGCGAGATCCAGAGCCTTGCGGGTCTTGCTGCAAGCTTCAAGGGCCTGCTTGAGGACGAGAAAAAGTAAAAAACGCAAGGAAAGACCGGCGCTGCAAAGCAGCGCCGGTCCTCTTTCTGCAGGTTTTGCGCGCGGCTCAGCCCGCGTAGGGCTTGCCGCTCTCAATGTAGATGCCGCGGCTGAGCGACCAGCCAACGTTGAAGCCCAGCACCTGCCCCAGGTCGCGCAGCTTGTAATAGGTGTAGCCGCCGCCCTGATCGTCCGTGAGCGTGATGGCCGTGAACGGAATGCTCCGGCCGTAGATCGTGGTCTGCGCGGAGGCGCTTCGGTAGGCGCGGTCGCCGGAGAAGGGAACCTGCATTTCCGTGCCGTTGGGCGTGTAGGTACTCAGCGGCACAATGACCACGCTGCCGTCCCACGCCACGTCGAACCGCGCCGCCGTGCTGCTGAGAACGGAGGCGATATCGCGCAGGCGGACGTAGTTCGTCTCGCCGTTCGCGCCGACAAGCGCGTAGGTTTGGAACGTGACGCTTTGCCCGTCCACCTCGATCGTCTGGCGGCGCATATGCGCCGTGCCGCTTGCCGGAATGCTCTCGGGCGTAACGGAGCCGAGCGCCTTCTGCGCCGGCTCATCGAGCGGAGAGGTGCTGAAGCGGTAGCTGCCCGCCTCCAGCGCAAGGTAATCAAGCGTGAGAACATTGTCCTCCACGGCAATGCCCGCGCCCGCATCGCAGCGCAGCAGCGAGGAGGGGAAGACAAAGCGGTAGGTCATCACCATGCCGGTCATCAGCTCGTCGAGCTGCGCATCGCTGCAGTCCGGCAGCTGCTCGGCGAGTTCCCTTTTGATCGCGCTGCGGCGGTCGGCCTGTGCGCACTGAAGCGTAAGCGTCAGCCCGCCGTCGGATGCGAAAGAGAGGGCGAGGGAACCGGGAGAGGCCGCGCCGCTTACATCGGAGATCTCGGCGGCCACATCGGCAAAGACGGCGTTGAATTCATCGGGATCGGAAAAGCGCTCCCGCGCCTGATCGCCAAAGTAGCCGCGCCCGCCGTAGGTAAAGTAAGTAAAGCCTTGCTTTGCCATTTCCCCGCGCATCCCCATGGTATCGACCAGAGCCTCGGAAAAGCCGAACTGCGCTTGTGCAACGCCGCTGCCGTCGGCGTTGAGCGTCGTGTCGGCGACCTGGCACATACAGCCGCCGAGCAGCGCCGCAAGCAGTGCAAGCGCCAGCGTGGCCGTCAGGAATTTTTTCATCAAGCATCGCCCCTTTTGCTGTTTTTGTGGATTCCTGTCAATTTTACACGAGTTTTCGCCCGAATGCAAGCGCGCGGCGCGCGGCGGCGCTGGAAATTTATGGCAAAACGGAGCTTTTTTCGCAGCGGAGGCCGCTTTTTTTGCGAAAACGCTTGACTTGCGGATAATTTTTTGTATAATAATAGGGCTTGCGGTCTGTACGCAGGCAAAATCCTTGCTCACACGGAAGCTGTGTGGGCCATCAGTCCAGAAGGAGGTGCAACCAAGAATGGCTAAGATTTCCGCAAACTATGAGGTCGTTTTCATTGTTGACGGCCGTCTCCCCGAAGAGACCGCCGCGACGCTGACCGAAAAGTTCAAGACTCTCGTGGAGCAGAACAGCACGGCTATGGAGGTTGAGGAGTGGGGCAAGCGCAAGCTGGCCTACGCCATCAACTACATCACCGAAGGCTACTATGTTCTGATCTCCTTCACGAGCGCGCCCGATTTCCCCAAGGAATTGGACCGTATCCTCGGCATTACCGATGGTATCATCCGCTCCATGATCGTCTGCAAGGGCGAGTAAGGAGGACAGCGCTATGTTGAACCGTATCGTCATTATGGGCCGCCTGACCCGCGACCCCGAACTGCGCCGCACGCAGAACGGCACGGCGGTGACGTCCTTCTCCATCGCAGTGGACCGCGACTTTAAAAGCCGCGACAACGGCGAGAAGGCCACCGATTTCATCGACGTAGTGGCCTGGCGCCAGACGGCAGAGTTCGTGTGCCAGTACTTCACCAAGGGCCGCATGGCCGTGGTGGAGGGCCGGCTTCAGATCCGCGACTGGAAAGACAAGGATGGCAACAACCGCCGCAGTGCGGAAGTGGTTGCCGACAACATTTATTTCGGCGACAGCAAGCGCGACAGCCAGCAGTCCGGCGGCGATTACGCTCCCCCGGCCTACGGCTCCCCTGCCGACAGCTACACCGCCCCTGCGGGCGGCGGCTTTGCCGAGATCGAAGAGGACGGCGAGCTGCCGTTCTGATGAGGGTACGAAAGCCCCAATTCTGATAAGGAGGAAACATCCATGGCTATGGAACGCGAAAACAGAGCCCCTCGCGCCGGCGGAGCGAACCGCAAGCGCAAGAAGGTGTGCCAGTTCTGCGTTGACAAGTGCGAGTATATCGATTATAAGGACGCTGCCAAGCTGCGTCGCTTCATCTCCGAGCGCTCCAAGATCCTGCCCCGCAGGACCACGGGTACCTGCGCGATGCACCAGCGCCAGCTGACCGAGGCGATCAAGCGCGCCCGTCAGATCGCTCTGCTCCCCTTCGTCACCGAATAAGGAACAAAGCAGCAAAAAGAGCCATCCTCGGGATGGCTCTTTTTTTGCGTCCCTGCGCCGCCTGCGCGCAGGGGATTTTTTACAGCTTCTGCGTAGCTGCCAGCGCGCGGTTCTTGTATTCGCGCTCGCCCGTCACCTCGCGCAGCACGCAGATCTCCTCCGGCAGCTTTGCACCGTCCTTTCCATAGTAAAACAGGATCGCCCTGTCGCTGCTGAACGGGTATACGTCGATCTCGCAGCGGCAGTCGTCGTAAACAAAGCGGTACTTCGTTTTGCGCACGGGCGCAAGCGTTTCGTCGCGCTCGAGCAGGTAGCGCTCATACTGCTTTTCGGAGATGGGCTTTTCCGTGTCCCATTTGGTGCCGTCCTTCATCAGGTGCTTTTCCGTGTAGAAGTACAGATGTTCCGTGCCGCTCTCCTGCCGCCTCACGCGGCGCTCGATGGTAGGATTCGTCAGCACGAGGTAGGTCTGCGTCATGTCGATGGCGGCGGCGCGGTGCGCGTGCGCAAAGTCGGCCATGTCCGGCATGGCGATGAGATACTTGTGCTTTTTTGCCATCGGCTCCGGCTCGCCCACGGCGCGGTAGATCTCGCGCAGGCCGCGCTCGATCTTGTTGTTGAAGTTCACGTCGTTGTCGATGATGCGCAGGTTCGGGTGGCGGCCCCAGGCGCGCAGCGTGCGGTCGTCCATCTCGCGGGCGTATTCGATCGACTCCGTGCGCGCGGCATTGCCGAGGTTATAGGCGAATTCCGCGCCCTTGGCGCAGGTGATCAGGTGCAGGACCACGTCGTAGTTGGCAAGAACGCTCTCCTCTGTGCGTCCGTCGAAGCGGGCGAGGATCTGTGCGTATTCCTCGTCGCTGATGTAGGCCTTGTTGTCCATCAGCGCGCGGTCGTAAAGGATGAGGACGTTCTCCTCCGGCACGAGCTGCGCGGCGTCGAGCGCCAGCTTTTCCTTGTGGATCTGGTCGGCCACGACAAAATCCTGAAATTGCAGCATCGACATACAGCCGCCGAAGGGCTTGATGCCGAAGCCTGAGATCAGCTCCGTCGCCGTTTCGGGGATGGTGATCACGCGCCAGCCGTCCTCCTGCTTGAATTCCTTGAGGATGCGGCTCACGAGCGTGGTTTTTCCCGCGGCGGGGCCTCCGGTGAGAACGATCTTTGTGATGCGCTTGCTCATATCGTTTGTTCCTTTCCGCTGAAGAGATAGCCGCCGAACGCCTCGACGGTCTTGAAGCAAAGGCCGCAGTTTTTGCGCATGAACGCTTCGATCTCGGGGATGCCGTTCGACCAGAGCGCGGCGGCGAAACGCACGTTCGCGGCCTTTGCCATGTCGCAGCCGGGCTTCAGGTCGTCAAGCACGAGCATCTGCCCGGCGGTGAAATGCAGCTTTTCCATAATGTCGAACAGCGCGAAGGGCTGCGGCTTGCGCCGCTCCTTCGGCACCTCCCAGCCGTAAACCAGCGCGGGCTCGGGCAGGCCGTTCTCGCGGTAGTCGCGCAGGATGTTCGGCGTGAGCGAATGCGACACCACACAGATCGTGCCGCCCTGGTTCACATAGTCCCACAGGATATCCCGCATCCCGGGGTAGACCTGCGGCACGTGGCGCTGGACGTATTCGTGCCAATACGCCTGCTCGTGCTTCATGTCTTCCTCCGTCATGCCGATCTCATTGCGGAAAAAGTCGTAAACGCCGGGGGAAAAGTTCTTGAGGATGTATTCCTCCAGCGTGTAGCGCTTTGCGTCCGGAAAGAACTTTGCGGTGTATTCGGCGAAGCAGGGGTAGTGGACGGTGGCGGTGCTGTTGACCACAGTGTCGTCATGATCCAGCACAAGGCAGGGGTATTTCATGGAAGAGGCTCTCCTTCCGGCGGCGTTTTCCACAGTATAACACAGCCGGCGCGGATTCTGCAAGGGCGGCGGCGTTCTTTGCGCATGCGCGGGCATAAGAAAAGGGAGATAACCCCTTCTGCAAGGAGCGATCTCCCCGGAGGACGGGCCGTCCGGCTCAGCGGGCCGGGCCGCCCGCCTGCGCGCCGAGCGGCCGGACGTATTTGCGGTAGCAGTAGAAAAAGTAAACGATCTCCGCCGCGCCGGTGATGAGCCAGGAGAACGGATAAAGCAGATACAGCGAGCCGAGCGTGCGGAAGTGGGCGAACACCGTGTAGATCCACGCGATGCGGAACACGCACGAGCCGAGGAATACGAAGACCATCGGCACAAGCCCCTTGCCGAGTCCGCGCGAGGCGGAGGTGGTGCAGTCCATCAGGGCCGAGACGGGAAACGAGAAGCACATCACCGCGATGCGCTCCATGCCCGCATCGATCACGGCGCTTTCCGGCGAGAAAAGAGAGAGGAACTGCCGCCCAAACAGCAGAAACAGCCCGCCGAACACGGCGGCGGCGAGCGCGGAATAGCCCAGCGTGAGGAAATAGCTCCTGCGCACGCGCTCCGGCTTTCCCGCGCCGTAGTTCTGCCCGACAAAGCTCGAGCAGGCGATGTAAAAGGCGTTCATCACCGAGTAGACAAGGTTATCCACATTGCCCGCGGCGGAGTTGCCCTCCACCACAACGGTGCTGAAGGAATTCACGCCCGCCTGAATGAACAGGTTCGCCACCGAGAAGATGGCGTTCTGCAATCCGGCCGGAACGCCGATGGAAAGCACATGGAGCGCCTTGTCCCGGCGGATGCGCAGCTCGCGCAGGGAAAGCGAGTAGATGTCCCGGCTTTTGAGCAGCGCGCGCACGATGAGCAGCGCCGAAACGCACTGCGAGAGCATACTGGCCCACGCCACGCCGTCGGTCGCCATGCCGCAGCCGATGACGAAGATCAGATCCAGCGCCACGTTGAGCGCGCCGGCAACGGAGAGGTAGATCAGCGGCGTTTTCGTGTCGCCCACGGCGTTGAACACGGCGTTGCCGAAGTTATAGAGCGCGGCGGCAGGCATACCGAGGAAGTAAATGCGCATATAGAGCGCCGCGCCGTCGAGCAGGTCGGGCCGCGTTCCCAGCAGCTCCAGCAGCGGGCGGGAAAAGAACTGGCCCAGCGCCAGAATGAGAACGCCCGCGATCAGGCACACAAGCGCCGCCGTATGCACCGATTCGCGCACGTTCTTCTCGCTGCGCGCGCCGAAGTGCGTGGCGACCAGCACGTTCACGCCGCTGCCAAGGCCCATCAGAAAGCCTGTGAAAAGAAATACCAGCGTGGACGTGGAGCCGACCGACCCCATCGCCGCTGCGCTGGAAAAGCGCCCGACGACCGCAAGGTCGGTCATGCTGAAGAGCATCTGCAGCAGGTTGGTCAGCATCAGTGGCAGAGAAAAGCGCACGATCTGACGGCTCAGGCGGCCCTGCGTCATATCGAGCGCGGCGGTATGCGCCATGGAACGCTCACTCTCCTTTGCTATCCTTTCAAAATGGCCCATTTTTCTCAAAGTCCTATTCTTATAGCATACTTCCCTGCGCTTTGCAAGAGCGTTTTTGGCCTTCAAACAAAAAATCTTGGGGAAAAGGCAGAGAAAAATTACAAAAAAGCGAAGAGCGGCGCACAAAAACGCTTGCAATCGATGGAATACTGTGGTAATATAGCTTCGTTATGGATGCAGGAAACGCAAGAGTGGACCGTTCGGCCCGCTCTTTCTTTTGCAAATTTCAGAAAAAACACGGACTGCGAGGGATACAATGAAAAAAGTGACGGAGCTGGTGCGCGAGCTGGCCCTCCCCGCCGTGGAGGAGCAGGGCTGCACGCTGTGGGACGTGGAATATGTCCGCGAGGCGGGGCAATGGTACCTGCGCGTGTATATCGACAAGGACGGCGGCGTGAACATCCTCGACTGCGAGGCCATCTCCCGCAAGGTGAGCGACCTGCTGGACGAGGCGGATCCCATCGAGACAAGCTATATTTTCGAGGTCGCGTCCGCCGGGGCGGAGCGTCCGCTCAAGCGGCCGGGAGACTTTGCGCAGTTTATGGGCGCGCCCGTGCTGCTTAAAACCTACAGGCCCATCGACGGGCGTAAGGAGTTTTCCGGCGACCTTGCAGGCTACGACGACGGCGCGGTCACGCTGCGCATCGGCGGCGCGGAGCAGCGCTTCGAAAAGGACGCGGTCGCTCTTGTGCGCCTGCGCTGCGATTTTTAACACAGGAATACCAACCACTTTTATTATACAGAATAAGGAGCAAACACCCATGAAATGTGATGAGATCTTCGCAGCGCTTGCGATGCTGGAGAAGGAACGCGGCATATCCCAGTCCTTCATGATGGAAAAGATCGTTCAGGCGCTCACGACCGCCTACAAGCGCGACCACGAGGGCGTGGAAAACGTTGTGGTCGATGTGGACGAGATCAAGCGCGACCTGAAGATGTACGTGCAGAAGGAGGTCGTTGACGAGGTCGAGAATCCCGGCGTGCAGATCAGCCTTGCCGATGCGAAGGCCATCTCTGCCAAGTACAATGTCGGCGATATCGTCAATCTGCCGGTGGATAACATCGAGTTCGGCCGCATCGCCGCCGGCAACGGCAAGCAGGTCATCATCCAGGGCCTGCGCGAGGCCGAAAGCGGCATGGTCTACGACGAATACAACTCCAAGCAGCACGAGATCCTTACCGGCGTTGTTACGCGCATCGATCCCCGCACGGGCAACGCCTCGCTGCGTATCGGCACCGGCGCGGAGGCGACGGACGCCATTCTGCTCGCCGGCGAGCAGGTCAAGGGCGAAGTGCTGGCCGAGGGGCAGCGCATCAAGGTCTACCTTGTGGATGTGCGCCGCCAGTCGCGCGGGCCGCAGGTGGTCATTTCCCGCACGCATCCGGGTCTTGTCAAGCGCCTATTCGAGCTGGAGGTCCCCGAGATCTACGACGGCACCGTGGAGATCCGCTCCATCGCCCGCGAGGCAGGCTCGCGCACGAAGATGGCGGTGTGGAGCAACGATGAAAACGTCGATCCCATCGGCGCGTGCGTCGGCCCGCACGGTCAGCGCGTGAACAATATCGTTGAGGAGCTGCGCGGCGAAAAGATCGATATCGTCAAATACAGCAACGATCCCGCCGAGTATATCGCCGCCGCGCTTGCGCCGGCGGACGTGGTGGACGTTCGCCTTGCCGACGAGGGCAAGGCCTGCCGCGTGACCGTGCCGGACGATCAGCTCTCCCTTGCTATCGGCAAGGAGGGGCAGAACGCGCGCCTTGCCGCGCGCCTTGTGGGCTACAAGATCGACATCAAGCCCCAGAGCTACAGGGAAGAGGAATAAGCAAAGGAGGGCGGCTCATGCAGAAAGTGAAGAAGATCCCGCAGCGTCAGTGCGTGGGCTGCCGCGAGATGAAAGACAAGCGCGCGCTCATTCGCGCCGTCCGGTCGCCGGAGGGCGCGGTGTCGCTCGATTTTACGGGCAAAAAGCCGGGACGCGGCGCATATGTCTGCCCAAACGCCGAATGCCTCAGGCGGGCGCGCAGATCCCGCGCGCTGGAGCGCGCGCTGGATACCGCCATCCCCGAGAGCGTATACGAGGAAATGGAAAAGGAGATGGCAAACGGTGAATAAACTGCTCAACCTGATCGGCCTTGCCAAAAAAGCCGGAAAGCTGGAGCTTGGCGAGGAGCCGGCGGGCGCGGCGGCGCGCGCAAAGCACGCGCGGCTGCTGCTGCTGGCGAGCGATGCGGCGGACAATACCCGCCGCCGGGCGCTCCACTTCGGCGAGGCGGGCGAGTGCATCTGCCTGGAGATCCCCGCGGCAAAGGCAGAGCTTGGCCGCGCGCTGGGGCGGACCTCCTGCGCGGTGCTGGCGGTAACGGATACCGGCCTTGCCTGCGCCATCGCCGGCAAGCTTGCCGAAGAGGACGAGGCGCATTACGGCGAGGCTGCAAGGCGGCTGGCGATCAAGGCGCAGCGCGCGCAGGAGCGCCAGCAGGAGCAGAAGCGGCACGAAAAGAACGTGCGCGCGGGCAAAAAGAAGCCGCGCGGGCAGCAGGCGGAGCCTCCCTCCCCCGCGCCGGAAAAGCGAGCAGACGGCGGCGCAGAGCCGGGCCGCAGCGCGCCGCGCCGCGCGGTCAGGCACGGGCGCACGCGCGCCGAGCGCGAGAAGGCGCACCGCGCCGCAGAAAAGGAAAAAAGCGCAAGGCGCTTTGCCCATTCCCGCCCCGTGAAAAAGGGCAAGGGCAGCATAAAGAAAGAGACCAGGCGGACAGTACAACACACGGAGGTGCAGTAATTTGGCTACTACTATGAACAAAAACAAGGTATCCGATATGGCAAAGGACTTCGGCATGACGTCGAAGGATCTGCTGACCGTTCTGAATACCTACACGGACGCGCCCAAAAAGCCCTCGCAGGTGTTGACGGAGCAGGAAGTCTCCCTGATCTTTGAGCATCTGACGCAGAAGCATCAGGTGAAGATCGAAACGATCTTTGCCGAGACCGCGCCTGCGAAGAAGCCGGAGGCAAAGGCGGCGCCCGCCCCGGCGCAGCAGCAGAAGGCGTCCGCCCCCGCACAGCCGAAGGCGGCGCAGCAGAGCCAGCCCAAAGCCGCCTCTGCGCAGAGCCAGAACGCGCCGGCAGCCGCAAAGCCGAATAAATCCACGGCCACGCAGCAGCCCACCACGCGCGTGCCGGAGAAGAAGATCGTCGATACCCGCAAGGTGACGAACGTCAACCTGGACAAGTACGACGAGAAATTGCAGGACATGGCCGAGCGCTCCGGCGACCGCCGCGAGATGGAATGCGGCAACAAGGAAAAGTTCCGCAACAACAAGGGCCGCGGCGGCCGCCAGCAGCCGTTTTCCGGCAAGCGCCGCCAGGAGGAGGCCGAAAAGATGCGCCGCCTCCAGCTTGAGATCGCCAAGAAGACGCCGCTGACCGTCAAGATCCCCGATGAGATTTCCGTCGGCGAGCTGGCTTCCCGCATGAAGAAGACCGGCGCAGAGGTCGTCAAGTGCCTGATGAAAAACGGCGTGATGGCGTCCCTGTCCCAGATGATCGACTTTGACACCGCGTCCTTTGTCGCCGAGGAGCTCGGCTGCAAGGTGGAAAAGGAGGTCGTCGTCACGATCGAAGAGAAGCTCATCGACGACCACAAGGACAGCGAGGATGAACTCCAGCCGCGCGCGCCGGTCGTCGTCGTCATGGGTCACGTTGACCACGGCAAGACGAGCCTGCTCGACTATATCCGCAACGCCCACGTTGCCTCCGGCGAGGCTGGCGGCATCACGCAGCACATCGGCGCCTATCAGGTGCAAATCAAGGGCAAGCCCATCACCTTCCTCGATACGCCGGGCCACGAGGCGTTTACCTCCATGCGCGCCCGCGGCGCGATGATTACGGATATTGCCATCCTCGTCGTTGCGGCGGAGGACGGCATCAAGCCGCAGACCGTTGAGTCCATCAACCACGCCAAGGCCGCCGAGATCCCCATCATCGTGGCCATCAACAAGATGGATAAGCCCGATGCCAACCCCGAGCGCATCAAGCAGCAGCTCACCGAGTACGGCCTTGTGGCCGAGGACTGGGGCGGCGACACGATCATCTGCCCCATCTCCGCCAAAACCGGCATGGGCATCGACAATCTGCTCGAGATGGTCGCGCTGACGGCCGAGGTCGCCGAGCTGAAGGCGAACCCCAACCGCGCCGCCTCCGGCGCTGTGGTCGAGGCACGGCTTGACAAGGGCCGCGGCCCCATCGCCACGCTGCTGGTGCAGAACGGCACGCTCCATCAGGGCGATATCATCATCGCCGGTACGGCCGTTGGCCGCGTGCGCGCAATGATGAGCGACAAGGGCCAGAAGCTCACCACCGCAGGACCCAGCGTGCCGGTCGAGATTACGGGCCTTGGCGAAGTGCCGGAGGCTGGCGCACACTTCAACGCCGTGGCCGACGAGCGCCTTGCCCGCGAGCTGGTGGAGCAGCGCAAGGAAGAGGAAAAGCGCAAGGCCAACGCGCCCATCACCAAGGTCTCGCTCGAAGACCTCTTCAGCCAGATCCAGGCGGGCGAGATGAAGAACCTCAACATCATCGTCAAGGCGGACGTGATGGGTTCTGTCGAAGCTGTCAAGGCGTCGCTTGAGAAGATCTCCAACGACGAGGTTCGCGTGCGCGTCATCCACGGCGCGGTCGGCGCGATCAACGAGAGCGACGTCATGCTCGCCGCCACCTCGAACGCCATCATCGTCGGCTTCAACGTCCGCCCGGACGCGGCGGCGCGCGACAGCGCGGCGCGCAACCACGTCGATATGCGGATGTACCGCGTCATTTACGACGCCATCGACGAGATCGAGGCGGCCATGAAGGGTATGCTCGCGCCGAAGTTCCGCGAGGCTGTCATCGGCCACGCCGAGATCCGCCAGACCTACAAGGTCTCGTCCGTCGGCACCGTCGCGGGCTGCTATGTGCAGGACGGCAAGATCCAGCGCGCATGCGACGTGCGCATCGTGCGCGACGGTATCGTCGTCCACGAGGGTCACCTCGCCTCGCTCCAGCGCTTCAAGGATTCCGTCAAGGAGGTCGCGCAGGGCTACGAGTGCGGCCTGAGCTTTGAAAAGTACAACGATATCAAGGTCGGCGACATCGTGGAAGCGTATGTCATGGAGCAGATCGAGCAGTAATTCAAAAATGAGCCTTTCGGCAGGGGCGGGCGTTCGCCCGCTCCTGCTTTTTCCAAAGGAGGATTGAAAATGGCAAGCAATCGTATCGGACGCATCAACGAAGAGATCCAGCGCGAGCTGAGCGCGCTGCTGCGCACGCTCAAGGATCCGCGCGTGAGCGGCGCGATGATGACCATTACCCATGTGGACACCACGAGCGACCTGCGCTATTCGCGCATTTTCGTCAGCGCGCTCGACAAAGCGCAGGAAAAGGACGCGCTGCGCGGCCTTAAGAGCGCGGCGGGGTATCTTCGCCGCGAGCTGGACGCGCGTATGTCGCTGCGCTATACGCCGGAGCTGCAGTTCATCGCGGACGATTCCATCGAATACGGCGCGCACATTCTCGAGATGCTGCGCGACCCGAACGTGGTCAAGCCCGCCAACCCCGCCAACGAGCATCTGGGGACGGAGGAAGAGAAATGACCGTTTCCGAAGCCGCAGCATACCTCCGCGCGCACGACAAGTATCTCATCCTCACCCACCGCCGGCCGGACGGCGATACCATCGGCTGCGCGGCGGCGCTGTGCGCCATGCTGCGCCGGATGGGCAAAAGCGCAGGCGTCCTCTATAACCGCGAAACGACGGAGCATTTTGAGCAATACGTCGAGAAATACTGGGTCGCGGACGATTTCGACTATGAGACGGTCGTTTCCGTTGACCTCGCCGCGCTGAGCCTGTTTCCCGACAATGCCGAGCTGTTCAAAGCGCGCGTGGATCTCGCCATCGACCATCACCCGAGCTACGAGGGCTTTGCCGCGCAGAGCTGCGTGAAGCCCGAGTGCGCCGCCTGCGGCGAAATTCTGTGCGAGCTTGCGCGGGAGCTGGGCCAGCTCACGCCCGAGGTCGCGCTGCCGCTCTATGTCGCCGTATCGACCGATACGGGCTGCTTCGTCTACTCCAACGTCACGGCGGATACGCACCGCGTGGCCGCAGCGCTGATGGATACCGGCATCGACTACCGCGCCGCCAACAAGCTGCATTTCCGCACAAAGAGCAAAAAGCGCCTCGCGCTCGAGGGCGAGCTGCTGCGCACGATGGAGTTCTACGATGAGGACCGCATCGTCATCGTCGCCGTGCCGCAGTCGCTCCAGCAGCGGATGGAGCTGTCCGAGGCGGACATGGAGGACCTTGCGTCCCTCGGCGGACTGGTCGAGGGAACGGACTGCGCCGTGACGATGAAGGAGACGAAGGACGGCGCGTGGAAGGTTAGCCTGCGCACGGGCGCGCGCGTGAACGCAACGCTCGCCTGCTCGCTTCTCGGCGGCGGCGGACACCGCACGGCCTCCGGCTGCCTGATCGAACACGAAAGCTACGAAGCGGCGCGCGCGATGATCCTCAACGCCATCGCCGAAGCGGTACACGAGGAGCAGACATAAGAATCCCCCAACGGCGCAAAGGAGAATTTATGCCCAACGGAATCATTATCATCGATAAACCCGCAGACTGGACGAGCATGGACGTGTGCGCCCGGCTGCGCGGCATTCTGCATGAAAAGCGCGTGGGCCACGCCGGCACGCTCGACCCTATGGCAACGGGCGTGCTGCCCGTGTTCATCGGGCAGGCGACCAAGGCGGTCCCCTTTGCCGAGGGCGGCACAAAGGAATACGAGGCCATATTGCAGCTGGGGATCGTGACCGACACGCAGGACACGACCGGAACGATCCTTGAAAAGCGCGCCGTGACCGCTACGGCGGACGATGTGCGCGCGGTGCTGCCGCGCTTTACCGGCCGGATCGAGCAGATCCCGCCGATGTATTCGGCGATCAAGATCAACGGACAGAAGCTCTGCGACCTTGCCCGCAGGGGCAAAGAGGTCGCGCGCAGACCGCGCGCGGTCACCATCCATGCGCTTTCAGTCACGCAGGAGCTTGGCGGCGGGCGCTATGCGCTGCGCGCGGTATGCTCGAAGGGAACTTATATCCGCACGCTCTGCCACGATCTGGGCGAGGCGCTCGGCTGCGGCGGCTGCATGGCGGCGCTGCGGCGGACGGCGGCTGCCGGCTTCACGCTGGAGGAGGCCGTAACGCTGGAGGAGGTGCAGCGCGCAGGCGAAGCGCTGCTGCGTCCAACAGACAGCCTGTTCCGCGCGCACCCGGCCTTCACCATTCCAACGAATGAGCAGGAACGCAGGTGCCTGTGCGGCAACCCGCTGCGCGCCGATCTCCCGGACGGGCTTTACCGCGTATATGCGCAGGACGGGACGTTCCTCGCCCTTTCAGAGGCGAAGGACGGAACGCTCACCTCGCTGCGCAATTTCTTCAGCGTGTGACGCTGGATCGAGAAGGAAGCTTTACTATGGAGAAAGCAACTGTCATTGCCCTCGGCTTTTTCGACGGGGTGCATATCGGACACGGAGAGCTGCTGAAAACGGCGGTGCGCCGCGCGGCGGAGAAGGACTGCCGTTCGGCGGCCTTTACGTTCGACCGTTCGCCGCGCGAATTCGTCACCGGGAAAGCGGTGCCGCTGCTCACCACGCCGGAGGAGCGGGCGGAGATCATCTGCGGGCAGTACGGCGTGGACGAGGTCTTTGTCGAGCCGTTCGATGCGGCGATGATGACGATGCCGTGGGAGGAGTTCATTACCGGGCTGCTCATGAAAAAATACCGTGCGGTTCATCTTGTGGCAGGACACGACTTCCGCTTCGGACACCGGAACGAGGGCGATGTGGAAAAGCTGCGGGCCTGCTGCGCCGCGCACGGCCTTGGCTGCGATGTGATCCCGCGCGTGGAAAAGGACGGCGTGACGGTCTCCTCCACCTATATCCGCACGCTGCTGGAGGAGGGCGATGCGGAGCGCGCCTGCGCGTTTCTGGGTCATCCCTATGCGATGGAGGGAACGGTGCGCCACGGGCGCGGCATTGGAAAAACGCAGCTGTTTCCTACAGTGAACCTGCTGCCGCAGGAGGGTAAGCTCGTGCCGCGCTTCGGCGTGTACGCCACGCGCGTGCTGCTGCCGGACGGCGGCGCGCTGACCGGCGTAACGAACGTCGGCGTGCGGCCCACGGTCGGCGGCGAGGGCGTGACGGTGGAAACGTTCCTGCTGGACTTTTCCGGCGACCTATACGGGCAGACCCTGCGCGTGGAATTCCACCGCTTTCTGCGCCCGGAGCGGCGCTTTGCCTCCACGCGCGAGCTGCACGACATGATCGCGCGCAATGCGGACGAGGCGCGCGCCTATTTTGCATAAATCTATCGCCGGAGGGGCGGATCGCAAGGATCCGCCTCTCTTTTTTTCCCGCCCCGCGTTTCCGACGCTTTTTTGCCGCCGGTGTGTTTACAATAATGGCACAACGCACGAGGAGGAGACAGGCAGTGAAGATAATCGGAGAACTGCGCGGCAGAGAATGGTCGGGAAAGGCGGTGGACTGCGCGCTGCGGTTTGCGCTTGCGGGCGTGCTTTCCGGCGCGCAGGTGTTCGGCGGCTATGCGCCGCTTGCGCTCGGCCTGGTCGCGGCGGCGGGTCCCGGTGCGCGCGGAGTGAGCGCGATGCTCGGCGCGGCGGCGGGCGCGCTTGTGTTTCTCAATTTTTCCCATGCGCTGCGCACCTTTGCCGCAGCGGTGCTGATCTTTACGGCGAACAACGCCTTCTTTGACCTGAAGATCTACCGCAGGCGCGCGTTCGCGCCGCTGCTGGCGGCGGCGATGATGTTCTCGGTGGAATTCGTTTATCTGCTGCGCGATGGCGCGGGCGAGGCGGCGAACTGTCTTGTGAGCCTGCTGATGGCGGCGCTGAGCGCAATGAGCGGGCGGGCGCTGCTTGCGCCGGAGGAAAAGCGAGAGCACCCCTTTGCCGCGCTTTTCCTGCTGCTGGGCGTGCTGATGGCCTTTGCCTCCTTTGAAACGGCGAACGGCTTTGCGCCCGGCCGCATCGCGGCGATGCTGGCGGTGCTGCTGGCGGGCTTTGAGCGCAGCGGCGTGAGCGCGGTCCCGGCGGCGCTGGCCGTGGGCCTTGCCATGGATCTGACGGCGGGCGGCGGAAGCTTTGTCCACGCGGCAAGCTATGCCTTTGCCGCAGCGGTAGTGAACCTGACGCGGCGCGGCAACCGCGTGCTTTCTGCGCTCTGGTTCGGGTTCTGCGTGCTGTGCTTCGCGCTGCCGATGGACGCGGCGGCCGGGCTGATGCTGCTGTATGAGGGGCTGGCGGCAACGCTTCTGTTCCTGCTGATCCCCTCGCGCTTTTTTCGCGGCAAGCGGCTTACGATGGAGGCCGGCGCCGAGGCGGAGGAGTCTGCCGCGCTGCGCACCGCAGTTTCGGAATCTGCGCTGGCGCTGCGCGAGCTGTACGACAGCGTGAAACGCGCGCCGAAGCGCGCGGAGGAAAATCCCGCTGCGATCTTCGACCGCGCGGCCGAGCGCACCTGCCGCAGCTGTTCGCTGTGCGACTTCTGCTGGGAAAAGGAATACAACCGCACCTATACCGCGCTCAACGATGCGACCGCCGCGCTGCTGCAGCGCGGGCAGGGGCGCGGCGAAGACTTTCCCTCCTACTTTGCCGACCGTTGCATTCGTTTCCCCAGCTTTCTTTCCGCCGTGAACGAGGAGCTGCGCGCCTATCTGCTGCGGCGGCAGTACCGCCAGCGGCTGGCGGAGGATCATGAGCGCGCGGCGTCGCAGTATGCGCAGCTTTCCGAACTGCTGCAAAGCGCGGCGGATGGAGCGAGCGCCGCGCCCGCCGCCGCCGGCGTGCCGCATCCTTACCAGATCGGGCTGGCGATGCATCCCAAGCGCGGCGAACGCCTGAGCGGCGACAGCGCCAGCCATTTTGAAGCCGGCGGCGCGCTCTGCCTTCTGCTGTCAGACGGCATGGGCTGCGGCGAGGCGGCACAGCGCGAGTCCGGCATGGCGGTACGGCTGCTGGAACGCTTCCTGCGCGCGGGGATCGATGCGCCGCCGGCGCTGAAAACGCTGAACAGCGCCTTTGCGCTGCGCGCCGAAAAGACCGACAGCTTTACCACCGTGGATCTTCTGCGGCTCTCGCTGCGGACGCTGGAGGGCGAGCTTTACAAATACGGCGCTGCGCCGAGCTATCTCAAGCGCGGCGGCACGGTGCGCCGCGTGACCTGCTCGTGCCTGCCGGCGGGCCTGCAGGAGGGCGCGCCGCCGCCGGAGGCGACGCATATCCGCCTTTCACCCGGCTGCTTTCTTGTGATGCTGACCGACGGCGTGGCGGACAGCACGGACGACGAATGGCTGCAAAATCTGCTGGCAGGCTGGGAGGGAGAGAATCCGCAGCTTCTTGCCTCCGCCATTCTGGCCGACAGCGCGGAGCGGCGCGGCGGAATGGACGATGCGCTCTGCATGGCGCTTTACATTCCGGAGGGCGGCGGCGCGCAGGAGGTGTGACGGGCGGAAAAATTTTCACCGGCCGGTATAGCGCGCCCGGCGCGGGGCATACTGAAGGCAGAATGTTTTCCATCGGGAGGTGCTGCGGGATTGGTCAGGGGGACATCGAGACGGGTGATCGTGGTCGATTCGCCGGATACGGAGCTTTTTGAACAGGCGATCTTCATTGTGCGCAACGATGCCGCCGCGCGCAGCGGCGTAACGGCGCAGCGTTTGGTGGACGAGGCGTGCCGCGTGGCGCGCAGCTGCGGCCGCACGCAGACGCGCACGAAGGATCTGCTGCGCCGCGGTTCTCCGGCGCTGTGGTGCGGCGTGGGCGCCGGCGGCATTGCGCTGGCATGGCTGCTGAGCGTGCTGATCTGAACAGGATGGTTTCTTCTCCTCTATACAAGGGGCGCTGCGGCGGATGCCGCTGCGCCCCGTTTTTTTGCGCTTTGCGGTAAAATTCTGGTTTACAAACCGTAATCAGGGCGATATACTATAACTTACCGTATTTTGATCTGCGAGGTATTGCCATGAACGCTGACTTTCCACGCACCCTTGGCCTGCTGCGGCAGGAAAAGGGGATATCCCAGCGCAAAGCCGCGAAGGAGCTTGGCATTTCGCAGGCGCTGCTGTCCCACTACGAAAACGGCATCCGCGAGCCGGGGCTGGCTTTTGTGGCCCGCGCGTGCGACTACTATCATGTTTCGGCGGACTATCTGCTGGGCCGCACGCTTTCGCGCGACGGCGGCATGATCGATGCGGAATCGCTCTACGACGTGAGCGACGAGAAGGGCACGCTCAAGGGCAGCATTGCCGCCACGCTGCAAAAGAAAATGCTGGCGAACACGGCGGGCGTGCTGTTTGAGCTGCTGGGCCGCACGAACGACCGCACGCTCATCTCCTCTGCCGGGGGATACCTTGGCGGCGCGCTCTACCAGCTCTACCGCGCGCTGCACCGCGCCTGCGGCGGCAAGGAGGAGTACTTCTCCCTTGGCGCTGCCGCGTATCAGACCGGCGCGGTCGATGCGCAGATGCGCGCGGACTACGTTGCCTACGCCTCCTCGCTTGCACAGATGACGGAGGACGGCGCGCTTTTCCCTGCAATGGAGGACGAAACGCTGGCCGCGCTCTATCCGGGGCTGATGCAGAGCGTGACGCAGGTGCTGCACAGCACCGAGGAAAAGACGAATTCCCTGCTTGGCAGGAAATGAGGAAGAACATATGAACGAAAAGAACATCCGCAATTTCAGCATCATCGCGCATATCGACCACGGCAAGTCCACGCTGGCAGACAGGCTGCTTGAAAAGTGCAACGCCGTTTCCGCGCGCGAGATGGAGGATCAGATCCTCGACAACATGGATTTGGAGCGGGAACGCGGCATCACCATCAAGGCCCGCGCCGTCACGTTCGACTATACCGCCGCCGACGGCGAGGTCTATACGCTGAACCTGATCGACACGCCGGGCCATGTGGACTTCAACTACGAGGTCTCGCGCTCGCTGGCGGCGTGCGAGGGCGCGCTGCTGGTGGTGGACGCCTCGCAGGGCATCGAGGCGCAGACGCTGGCGAACACCTACCTTGCCATGGAACACGACCTGGAGATCCGCCCCGTGATCAACAAGATCGACCTGCCCGCCGCCGATCCTGCGCGCGTCAAGCAGGAGATCGAGGACATTCTGGCGATCCCCGCCGAGGATGCGCCGGAGATTTCCGCCAAAATGGGGATCAACATCGACGCAGTGCTGGAAGACATCGTGCAGAACCTCCCCTGCCCCAAGGGCGACCCGTCCGCGCCGCTGCGCGCGCTGATCTTCGACAGCTATTACGACGCTTACCGCGGCGTGATCGTGTATATGCGCCTGAAGGACGGCACGCTCTGCCCGGGCATGGAAGTGAAAATGATGGCGACGGGCGCTGTGTTCAAGGTAGTGGAGTGCGGCGTGATGCGCCCGCTGGGCATGGAGGCGACAAAGCAGCTCGAGGCCGGCCAGGTCGGCTACTTTACCGCCAGCATCAAGGACGTGCATGAAACGCAGATCGGCGATACGGTCACGGGTGCGGAAAATCCCGCGGCCGAGCCGCTGCCGGGCTACCGCAGGGTGCGCTCGATGGTCTACTGCGGCATTTACACCGAGGACGGCAGCAAGTATCCCGACCTGCGCGACGCGCTGGAAAAGCTCCAGCTCAACGACGCCTCGCTGACGTTCGAGCCGGAATCCTCCGTTGCGCTGGGCTTCGGCTTCCGCTGCGGCTTCCTCGGGATGCTGCACATGGAGGTCATTCAGGAGCGCCTGGAGCGCGAGTTCGACCTCGACCTTGTCACCACGCTCCCAAGCGTCATCTACGAGGTCTACAAGACCGACGGCACGATGCTGCGCGTGGACAACCCGCACAACTATCCCGATCCCGCGCATATCGAACGCGCGGAGGAACCCTACGTCAAGGTGACGATCGTCACGCCGCCGGACTATGTGGGCAACATCATGCCCATGTGCCAGGACCGCCGCGGCGAATTCAAGGATATGCAGTATCTCGACACCTACCTTGTTGAGATGCACTACGAGATGCCGCTCAACGAGATCATCTACGACTTTTTCGACACGCTCAAGGCCAACACCAAGGGCTACGCCTCGCTTGACTATGAGCTTTCCGGCTACCGGCCGAGCGAGCTGGTCAAGGTCGATATCCTGCTCAACGGCGACCAGGTGGACGCGCTTTCCTTCATTGCGCACAAGGACAAGGCCTACGCCCGCGCGCGGAAGCTGTGCGAAAAGCTGAAGGACAATATCCCCCGCCAGCTCTTTGAGGTCCCCATTCAGGCGGCTATCGGCGGGCGCATCATCGCGCGCGAGACCGTGAAGGCCATGCGCAAGGACGTGCTGGCCAAGTGCTACGGCGGCGACATCACACGAAAGAAAAAGCTGCTGGAAAAGCAGAAGGAGGGCAAAAAGAAGATGCGCTCGCTCGGCACCGTGCAGGTGCCGACGGAGGCGTTCCTCGCCGTCCTCAAGCTGGACGAATAAAAAGGAGAGCGATCAGATATGCTTTTGGATCATTATGTCAGCGCCATGGACAGCTGGAAGGGACGCGTAGACAGCGAGACCGATTACGAGGCCTTCCGCTGGCATCAGTGGGTCAGGCCGATTGACCTGAACGACGGCGGCGCGCCGTTTGCCGGCAAGCTTGGCTTTGCCTTTGTGGGCTTTTGCAGCGACAAGGGCGTTGCGCGCAACAAGGGACGCACCGGCACGGCGCTCGCGCCGGACTTTGTGCGCGCGCAGATGTCGGGCCTTCCCTGCACGTTTTCGCAGGAGGTCGGCCTGTTCGACGCCGGCGACGTCATCTGCGATGATATCTCGCTGGAGGAGGGGCAGCGCGAGCTGGGGCTTGCCGTGGAGGAGATCCTGCGCCGCAGACTGTTCCCCATTGTGCTGGGCGGCGGACACGAGACGACCTTCGGGCATTTTCAGGGGCAGCACAACTACTTGAAGGACAGGGGCGAAACGCCGGAGCTGGGCATTGTCAACTTTGACGCGCATTTCGACCTGCGCCCCTATGACACGGGCAATTCCTCCGGCACGATGTTCCGCCAGATCGCGGATGTGTGCCGCGCCGAGGGAACGCCCTACCACTATTTCCCCATCGGCATCCAGCAGCACAGCAACACGGTGAGCCTCTTCAAAAAGGCGCAGGAGCTGGGCGTGGACTATGTGCTGGCCAAGGAGGTGCAGAGTTCAAACCTCGAATCCATCCTCGAGCGGCTGGATCAGTACCTTTACCAGTGCCGCGATGCGTACATCACCGTATGCACGGACGTGTTTTCCTCCGCGTTCGCGCCGGGCGTCAGCGCGCCGCAGTCGCTCGGGCTTGACCCCGAGACTGTGCTGCCGCTCCTCAAGCACGTGCTGCGCACGCGCAAGGTCCGCGGCTTCGATATCTGCGAGATCTCGCCGCGCTTCGACCAGGACAACACCACGGCAAATCTCGGCGCGGTGATCATTTTCGCCGTGGTCAATACGCTCAGCCGGCTCAGCGGCCTGAGCGTTTGACCGCTGCGCTGCAAAAAGCGGCGCAGGGCGTTCTCCTGCAAGGGAGAACGCCCTGCTTGCTGCGGGGGAAAGAACGCCATGACGGCAAATCGTCAAAACGAATCAATGTCATCAAATAATTGAATCAATTCCTGCAAAACTTTGCGGAAAGCGCTTGCTTTTGTGCAGAGTGAAAGGTATAATAAAAGAACTGGATAATATCATGGATGAAATAAATAATTTTTGAGAGGAGATTTTTATCATGGCAAAGTTCAAGGTTTACTACACCATCGAACTCAACGAGGTCGCAACCCACATCTTCGAGTCCAACGACTTTGAAGTGAAGCTGTGCAGCCACAACGACGAGGAGACTTACGTTAAGGAGCTTGCCGAGTTCCAGCCCGACGCCATCATGTGCCGCACGGAACCCATCACCGCTAAGATGATGGACACCTGCAAGAACCTCAAGGTCATCGGCAAGCAGGGCGCCGGCCTCGACAACATCGACATGGATCATGCCCACGCCAAGGACATCACCGTCGTCTACGCGCCCGCCGGCAACGCCAACGCCGTTGCTGAACACGCCGTCATGCTGATGCTCATGTGCGCCAAGCGCTTCACCTACGTTGACCGTCAGTTCCGCGGCGGCAACTTCCTCGTCCGCATGGGCATGGAACACACCTACGAGCTCGGCGGCAAGACCCTTGGTATGATCGGCTGCGGCCGTATCTCCCAGCTTGCCATGCAGAAGTGCAAGAACGGCTTCGGCATGAAGGTCATCGGCTACGATCCGTACATGACGCAGGATAAGCTCGGCGATCTGTGCGAGCTGAAGGCCACCGCCAAGGAGGTCTGGGAGCAGGCTGACTTCGTGTCCGTGCATCTGCCCGTCGTTCCCTCCACGGAGCATTCCATCGGCCGTGAGCAGTTCAGCTGGATGAAGCCCACCGCTTCCTTCATCAACTGCGCGCGCGGAGCTCTCATCAAGGAGAACGAGCTGGTCGAGTGCCTGAAGGACGGCACCCTGTTCCAGGCCGGTCTCGATGTGTTCGAACATGAACCCATTCAGGAGTCCAGCCGCGAGCTGTTCGACCTTGACAACGTGATCATGACCCCGCACATGGCCGCTACCACCGAGCAGAGCGTTCTGAACTGCTGCACCAGCGTTGCCAACGATATCGTTGCCGTCTGCAACGGTAAGGAGCCCCAGGTCAAGGCCCAGAAGCCCAAGTTCTAAGCGACTCTTTCCCTGCCTTACAGAAGGCGTTCCCTGTGGGAACGCCTTCTTTTTTGCTGCTGCAGGAATTTTTACACTCTCTTAACACTCTGTCCATTTCCTTTTCCGGCGCACTGCGGTATTATATATAAGATAAGGATAATTACAACGCGATCGACAGAGCGGGAGTGAGCTTTTTGAAGCATATTTTTATTATCAACCCGGCCGCCGGCAAAAAGGACGGCCGTCAGCGCGTCTACGCCATGGCGGAGGCTCTGCGGAAAAAACACGATCTCGATGTGGAATGTATGCTGACCAATTCGCGGGGACACGCCACCACGCTGACGCGCGCCATTGCCGAAACGGGGGATTACGTCCGCTTTTACGCCTGCGGCGGCGACGGTACGGTCAACGAGATCGCCAACGGCATTGCGGGCTTCGATAACGCTGCGATGACCTGCATCCCCATCGGCACGGGCAATGATTTTCTTAAAAACTTCGGCGCCGATGCAATGCCGCTGTTCCTCAATGCAGAGAACCTGTGGAACGGCCCGGTAACGCCGCTCGATCTGATCGACTGCAACGGGAAAGAATGCCTGACGATCGCCTGCACGGGCATTGATGCGCGCGTGGCCGAGAGCGTACACGATTTCAGCTCCTCTCCGATGCTTTCGGGGCGCGGAAGCTATCTTGTCAGCGTTGCGGTCAATTTCCTCTTCCGCGGTATCGGTCAGCGCTGGCGCGTTACGCTGGACGACGAGGTGCTGGAGGATGATTTTGCCCTTGTTTCCATGTGCAACGGGCGCTACTACGGCGGCGGCTCTACGCCCGTTCCCGAGGCGCGCATGACGGACGGCGTGCTGCATACGGTGCTGGTGCGCAATATCCCCAAGCTGCGCTTTGCCATGCTCTTCAGCGACTATTCCGCCGGCAACTACAAAAAGCTCCCGCAGGAGATCATCCGCGTGGTGCAGGCGAAGACGGTGCGGATCGAGCCGGTGCGCGGCGACCTCGTCACCTGTCTGGACGGCGAGTGCTTCCATTCCGGCGGCGTGATGCTCCGTCTTTCAGACAAAAAGCTCAACTTTTTTGCGCCGGCCGGCTGCGATCCGGACGCCACGGCGCGGTAAAAAACAGAAGAAAGCGGTATGGCGAAAGCCATACCGCTTTTTGCTGCCGGAAAAGCGGCTGTATCCCGATGCCGGCAGGCGCGGCCGCGCTGGGGAGTTTTTGAATAAGCTGTGAATTTTTAGGAATTTGCCAAAATACCCCTTGCAAATAGGAACGGCTTGCGCTATGATAGCACCGTTGGTTAGCACTCTGCAAGTTTGAGTGCTAACCTCCGGAAGCGTTTATGATTTTTAAATATATAAGGAGGCACAAGCTATGAAACTCACACCGCTTGCCGATCGCGTCATCCTCAAGATGGTCGAGACCGAAGAGACCACCAAGGGCGGCATCATCCTGACCGCCAGCGCAAAGGAAAAGCCCACCGTTGCCGAAGTGATTTCCGTCGGCCCCGGCGGTATGGTGGACGGCCACGACGTTGTGATGACCGTTAAGCCCGGCGACAAGGTGATTACCAGCAAGTACACCGGCACCGAGGTCAAGCTGGACGATGAGGAGTATGTGGTCGTCCGCCAGGGCGACATTCTCGCCATCGTAGAGTAATTAGAGGAGGTAATGAATTATGTCTAAGCTTATTAAATCCGGCGAGGAAGCGCGCAAGGCGCTCGAAACCGGCGTCAACACTCTTGCCGATACCGTTAAAGTCACCCTTGGCCCCAAGGGCCGCAACGTGGTGCTTGCCAAGAAGTTCGGCGCTCCGCTGATCACCAACGACGGCGTGACCATCGCCAAGGAGATCGAACTGGACGACCCGTTTGAAAACATGGGCGCGCAGCTCGTGCGCGAGGTTTCCACCAAGACGAACGACGTCGCGGGCGACGGCACCACCACCGCAACGCTTCTGGCGCAGGCCATGGTGCGCGAGGGCCTGAAGAATCTGGCCGCCGGCGCCAACCCCATCGTGATGAAAAAGGGCATGGCCAAGGCTGTGGAGACGGCCGTCTCCGCCATCAAGGCCAACAGCCAGAAGGTCAACGGCACGGATGATATCGCCCGCGTTGGCACCGTTTCCAGCGGCGACGAGTTCGTTGGCAAGCTGATCGCCGAGGCGATGGAGAAGGTCAGCGCCGACGGCGTGATCACCATCGAGGAATCCAAGACTGCCGAGACCTACAGCGAGGTCGTTGAGGGCATGATGTTCGACCGCGGCTACATCACCCCGTATATGGTTACCGACACCGAGAAGATGGAGGCTGTGATCGACGACGCCTACGTTCTGATCACCGACAAGAAGATCTCCGTCATTTCCGATATCCTGCCCCTGCTCGAGCAGCTTGTTCAGAGCGGCAAGAAGCTTGTCATCATCGCCGAGGACGTTGAGGGCGAGGCGCTCAGCACGCTGATCGTCAACCGCCTGCGCGGCACGCTGAACGTGGTGTGCGTCAAGGCGCCCGGCTTTGGCGACCGCCGCAAGGAGATGCTGCAGGATATCGCCATCCTGACCGGCGGCCAGGTCGTGTCCGAGGAGCTGGGCTACGAGCTGAAGAACGCAACGGTCGATATGCTTGGCCGCGCGCGTCAGATCAAGGTCACCAAGGAGAACACCACCATCGTTGATGGCGCGGGCGACAAGCAGGCCATCGCCGACCGCGTGGCGCAGATCCGCAACCAGATCGGCGTGTCCACCAGCGAGTACGACAAGGAAAAGCTGCAGGAGCGCCTTGCCAAGCTGGCCGGCGGCGTGGCGGTCATCAAGGTGGGCGCTGCTACCGAGACGGAAATGAAGGAAAAGAAGCTGCGCATCGAGGACGCGCTCAACGCGACCCGCGCGGCAGTCGAAGAGGGCATCGTTGCCGGCGGCGGCACGGCCTATGTCAATGCCGTTCCCGCTGTGGAAAAGCTCGTCAGCAAGGTCGAGGGCGATGAGAAGACCGGCGTGCAGATCATCGTCAAGGCTCTGCAGGAGCCTGTCCGTCAGATCGCGGCCAACGCCGGGATCGATGGCAGCGTGGTGCTGGAGAAGATCAAGTCCAGCCGCAAGGTCGGCTACGGCTTCGATGCGTATAAGGAAGTCTACTGCGACATGATCGGCGCCGGTATCGTCGATCCTGCCAAGGTCACGCGCTCCGCGCTTGAGAACGCCGCGTCCGTCAGCGCCATGGTGCTGACCACCGAAGCGCTTGTGGCCGACAAGCCCGAGCCCCCCGCTCCGGCGGCTCCCGCCGGCATGGGCGACATGGGCGGTATGTACTAAGAGACGCCGCAAAGCCTTGAAATTGCTTGACTTTTTGAATGCGGAAAAGCGGATTTACGCCAAACTTACGCCACTTACGCCAAAAATTCAAGCGCATTATAGGGTAACAGAAATCGGCACCTGCCTCAAAAGCAGGTGCCGATTTTTCCTTATTTGCGTTTCTTTTTGCCCTTTCCGCGCGACAACTGTGGTCGTGCTTTCCCACGCTGGTTGATTGGACTTTTCAAGTATTTGGACAGCTTGAGTATTTCAATCAGTGAGACGAATTGCTCTTTGGTGAGCTTGTCATAATCAATACCGAATGTGGCAAGGAATGACCGGACTTGCTTTTCTTCAGAGCTGCCCTCGAAGTTCATAGCTTCCTGTAGCTGTTCCTGCACGGTTGCAACAAGGGTTGTTTCATCCGCAGTCATGGTGTCGGGGCGATGTTCATTCCGAATGTCACGGAGGATACCTTTCAGATCATCCGCAATCAGGCTTCCGAAATACTCGTCCTCTCTGATCTGCGCGACTTCCAGCGTCCGCAGGTACAAGTCATTTTCTTCGCCGCCATTTTTCATCAATGCCATCTGCCGGACGGCTTCAAGCACGACGTTCATGTCGTTGACCCGCATATCCGCGATCCGATCAACGTAAATCTCAGCGTCCAACATGAAACGCTGGAAATCCTTGTGGCAGATCAACTCCGACAACAGCCGGTGATTGAACTTGCCCGTTCTCAATACTTCGATTGCATCATCACCCAAATGCAGAGCGTCCAGTTCTGTGTTTGGGTGATTTTTTTGTTCTGTCAGCCCCAACAGGTAATCGGTGGACACGCCGTAGAACTTTGCTAGTTCCACCATGCTGAACGGGCTGATGTCCTTGAAATCGTCGGCTTCGTATTTTCCCAGCGCGGACTTTGAAATGCCTGTTTCCGCAGAAAGCTGCTCCAGCGTCAGACCGCGCTCCACGCGCAGGTCTTTGAGCCGTTCCTGAATGGTGAGTTTTGGCTGCATAGCGGTGTCCTCCCTTCAAATTTCTGCCCTTTTCCGGTCTTGTCCATAAGCGTGGAAATCTGCGTTTTTCGGCGCGTTTTCCGACCTCTTGGATATACGGGAGAGGGCTATATTTTTCGCTAAAATGGTCTTGCAATCGCACCTGAACCTTGAAAATTGCATGACCGTCCGAACGGGATATGTCCTCTGGCGAAGTGCCGCATCCAGCGCACCAAGGAGAACGAAACGCCGGGAGCGATCCTCCGGGCAGGAACGACGTTCGGAAAGAGCGGCAAAATCAAACGTAAAAATCAAAGCAAGTGAAAACGGCGAAATAGTTTTCTGCTCTGCGCGGTTATCTGCACGGAACAGAGCGCTATCCGACAGCGAACGGTGTTTGCCGTTCAGAATGACATTTCTCCGTTTCACGCAAAGACACACCAAACGGCAAAAGCGGAAGGTGCCGCCTGTGACCAACGTATCATCGGCGGCATTTCCAGCGAAAAGCCGTGTATTAAAAAGCAGTGCCCTATGGCGAACGCGTGTCACGGTTTGACAAACCCATTTTACCATAGAGCGCACCAAAAAAACAGGAGGAACATTTGAATATGAGAAAATCCGAAACCTATCGCAACGAGATCAAGTCCTACATCGTCCGTACCGGCATGACCATGACCGAGGTGGTGGACTACCTCTCCGATGAATACGGCTGGAGCCGCAGCGTCCCCAATCTCTCCGGTAAGCTCAAGCGCGGTTCGCTCCGCTACGGCGAGGCGGTAGAGTTGGCGGACGCGCTGGGGTATGACATCGTGTGGCAAAAGCGGTAACAACTTCCGAAATGGTAGTTGCTGCTTTTTTTATGCAGGAGGTTTTATGAGAACAGGGCTTACCAAAAAGCAAAAGACAACCGTGATTTATTTTGATGAGCATAGCCGCATCATTGAGGTACAGACCCACAACACCGATCTCAAAAAGCGGCTGACAGCATTTGCGGCAAAGTACCCGCAATGCTGCCGCCAGACCGACGATGACGAGCAAGGCGGGCTGACCTTTGAGATCGAGAAAGGGCGGTTAAGTTTTCGGCTGACTGCGCCGTATAGCGAGGAACGGCGGCAGTTTGCAAAAGAACGAGCAAACAATCAGTTTTTAAATGGGTCAAATTGGTCCCATAAAAGTTATTGAAATATCTGTGGGTTTTCTTGTCAACTCGTGTATAATTAAATAGAAAACAAATCCGAAAGGAGGCGATGCTGTGCAAGAACAGGATATTATCGAATTGCTGCTTCAAAGAAATGAAAAAGGCATGGACGCCTTATTGTTGCACTATGGGCCACTGATGAGATACATTATTGCGCCTATTTTGCAAAATCCACAGGATCAAGAGGACTGCCTTTCAGAAGTAGCAATGCGTGTCTGGGAAAAAATAGAACAGTTCAACCAAGAACGAGGAAGTTGGAAGACGTGGTTGACGGCGATTACCAGAAATGCTGCGCTGAACTATACGAGGGATACTCACCGCCATAATAGCGTTGAAGAAATTCCAGACGATATACCATCACCGGAGCCAAGTCCTGAAGAACTGATTATACAAAAAGAACGGCAATCTGCGGTTAATTACGCTTTGCGCCAGTTATCGCCCAAGGACAGGATGCTGTTTTACAGAAAATATTATTACTTACAATCAACAGCCCAAATTGCTTCCGAGCTGGGGATGACTGAAAGATCGGTCGAGGGAAAACTGTATCGCTTGAAAAAGCAGCTTCGCAAGATGTTAGGAGGTGAAGTGCATGAGTAATCATGAATGGGAATCCATGAACGAAAGAGATTTTGAGACAATGCTTGAAAAAAGCGTTTTAGATTTTCCCCCTGATGATGTTGTTGAAGATGTAACACCATGGAGAAAAGCAATGAGCCGTGTACTCATTGGCATGGCACTTTGCGCTATCACGCTGAACTTTTGGTGCCTAAATTATATTCTTCCTGCCGTTGGAATGGTGCTGTCACTATTAGGGTTTCGTTCTCTATGGCGTGAAAATAAATGGTTTAGAAATTGCTTTATTATAACAGTAATCCGAGCGGCATACTTTTTCCCGATGCTGATTCTAAATACGACCATTATCCAAAGCACAATTTTTACTCCCCAAGTCACATCGGTGCTAACCGTTGCAAACCTTTTGCTTCTGCTTGTCGAGTTCTTTTGTCTCTGGCGTGGACTCAGAGCTGTGCAGAGAAAAGTAAATCTTCCTCCGCGAGCGGGAGGTGCCGTTGCACTGATTATCTGGTATGCACTCATGTGCGTTCTGGCTGTTATTCAGTATAATGGACTGGTAATTGCTGGGGCAATGGTTATTGGATACATCTTCATTATCCGTAATATCTATATGCTCTCAAAAGAACTTGATGAAGCCGGGTATTCAATTCAAACCGTATCTATTAAGGTAACAGACAGATGTATCGTGCTCGTTCTCCTTTCAGTGCTTATCATCGGCTGTGCTTTTGGCTATATTTTCGGTGGCAGTTATCCGATGGCCTGGAGTACAGTGGATTCGTCAGAACATACTGAAGTAGAGGTAATCAAGAGCCATCTCACGGAACTTGGCTTCCCAGAATATGTTTTGAACGATCTCACGCCAGAAGACATTGCAGCTTGTGATGGTGCTTTACAGGTTGTCGTTGACATCACGGACGAACCAGTGAATGACGGCAGAACGGTAACTACAGAGTATAGTAATGGAGAGAAACGCCATATTGAGCAAAAGACTGTCTATGATGTAAAAGAGTTACGCATTACCGGCGTTGGAGTGCAAATACCTGGCGAGCGAGAAAGATGGATGATTTTCCATCATTTCCTTTGGACTACCGATCCTGGATTTTACGGCACAGAGTCGATTCAACTTTGGCCCGTATATCGAGATATTTCAGATGGATGGGCTTCTAACGGTGAAGTAACTGGACGTGTGCTGTATGACAAGGGTGGGGAAACCTTCGCTGCCCCTTATTATTCTCTTGACAATCAAACTTTTACATCCAACAGCATTTTCTGGGGAGAGCAAACAAGTACCGATGTTTTTGCCGCTTTTTCTATGCCAAGGCAAGGTGAAAATTATCGTGGCTATGTTGCTTATCCCATTGCGGAGATGCAGGATGGCTATATCATCAGCAGTTGGGTCAATTACACTCATCAACGAAGCTGGCTCCAATATCCTGCAATGACAGCAATGGAAAAACGAATGACAAATAGCTGGAATGATGCCGGAGCGTTTATGACAGTCCAAGATGCGCTTCAATTCTACCCAACAAATGAAGGCGTTGAAATGATTAAGTGAGAACAAATAAATGGAGCGGTTGACATAAAATAATCCCTTTGGAACAAAGGGCGCACTTCTATACTCTCCTGATGGGAGTATGTGCGCTCTGCGAGGCAGACAGCCCGGACACCTGAATGTCCGGGCTGTTTTGCGTCACTTCGTTCCGTACAAGGGGCTGCACCCCTTGCGCCGCTGTGCGGCTATCCCTGCGTACTTTGCAGCGGGAACAATCTGCTTTCAGCAGACAGTCCCCGCCGCAAAGTCTGAAAATCCCATACTGTCAGTCAGACCGTCTACCGAAAATGTAGGCGGTCTTTTTCTATCCTATCCATCCCATTAAAAGGAGGTCATTCATTATGGCAAAACAGAAAACCATCCCCGAACTGCAAGCTGAGATCGCTGTCAAAGAGCGTCAGATTGCCCAGCTTCAACACAAACAGCAGCAGCTTGAAAACCGCCGCAGTTACTACCGGAAAGGCGACCGTCGGAAGCGGGCGCACCATCTTATCACCCGTGGGGCCGCCATGGAGAGCGTTGCTCCGCTGGCAAAGGTTTTAACCGAAACCGAGTTCTATGCTTTTGCGGAGAAAGCCCTCGCCTTGCCGGAGGTCAAGGGACTACTCATGGAGGCCGTCAACGAACACAATAAGAATGAGTTTGGAGGTGACTGACCATCGCTTTGTATCATTTTCATGTGACCCAGATCAAACGCAGCACCGGACAGTCTGCCGTGGCTGCTGCCGCCTATCGTTCCGGAGAAAAGCTGCACAGCGAGTATTACGGTGAGGACAGCGACTACACCCGCAAGGGCGGTGTGATCTGTTCGGAAATCCTGCTGCCACCCCATGCCCCATCATCTCTTTCTGATCGTGAAACGCTATGGAATGAAGTGGAGAAAGTGGAACGTGGCAAGAAAGCCCAGCTTGCTTATAGCGTTGATATTGCCTTGCAGAACGAGTTTTCCATGCAGGAGAACATCGACCTTGCAAGGCAATTTTTATTGAACAATTTTGTGAGCCGTGGCATGATAGTGGACTTCGCCGTTCATTCGCCCGATAAGGAGGACGGCGGCATTTCCAACCCGCATTTTCATGTCATGTGTCCCATCCGTCCCATTGAGCCGGATGGCAGGTGGGGAAACAAGCAGCGGCGGGAATATGTGCTGGATGAGCATGGGGAGCGCGTTCTGGACGAGGCGGGCAACTATGTGCTCAACGCCGTTCCCACAACGGACTGGGGCAAGCCCGAAACGCTGGAAGCGTGGCGGCAGGCATGGGCTGACCTTTGCAACGCCAAGTTTGCTGAAAAAGGCTTTGACTGCCGCATCGACCACCGCAGCTTTGCCCGTCAGGGCGTGGAGCAGATTCCCACCCAGCACGAAGGTCCCACCGTCCGTGCAATGGAGGCAAAGGGTATCCGTACCGACAAGGGCGATCTCAACCGTTTCATTCAGAAAACCAATGCGCTGCTGCGTGAGGCAAAGGAAAATATCACCGCGCTGATCGGCTGGCTGAAGAACGTAAAAGCCGAGCTTGCCAAGCTCCATCCGCCCATGCTGAACGATCTGCTGGCGCTGCATTGCGTCAATCGTAACAAGGGTGCGTACAGCAATAAGGCGAAGAACGCCAATTTACAGCGTTACGCCGAGGCGTTCAGCTTTCTGCAATCTAAAAAACTTTACACCGTGGACGATCTGGAAACTACGCTTCACGCCATGCAGGACAAAGTCGACACGTTGAAAAAGTCGGCATCGTCAAAGCAAGCCCGTATCAAAGAAGTGGACGAACTGCTGCGGATGGTGGACTACTACAAGTCCGGCAAGCCCGCTGCGGACAAGCTGAAATCCATCCGATTTGAGAAATCCAGGCAGAAATACAAATCCGAACACGATAACGAGTTGCGGACGTTCTACATGGCAGAGCGCAAGCTGAAACCGCACTTCAAGGACGGCAAGGTGCCCATCGCCGCATGGCGCAGAGAACGTGAGCAGTTGGAGCAGGACTGCAAGGACATTCAGACGGAACTTTCGCCGCTCCATGCCGACGCAAAAAAGCTCTGGGCGATCCATTACAACATCTACGAGGTGCAGCATGAGCAGGAACGCCAGAACACCGCGATGCGGCAGAAAAAGCAGGAAATGGAACGCTAAGGAGGGTATTGCCTATTGAATATTTTTGAAACCGTCAAGCAGTCTGTGACCACCCGGCAGGCTGCGGAGCGATACGGCATCCGGGTGGAACGAAACGGAATGTGCCGCTGCCCGTTCCATGATGACAGTACGCCCAGCATGAAGCTGGATCGCCGGTATTACTGCTTTGGCTGCGGGGCTACCGGGGATGTAATCGACTTCGTTTCCCAGCTTCGCGGGATCGGCAGCAAGGAGGCAGCAATTCTGCTGGCACAGGATTTTGCCATTCCGTATGAGGATAGCGCGGGCAAGACAAATAGACCACGACAACAGAATACCGACAAACAAAATTATCAGCACATGGAACGCTATTGCTTCCGTGTGCTGTTGGACTATTACCGGCTGTTATGCCGTTGGAAGAAGGACCATGCCCCGCGAACGCCGGAGGACGGCTATCATCCGCACTTTGTAGAAGCATTACAGAAGCTCTCGTTGATTGCATATCTGCTGGACGAGCTGTTGGGCGGGGATATGCAGGCGCGGGCGTCCGTTGTGATCGAATACGGGGAGGAAGTGAGGAAACTTGAGCAGCGAATGGCAGAGCTTGCCGCCGCAGATGAGGCAGCAGCTCAAAATTCAGGCGGGCAGTATAGCGCCGCCGATGAGCATTGAAGAAGTAAAAGCCATGCTGGACACCACGGAAAAAGGCGGTGTCCGCAACAGTATCAAGAACTGCCTGACAGTGTTTCAACACGATCCGCTGCTCTCCGGCGCGATTGCCTACAATCTGCTGACCGACCGCACCGACGTTGTCAAGCCCATCGGCTATGACCGAAGCCCCAACGCCTCCATGACCGACACGGATATGAAGTACATCCGGCTGTATCTGGAAGAGAATTACGACCTGACAAGTGAGAAGAAAATCATAGATGCCGCCGATCTTGCCGCCCATCAGAACAGCTATCACCCTGTCAGGAACTTTCTGAACAGCCTTACATGGGATGGCACGGAGCGCATCCGCTACTGTCTGCACCACTTTCTCGGCGCGGAAGCGGATGAGTATACCTTTCAGGCATTACGGCTGTTCCTGCTGGGTGCGATTCATCGGGCATTTCATCCCGGCTGCAAATTTGAGGTTATGCTCTGTCTGGTGGGTGGTCAGGGCGCAGGAAAGTCCACCTTCTTTCGCCTACTGGCAGGCAAGGATGAGTGGTTTTCCGACGATCTGCGGAAGCTGGACGATGAAAATGTATACCGTAAGCTGCAAGGGCACTGGATTATAGAAATGTCCGAAATGATCGCAACCGCCAATGCCAAGAGTATTGAGGAAATCAAGTCGTTTCTGAGCCGCCAGAAGGAGGTCTACAAAATCCCGTATGAAACCCATCCGGCAGATCGATTGCGGCAATGCGTGTTCGGCGGTACGTCAAACGCAATGGACTTCCTGCCCCTCGACCGCTCCGGTAATCGTCGCTTTTTGCCGGTGCAGGTCTGCCCGGAACAGGCAGAGGTTCACATTTTGGAGGATGAAGCCGCATCCAGAGCCTACTTGCAGCAGGTGTGGGCGGAGGCTATGACCATCTACCGGGCAGGCGGCTGGAAGCTGACGTTCAGCCCGGAAATGGTACGTTATCTCAAGGAACATCAGAAGGACTTCATGCCGGAGGACACGAAGGCAGGCATGATTCAGGCGTTTCTGGACAGCTATGCGGGCGATACCGTCTGTTCCAAGCAGCTTTACAAGGAGGCACTGAATCACATATTTGATGAGCCGAAGCAGTGGGAGATCCGCGAGATCAACGAGATTATGAACCAGTGCGTGACCGGCTGGACGTATTTCTCCAATCCCCGCAGCTTTGCCGGGTACGGCAGTCAAAAGGGCTGGGAGCGTGAAAGGGCTGCAACGGGCAGCGGCAACTCAGCCGCAAAAATCCCGGACGGCTTTGCAGAGATTACGGAGCAGATCGAGATGCCGTTCTGAAAAGTGCGGCTGATTGCAAGCCCTGTTGCTGTCCCGTTGCCGGGCTGGTTGCCGTGAGAAATCCCTGCCCTGTCAGGCTTTTTCTACCTTTGACAACCAAAGCAACAGAAAAATAGAAGAAAAGGAAAAACGTAAATCAACCGTCAGACCGAGTATGTTTCGAGGTTTTTGGAAGTCCGTTGCCGGACTTCGTTGCCGCCTCGCCCGTCTGGCTATTTTTGTATGGAGGGTAAACTGCCTATGAAGGAAATCCCAATTTGGGAAAAGAGCAATCTGAGCTTGGAGGAAGCTGCGGCTTACTCCGGCATTGGTATCAACAAACTGCGCGAGATCACCAACGAGGACCGGTGCAAATTCGTCCTCTGGGTGGGCAACAAGCGCCTGATTAAACGCCGCCTGTTCGATCAGTTCATCGAGCAGGCGTATTCTATTTGAAAAAGTGATGTGAAAATCATGACACAGCGATACTTTGAAAAAGTTGTCTGTTTCCGTTCAAGATCAGTGGAAATCGCATATTCGGTATGATATACTTGTATCAATCCCTATAATCGCGCTTTTCACGGAAAGGAGTTTCTGAATTGTCTGAAAAGCGCAAAGATAGCAAAGGTCGTGTTTTGAAGGACGGCGAAAGCCAAAGAGTAAACGGCACTTATGACTATCGTTATACCGATATACACAAGAAACGGCGTTGTATTTACGCCAAATCCCTGACAGAGCTGCGGAAGAAAGAGGACGAGCTGCGGCGCGACATGGCGGACGGCATCGACTATGCTGCGGGAGAAATGACCGTGGCGGAGCTGGTTGATCGCTACATGAATCTAAAACGGGGCTTGAAGCAAAATTCGCTGCGGTCTTATGGCTCTGCGGTCAAACGGATTCACGCCGACCCATTCGGACAGAAGCCGATCAAAACCGTAAAGCTCTCCGACGCAAAGGGCTGGTTCGTGTTTCTGCACGACAGCGGCATCAAGCAAAACACCATCGGTGTGCTGCAAAGCGTTGTCAGACCGGCATTTGAAATGGCGGTGGATGATGACATCATCCGCAAGAACCCGTTCAAGTTCAAGCTGTCTGATGTGGTGCCGAAGGATGCCTATGTACGCGATGCGCTGACCAAGGAGCAGCAGGAGAAGTATCTGCAATTCGTGCAGGACTGCGGCGGGAATTACTATGATGACATTGTGATTCTGCTGGGAACCGGCTTGCGTGTGAGCGAGCTGTACGGTCTGACACGGGCAGATATTGACTTCGACCGACGCTGTATTCACGTTCGGCGGCAGCTATGCCGGACGGCGGAGAAGCCCTATTTCGTCACGCCGCCCAAAACCAAAAGCGGCATCCGAAACGTCCCCATGACGGACGCGGTTTACATGGCGCTGATGCGGGTGGTGAAAGCCAGAACCGCCCCGAAGGTGGAATTGCTGGTGGACGGTCACAGCGGTTTTCTCTTTCTGGACAAGTCCGGGATGCCGAAGGTCGCGATGCACTTGGAGAACTATATGCGGGGTCTGCAAGCGCGATTTGAAAAGGCATACGGCAAGCCTGTCCCTCGGATCACGCCCCATGTGCTGCGGCATACCTTCTGCACCAACGTTCAGCAGGCAGGACTTGATGTGAAAAGCCTGCAATATCTGATGGGACATTCCAACGCCAGCGTGACGCTGGACGTCTACACGCACAGCAGCTTTGATTCCGTCGAGAGAGCCTTTGAACAGATCGCCAGCAGCCTGTAATTTTCATTGTACGAAGTTGGCTGGCTTACGCCACAACTTACGCCAATTCCCTGTCAAGTGGCGTAGATTTGCGTAGAAATGTGTGAATTTCATCAAAATCAAGGAAGCGTCAAAAACGGGTTCAAAGCCTTGATAACTCTATGAAAATCTGCGTTTTCCGTTATATTCGTTTTGCTTCAAAAAGTTGCGGTTTTGAAGGGCGGCATGTACTAAAACCACCCGCTTTTAAGAAAGGAGTCCCATCATGCTAAAGAACCAGGAGGAAGTCAAGGCGGCCGCAAAGGCGCTTGGCAAGGAGATCCACACCGCGATCGAAGAAAATGCGAAGGAAATCAAGGAACAGGTCAAGGATCTGGAGCTTGACGAAACCATTGACGAAGCAAAGGAATACCTCGGCGCGAAGAAGGATGCGGTTCTTGCGGAGCTTTCCATCAAGAAGGAGGCGGCAGACGCGCGCGTCAAGGCCGCGAAGGAGCAGATCGAGCTGAAGCGCACTGTGCGTGAGGAGACCAGAAACGCAAAGCAGTAAACCAAAAAGAAAAGCCGTCCCGCTCTCCTGTGGAGAGCGGGACGGCTTTATCATGCTTACGGCGGGAAAACGGAGAATCCCGCGCAGAGAACTGCTTCAGCGCGTTTCCTGCGTGTGCGCGGCGGTCAGCGTGCGGCGCACCTCGCCGGTAAAGTAGAGCGATCCCCACGAGCAGACAGCTCCGTCCTGGCCGGCCATTTCCAGCGCCAGGCGCACGCCGGCATCCGTGTCCGGCGCAGGGACGGCCTGCACGCCCTGCGCGCGCAGCCACTGCGCCAGCTCGTTTTCGTCAAGCGCACGGCTGCTCGGCGGCGTGATGACAACGAACGCTCTGCTGAGCGGAAGCGCCCGGCGCAGCATCCGCTGCCAGTCCTTGTCGCGCAGGACGCCTGTGAGGAAGATGAGCTTCTGATCCCCGTAAAGCGCGGCGAGCGAATCCATCAGCGCGTCCACGCACTGGGGGTTGTGCGCGCCGTCTACAAGGAAGTCGGGATGGCGGCGCAGCAGCTCCAGCCGTCCCGGCCACTGCGCGTTCGCAAGTCCCGCGCGGATGGCGCCGTCGGCAATGTTCCAGCCCCGCGCGCGCAGCGCCAGACAAACGTCGATCACCGTGAGCGCGTTGAGCAGCTGGTATTCGCCCAGCAGCGAAAGATGGAACGGCCCCAGCCCGCGGTAGCGGAAGTCCTGCCCGTCGAGCGAGGAAGAGATGCGCTCCAGCATTTCCGGCGCGGTAACGGTGAGCGGGACGCCCTCCTGCGCGCACTTTTCGCGCGCGACCGCCTCCACGCCCTCCGTCTGCGCAAAGAGAACGGCGCTTGCGCCGCGCTTGATGATGCCGCACTTTTCCGCCGCGATCTTCTCCAGCGTGTCGCCCAGGATGGCCGTATGCTCCAGCCCGATGTTCGTTACCACGCAGACCTCGGGTGCGGGGATGCTGTTCGTCGAGTCCAGACGCCCGCCGAGGCCGACCTCGAGCGAGACGATGTCGCACCGCTCCTGCACAAAGTAGAGGAAAGCGATGGCGGTCATGATCTCAAAGCCGGTGGGCGTTTCGTGCATTTGTGCGGCCGCTGCGCGCACGGCGTTGGTCAGCGTGATGAGCGAGCCGTCGTCGATCTCCTGCCCGTTTACACGCATCCGCTCGTGAAAGCGCAGCAGGTGCGGCGAGGTGTAAAGTCCCGTGCGGTATCCCGCGCTTTGCAGCACGGCGGCGAGCATCGCGGCGGTGGAACCCTTGCCGTTCGTACCCGCGATGTGGACGAATTTAAGCTTTTTCTGAGGGTCGCCGAGCAGCCCCAGCAGCTCGCGGCTGCGCGCAAGCCCCGGCGCGCTCTGCGCCCAGTTGTCAAATTGCAAGTATTTGAGCGTTTCCTCAATGGTTTGCAGTTCTTTCATATTCTTCACCTCACCCGAGCGTCTATTCATAAGATGCGGCAAAAGCCCCGGCCTCCGCCGCTTTTACCGGTCGATCCGGCGCAGCATGGCGGTAAATTCCTCCGGCAGCGGGCAGGAGAGCGAGACCGCCTCGCCTGTGCGCGGATGGAGAAACCGCAGCGCGACGGCGTGAAGGCACTGCCCTGTCAGCCCCGGCACGGGCTTTTTTGCGCCGTACACGGTGTCGCCAAGAATCGGATGCCCGAGATACGCCATGTGGACGCGGATCTGATGGGTGCGTCCGGTCTCCAGCTGGCAGCGAATGTGCGTGTAGCCCGGATAGCGCGCGATCACTTCCCAGTGCGTTACAGCGCGCCGCCCGCCGCTGACCACGGCCATGCGCTTGCGGTCGCGGCTGTCGCGTGCAATGGGCGCGTCCACCGTGCCGCTGTCCTCGCGCAGATTGCCTGTCACGATACACTCGTACGTCCGCGCCAGCGTGTGGTCGGCAAGCTGCGCGGCAAGCGACTGGTGCGCCATGTCGTTTTTGGCCGCAATGATCAATCCGCTCGTGTCGCGGTCGATGCGGTGTACAATGCCCGGGCGCAGCGCCCCGCCCACGCCGGAGAGGCTGCTGCCGCAGTGGTGGAGCAGCGCGTTGACAAGCGTTCCGTCCGGATGGCCCGGCGCGGGATGCACGACAAGTCCGCTCGGCTTGTTGACAACGATCACGTCGCCATCCTCATACACCACGTCCAGCGGGATATCCTGCGGCGCGGCGCTGATAGGCGCGGGTTCCTCGGGTGTGAATTCGATCTGCTCGCCGCCGGAGAGCTTCAGGCTCTTGCCGGCGGCTCTGCCGTTTACCAGAACGCGCCCTTCGGCGATCGCTCTGGCCGCCGCCGAGCGCGTTACGCCGTCTGCCATGCGGGCAAGACAGGCATCCAGACGCTCGCCCGCGCTTTCTTCACTTGTCCGCAGCAGGATCGGCTCCATCGTTCCCTTTCCCCCAGTTCTTCTCATCGCACCTGCCGTAAAACAGGAAATAGTAGACTATCGCGCCGATGGTGCCGCACACGACAAATACGTCTGCCACGTTGAACACAGGAAACGACATAAACATCGTTTCCAGCATATCCACAACATAGCCGAGGCGCACCCGGTCGATCAGGTTGCCAACGCCGCCGCCGATGATGCACGCGAGCGACCACTGGCCCAGCGGGTGGCGGACGATCTTTGCAAGCATCCATATGAGCGCGAGCATTGCCGCCGTGGTGAGCAGCACGAGCAGCCACCGCGCGCCGGAGAAGCTCGACCAGGCCGCGCCGTAGTTATGCACGCGCGTGAGCTGCAAAAGCGGCGGCAGAAAGCGCCGCGTCTCTCCCGGCTGCATCGTGGTCACGACCAGAAGCTTGACGGCCTGATCCGCCGCCACGCAGAAAACCGCCGCAAGGGCAAGGCTGGCAGCCCTGCCCTTACCGCGCCGGTAGAAGCTGAAATATAGGATCGCCATCAGCGCCAGCGCGCCGAAGAAAACCCACAGAATGGGGCCTGCGATGCTGCCGGAGACGACGATGACCGTCGGTCCGTCCGCGCCGCCGATCACGCCGATATCGCCGCTCATGGCGCCACCCCTTCCTCTGCGTCCGGAAGCGTTCCACCGCTGTCCGGCGCTGTCTCGCCGTCTGCGCCGGCGTCTGCATTGGGCTGCGCCCTCCCGATCTCCACGATCACAAGCGCGTTCGCCCCTGCCAGCGCTGCGGCGGTATCCTCGTCCATCAGGATCTCTGCGCCAAGCTCATGCGCGACCTCGGGCGTGACGAGAAAGCGCACGCTCTCCTCTGTCTCGCTGTAAACGGCCATGCCGCGCGTCAGCAGAAAGTCCTCCGCCGCTGCCTCGTCTACGCACACGGTGAGGTATTCCTGCCTTTCCGTGCCGCCGGCCGCGCCGTCCGCCGTGGGCGCGTCTGCTGCGGCCTCGCCGTCCGGCGCGTACTGATCGTCGTACTGCGCGCCGTCCTTCTGCACGGCGCTGTAGGAGAAGGAGGTGTAATCATCGCCTGTCGGAGCCAGCGCGATGCCCTCGAGCGGGACGTCTTCCGCCGCGCCGTTGTCTCCGCACACCGCGCTGTCGCTGCCCGTGCCGGCGTCGGGCAGGGCAAAGCGCACCGCCGCGCCGGCAACCAGCACGAACGCCGCGCAGGCGGCCAGCACGCGCGGAAGGAAGCGCCGGCGGCGCTTCCGGGCGCGATCCTCTTCGTGGATGCGCTCCAGCACCTTTCCGGCAAAGTTGTCCGGCGCCTGAAGCTCGGGCATTTCCTCAAACATCGCGCGCAGGATCATCAGCTCGGACAGATAGTCGCGGCAGCGCTGGCAGTGTTCGATATGGTCGAGCAGTGTGCGGCGCTCCGCCTCGTTCAGCTCCCCGTCTGCAAAAGCAGAGAGCGCAGCGGCATATTCTTCGCAGCACTTCATCTGGCGCTCATCTCCTCCCGGTTACATTCTGTAACTTTTGACGAAGCCTTTTCAAAAAAGTTCCCGTTTGCGGACAAATAATTTCGCAAAAGGGCGCGTCCCCGGCTGATGCGGGATTTGACCGTACCCAGCTCCAGCCTTGTAACGGCGGAAATCTCGGCGTAGCTCAGCCCCTCGGCCTCGCGCAGCAGCAGAATGCTGCGGTAATCCTCCGGCAGCGCCAGCAGCCCCTCGCGCAGCTGGCGGTGCAGCTCGCGCCGCTCCGCCTCCTGCTGCGGCTGCGGCGCAGGGTCGATCGCGTCCACAAAGGCGTCCTCATTGTCGAGCGAGGGGCCGCCGATATTCCGCCGGCTGCGGCGCAGCAGGTCGATGCAGGCGTTGGAGGCAAGGCGGTAGATCCATGTGGAAAGCGACGATTCCTGCCGGAACCGGTCGATCCCCCGCCAGAGGGCGAGAAAAGTGTCCTGCGCGGCTTCCTCTGCGTCCTCTGCGCTGCCGCACATCCGGACGCAGAGGGTATATACTTTTTTCTCATAGAGACGGATCAGCTCTTCAAAGGCGGATTCATCCCCGCGCTGCAAGCGTGCAATGAGTTCCTGTTCGTTCATGGGTCTCTCCGTCAGCGCAGATCGCGCCTGACTGCGCGGCTGAGCGCATACAACTCGTCAAGCGTGGTCAGCTGCACGATCTTTTCCTTATAGTAGTTGGCGTGGCTCACGCCCTTGAGGTACCAGCACAGATGATGGCGCGCCTCCAGCATCGCGGAACGCTCGCCGTGATACTGCGCGGCAAGCTCCACTTGGCGCACGGCGGTGTCCCAGCGCGCGGCAAAGGGCGGGAGCGCCGGGATCTCGCTTCCGTTCAGCGCGGCGGCGGCCTGCGAAAAGAGCCACGGATTGCCGAAGCTCCCGCGGCCGATCATGGCCATATCCGCACCGGTAAATTTGAGGATGCGCACCGCAGCCTCGGCGGAAAACACATCGCCGTTGGCGATCACGGGGATCTTTACGGCCTGCTTCACATCGCGGATGGTGTTCCAGTCGGCCTCGCCGCCGTACATCTGCATCCGGGTGCGTCCATGCACGGCAACAGCGCTGACGCCCGCCTGCTCCAGCAGCTTCGCCAGCTCCACAGCGTTGATGCTGCCCTTGTCCCAGCCGCGGCGCATCTTCGCCGTGACCGGCACGTCCACCGCGCGGACCACGGCCTCGGCGATGCGCGCCGCCTTTTCCGGGTCGCGCATCAGCGCGCAGCCGTCGCCGTTTTTTACAACCTTGCCCACCGGGCAGCCCATGTTGATGTCGATCACATCCGCGCCGGAGATCTCCAGCGCCAGCTGCGCGGCCTCGGCCATGCAGGCAGGATCGCTGCCGAAGATCTGCGCCGCAAACGGATGCTCGCCCGGAAAGGGACGCAGCAGCTGGGCGGTCTTTTTGTCGCGGTAGCACAGCGCCCGGGCGCTCACCAGCTCGGTAACGGTGTAGCCTGCGCCGAGTTCGGAGCATATCTGGCGGAAGGCGGCGTCCGTTACGCCTGCCATGGGCGCAAGCGCAAGCTTTGATTCGATTGCAACGGTTCCGATCTGCATGGCAGGCTCCTTTGCATTTTATACTGAGTCAGTATACCATACCGCGCGCGGCAAGTCAAAGGGGGCGCAGGATCGCGCCGAAAAGTTTTGCATCTGCGCGATGCGAAAAAGCGGGACGGCTTGCCGTCCCGCTTTTTCAAGAAGGTTTCGCTGCATTGTGCGCTTGGTTGCCTGCTGATAGCGGACGCTTCGGCCTGCACTGCTGCGGCAGAAAACAGACCAGACAGCGTTCGCGCCCGCAGGCGGCAGGACGCTGCGGCGCCGGTCACTTTGCTGAAGTGTGAAGCGCCCGGATCGCATTGAGAACCGCCAGCACCATCACGCCGACGTCGGCGAAGATGCCCATCCACATATTGGCGATGCCGGCCGCCACAAGCAGCAGGCACGCGAGCTTTACGCCCAGCGAGAAGATGATGTTCTCGTACACGATGCGGATGCACTTGCGCGAGATCTGGATGCCCTTGGCGATCTTCATCGGGTCGTCGTCCATCAGAACAACGTCGGCGGCCTCGATGGCGGCGTCGCTGCCCATCGCGCCCATGGCAATGCCGATATCCGCGCGGGAGAGGACGGGCGCATCGTTGATGCCGTCGCCGACGAAGGCAAGACAGCCGCTCCGTCCCTTTTCCTCCAGCAGCCGCTCGACCTGCGCGACCTTGCCGCCGGGCAGCAGCTCGGAGTAGACCTCGTCCACGCCCAGCTCCTGCGCCACATGGTCGGCGACCTTTTTGATGTCGCCCGTGAGCATGACGGTCTTCTGCACGCCTGCGCGCCTGAGCGCAGCGATGGCGTCGCGCGCATCGGGCTTGACGATATCGGAGATGACGATGTGACCGGCGTACTGCCCATCCACTGCCATGTGGACGATGGTGCCGACGCTGCGGCACTCCTGCCAAGGAACGCCCAGCTCGTCCATGAGCCTGCCGTTGCCTGCGGCTACGCTGCGGCCATCCACCGTGGCGACCACGCCGCGGCCACTGCGCTCTTCGATGCTCGTTACGCGCTGGCGGTCAAGCTTCGCGCCGCAGGCGCGCTGCAGGCTCTTGCTGATGGGGTGCGAGGACGCGCACTCGGCAAGCGCGGCGTATTCCAGCAGCTGCTGCTGCGCAAGCGGACTGTGATGCACGGCGCTGACCTCGAACACGCCCTGCGTGAGCGTGCCGGTCTTATCGAAGACGACGACCTTTGTTTTGCTCAGCGCCTCCAGATAGTTGGAACCCTTGATGAGAATGCCCTCGCGGCTTGCGCCGCCGAGACCGGCAAAGAAGCTCAGCGGAATGCTGATGACGAGCGCGCAGGGACACGAAATAACGAGGAACGTGAGCGCGCGGTAGACCCACACGCTCCACGCGGCGTCGCCGCCGCCGATGAGGCGGAAGAGCGGGGGCAGGATGGCGAGCGCAAGCGCGCTGTAGCACACGGCGGGGGTGTAAACGCGGGCGAAGCGGGAGATGAAGTTCTCAGAGCGGGACTTGTGCGAGCTGGAGTTTTCCACAAGCTCCAGGATCTTCGACACGGTGGACTCGCCGAAGGCCTTGCTGGTTTTGACCTTCAGAACGCCCGTCATGTTGATGCAGCCGCTGATGATCTCGTCGCCGGCGCTCACATCGCGCGGCAGGCTCTCGCCCGTGAGAGCCGCCGTGTTGAGCGTGGACGAGCCATCGACGACACATCCGTCGATGGGAACCTTCTCGCCCGGCTGGACCACGATGACCGTGCCGACGGCGACCTCGTCGGGATCGACCTGCTCGAGCCTGCCGCCGCGCTCAATGTTGGCGTAGTCGGGGCGGATGTCCATCAGCGCCGTGATGCTGCGGCGGGACTTGCCCACGGCGTAGCTCTGGAAAAATTCGCCGATCTGATAAAAGAGCATGACGGCCACGGCCTCGTCATAGTCGCCGCTCTTTTCATAGATCGCAAGCGCGATAGCGCCGATGGTGGCAACGGCCATCAGGAAGTTTTCGTCAAACACCTGCCGGTTGCAGATGCCCTTGAAGGCCTTGCGCAGGATGTCGTAGCCGATGGTAAGATAGGCGGCGGCGTAAAGCGCGGTGGAGACGAATGCCGGCAGAGGGATAAACTTGGCGATGAGGAACAGCGCCGCCGCAATCAGAATGCGGAGGAGCATCTTTTTCTGCTTTTTTGTCATGCGAATGATCTCCTTGAGGGGGGGATTTTGAATTCTGCCTGAGAAAGCGCCCCGGCGCGTTCGCCCGGGGCAGAGGGAGGCTTACAGATAGACCTCGCAGTCGTCCTCGACCTTTTTGCAGTTCTTCAGAACGGCCTTCATCACAGTTTTGGGGTCCTGGCCCCCGGCGAACTCCACGGTCATCTTCTGGGTCATAAAGTTTACCACGGCATCGGCAACGCCCTCGGTCTTTTTGGCGGCTTCCTCCATAAGGTTTGCGCAGTTGGCGCAGTCCACTTCGATCTGATACGTCTTTTTCATGGCGCTTTCTCCTTTTCGGCACAAAATATTTAACGATTAAGTGCTTGTTTAATCTTGATGACCGTACTATACTGTCCATAAAGGAAAAAGTCAAGGCCCCTGCGCGTGTCTCTTCCGTTCGGGCGAAATAAACTTCCAAACGGGAGAGAGCGGGCGAAGAGGCCTGATGGGAAAGGACGGGAAACACCATGGAGGAATTGCATCTGCCCCACCAGCACGGGGACGCGCAGACCATGCAGCAGCTGCACGAGTCGGTCGAGACGGTCGGGAGCTTTCAGACCGTGGCGGATATTTTCAAGCAGCTGTCCGACAGCAGCCGTGTGCGCATCTTCTGGCTGCTGTGCCACTGCGAGGAATGCGTGATCGACCTCTCGGCGCTTATGGGCATGAGTTCGCCCGCCGTGTCGCACCATCTGCGGCAGCTGCGCGAGAGCGGGCTGATCGTTTCGCGCCGCGTGGGCAAGGAGGTCTATTACCGCGCTGCGGAGACGGAGCAGGCGCAGCTGCTGCACCGCATGATCGAGCGCACGATGGAGATCTCGTGTCCCGAGGAGGAAAGCCGCGCGGCAGCGGACGCGCCGCACCTGCCGCCGCTGGACGCGGAGGTGTACAAGGGCGGCGGCACGGCCGAGCAGCTCAAGACCGTCCGCGCCGTACACGACTACCTGACGCAGCATTTGGACAGCCGTGTGACCATCGACGAGCTGTCGCGCCGGTTTCTGATGAATCCCTCAACGATGAAGGCGCTGTTCAAGTCGGTGTACGGCAGCTCGCTTGCCGCGCACATCCGCGAGCATCGCATGGAGCGCGCGGCGGCCATGCTGCGCGAGGGGGACGAGAGCGTCGCGCAGGTCGCGCGCGCCGTGGGCTATGAGAGCCAGAGCAAGTTTTCCGCCGAATTCCACAAGGCCTACGGCGCGCTGCCCACGGAATACCGGAAATTGCAGAAGCGGGAAATCAGATAAGGCCGAACGTTCCCTCTTCCCACGGTGTTTCGCGGAAGCCTCTGCGCGCAGACAAAAATCAACGACGACGCCCCCCGGCGCAGACGTAAACGGACGGCACGAAGCAGTCGCGCCCCGCCCATTGGAACCACTTTTGTACAGACACCTCCCTGCCCGCGCGCTCGCGGCCGTGATGCCCCCAGAGGCTGCCGTTAAAGTAAACCTTCCAGTCCTCTTTTCGTTCAGGCGCATTGGGATTCATGTCGGGGTCGTAAAAATCCTCGGTGAATTTTAGCTTGCTGAGATCGAACTCTGCTTGCAGCTTTTCTGCTTTTTGCAGGGGACTGCCTTTTCGTTTTGCATTGCAATGCGGGCTTTCTTTTCGTATAATGACGGTACCAGAACATTCCGGAGGTTTTTTGCGATGAACGTCAGCGTGATCCAGATGGATATGCACCCGCTTGCAGGCGCGGCGAATTTTGACCGCGCGGAGGCTCTCGTCCGCCGCGCCGCCGGGGAAGCCGCGCCGGACGTGATCGTCCTGCCGGAAACATGGAACACGGGCTTTATGCCGGGCGGCGACCTTGCTGCGGCGTGCGATGAAAATGCAAGGGCCGTCCGCACACGTTTTTCGCCGCTCGCGCGCGAGCTGAACATCAATATCGTGGCGGGCAGCGTGTCGAACCGGCGGGACGGAAAGATCTTCAACACCGCCTGCGTTTTCGACCGCACGGGCGCGTGCCTCGCGGAGTATGACAAGACCCATCTCTTTACGCCCATGGGCGAGCATGAGGTCTATGCCCCCGGCGGCCATCTCGCCACCTTCACGCTCGACGGCGTGCGCTGCGGCCTTCTCATCTGCTACGAGGTGCGCTTCCCTGAGCTGTGGCGCACGCTGGCGCTGCGCGGAGCGGAGGTCGTCTTTCTTCCCGCCCAGTGGACGGCCGCGCGGCAATACCACTGGGAAACGCTCACCGCCGCCCGCGCCATCGAAAACCAGCTTTTCGTCGTTTCCTGCAATGCCTGCGGCGAGCGCGGCGGCGTGATCTACGGCGGCTTTTCGCGCATCATCGACCCGCTGGGCGCAGTCCTTGCGCAGGGCGGCGGAGAGGAGGAGATCGTTACCGCCAGCCTGGACCTCTCCTGTATCGCCCCGCTGCGCGCCGCCGTTCCCGTCTTCCGCGACCGGCGGCCGGAGCTTTACCGGCTGTAAAAAGGGACGCAAAGCGTCGCAGACTTTCGCGTCCGCAGACGCGAAATCAATTTAAATCTTTTTTTGGCGCGACAGAAGGTGAATTGCCGCAAAGCGGCAAGAGAAGCCGCCCTGGGGCGTGCGCGTGCCAAAAAACTCTTCTCGCTCCGCGCGTGTCGCAGCTGCCAACGGCAGCGAGGCGCGAAGCGGAGTGCGTTCCCCCTCAAAAAAGAGGGAGGTTCCCATTGGGAACCTCCCTCTTTTTTGAAGTCTTACTCTTCCTCGCGGAAAACGAATCCGTTCTCGTCCGCCCTTTCGATCACGGCAAGCGCCTTGTAGGGAATGCCGCTGGCGCGGAAGCGGTCGCCTCCACCCTGAAAGCCCTTTTCCACGGCGATGCCGATGCCCTCCAGCTTCGCGCCCGCCGCGTTCACAATGTCCACCAGACCCTGCACGGCAAAGCCGTTGGCCATGAAGTCGTCGATGATCAGCACACGGTCGTCCGCACTCAGCCACTCCTGCGAGACCAGCAGCGTGACCTTCTTTTTGTAGGTATAAGAAAAAACCTCGCTCTGGTACAGTCCGCTCTCGATGTTGTCGCTCTTCGCTTTCTTGGCAAAAAGCATGGGAACACCGTATTTCTGAGCGCAGACCGTTGCCAGAGCGATGCCGCTCGCCTCTGCAGTTAGTACCATTGTGATCCTGCTCACATCGAAGAACTTCGCAAATTCGTCCGCGATCTCTCCGAGCAGAGCCGTATCCACACGGTGATTCAAAAACCCGTCCACCTTAACGATGCTGCCGGGCAGGACCTTGCCCTCTCGACGGATGCGCTCCTGAAGCTGCTGCATGGGACAACCCCTCCTGTTTTAGATGATAGACCTATTAAACAGGATTTTCGCAGGAAAAGCAACATGGCAGGTGCGACAAGAATTCTTCGTTTTCCGGCCGCTTTCCGTCTATTCCGGCAAGGCGCCCCGCCCGTTCTGCACCGTTTCGGCAAAACCTGCGGCAAAAAGGCGCGCGGCGTTGATCGCCTCCTCCAGCGAGTTGCCCGCCGTGCCGACCTCTACCAGGAGCGATCCGGCGGTCATATGCTGGTTATAGCGGGAGTTGCGCACCGTGATCGGGCGCATCAGCGTGGGAAAGCGCGCATACAGCGTTTCCTGCACGGCACAGGCAAGCTTCAGGTTCTCGCGCCAGCTGTCGTGGCTCAGCCCGCCGCCGTTCGAGCCGATAACGAATTCCATCTGCGCCGCGCTTTTCTCCTCGCCGCACAGCAGCTTGTACTGGTTTCCGTTTCCGTCCTCCACGGCGTCGCGGTGAACGTCCAGCACAAACGAGATGGACGGGTACTTTTCCAGATAACGCCGGATCGATGCGAGCGAGCGGTCGTATGCGCCCGAATAGCTGGGGTAGTCGTAAAGCGTGCGGTCGTGTACCACGCTCACGCCCGCATCTGTGAGCGCCTGCGCCATTTCGTCGCCTACGCGGATCATGTTGCAGCGCGTGTCCAGCGTGCGGAAGGAGTCCGTCGGCTCATATTCCTCGCCGGCGGGCATGGTATAGCTCTCGGTGCCGTGCGTGTGGATGATCAGCACCTGCGGCTCCCCTGCGCCGGCCTGCGCGGCGTAATCCGCCGAAAGCATGGAAGCGTCCAGCGCCGCGCTGGAGCCGTTATTGATGTACACATTGCCGAACACCGTGTACCCTGCGGGGTCGGAGGGCTTCAGCGTGCGCGCCGCCACGCCGTTCTCCGTCACCGTCACCTCGTCCGGCTGCCGGGGCGGGGAAAGCACCGTTCCCTCGTCGTCCTGCGCCTCGTCCGTGCTGCCGGACAGATCGTCCGGCGGCTGCTCCAGCTCGCTCGACCACGCCTGCGCGATCTCCGCGCCGCTCTCGCGCAGCAGCGGCGTCATGCGCAGCGCAAGCGAGGTCTGCGCGCTCAGCGCGCCGCTCTCCTCCCCGCCGCGTTCCAGGCGCACAAGCGCAAGGCCGATCCCGCCGCCGCGCAGCGCGCGCAGCGCCGAGTGGGCGTCCTTTGCCGGCGCCGTCACGCTCACGCCCCAAAGCGTCGCCGCCGCAAGGAGCAGCGAGCAGGCGGCGCGCACAAGCCTTCTTGTCCGTTTCTTTTGCATCGTTTCTCACCTCTTGCAACAGCCTATGCGCCGCGCGCGCCGAATATGCCGCGCATCCGGCGTGCATAAACGCGCTTGCAATTTCGCTTCTTTTGTGTTATCCTGAATAAAACGGAAAAAGACTCATATAATTTCGCTTACATGGCGCGAAAGTTTCTACGGGGCCGCCGAAAAGGCCCTGCTATGGGTGTTCTGCCGGAGGAAGCTCCTCAGGCGGGACGCTTTTTCTTTTGCACAACATGACAGGAGTGATTTTTATGAAGATCCTGAAAGGCAATCTCGTCTCCGCGCCTTCGCTCGGCGCGCTGGACATTGTGGAACACGGCTGCCTTGTTCTGGACGACGGCGGCGCGGTCCTCAGCGTGGAACGAAGCGCCCCGCAGGGCGCGGACGCAGAGGTTTTCGACTATGGCGATGCGCTCATTCTGCCCTCGTTCGTCGATATGCACCTGCACGCGCCGCAGTATCCCATGCTCGGCATGGGCATGGACCTGCCGCTGATCGACTGGCTGAACACCTACACCTTCAAAACCGAGGCGCGCTTTGCCGACAACGACTACGCCCGCCGCATCTACCGCCGCCTGGCAAGCGACCTGATCACCAACGGCACCACGCGCGTATGTATGTTTTCCTCGCTTCATACCGATGCAACGCTCATCCTGATGGAGGAGCTGGAAAAGGCCGGCGTTACCGGCTATGTCGGCAAGGTGAACATGGACCGCAACGGCGGAGAGCGCCTGCAGGAAACAACGGAGGAATCCATGCGCGAAACGCTGCGCTGGCTGGAGGAGTGCGCGCGCTTTGAACACGTTAAGCCCATCATCACGCCGCGCTTTACGCCCTCGTGTACCAACGAGCTGATGGCATGGCTGGGAAAGCTTGCGCAGGAGCGGGGGCTTTACGTCCAGTCTCATCTCTCGGAAAACCGCGGGGAGATCGCATGGGTCAAAGAGCTGCACCCCGACTGCGCACAGTACTGGGAGACCTACGCAAAATACGGCCTCTGGAAGGATCACACCGTGATGGCGCACTGTGTTCATTCCGATGCGCGCGAATGCGCCGCCATGCGCGACCACGGCGTTGTTGTGGCGCACTGCGCGGGGTCGAACATCAACCTCTGCTCCGGCGTTTCCCCTGTGCGCGAGATGCTCCAGCAGGGCATCTGGGTCACGCTGGGTTCCGATATCGCCGGCGGCGCGCTGCTGCCGATGTACAAGGTCATCACCATGTCCATCCGCGCCAGCAAGATCAAGCGCATCGAAACCGACTGGTCGGAGGATTTCCTCACCGTGCCGGAGGCGTACTATCTCGGCAGCGCCAGCGGGCATCGCTATTTTGGCGCGCAGGGCTGCTTTGCCGCGGGCGAAAAGCTGCACGCCGTGGTCGTAGACGATTCCGACTTTATCGAGTCCACGCGGTCGCTGAACGTGCGCGAACGCTTCGAGCGCGCGATCTACATGATGCACCGGCACAATATCGTCTCCGTCTGGTCGGAAGGGCGGAGGGTCGTCGGCTGAGCCGTCCCGCAGGAGGGCGGCGCCCTCCTGCGTCCCCGCGGAACCTCTGCTTTTTGCGGAACCGGCAAAAAAATTTTTCCAGCCTATTGACAAAGCACAGGTAAATTTGGTATAGTGTTACTCGTCCTGTCGAGCAGGAAACTTTGGCGGCATAGCTCAGCTGGCTAGAGCATGCGGTTCATACCCGCAGTGTCCCCGGTTCAAATCCAGGTGCCGCTACCAGATGCACGGGATGCGCGAGCATCCCGTGTCTCATATGGCCCGTTGGTCAAGTGGTTAAGACACGGCCCTTTCACGGCTGTAACATGGGTTCGAATCCCGTACGGGTCACCACCATGGAGGCTTAGCTCAGCTGGTTAGAGCGCCTGCTTCACACGCAGGAGGTCACTGGTTCGAGTCCAGCAGTCTCCACCATACTTGAGAAATCCGAACTTGATTCCGATAGGGAATGGGTTCGGATTTCTTGTTTTTATCAAGGACATTGAAGTTTAGTTTCGGGATAGAATAACATCAAATTCAGGAGGATATACCCATGGAAAAGCTCATAAGCTGCGCGTTCAATATGGATACCGCCTGTGTGGAGCTTCGCTTCACGGACGGGAGCATTTGCTCCATCGACTGCACCGCCGTGGAGAACGAGGTGGCGGGCAACCGCTTCCAGCGGGCGGAGCTGGACTATCTCATCTACAACGACCCGCTGGCCTATGCAGACCTCGTTCTGAATGGCGACGTTGAGGCGTATCTGAACGCTGTCACAGAATACCAGACCTACGAAAACTGAATACGCAAAAGGGAGTGCGCCCGGCGCACTCCCTCACTTTTTCATGCCGTCTGTCTGTCGTGTTCTCTTGTGTCTTCAGCGTCTTTCTTTTCATTCCACGCCGCCAGCTCCGCCTGCCCTTCATCGCTTTCATAATACGCTTGGATAATGGGCAACAGGCAGCGGGCGATGCGTTCAATGGCGTAATCCGGGATCTCCATGCCACTGTTTTTCCGACCGCTGAATGTTGACATCGCTTCGCTTCTTCTCCTTTCCGAGAACAGCCGCTCCCTTTTTGAAATGAAAAGCAGACACGCTGTCAAGCAAGGCTTGCGGTGTCTGCATGGTGTCGTGTGTCTGAAATTATGGATTCATTATAGCAGCAATTTAGTTAAACGTCAACAGCTAAGGGAACACGGTCAAGAGCCGATAAAAACCGAATACAGCCGACAGGGACGTTTCCAACAAGGAATGCTTCATCGGAACGGTTTCTGTTTGAAAATCCTCAATTTCCCCAAGTCAAGAGCCAGAAAAATCGAGCGAAAAACAGCACTCTTTCGAGAGCAGAGCCGGAGAGATAGCAAAACAGGCTGCGCCCGTCAATGGTCAAGATGAACGCTTCGCGCCATTGACAGCCGCCGCCCGTTTCGCTTTTCGGCAGACAAGGCGGGCAAGCACAGACTGTGCCTGCCCGCCGGAACCAATTTTATATCCTCGTTCAGGTTAAGTTTACCACTTGCCCTTTTTCAGCCTTCCGCCAATCAGAATACCGGCAAAGAGGACAACAGCAGTCAATGCGGAAATCCAGATTGGCGAAAGCACCCATATCCAGTGCCACTTAATCACGCCTGACAGTTTCAGAACAATGAATACCATCGTCAGGATGGATACGATGCCAAGCCCGCCTTGCTTTGTTTTTGTGTTCATAACAGTCCTCCTGCGAATGAAGTTTGACGTTCTTTAACTCCAACGATCACCTAACTTGACAGCCGCCCCACTCCACTGCCGTGAAGCCGGTGCGCACCGGGGCGGTGAGGTTCTGCGTAGAAATATCCACGGCGCTCTCAAGCGGCTTCCACGCCATAAATACCCGCAGCAGCGTATCGGGTGCTGGCTCAATGGATAGCTGCGCCGCTTGTGTATAGCTGTCAGACTGAAATGCAATGAGATTGTAAGGATTCCCTTTCATCAACGGCAGCCAGTAAACGATAAACTCGTTTGCTTCCTTCCGGGTAAGTCCCAACTGGTTCAAGGCGTTCTCCAGAAAAGCGGCGGTGTCGCTTCCGGCTACACAGAAGCCCTCGGAAAAATCATAAGCAACGCTGTTTACGCCCTCCCAATAAAGATAGTTGTACGTTTGCCCGTCGGCGTCTGTCAATGTGCCGTCGGGACTGGCGCAAACCTTCCAGCCGTCATTGTAGGCAGGATATGTGCAGGTCAGTTCTCCGGCATAGTTCAATTTCACAGTGACCGCAGTTTTCTTCTCCGGGTAGAGATAAATGACAGGCTTCGCGTCGTATTGCTCAGCATCGTAGTTCGCGGCAGCGTCCATAGCGGGCAACACCCAGACCGTATAACGCCCCCAATAAACCTCAGACGAGGCTACTTCATTTCGGCTCCCATCAGTAAACAGATAGCTGCTCCCAGCCTGTTCGACAAATTCCATCCCTGTTTTTTCCTGATAATACTCAAGCAGCTCCGGGCATTCGCCACGCTTGGAAATATAGATGCCCTTTGCTTCATCCACCGCCACATAGGGGTTCTTTTCAGAAATCCGGGCAGCCGCTGTAATATAAGGAATGGGATTGCCGCGCTGAAAAATTACAGCCCGGTTCAAATAAACAACGGATGCCGCAAGCACTACAAAAGCTACGAGGAGCGCAATCCATAACTTCTTTTTCTTCATACTGTTCACCTCCAAGAATCAGGTCGGTTTCTTTTGCTTTGTCGGCGGGCAGAAGGATTGTTCAAATCACTTATAACTATCTAATATAATTATACCATGCAAAGCGCGAGCTTTTCAATTCCCATCTCCGCTCAAATATGCAACATTTCTATGAACGCCGCGACGCTTCACCGCATTATATGCCCTCCCACAGCCATGTTCAAACAGGAAGATTTGCAGAACGGAAAACGGACTGGCAAGCAGGGCAAAGCGGTACCCACTTTGCTGCTTGCCGCCGCGCGAATCCTGCCGGCTTCACACTTGGCAAGCAAGGTGGCTTGGAGCCACTTTTCGCTTGTTGGGGAAATTTGTCCCCAAGCCCCTTTGAACGATTTTTGCAAAATCGGCTGCGCTCCTGCGGAGCTTTCTTCGCCTGCGGCGCGTCCGAGAATCGCGGTGTTATGTGAATATATCATTGACACATTCTCTGTTTCCGGGTATACTTGAAACAGAAAAGGAGGTGACGCAGCCTTGAAAATCATCGGTGAACGGCTCAGGAGCTTGCGCGAAAGCGTCAGGCTCTCGCAGGCAAAGCTGGCAAAGGAATTTGACGTTTCCCAATCCGCCCTTGCCCGGTATGAGATCGACGATTCCACGCCCTCCCCGGAGGTTTTTCTGAAATACGCCGACTACTTTGACGTATCGCTGGACTACATTTTCGGCAGGACGGACGACCCACACGGCATGATCTATAACAACTGCGTGAAGCTCGGCCTGAACAATCCCGAAATGGCGCGGTTCGTGGAAATGTGCTTCGACCCCGGCTCGGCTATGAACGAACGATTGAAGGCAACGCTTGTGCAGATGCTCTCGGAGGTGGATACGAAATGAAAGCCGTGATCTACGCCCGCTATTCCTCGGACAGCCAGCGAGAAGAATCCATCGAAGGCCAGCTCCGCGAGTGTACGGAGTATGCCGAACGAAACGGCATCACCATTCTCCGCAGCTATATCGACAGAGCGTTGTCCGCCAGAACCGCAGACCGACCAGAATTTCAAAATATGATAAAGGACAGCGAGCAAAAGCTGTTCGATGTGGTGCTGATCTGGAAGCTCGACCGTTTCTCCCGCGACCGCTATGACAGCGCCCACTACAAGCGGATTCTGAAAAAGAACGGCGTGAAGGTCGTATCCGTCAAGGAGAATATCTCCGACGGGCCGGAGGGTATCATCCTTGAATCCATGCTGGAGGGCTACGCCGAATATTACTCCGCTGAGCTGTCCGAGAAGATACAGCGCGGACAGAAGGAGAACGCGCTCAAATGCAAAAACAACGGCGGAAATACGCCGCTGGGGTATGTGGTAGGCACAGACGGCGTGCTTGCCGTCGATCCTCTGACCGCCCCGCTGGTAACGGAGATATTCACTCGTTATGACAGCGGCGAGAGCATCAGCGAGATCACGGCTTCGCTGAACGGACGCGGGCTGAAAACGAAAAAGGGCAAAGCGTTCAAAATCGGCGGGGTCAGCCTGATCCTCAAAAACAGGAAGTACATCGGAGAGTACCAGTATGGGAGCGTGATCATCCCCAAAGGAATCCCTGCAATCATTGACGATGACTTGTTTGACCGGGTGCAGCGGCGTATGGCGTTCAACAAAAAAGCCCCCGCCAAAGCCAAAGCGACGGAAGAATATCTGCTGACAACGAAGCTGTTCTGCGGAACTTGCGAACGGCTGATGGTCGGGGAAAGCGGCACCAGCAGCACAAAGGGCGTCAAACATTATTACTACAAATGCGGCGGTGCGAAGCGAAAGCTGGGCTGCAAGCGAAAAGCTGTCAGAAAGCATTGGATCGAACGGGCGGCAGTTCTTGTGACGGTGCAGCGCGTATTGCAGGACGATGAAATCAGCCGCATTGCGGAAGCAATCGTGGCCTTGCAGGAAAAGGAAGATACCTCGCTCCCCGCCATGCGCCAGCAGTTGGCTGAATGTGAAAAAGCCATTGACAATATGCTCAACGCCATTCAGATGGGCGTGCTCACCGCCTCCACAAAGGAGCGGCTGGAGAAGCTGGAAATACAGCGGGAAGAGTTGAAACTGTCCATATTGCAGGCGCAGATGGCAAGGCCGCGCTACACAAAAGAGCAGGTAGTCAGTTGGATCAGCCGCTTCAAGTATGGCAACGTAGACGACCCGCAGTATCAGAAGCAGATCATCGACACGTTCATCAATTCCATCTATGTGTTTGACGATAAGCTGGCCTTTACCTACAACTTCAAGGACGGAACAGAAACGATCACACTTGCGGAAATTCAGGCGGCCTTCGGTTCGGATTTAACTCAAGTCGCTCCACCAGAGCAGAATGCCGCGATGAATATCGCGGCATTCTGCTTTTTTATTCCGCCGCAGCCGCCTGAGCGGCCGTCCGGGCGCGTTCCCATATGGCGGAACGCAGAAAAAGTCCGCAGGGGCTTCCCTGCGGGCCGCGGCAGCTATTGCCTTTTGCGTGCGGCGGCGGTATAATGGGCGCAGCTTAGGCGGCAGCGCAGGAAGTGCCGCCGGAAACGAGAAGGGAGATACCATGAAAAGAATTCTATCGCTTATCCTGGCGCTTATGCTGAGCGCCGCACTTCTTCCGAGCGCCCGCGCGGCATCGAACGAGGAAGCGCTTGCGGCGGCAAACGAGCTGCACGAACTCGGACTGTTCAACGGCACGGGGACGGATGCAAACGGGAATCCTGTCTACGAGCTTGACCGCGCGCCCTCGCGCCACGAGGCGGTGACGATGCTTGTCCGCCTGCTCGGCAAGGACGCCGATGCGAACAACGGCGCATGGAGCCTGCCGTTCACCGATGTCGCCGCGTGGGCCAGGCCCTACGTTGGCTACGCCTACACGAACGGCCTGACTGCCGGCACCTCCGCAACCACCTTTGGCGGCGAGGCGACCGTGACCGCCGCGCAGTATATCACGTTCGTTCTGCGCGCCCTGGGCTATGAGAGCGGCACGGACTTTCAGTGGGACAGCTCGTGGGAGCTTTCAGACCGGCTTGGCGTAACAGCCGGGCAGTATAACGCGGAGACAACAGTCTTTACCCGCGGCGATGTAGCCGTTATCTCCCGCAACGCGCTTTCCGTTCCCTGCAAGAACGGCGGAACGCTCCGCCCCGGCAGCGCTCCGTCTAACCCCGCCGACCCGGCCGCCAGCTCCCTTGCCAGCCAGATGCTGGGCTACTGGGAGGGCCTTAACTATGCCGACGACGGCGAATACAAGGAGTGCTACCTGTTCGAGAAGACAAAGTATTCCTGCGCTTATCAGTGCGTCAGCAAACAGAGCCGGAGCGTTATTTACACCGGCTATGAGGAAGGCACCTGGAGCGTCTCGGGCGACAGTGTGGTCCTCAAGCGCACCGGCGGGCAGGACTATGTGGAGGCCACCGGCCAGACCGTGGCCGTAGAGCCAAGGGATAGCACTCACAGCGTCAAGATCTATGCCGGACAGGCCATGTTCCTCAGCAGCTGGATCTACCAGCGCATGGACGATGCGGAGAAGACCTACAGCTCCTTCAAGGATTATATCGCCGGAAAGCAGACACAGTCCGGCTCGGTCAATTCCGCCGACTATTCCTATCTGGCCGGAACGGACTTCCGCCACATTCAGCGCAAGTATCCCTCTGCCGTGGGCCAGTGCGGCTATGTATACGCCTACAGAAATCTTGACGGCGACTTGTGCGTGCTGACCTATGTGCAGTATAAGATCAAGTCTTCCTACAGCGAGTTTTCGCTGCGCAATATGACCACCGGCGCCGTCACTTACGATCCCGACGGCTACTACGAGACCCTTGCCGGCCGCGCCTACGGCGCGTCCAGGCTCCACTACATGGACCTGCGCAGCGAAGTGCTGGGGTACGAGATAAAGATGCTTGAGGCGGCGCGCAGCTGCGTTGCCGGCGGCTCCAACACCTGGAACGGCGTGTATATTACCGCCGCAGAGCTGAATCTGTAACGGACCTGCGGCCCAAAGAAAAGAACAGAACAGAAGAAGCTCTTATGTATGGTGCAATTTTAGGCGATATCATCGGCAGCCCCTGCGAATTTGACCGCAACAACTACAAGGCGAAGGATTTTCCGCTGCTCAGCATCCTGCTTCAGTTTGAGCGGCAGGTCATGTGCAGAGCATAACGCATACAAAAGAAGAACGGAGCCTCTCCTGCAGGAGAGGCTCCGTTTTTTTGCCGTTCGGCCGGCCTACAGCCGGCGCTGGAAGTTGCCGTACACCCGGATGCCCTCGTCGATCACCACGAACGCATCGGGATCGACGCTGTGGATGAGCTTCACCACCTCGTCGATCTCGTATTTGTTGATGATGGTCACAAGAATGTGGCTGTCCGCCTTTGTGAACGCGCCGCAGCCATCCCACTCGGTCACGCCGCGCCCCGTGCGCGTGAGCAGCACATCGTCAAGCCCTGGCCGCTTCGTAAAGATCATTACGCGGGCGTTGATGTTCTGGTAGTACGCCCTGTCCAGCGCGAAGGCATAAACGGCCATGTAAAGGACGGAGTAGATCACCGTTTCGTGGTCAAAGAGGAAGAAGTATGCAAGAAACAGCGCCGCGTTGAACCCGCCCACCAGCTTGCCGACGGAAAAATCCGGATACCGCTTTGAAAGCCATATGCCGATCACCTCTACACCGCCGCCCGAGCCGCCCGCCGTCAGCATTACGCCAACGCCCAGCCCCGTGACCACGCCGCCGATCATGATCGCAGCGGCGGCGTCCGTCACCAGCGGCGCGCCCGCCTGGGGGATGAGCGCCGTGAACAGGCTGATGCCCGCCGTGCCGGCCAGCGTTTTAAGCAGGAAAGCCTTGCCGAGCTTTGTCCACGCGATGATCAGCACCGGCACATTGAGCAGGAAGTAGAACACGCCGTAAAGGTTTGCCGCCAGCGCCGCGCCGGGCGCGGAGCATCGCCACGCATGATCAATCAGCTGGGTCAGCCCCACCACGCCGCCGCTGTACAGCCCTGCCGGAATAACAAAAAGGTTCAGTCCCGCGGCGAAAATGCAGCAGCCGGCAAGGACCCTTGCCACCTGCGAAAGATGATTTTTCTTGTGCATAGTCTGGTTCTCTCTCTGAACGATTTTTTCTGCTCCGGCTTTTCGCCGGCTCAGTTCGCCTGCTTCATGCTCAGGCTGATCCGCTTTTTCTTCTCATCCACATCCAGTACCGTCACCTTTACGATATCTCCCACAGATACGACCTCGGACGGATGCCTGATGAATTTGTTCGACACCTGCGAGATATGCACCAGTCCGTCCTGATGCACGCCAATGTCCACGAACACGCCGAAGTCGATGACGTTGCGCACCGTGCCGGTCAGCACCATGCCGGGCTTTAAGTCCTTCATTTCAAGCACGTCCGTGCGCAGGATGGGCTTTGGCAGCTCGTCGCGCACGTCCCGCCCCGGCTTGAGCAGCTCCGATAGGATGTCCCGAAGGGTAGGGACGCCCACGCCGATTACTGCTGCCGCCTGCTCCTCGCCGTAAGCGCTGACGCGCGATGGCAGGTCTGCAAGCCTTCCGCCCTTCACGTCGGCGAGGGTATGGCCCGCCAGCTCCAGCAGCGCTTTTGCCGCATCGTAGCTCTCGGGATGAACGGCGGTGTTGTCCAGCACGCTTTTGCTCTCCGGCACGCGCAGAAAGCCCGCGCACTGCTGGAACGCCTTCGGGCCGAGCTTCGGCACCTTTCTGATTTGGGCGCGGGAGGTGAACGCGCCGTTTTCCTCGCGGTAGACCACCACGTTTTTCGCCGTTGTGCCGTTTAATCCCGCAACACGCTGCAAAAGAGACGGCGACGCCGTGTTGATATCCACGCCTACGGCGTTGACGCAGTCCTCCACCACACCGCAGAGCGCTTCGTCCAGCTGCTTTTGCGGCATATCATGCTGATACTGGCCCACGCCGATGGCCTTGGGGTCGATCTTCACCAGCTCCGCCAGCGGATCCTGCAACCGCCGCGCGATAGACACGGCGGAGCGGAGGTTCACATCGTACTGGGGAAATTCCTCGGCGGCGAGCTTGCTCGCCGAGTACACGGACGCGCCCGCCTCGGAAACGATTATATAGCTCACATGCGCGCCGGCCTCGTTCACCTGACGGATGAGTTCAACGGCCATCTGCTCCGTTTCGCGGCTGGCGGTGCCGTTGCCGATGGCGATGTGCTCCACGCCGTGCTTTTGGACGAGCCTTGCGAGCGCGCCGATCGCCTCTTTTTTCTGCCGTTCGCCGTAGGTGGGGTAAACCACGGCGGTATCCAGCACCTTTCCGGTGCCGTCTACCACGGCCACCTTGCAGCCCATGCGGTAGCCCGGGTCAAGCCCCATCGTCACCTTGCCCTTCACCGGCGGCTGCATCAGCAGCGGCTTCAGGTTCAGCGCAAACTGGCCGATCGCCCCCTCGTTCGCCCGTTCCGTCAGCAGCGCGCGCATTTCGCGCTCCAGCGACGGGAAGAGCAGACGGTCGTAAGCGTCCTCTGCGGCGGATTTTATAAAATCCATGGCGGCGGAGCCGGGCTTTACCACCGCACGCCGCAGCAGCGGCAGCGCCCGCTCGCGGTCAAGGACGATGGATGCTTTCAAAAAGCCCTCCTTTTCGCCGCGGTTGATGGCGAGGATCTGGTGGCCCTGCAAGCGGGAGAGCGGCTGCTCAAAATCGTAATAGAGGCGGTAAACGCTGTCCTCCTCCGCTGCTGCGAGGGAGCGCAGCGTCCCCTGCTCCTCCAGCAGCCTGCGCAGCGCTTTGCGGATATCCGCACTGTCGCTTATGCGCTCGGCGATGATATCGCTTGCGCCCTGAAGAGCGTCCTCCACCGTCTCTATGCCCTTTTCCGGATCGATAAAGCCGCGTGCGGCGACCTCCGGACGCGGGCAATCCCGCTCCTGTGCAAGCAGGAGCAGCGCCAGCGGCTCCAGCCCCCGTTCCTTCGCCATTGTGGCGCGCGTGCGGCGCTTCTGCTTGTAGGGGCGGTAAAGATCCTCCACCTCCGCAAGCGTTCTGGCGCCGTCGATGGCGGCGGTCAGCTCCTCTGTCAGCTTTCCCTGTTCGTCAATGGCCCGTTTCACCGTCTCGCGGCGCTCGTCCAGCCCGCGCAGGTATTGGAGCCGTTCCTCCAGCGCGCGGAGGGAGGTGTCGTCCATCGCGCCGTGCAGTTCCTTGCGATAGCGGGCGATGAAGGGGATCGTATTGCCCTCGTCGAGCAGGCGGATCACGTTTTCCACATACTGCGGCTTTTTGCCAAGCTCCTGCGCGAGCGTCTGAATCATATCCATGAGGCTCTCTCTTTCCGGGCGCCGAAGATGCGCCCTTTTGATGGGAAGATCCGCTTAAAAACGGCCCGCCAGAATTGCGGAAAGCGCCATCTCGACGGTGGAGGCGCAGTTCCTGCAAATCGTTTGCAGCTCTTCCTCCGATGCGCGGTCGGAGTGGATGCCGGCGGAGACGGAGACAACGCCGTTCAGCGCAGGACACAGCTTCTCCGCGGCGCTCTGGGCAACCAGATGATCCTTGTGCGCGGAAACGGGCGTCACCCAGCAATCGCAGCTGCGCTTTCCGCCCCGCAGAGAAGGGCGCGGAACGGCCAGCACAACGGCGCCGATATGCGGCTGCTCTCCGCCGGTCAGGATAACCTGGCAGTCCTTTCCGACCCGCAGCAGGCGCAAACATACGGCGGTTCGCCCGCTCCCGGAGGAAAAGGCCAGTTCCTGATGCGGCAAAGCCTGATTTGCTTTCAGATTCAAAGAGCATCCCCCTTTATGCAATGTCGTTGCGGCTTTTGAAGGCCCTCTTTCGGGCTGGATATCTTTCGCCGGACAAAGCGTTTTTTAAAGCATACCATGCCCGGATGAAGAAAGCAACATCGCGCCTCGTCTTTCGTTATTTCAATAAAAACGAAGCGGTATTCCGTGGACTGCACTTTTGCTATTTTAATAGAAATTTCAGTTTAGCATTAAAAAATTAAACCACACTGTATTATTAACCATTAAAACAGCAAAAACCTGTCCAGATTTTATGTTTATTATATATAAAAATGGGCAAATGTTGAGAAACGCTATTGACACAATATTTCAGTTATATATAATTATTCAAAGGGATATTTCAATAATACTAAATGTAAAGAATGATGGAGGCTGAGATGCGCAACGATATTGATAAAAGAAGAATCGGCTTGATCCTGCCGTCCGTAAATATCCGGATGGAGCCTGAGTTGAATCACTGCCCGCAGCTGAGCGAATTCAATTTCTACGCCACTCGCGTCCTGCTGGACGATACGACAGAGGACACGCTCCGTGCAATGGAGCGCGACCTGCAGCACGCCGCGAAAATGATCTCCACCGTTTACCCGGAGGCGGTGATCTACGGCTGTACGAGCGGCAGCTTTATCGGCGGGAAGGACGGCAACGCAAACATTATAAAAACGATTTCTGATCAGTGCCATTGCCCGGTCATAACTGCATCTCAGGCGATGGTCAACGCCATTTTGGAGGTCGGCGCAAAGAAGCTTACGCTCGTCACCCCCTATACCGACGACATCAACCAGAAGGAAAAGGAATTTCTTGCGCTCAACGGCATTGAAGTGGTCGCCATGAAGGGGCTGCAGATCATCCCTGCCGAGGAACTGCGCACGCAGACCGCAGAGCGGATTACGGAACTGGTGCTTGAAACCGATGTGCCGGAGTCGGACGCCGTGTTTATCAGCTGCACAAACGTGGAGGGCTTTTGGATCAGCGAAGCGCTTGAGCAGAAGCTGAACAAACCCGTCCTGTCGAGCAACATCGCCTGCATATGGAGTATGCTCCGCGCCATCGAGAATAACGTAAGGATCGACAATCACGGCACGCTGCTCAGAGATCATCTTCGCTGAGCAGGCGGCCGGAACAGATACTGCGAGTGTTGTGGAAGTGTGCGAGGACGAACAAGAAACAGCAGATAAGATCATCAACGCTCAGAATAACAAGGAATGGGAGGGGAGAGAAACAACAGATAAATGGGTTTGGACGGGAAAAGAGAGCCGCAAAACAGAAGCGGTACCAAAATGCAGCAAAAACAACTATAATAAAGTAAGGGAGATCTACAATGGATAATTATGGATTTTTGTCTTTGCTTCCCCCGCTTGTAGCAATCGTTCTCTGCATTGCAACAAAGCAGCTGATCCTCTCGCTGTTTGCCGGCGCTTTTGTTGGCGCATTGGTTTTGTGCAGCGGAAATCCGATCACCGCATTTGTTACAACGATCGAATACGCCTCTGCCACCGTGGCTGACAGCTGGAACGCCAGCATTCTGGTGTTCACGCTGGCCCTGGGCGGCTTCATTGGCCTGCTGCGCAAGTCCGGCGGCATGCAGGCTCTGGTCAATAAGACCATCCACCTGGTCAGCACCCGTATGCGCGGCGAGCTGGCGGCCTGCATTCTGAGCATCCTCCTTTTCTTCGACGACTATACCAGCATCATCCTCTCCGGCGTCGTCACCCGTCCGCTCACCGATAAGCTCCGCGTTTCAAGAGAAAAGCTGAGCTACATTGTTGACAGCTGCGGCGCGGGCGTTGCCGCGACCGCTCCCGTTTCCAACTGGACCGCCTACGAGGTCGGTGTGATCGGCTCCGTTCTTGCCACCCTTGGCATGACCGACAGTGCCTACATGACCTTCCTGCAGTCAATCCCCTACCGTTTCTACTGCCTGTTCAGCGTTGCATTCGTGTTCCTGATCGTCTGCCAGAAGCGCGATTTCGGCAAAATGTACGAGGCTGAGAAGCGCGCAATCACCACCGGCCAGGTCTCCCGCCCCGGCTCAACGCCGATGTCCGGCCTGAACGAGGATGAGTATCACGCTCCCGAAGGCGCTCCGCTCCGCATCGTCAATTTCATTCTTCCCATGGTCGTTTTCTTTACGGTTGCGTTTATCGGCTTCTACGTCAGCGGCGGCGGCGCCGAGGTGATGGCTGCCGACGGCCTTGCCGGCATCATGGGCAACGCAAACGTGATCGGCATGATGACGGTTGCTATCTTTGCTTCTACCTTTGTTCTGGGCATCATGATGGTCGCCCAGAAGATCATGAACGTATCCGATGTTGTTGATACTTGGACGAACGGCATGAAGTCCGTGTTCTTCACCATCGTGTTCATCGTGCTTGCATGGATGGTTTCCTCCTTCTGCAAGTCTCTGGGTACCGCGAACTTTGTTGTCGGCGCGCTGGTTGCCGCCAACTTCCCCGCGTGGATCCTTCCCACCGCCGTCTTTGCCATTGCCGGCATCATGGCGTTTGCCACGGGCTCCTCCTGGGGTACGATGGCGCTGGTGCTTCCGCTGGCAATGCCCGCAGCCGTCGGCCTCGGCGCTCCGTTCGCGGCTGTTCTCGGCGGCGTTCTGACCGGCGCGACCCTCGGCGACCACATCTCTCCGATCTCCGAATCCGTGGTCATGTCCTCGATGTCCGCCTCCTGCGACCATCTCGACCATGTTACCACCCAGTGGCCGTATGCGATCACCGTCTGCGTGATCTCCGTTGTCTGCGGCTTTATTCCCGCCGGCCTCGGCGTACCCGTGGGGATTTCTCTGATCGCCGGTCTGGTGGTATCCTTCCTTGTCGTTCGTTTCCTCGGCAAGCCGTGCAGCGAAGAAGCCTTTAAGGCAGAAGCCGCAAAGGGCGGGAACGAGTAAATCCCGCCTGTCCAACGGCTGTTTTCAGATCACAGTAACATAAAAGCGTACTTCTCCCGGGATGACCCATCCCGGGAGAAGTACAGGCGGTTCACAAATCGCTTGAAAAAGTGCGGAAGCTGATCCGGAGGTGTTTTCTTATTTCTGATTATAAAGTAATCGGCAAAAAAGTGTCCCGCGTTGATGCGGCGGCAAAAGTAAACGGCACGGCGATCTACTGCGACGATGTTTTCTTTCGCAATACCGTATACGGAAAGCTCGTTCACAGCCCGTTTGCACACGCCAGAATTTTGAGCATTGATCCCTCGGCGGCGCTTGCTCTGCCAGGCGTCCTGACGGTTCTGCTTGCAAAGGATCTGCCGGATAACCGCACGATCGGCGAAGAACACGGGTGGCTGCTGGCGGAAAACGAGGTCTGCTACATCGGCGACCCGGTCGCCCTTGTTGCGGCGGACAGCGAAAAGATCGCCGAAGAAGCCGCAAAGCTTGTAAAAGTTGAATATGAAGAATTACCCGGCGTTTTTTATCTGGACGATGCGCTGAAGGAAGACGCCCCGCTTGCGCGCACAGATACGACCAGCAATCTTTTGATGGATCTGCATTCCGTGCGCGGCGAGGTGGAGGAGGACTTTGCAAAAGCGGATATCGTGTTAACGCATACCTTCCACTTTCCGCACATCCTCCAGGGATATCTGGAGCCGAACTGTGCAACGGCGACCTATATTAATGGTGAGCTGTCCGTCTACTGCGGCTCTCAGGCGTGGCACCGTCTGCGCAGCGATATTGCCCAGCGGTGCGGCGTTGCGCTGGAAAAGGTCGTGATCCATCCGCTGAATATGGGCGGCGCTTTCGGCGGAAAGTCGGAGCAGGTAACGCCCATCTTCGCAAGCCTTCTGGCCATCAAAACCGGCCGTCCCGCCAGAGTGATCAAGAGCAGGGAGGAAGAGTTTTACGATTCCCATCCCACAGTTGAGATGAACGTCAAGGTAACGATGGCCCTGGATAAGGAAGGACACTTCCTCTCCCGCAAGACGGAATACCTTGGCGACGTCGGCGCATATGCGGTGGCCGGCACATGGGTGCTGGGCGTTGCGGCATACCGCGCGGACACAACTTATAAGTTCCACTCCGTTGAGGTCTGGTGCAAGGGCGTGCGCCTCAATCGCACCCCGTCCGCAGCCTATCGCGGCTACGGCAACCAGCAGGCCCACTTTGCACTGGAGAGCATGATCGACATGGCGGCCGAGAAGCTCGGCATGGATCCCACCGAGCTGCGCAGGCTGAATTACATCGAGCCGGACAGCATCAGCATCCACGGCTACCATATCAGCAGCTGCGGCCTGCAGGAGTGCATGACGCGGGCAAAAGAGCTGATAAACTGGGACGCCATCCGCAGCGAGCATAAATACGGCCACGGCGTTGGCTGCGCCTCTCTTGTCCACGCATCCGGCTCGAGAGCGGGCGACCCGGAATTCCCCGGCGACAGCGCGGTGCTTCAGTGCGCTTACGACGGCACGCTGACCGTCTGGGCAGGGGAGTCCGAATTTGGCCAGGGCGCAAAAACGGTAATGGCGCAGGTGGTCGCCGAGGAATTCGGCGTTTCGCCGGACAGCGTGATCGTCCAGCTTGGCGATACGCGGCTGACGCCCTTTGCGACCGGTACGCACGGCAGCAAGCTGACGACCATTCTTGCCAATGCCGTATTGGCGGCCTGCGACAACGCAAAAAAAGAAATTCTGGACGAGATCACGCTGATGACCGGCAGCGGTAAGCTCCACATCGAAGGCGGAGCCATCAGGAACGGCAGAGGCGACGAGCTGATGACGCTCGCAGAGGCGCTGAACAAAGTGTGCATCAAGCGCAGCGGCGCGCCGGTCATTGCACTGGGCGAGTACCGCCCTGCGGCGGTCATGCTAGACCCGACCGGCTATGGGAATCTCGCGCCGACCTACCCGTTCGGCGTTCAGGCCGCAGAGGTAGAGGTGGAGGAAAGCACCGGCAGGATCCTTGTAAAAAAGATCGTATCGGTGCACGACAGCGGAAAGATATTCAATCCGCAAATGGCTGCGGGCGGCGTTTACGGCGGCGTGACGCAGGCATTTGGCTTTACCATGATGGAACAGCTCGGCATTAACGATCAGGGGCTGCTCCACGGCGGAACCTTTCTTGAGTATAAAATGCCGACGATGCTGGACGTACCCGAGCTTGCGGCGGATTTTGTTGAAACGGTGGATCCGCACGGTCCATACGGCGCAAAGGCATTGGGAGAGCCGCCGATCGTTTCCGTGCTTCCGGCAATCGCAAACGCCGTGTATCACGCGACCGGACTTCGCCTGGACGATGCCCCGTTTACACCACAGAAGGTTCTGAAGGCAATTCAAAAACAAAAGATGAGTAAGAAAAAGGATGGTGCAGAGCTGTGAAGATTGTCACTTGTGTAAAGCAGGTTCCGGACACAGTCGAGGTCAAAATCGACCCGGAGACCGGAACCCTGATCCGCGATAATGCGCCCGCGATCTTGAATCCGTTCGACGCCTACGCCGTAGAAGAGGGCCTGCGGATCAGAGAACAGCTCGGCGGCGAGGTCATCGCCCTGACGATGGGGCCTCCTCAGGCGCGGGAGGTTCTGTACGAAACCTACGCCGTCGGCGTTGACCTTGGCATCCACATCAACGACCGCGCCGCCCGTGGTTCCGATACCTTTGCAACGGCCGGCATTCTGGCCGCCGCTATTTCGAAGATCGGTTCTGTCGATCTGGTACTGTGCGGCAAGCAGGCAATCGACGGCGACACCGCGCAGGTCGGCCCCGAGATCGCGGAAATCCTCGATCTCCCGCACGTTGCATATGTGAAAAAGATCCGCGAGATCACGGAAGAAAAGGTCGTCTGCGAACGCATGGTGGAAACCGGCGTGGAGGTGATCGAGGTAAAGCTTCCCGCAGTACTCACCGTCCTGAAGGATATTAACGAACCCCGGCTTCCGTCCTTCCGCCTCAAGCGTCAGGCTAAGAATAAGGAGATCCCGACCTGGAGCGTCGCCGACCTGGGGCTTGACGAAAGCAGCGTTGGTATCGCCGGCTCGCCGACCACCGTGCTGAGGACGTTTACGCCGGCGATGCGCGGAAACTGCCATATGCTGAAAGGCTCTGCCGAGGAAATGGTCAGCGCGCTGCTTCCGCTGATCGATGCAGCGACCTGACAAAGGAGGAATAAGAGTTATGCCCGGAATCGAAGTAAAGCGCGGTCAATGCCTGAGCTGCGGCCTGTGTACCACGGTGTGTCCGCAGGGTGCGGTCACTCTGGACGAGGAGCAGATCGCGGTCATCGGCGACAGCTGTACGCTGTGCGGCACCTGCGTGAGCGAGTGTCCCGCACAGGCAATCACAAAATCAGGCGCAACCGTTGAAACCATAAAAGATCTTGACGTGTCCCATCTGGCCGAGTGCCGCGATGTGTGGGTCGTGACCGAGCTGCGCGACGGCCAGATCGCCAGATGCACGTTTGAACTGCTGGGAGAAGCCCGCCGGCAGGTCATCGGCACGCGCCACAAGGTGGCGGCGGTGCTTCTGTGCGAAAATGCCGGAGATTATCCGCAGCAGCTTATTGCCGGCGGCGCGGATATCGTCTATCTGATGCAGAACAGCATCTTCCGGCGCTTTCTGGATCAGCCGTATAAAGACGTTATCTGCCAGATGGTGAAAGAGGAAAAGCCGCTTGCCCTGCTGCTTTCCGCAACGGCGATGGGACGCTCGCTTGCGCCGCGCATTGCGGCCAGGCTGCACACAGGCTTAACGGCAGACTGCACAAAGCTGGAACTCTGCACGAACGACCTGATGATTCAGACGAGACCTGCGTTCGGCGGCAATCTGTATGCAAGCCTGCTCTGTCCCTATACCTGGCCGCAGATGTCCACGGTCCGCGCCAAGGTGATGCAGCCGATGGAGCCGGACGGCAGCCGTACGGGCAAGGTGATCGAAAAGCATTACGAACTCGATCAGGCGGCCCTGCTCGCGCAGCTCATCGACTATATCGCCAAAGAAAACGAGGCGACGGTGGATGAGGCTGAGATCGTTGTCACGGCGGGCTTCGGCGCTGCGTCCGACAAGGGGCTTGCCCTGGTGAAGGAACTGGCCGAAGTTCTTGGCGGAGCGCTCGGTTCCTCACGCAAGGTTGTAGACGCAGGTCTGCTTTCCTACGAGAGACAGGTCGGCCAGACTGGAAAGACCGTTGGCCCGAAGCTCTATGTGGCCTGCGGTGTGTCCGGCGCGATCCAGCATCTTGTTGGGATGAGTTCCTCGAAGACGATTGTTGCGATCAACCTGGATCCCGACGCCCCCATTTTCCATTCCGCAGATATCGGCATTGTGGCCGATGTGTATGAATTTCTGCCGAAGCTGATCAGCGCTCTGAAAGCGCGCAGGGCAGAAGCGTAAAGGAAAGAGAGTCGATTATGACGGATGCGAAAAAAGCGCTGTTGGAGATTACTGTAAACGGGCGGTTTTACAGCAGTTATATTGACGAAGACACAACGCTGCTCGATTATCTGCGCAGGGAACTGGCACTGACCGGAACAAAGTGCGCGTGCAACAGCGCCGAGTGCGGCGCCTGCACGGTGATCGTGGACGGGCGGGCGGTCTATTCCTGCTCTATGCTGGCGATGCAGGCCTTCGGCAAAAGCGTGCTGACCATCGAAGGGGCTTCCGCGGATCGCGTAGGACAGGTTATCCAGCAGGCCTATATTGACGCCGGCGCGGTTCACTGCGGCTTTTGCACGCCGGGATTCATCATGAGCACCAAGGCGCTGCTCGAACGGAATCATCACCCGGCAGAATCCGAGATCAGAGAAGCGCTGGCAGGAAATCTGTGCCGCTGCACCGGATATGTGCAGATCGTCGATGCGGTGATGCTTGCAGCCGAAAGGCTTTACGGATCGGAGGGCTGAAAAATGGCATATCAGGTAAAACGCGCGCAGAGCTGGGAAGAGCTTTGGACCATTTTTGCCGCCCATCCGGACGCCTACCCCATCGCCGGCGGAACGGATATTATTCCGCGCGTAAACCAGGGGATCGAGAGCCACGGGCTTTATGTCATCATCGACGGCCTTCCCGATATGCGCGGCGTGACCGTGCTTGCAGACGGAGGCATCCGGATCGGCGCGCTGACAAAGCTGGTGGAGATCGGCGAAAAGGATGCCCTCAGCGGCTTTCGCGCTCTTCGGGAAGCGTGTTCCCGCGTCGCCTCTCCGCAGATCCGAAATCAGGCGACGCTCGGCGGCAATGTGTTGCAGGAAAACCGCTGCGTTTACTTCAACCAGTCTGTCAGCTGGCGCAGGGAAGAACCCTGCTTCAAGCTGGGCGGAAACCGTTGCTACCAGTATCAGCGCAGCCCAGAGTGTGTGGCGCTGTTTCAGTCTGACGCCGCGCCGGCGTTGATCGCCTACGGCGCGTATGCAGAGTGGAAAAGCCCCCGTGGCGTAAGGACCTCTCCGCTTGAAGAGCTTTACCTGCCCGCCGGAAGGAAAGCGAAGGAAAAGGACGAAATTTTAACGGCTCTGATCATTCCCAAAGCAGGTGGAAAGCTGCGTTCCGCTTATGTCCGGCAAACCATCCGCAAATCCTTTGATTTTCCGCTCATCAGCTGCGCAGTCGCGCTGTGGACGGAAAACGGAACGATCCAAAAAGCTGCCGTTGTGATTGGCAGCGCCGGCGTCAGGCCGCAAATTGCAGAGGATGCCAGCCGTCTGCTGCTTGGGAAAACACTTTCCGAGGCAGCTGCCGAATCCGAAAAGGTTCAGGACCTGGCGGCGAAAAAGATCATGCCGTTCAAAGACAGCAGAGTAGACGGCCCCACGCGAAAAGCCCTCGGAAAAGACGCTGTTAAGCGCGCCTTAATGGAATCCTGTTGCTCGGAGCAATAAAAATAATTAAACGGAGGACAAAAACATGAAAAACTATGACGTCATTTTTATCGGCGGTTCCCTCATGGCAAGCTCCACGGCATACTCTCTGCTGAATATGAATCCCGATCTCAAAATTCTGATGATCGAAAAAGACCCGACCTACAAATATGCCGCAACTCCGTTGGCGCTTGGCGGCGTTCGCCAGCAGTTCAGCGAGCGCACCAACATCCGCATGGCAAAGGCCAGCATCGATACCTTTGAAAACTTCGGCGAGCTGATGGAGACCAAAACCTTCGGCAAGCCCGACATCGACCTTCGTCAGGGCGGCTATCTGTTCCTGCTTGGCGAGGCCGGCTGGAATGTAGCCAAAGAGAATGCTCAGGTGCAGAAGGAAGAGGGCGTTGACATCCGCTTGCTGAGCGTCAGCGACATTGAGGCCATGCTTCCGGAAACGGACCTCACCGGCATTGTCGGCGGTACGGTCTGCCCGCGCGAGGGCGTTCTGGACCCCGCTTCCGTTCTGACCGGCTATCTTCACAAGGTCAAGGAAATGGGCGTGGAGATTATCAACGACGAAGTGACCGGCATTAAAATGGAAGGCGACAGGATCGTTTCCGTTTCGTGCAAGTCCGGTGAAGAGTTCAGCGCCGGCTCTTATGTCAATTCCGCAGGTCCGTGGGCAAGGAAGATCGGCGAAATGATCGGCGTGGATATCCCCGTCTACCCGCTGTCCCACGACCTCTACGTCTGCAAGATGCCCATGGATGCAAACGTCGGCCATTCTTACACCACACTTCCGACCACCACCTGGTGGTACCGTGAGCACGCAGAGGGCGACACGCTGCTGTGCGGCAAGACAAAGCTCGACTTTGCGCTCGGCTTTAACTACTCGCCCGATATGCCTTATTTTGAAGAGGAAATCTGGCCCGATCTCGCCGACCGTATGCCCGCTCTTGACAACCTGAAGCTTCTCCGGGCATGGCGCGGCTGCTATGAATACAACAACATCGACTTTAACGCCATTATCGGTCAGCATCCCGATGTTCCCAACTTCTATCTGATCAACGGTTTCTCCGGACACGGCATGATGCAGTCTCCCGCGGCCGGCCGCGGCCTTGCCGAGTACATCCTCTACAACGAGTACCGTACCATCGACCTCAGTGCAATGAACATCAAGCGCTTCCGCGACAACAAGCTGATCGTTGAAAAGGCTATCATCTGATTTATCGAAAGGTTTCGCCTGAATACTGGAGGTTTATATGAAAGATTTAAGAGAACTGATGGAATGGCTGGAGGCGCGCGGAGAGGTCGCCCATGTCAGCCGCGAGGTCGATCCTGAGTACGAGCTGGTCGCCGTTGCGAAAAAGATCAACGAGGCAACGGGCAAGGCGGTATATTTCGAACACGTGAAGGGTTCCCAGTATCCCGTGCTGAGCTACGCGCTTGCAAACCGCGACGGAATTGCAAAGGCGCTGAACATGGAGCCTGTTCAGATGACGCACCAGTGGAGCCACCGGGAAGAGCAGCAGATGCCGTATAAGATCGTAGAATCCGGTCCCGTTCAGGAAGTTGTTGAAGAGGACCCGAATCTTTACGACCTGCCGCTTTGCCTGCACAGCGATGGCAACAACGGCCGCTATATCACCGGCGGCGTTCTGGTGGCGAAGCATCCGGAGCTTGGCATGATGAACGCCTCCTTCAACCGCTGCCAGCTGGTCAACGAGAAGAAGCTGCGCGTTCGCATGATGCCTCCGCAGCATTTGGGACAGTTTTACGAAGTGGCCGAAAAGATGGATAAGCCGCTTGAGGTCGCAATCGTAATCGGCTCGTCTCCGGCGGTCATGTACAGTGCGGCTTCCAAAATTCCTATCGACCGCGACGAACTGGAGTTTGCCGGCGCGCTTGCCGATGAGCAGCTCGAGGTCGTGCGCTGCAAGACGATCGACGTGCTGGTTCCGGCCAATGCGGAAATTGTCATCGAAGGCAGAGTCCTTCCTCATGTACGCGAGGAGGAGGGTCCCTTCGGCGAATTTACAGACTCTTATGTGCCGGTGATGAAGAACCATGTGTTTGAAGTAACCGGAATTACGCACCGCAAAAACGCATTCTGGCACGACATTTTTGCCGGCGGCCGCGAAGACCTGAATCTTCTCGGGCTTCCGATCGAGTCTGAAATTTTCAACCACATCCGCAAATTTGCCAACCCGAAGGATATCATCGATGTTTATGCGGCGCCGTTCGTGTTCGGCTGCTTTATTCGCATGAGAAAGAGCGACGAGCGTCAGCCCAAAAACATTCTGCTTTCCACGCTGGCGGCCTATGCGTGGACGCAGTTCGCCGTTGTGGTGGACGAGGATGTGGACATCCGCAAGCCGAACGATATCTTCTGGGCCATTCAGACGCGCTGTTGCCCGGAGAGGGACGTGATGCTGATCCCCGGCGTGTCGTCCTATACGCGCGAAGATGTTAAAGACGAGAATGTGGGGAAATTCGGCATCGACGCTACGGCGCCGATCAATAAGCGGCATATCTACAAGCGCCGTACCAACTGCATGGAAGACAAGATCAACATTGAAGACTACTACAAGCTGTAAGTGAGAGGAGCAAAGCATATGGCAGATTTGCATTTTATCGGCGAAGCCGTTGACCGTCTTGTAACCGTCCCAATGTCCAACTGGACCATCCTGAAGGGCCTGCCCCTGACGGAAACCTATGAAGCCGCCCGCAAGAAAGGCGGCGGCGAGCCGATGACGCTTCGTGCAGCGCAGCTGCTGAACGAGCGCGTAGGCAAGGGCGATACCGTTCTTTTGCTCTCCGGCTTTGTCATTTTGAACTGGAACCGTCCCGAAACGGACGGCCCGGTCGGCGTTGCCGCCCTGGCGCGCAGCCTTGACCTCGCGCTTGGCGCCGTTCCCGTTATTCTGACCGAAGATATCCTTGTCAACAACCTCTCCAAGACCGCTGAGGCCGCCGGCATGATCGTCTGCCACTCCGAGGAGGAGCTGCACCGCGGCGGCCGCGGCCGCAAGGCCATGGTTCTGGGCTATCCGCTCGACCATGAAGAGGCGAAAAAACAGGCCAAGGAGATCCTTGACCGACTGAACCCCAAAGCCGTGATCGCAGTTGAGCGCCCCGGCTGGAACGAGAAGCACGTCCATCACAGCGGCATGGGCTACGATATTTCGTCTGTAACCGCAAAGCTGGATTACCTCTACGAGGAAGCGAGAGAACGCGGCATTCTTACCATCGGCGTTGGCGACCTCGGCAACGAAATGGGCATGGGAAATATCAAGGAAGAGGTCAAGACCGGTATTCCAAACGGCGCCACCTGTCTCTGTGGCTGCGGCGGCGGAATCGCCTGCGATGTAAAGTCTGATGTCGGCCTGATCTGCAACATCTCCAACTGGGGCGCCTACGGTATCTGCGCCTGCCTTGCGGCGATCGCCGGCGAGGAAGAGGTCCTGCACAACGGAGAGCTGGAAAAGCGCATGATCCGCGCCTGCGTGGACGCCGGGGCGCTGGATCCCGTCAGCGGTATGCTCATCCCGCGCGTTGACGGCGAACCCGAAGAGGTCAACGCTTACATCATCGAAATGCTCCGCGGCATTGTCCGCCATGCCACAACGGGCAGCATTTTCACCCGCAGCTATAAGGATACCGGCAAGAACAAGATCACAAACCTGTAAGCTCACAGCCCGCCCATACCGGACGTTTTCCGTCCGGTATGGGTGCGGCAGCATGACAAGAGGCGCTGATTCAAGTGCGGAACAACTGGGGGCAGAATTATGGTGGGGAATAGTATTAAGCGAGTGGATGCCAGGGAAAAGGTGCTGGGCCGCGCAAGGTTTGTAGAGGATATGGTTCCGGCAAACTCTCTGGTCGCCTATGTGAAGCACAGCGCCATTGCAAATGGGCGCGTCTTGTCAATCGACACAAAAGAGGCGGAGGCACTTCCGGGCGTAGTAAAGATCGTAACCTGCTTCGACGTTCCGGATATCCAGTTCGCTACGCCCGGGCATCCGTGGTCCATGGATCCGGACCATCGGGATGTGCCAGACCGAAAGCTGCTGAACAGCAGAGTAAGGCACTACGGCGACTGCATCGCCGCAGTCGTTGCAGACAATGAAGTGACCGCGCAGAGAGCGCTGAAGCTTCTGAAGGTGGAATACGAGCAGTATCCCGCACTATTGACGCCGCAGGAGGCGCTCGCTCCCGGAGCAAGCGTGATCCACGAGGAGCGGCCGGATAACATTTTGAAAGAAACAGTGTATGAAGAAGGGGACTGGGATAAGGCCCTGTCCCATGAGGGTTTGGTGTGCGTAAAAAAGACCTACACCACGCTTCCGGTTCAGCACTGTCACATAGAAAACCCGGGAAGCTTTGCCTACATGGACGGGGACCGCATTGTGGTGGTCGCTTCAACGCAGATCCCCCACATCATGCGCCGCGTTATCGGGCAGGCGCTCGGCATTCCCTGGGGGCAGATCCGCGTTGTCAAGCCCTATGTGGGAGGCGGCTTCGGCAACAAGCAGGATGTGATTTACGAGCCGCTGAACGCATGGCTGACAACGCTTGTCGGTGGGCGCTGCGTATACCTCCCGCTGAGCCGCGAGGAAACCTTTCATTCAAGCCGCACCCGCCACGGCATCGAATTTGAGCTTGAAACCTGGGTACACCCCGATGGAACTATCGCTGCGCGCCGCAGCTATGCTTTGTCCAATCAGGGCGGCTACGCTTCACACGGACATACGATTTGCGCAAACGCGACCTCCGCATACAGAAATCTCTATCATCAGGAGGCGCTGCGCCAGGTAGCAAGAACGGTGTATACCAATATCTGCACCGGCGGCGCAATGCGCGGCTACGGCATCCCGCAGATCAATTTTGCAATGGAATCCCACATGGAGGATGTGGCGAACAGTATCGGAATGGATCCGATCGCGTTCCGCCGCAAAAACATGATGCGCCTGGGCGACGTTGATGCCGGCACCGGCATCGTCTGCCACAGCAATGGCCTGGACGAGTGCATCAGCAAGGGAAAGGACTATATTCACTGGGACGAAAAGCGCGCGGCGTATCGGAACCAGACCGGCAATATCAGGCGCGGCGTGGGCATGGCAATCTTCAGCTACAAAACAGGTGCGTGGCCCAGCGCCATGGAGATCGGAAGCTGCCGCATCGTGCTGAATCAGGACGGCTCCGTTCAGATCCAGATGGGCGCCACGGAGATCGGCCAGGGCGCCGACACGGCTTTTACCCAGATGGCGGCGGAAACGCTCGGCATTTCTACAGACAAGATCCATGTCGTCAGCCAGCAGGATACCGACCTGACGCCGTTCGATACAGGGGCGTATGCTTCCCGGCAGAGCTATGTTTCCGGCGCTGCGCTGAAGCAGACCTGCCTGCTCTTCAGGCAGAAGGTTTTTCACTACCTGAAGGAGCTGAGCGGAAACGATCCGGAAAAGATGGACATCCGGGGCGGCGTCATCGTCCACAGCGAGACCGGAGAGACGCTGATGCCGCTTGACGAGCTTGCCGTAACGTCATTCTACCATCCCTCCAAGGCACAGCACATTACGGCGGAAAGCACCCGTCAGTGCGAGGATAACACCTATGCGCTTGGCTGCTGCTTCGCCGAGATCGAAGTTAATATCGCCCAGGGACGCATCAGCGTGCTTGACATTATCAATGTGCATGACAGCGGAAGGCTGATCAACCCCGCGCTGGCCGCTGCGCAGGTCCACGGCGGCATGGCGATGGGGATCGGCTATGCGCTCTCCGAGCATATGCAGTACGATAAGAAAACCGGCGCGCTGCTCAACGGCAATCTGCTCGACTATAAGCTCCCAACGGCGATGGATGTGCCGAATCTTTCAGCCGACTTTGTGGAAACGGACGACCCGAGCAGCCCCTATGGGAACAAATCTCTTGGCGAACCCCCCGCGATTCCCGTGGCCGCTGCGATCCGGAACGCCCTGCTGTATGCGACCGGAGTCGCCGTGGATGCGATCCCGCTGAATCCGCAGAGACTGATCGCCGCATTTACAGACGCTGGACTGCTGCCTGAGGAGGGATGACAGATGCTGGATATCCTTGAAAACCACATTGCGCACAGCGTGCAGGAGGCGTGTGCCTGCCTGGATGCGGACGCGCAGGCCATCGTGGTCGCTGGAGGCACGGACGTGCTGATCAAGATCCGAGAGGGAAAGCTGGCGGGGGCGCGCCTGGTCAGCATCGGCGGGATCCCGGAGCTGAAGGGCGTTTCCATGAAGGAAAACGGAGATATTGTGATCGGGCCGTTGACCACCTTTACAGAGCTGGAGGAGAACTGCCTGATCCAGGAGAATATCCCCCTGCTCACCATGGCGGCCGGAACGGTCGGAGGACCGCAGATCCGCGCGGCCGGAACGGTTGGCGGAAACATCTGCAACGGCGTAACCAGCGCGGATACCGCACCGTCCATTTGTGCGTTGAACGCCCGGCTGACGGCGCAGTCCTCTTCGGGAGAGCGCGAATACTCCATCCACGAGCATTATGCGGGCGTTGGAAGGGTCACATTGCAGCACGGCGAGCTGCTGACCGCGATCACCATTCCCGCTTCCGAATATCAGGGCTACTGCGGCAGCTATACCAAATATGCGATGCGCAATGCAATGGACATCGCAACGCTGAGCTGCGCCGTCTGGCTGAAGACCGATGAGGCCGGCGAGGTCCTTGAGGATATCCGCATTGCCTGCGGCGTCGCGGCGCCGGTTCCCATGCGCGCCCTTGAGACCGAAAGGGCGCTGAAGGGGCTGCGCGTGGAAGAGGCTCTGCAAAAGGCGCCGGCGCTGATCCGCCAGGAGGTAAATCCGCGCGATTCGTGGCGCGCATCCAGAAAATTCCGGCTCCATATTGTTGGAGAGATTCTCCAAAGCACGATGGAAGAGGCGCTTGTGCAAGGAGGCAAAATATGCTGAAGATCATTCACATGAAGGTCAACGACAAGCCGGTGGAGGTTGCCGTTGAGCCGGGAGAACTGTTGGTCGATACCCTGCGCAGCCGTTTTGGCCTGACCAGCGTAAAAAAGGGATGCAGCGTGGGAGAATGCGGGGCATGTACGGTTCTTGTTGACGGCATTGCAAAGGACAGCTGTCTGATCCTCAGCGCATGGGCGGATGGCAAAGCCATTTACACGGTGGAGGGTCTGAAGGCCGGCGCAGACGGGCTTCATCCCATCCAGCGGGCGTTTGTTGAAGAGGCGGCCGTTCAGTGCGGCTTCTGTACGCCCGGCATTATCATGAGCGCGGTGGAAATTGTGACGAGCGGCAGGAAGTATTCTCGGGAAGAGCTGCGCCGCCTCGTCTCCGGGCATCTTTGCCGCTGCACGGGATATGAGAACATCCTGAATGCGCTGGAACGAGCACAGCAGGAATACGGAATGAGCGAATAAGAAAGGTACGGGATCCCTTAAAATCCCGTACCTCAATGAAAAACCCGGATATCAGTCCGCCGGCTTTTCGTGCAGCGCTTTTTCATTTGAAAAAGCGGGCGTAATGATGTAAAGTACTTTTACAATGTTGTTGCTCAGGTTGGCAAAGTTATGCGGCTGGTCTCCGAACCCGTGATGGCTGTCTCCGGGGTAAAGCGGATACTCCTGACCGTTGAGAAAATAGGTCAGCACGCCTTCCAGTACATAAACAAATTCTTCTCCGGCGTGGGTCATCAAAGGAACGTCCTCGCGCTGCTGGCCGGGCAGAAACGTGATCATTATGGGGTCCAGAGAAAACCTCTTGTCGAAGTGAGACAGGCTTGCGTAGATATAATGCCCGGAAATGCTCCGGATGCGGTTGTCATAGCTGCGGCAGAACCCGCTGGAAGCCGTGGAATTGTTCTGCACGAAGAAGGTGGAGAGATCCACATCGAATGCGGAGGCAATTTTGTTCAGAGAAACCAATGTGGCGGAAGTAATGCCGCGCTCCACCATGGACAAAAAGCTGATGGATAGATCTGTCTTTTCGGCAAGTTCTTTAAGCGTCATTTTCTGTGCGAGGCGAATTTCCTTGATTTTGAAGCCAACATTGCTATCCGGCATTATCAAAAACCATCCTTTCTTTATCTGACTGTTAGAATATCACAAAATACGCCAAAATGAAAGCTAAAAAACAGCACACTTGCAAAATAAACGCTGCGTGGAATACAGAGGGAGTAAGTATGAAAAAAAGATTGGTTGTAGGATTGACAGGGGCCAGCGGCGCGCCGCTTTCGCTGGCGCTGCTGCGGGCAATGCAGTCTTTTGCGGATTGGGAAACGCACGTTGTGTATTCCGACAGCTTTCTCCGAACGCTGGAAACGGAAACGGACTGTTCGCCGGAGCAGCTGAAAGAGCTGTGCAGCTTTGTTTACGACCTTCATGATATGGCCGCTTCCGTATCAAGCGGGACCTTTCGCACCGAGGGTATGATCATCGTTCCGTGCAGCATGAAAACGGTTGCGGGGATCGCCTGCGGGTACTCGGATAATTTGATCCTGCGCGCGGCGGATGTAACGCTCAAGGAACGCAGGAAGCTGGTGCTTTTGGCGCGGGAGGCTCCGCTCAGCGGCATCCATCTGCGCAATATGCTCACCCTTTCGCAAATGGGTGCGAGCATCCTGCCCCCCATGCTGACGTATTATAACAACCCCCAAACGGTGGAAGACATGACCCGGCACATCGTTGGAAAAGCGCTGAGCGCGTTCGATTTGGAACTGCCGGGATTTCAACGCTGGAAGTAGCATATTCCGGAAATTCAACCCGGGATGCAGCTGTTTGCGTAAAACCGGAAATTTGAGAGCAGCAGCGAGGAACGGCATTCCTCCTGTAAGGAAAGGATTGATTGGATGAGGCTAAAGGTTTTGCGGGCGGATCCCGCAGGGAATATCACGCTGTTTGTGCTTTCGCCCGTGGAAAAGGAATACCGCGCCGCTCTTGCGGAAAAGCTCATGGCGCTCGAGCAGTTTAAAGCGGAGCAGGTCGGATACTGCTGCGCGACCGAGGACGGCGTTGACGGGCATATGGAGATGTCCGGCGGAGAATTCTGCGGAAACGCAACAAGGGCATACGGTATGCTGACCGCCAAAAATAACGGCCTTTGCGGAAAGGCGCATCTTACCCTGCGCGTAAGCGGGTGCGAGCATCCGGTCGGCGTGGATGTCGATATGGACAATCAGACCGCGCGTTCGGAGATGCCGCTTCCCGTGTTCGTCCGCAGGGAAACCGTCGGAGCGGCGGAGGGGACTCTTGTCCATCTTGGCGGGATCGCGCATTTTGTTGTGAAAAATGTTCCGCCGTCCCTTGCCTTCTTTGAGCAGGCTGAGCAAATGTTCCTCGCTTTGGACGGCCTTGACGCCTACGGTGTCATGTTTCTGGATACGGCGGCGCACCGCATGACGCCGCTTGTAAAAGTGCCGGCGGCGAACTCCCTTTTCTGGGAGGGAAGCTGCGGCAGCGGCAGCCTTGCGGCCGTCCTTGCGCTGACCAACGATCTGCCGGACGGAGAGTACTCCGAAAATATCGTTCAGCCTGCCGGCGTCGTTTGCGCAGCCGTGGTACGGGAAAACGGACGGGCAAAAGCCGCTTATATCGGGGGCGGCGTGACGCTCGATGAACCCGTTGAAATCGAAGTGTAAAGCCGCTTCTCCGCATTGCATTGCAGGTATCGCTCTCTCTTTTTGCATCTGGCCTGGCACGGAACGCCTTTGGGGAATGCCTTCCGTGTCAGACAGATGCAAATTTATTTGCGCGTTTTTCCGGTGTGGGTACTCGCCGGATTTGCTTGCTGTCCTGCAGGGAAAGGTACCGTCAAGGATTGTACCTTATCTGGGAAGAAGAACGCTTATATATTTGTAAGCGAAGCCTTTCGCACAAAAAGCGGGAAAAAGAAAAGAGGCTGAAAACTTAAAGTTTTCAGCCTCTTCCGTTGTCTTGCGTGACCAATTTAGATACACGCTGAAAACAGGAAAAAACGAGAGTTGAAGCGGCTTTGAGCTGTTTCGGCTATATTTTTTCGCTATCGTTTGCCCATGATTATGGACAAACGAATCATTTTTAAGAGTGACCAAAATAGATACAGCCTTACCTGTTTGGAAATTTGTTTTTCGTTGCGATATCAGTCATGCTCCCATTTCTGAAACCGGAATTACGGGGTTCAAAAATGGAAACCTCTTTACTTCACATCCTGCCAGTTCTTATCGTTGTAAGGTGTGCCTTCAACGCCCTTTGCGTTCAGGTCAGCAACCATGTGGTCGAGACGGCCTCTCCACATCTTCTGGAACCATGCGCAGTGACCGAACCACTTTACCAATGTGGGACTGATAGAGTAATAGACGCGGATGAATGTGCGGCCATACCATGTTTCCGCGAGCGTGTCGTCGCGGAAACGGCGGAGAGTCCAGACCTGTGGGCAGTCGTAGGAGCCATAAACAGCCGTTGCAATGTAACAGCCGCTATTTGATTGCTCAGGCTTATAGGATGCCAAACATGGAATGTCGGCCCAATGAGCCTTTTTCCATTCTTCAGAGGCGTATACAGTCGTCAGATGAGTGCAGTCCCGGAAAGCCTCGACTCCAATGCTTGTTACGCTGTTCGGGATTGTGACATGCGTCATACCAGTGCAGCCCTCGAAAGCCGAATGTCCAATGCTTGTTACGCTGTTGGGAATCGTGACACTTGTCAGGCCTGCACAGCCTTTAAAAGCCTCGTCTCCAATGAATCTCACGCTGTTGGAAATCGTGATGCTCGTCAAACCCGTGCAGCCATAGAAAGCGCCACTAGCATCACTAAGCTCCTTGTACTTGTAGTAAATGGAAACATCACCATCGGAGTGGTGAAGGAATGCAGTCTTACCCTCACCAATGCTTGTTACGCTGTTGGGAATTGTGATGCTCGTCAGACCTGTACAGCCTTTAAAAGCCTTGTCTTCAATGATTGTTACGCTGTTCGGAATCGTGACGCGCGTTAGACCTTCGCAGTAACTGAAAGTTCTGTACGCAATGATTGTCACGCCGCTGGGAATTGTGATGCTCGTCAGATTTGTACAGTAATCGAAAGCCCTCGCTTCAATGCTTGTCACGCTGTCTGGAATTGTAATGCTCGTCAAACCCTTGCAGCCCTCGAAAGCCCCACTTTCAATGCTTGTTACGCTATTCGGGATTGTGACATGCGTCATACCAGTGCATCCCTCGAAAGCCGAACTTCCAATGCTTGTTACGCTGTTCGGGATTGTGACACTTGTCAGGCCTACACAGCCTTTAAAAGCATCGTTCCCGATGCGAGTTACGCTGTTGGGAATTACGACCTCAGTTGAAGCCCCGCTGTATTTTTCCAGCGTCCCCGCCCGAATGACAAAATCAGCGCCGTTGCCGCCGTAAATATTGACTGTATCCGCAGGAATGTGGTTTGTTGTATTGTAGTTGTTGATTGCTTTCTCGACAATGAACGCCGAACCACAATGCGGACAAATAGCGGCATCCTTAGTGTTGTCGACATCCAAAGAAGCGCCGCAGTTTGTGCATTTCGCAGGAATGATTGGCATGATATCCCTCCCGTTTTTCTTGAATCATACGCCTTACAGTGGAAAACTGTCAAGAAGTGTGAAATGACTGTAAATCAGAGTAGTGGAATGTCAAACAAAGCAGACGGCTGCCTTTCTAGACGGGATTCAGGAGAATATCCACGATGAAATAAAGAAAGAGAAAGAGAGATGATCCCTCAATCTCCTACGCTTAGGCGGATTCTTCCGACAAGGTATCCGCCACCGAAGATGATTTCCAGCTTGCCGCCAGGATAAACCTTAATGCATTCTGCCATCTGACGGACGATGGAGTCATTGTACTCCATGCATTTGCTTTCTCTTTCTGAGATGATGGCTTGGATCTGCTCGAGGCGGCTCTGCTTACCGTTATCCTTGGCGGTGCTTTCCTGAATGGCTGCTATACGCTGCTTGAGAAGTTCTGTTTCTTGTGACAGTGTCATGAACTCGCTTTCATGGGCCTCGATGCCATCGCCGGAGCTGACACTCTCATTGACAAGCGCCAGCATCTTATTGTTTAGGGCTTCGACCTTTCTCTCCAACATATCTACTTCTTCTGGATCTCCATTAAGGCCGAGGGCTTCGCTGATGGTCGCTCTCATGAGTGCCTTATAGGTGGCGTTATCCGAATGCAGTGGCTCACTTTCTTCCAACAGTGTCAGCACGGAATCTCCGTCCTGTCGGAATCCGGTGACGGTTTCACCCAACCGCAGAGCCACGCCGTGTCTGCGCATTTCCGCATGGACAAAGCTCGCCATATCCGCATCCAGCGGCGCTAATAGCTGCTTTGGACGTTGGACGATGGTGACGGAAACGCCCATTTCTGCAAGGCTTAATAGTGACAAGTAACTATTTTGACGCAGAGAACGGTGTGACCCGAGGGTCATGCCGTTTTTCTGGGTCCATAGGTTGTTTCTGCGGTGATAGGCTCGGAAATAATGGGAATATCCACATCGTCCACGAAGTTGAAGTAAATCTTCACTCGCAGTCACAGACACAGTTCCGGATGGTATAGCCGTTTTTTCGTGCCCAGTCGGCATAGCTACCGTCAATTTCCCGATGCGAAAGCCTGTTTCTATTTTTGGAGGAATCAGTCTTCCTCCAGCTCAAAGCGAATTGTCACACGGCTTTGACCGCCCACAGTACAAGTGAATAAAGTCAAGTCCCACTCTCCACTCTCCATTGCGTCAATGGAGGTTGGCAGCAGCGTCTCCCGTTCCACCATTTTGTAGGTGAATACATTTCCGTCCATATCCGTGAAGGTGGCAATATCGCCCTCCCAGAGATTCTTTAAGGTTCCGAAATGGGAAGTGTAGTTGTGGCCGCAAATAATCAGGTTATTCAAATAGGCAGACCCACTGTACCGGCAGGGAGCAGTTTTCAGATTGGGATAATTCCACTCACTGATAATCGGCAGCTCCAGCTCCAAGGCTGGGATTCTTAAAACACCGATAAAGTCTATTCCGTTGATGGTTTCCACTGGCATTTCCATATTAGGGGATAGAACATAGTCCGGAATAACAGTCCGCTCATCGCTCACCAACGGCTCCTGATCCCCGGCGGAGTCTGAGGGAGCCTCTGGAGCGGCCTCTGCGGGCAAATACGCATCCAGCTGGGTTACCGCTTGCCTGGCCGATTGCTCTGCCCGCAACTCGTCGTACAAGTTGTAAGATACAAGGAAAAGGGCTGATGCAATCAGCAGCAGCCCAATCGTAATCAACAGCAAGCCCTCTTGCTTTCTGCTATTTTTTTCTTCATTCCTCATCAACAGCACCTCTGCGGCGCACCAGACCGATCACGACAAAGAGCAGTCCGGCGGCAATCAACACTGGAACCGGCCACCAGAGCTGGCCAGTCTGAGGCAGCGTCGGCTTTGTAGGTGTAGTAGGTTTGTCCGGCGTGGTAAGTGTTGTGGGAGTAGGTTCGTCAGGAATTTCCTCATTGTAGCTATTTGTCACCACAAAAGTGATACCCTCCCGTGTGACCTCCACGGTATAGCCCTCCAACTCTTTCTCCACAATGGTCCACGTATAGCGATCATTCAATCCCATCCAGGTGTACCGCCAGTTGTTTGCCGCGTTCAGGGTTACGGTATCATATACCTTGCCGTCACGAAGAAGCTGAACAATTACCTCTTTGGGACGATCTTTTTCATGTCCATCATCGGCCCAGACCTTCAGAACCTTTCGGTCGATGGTATGGCCATCTGGGTTATCAGGGATTTGGGATGAATCGAACTTTGCATTGACGGCTACATCATAAACCCAAATGTTATTCTCTTTGTCCAATCCAGGCAGCATTACCATGAATGGCGTGGGATCATAGAGGAAGCCATTTTGCATGTGTCGATACCCCAGTACAAAGTACAAACCCGCTTTTAGGCTCTTTCCGGCGGTGGGAAAGGAAACCAATCCCTTATCATTGGTCTTTCCACTGTCTGTGGGGGAAATATCATCCCGCAATACATAGCCCTCCAGGGTGGATGCCAGTGTCCGCCAGGCCTCGTCATCCTTGCCCCGGATATTGACATGGAACTGGGCGAAATCTTTTGTGGTGGTCAGCTCGCCGTATTCGTCTACTGCGGCAACCAGGAAAATGTCAAACTCTGCACCAACCAGGGGCGTGTTTCCATCTTGATAGGAAATGGTCAAACTTACATCCTGGTTCAAGTCAATACTTCCCACCGCCAGAGCCTGCAAGGGCAGGAGAAGGAATACTGCCAGCACACTGAGCAGCGCAGCAGTCATGCGTCTAATCCTCTTCATCGGCTTCACCTCCGTGTTCCTTTCTTGGCTGCTTGGGCAGCAGCAGTAAAATCAAAAGCAATAGCAAGATCGGGATCGCCACAACAGGAGCCACAAGCAGCGGTTCAATCTGAATGGCGTCCGCCGTCACACGGACGGTCTTTGCTTCCTCAATATTGTCAATCCGGTGTCCCCGTACCAGCAGCCGGTGGGTATTGATACCGTAAGGGGTGCAGGTAACGAGCGTACAGTAATCTTTCCCTTCTTCAATCCGAAGGGCACCCGTCTCTTGGGGTTCCACAATCAGGATTTGATCGACCTCATAGGTCAGCACGTTGTCCAGGACCCGGAGCATAAAGATGTCTCCCGTTTGCAGCTTGTCCAGGTTGGTGAATAGCTTGGCGCTGGGCAGTCCCCGGTGGCCGGAGAGAACGCAATGGGTGCTTTCGCCGCCCACGGGCAGGCTGGACCATTCCAGATGGCCCACGGCGATCTGCAGGACCGATTCCTCCGTACCATGATAGATGGGCAAAGAGCAATCAATGCTGGGGATTTCAATATAGCCCATGACGCCAAGACCGGACACATTCAAAAGCTGCTGGTATTCTTCCTTCTGGGCGTCGCTGAGCAGGTACGCATTGACCCGATCGGTCAGAGATGCGTTGTAGCTTTCGGCCGCGGCCCAGATTTCGTCGTATTGATCCTGGTTCAGATTTGCAACTTCCTCGGCATATGTGGCAATGGCCCTGGTCTGGTGGAGGGAGTTCCAGTAATCGCTGATAGAGGGGTACAGCAGCAAGGACAGCCCGGCAAGAAGGATCAGGAACAGGAGTAGCGTTATATAATTGCCTTTTTTCTTCTTCATGCAGGGTTCTCCTTGCCGCTGTGGGCCGGGGAGGGGTTGCCTCCCCGGCTGTCACAGCGGGATGTCAGTGCGTTTCAGATATGTATCAGGGAATTAGCCCTTGGTGCTCATGCGCTTCTTGGTGATCAGCAGCACAGCCGCGCCGATGACCAGAACAGAGCCGAGGACATAGAAGATGGTGGTGCCGATGCCGCCGGTGGAGGGAAGCTGTGCACCAGATTGGTTCTCAATGTTGGCAGAAACAACACCGGTGGAAATCACTCCGGTGAACTTATCACCGCCACTGAGGGATATCAGCGTGGGGTTATCGGAAGACACATCGTGAGTAGCCGTAATGGTGAACTCGATATCGGGAATTGTATTGTAGCCAGAGGGCGTGGTGGTCTCGACCAGCTTGTAGTCGCCATCATCCAGGCCACTCCAGGTAAAAGTGGTCATGTCCTCACCCTTAAGCTCGGACCCTACAGCTTCATATGTACCAGAAGCGTTCTTCTTATACAGGGTGAAGCCTGCGCCCTTCAGAGGGATGAATTCCTTGTTGCCGTCGCTGTCGGTGCCAGTTTTTCCAGTATCCTTGGACGCATCATAGGCGGGGTTCTTGGTAACCTTGTTGACGATGGTCTGGTAGGTGAATACGATGACAACATCATCGGGGGTCTCGCCGTTTTCGCCGGCCTGTTCGTCATTGGGGTTGTTGGTATAGGTCACATGGGAGGTGTTCTTGTTGCCGGTGGAGCCAATAACGGCCTGATTGTTCAGCGTGGAGGTATACTCAACAGAAATGACACTTCCGGCGTGGACAGAGGTGATCTCCTTCAGGTTGGCAAAGCGGACCTCAAAGGTGCAGCCGTCGGTCAGACCTTCGGTCACAACCTCATAGCCAGTGGTAATCAGCGTTCCGTCAACATAGACTTTCACAGAATTCTTATTGAAGCTCAGGCCAGTATCTTCCTTATCGTGGAAGGTCAGCTTGTAGCCGTGGGTGTAGTTGGCGTAGTCCTGAGCGATGGTGGCGCTCAGCTTGAAGGGTACGGCATCGCCGATATCGTAGTCAGCGGAATCCTGCCAATCAGTGGTGGAGTTCGCCGCGCTGTCATTGGTGTCCTTAACCTTCTTATCGGAGGTTGTGGTTCCAACCTTGGGAGAGATAGTCGTGGGGCCGACAACCTGGACTACGTACAGGGAGAAGGCTTCACCGTCATTGACAGGGCCGTTGTCCTTGATCAGATAGTAGCCGGTGGGTACGGTCAGCGAATTACCATTGGAAACCGTACCGAATTTTTCAGAATCCAGTTTCACATATTTCTGAATCTCCGTTAACTTTTCGGTGTCGCTCTTACCATTCACAGCGGCCAGAGCGGCCAGAGTGGTCTGATCGACAGCAGTTCTTTCGGTGCCGGTGCCGTTCTTGCCCCACTTGATGTTGGACAGAACACCCTCATGGAGGTCACCAGTGAAGATCTGGTATACATCATAGGTGCGGGTGCTTCCCTTGGGAGCCGAAATTATAGTGTTTTCTGCCGCAAACGCGGTAGTAGCCAGAGCGAAAACCATAATTAGAGCCAGCAGGAGACTGGCGAGTTTTCTTGCGTGTTTCATTGTTTGACTTCCCCTCTTCTTTTTAAGTTTCTGCGTAGTAATGGGATCGTGCCGCGCATCAGGAAGATACTGAATCCTCCTTTCTGCGCTTGGTATGGTGATACAACAGGAGAAACGCCGCGCCCGTGAGCAGCAAGAAGCCTCCTATGGTATACGGTATCGTACCGGCCCCGCCGGTGTTGGGCAGCTCGGGGTAGCAGACTTGGTTGGTTACGGTCACGGTGGCTGCGGCGGTTCCGCTCTCGGGAATGGTTACCGCGGGGCCATTGGAATAGGTGACAAGGAAGTTTGCGCCGTTCACCGTGGCCAGCGTATTGTCTCCACGGATCGGCACGCCGTTATCATCCAACTCGTAGATGTAATACATTTTCCCAAGGGTCAGGTTTGTAAACTTCGCTGTCCCGCTCTCCGGCGTGACCGTGCTGTTCGCGTATGTGATGGTCACCGTTTGCAGCGGATTGCCGGCGGGATTTGCTTCGGCATAGATTCCGAAACGGTAGGCTCCGTCGATTTTTGCCAGATGATTGCCGCCTGCATCCAAAAATGCCTTGGCCACCGTGGCTTCGCCCTTGTGGTTGTAGGCCTGATAGGTGTAGTCCGCGCTTTGATACCAGACGGTCACACCATTGGGGAAGGTGGGACATTTCCCGTCCTCCTGCTGCTTTGCCACAGCGAAGTAGTGGGGCGCGGCATCCAGCACATATCCTTCCGGGGCCACTGTCTCGGTCAGGCAGTAGACCGTGTTATATTTCATGGTCTGACCACTTTCTTTCCCGAAGGTCAGGGTTCCGTCCTCGCCGGTGGTGCCGGTCAGGGAAAGGCCGTCCGTTGTTGGGGTAAACGTACCGTCAGCATAGGTTCCCTCCACCAATGTGAACGTCGCGCCGGAAAGAGTCTGGCTGGTATTGTATTGATCCAGTTTTTTGACTGTTACACTGGGAGAAGTGTCCGCACCAGCGGTGCCGCCAGTAGAATAATGGAATTCTTCGACCTCAACGCTGCCGCCGCTGGGGGTGGTATAGCCTTCCCAATGGGCGTTGTTGGAAATGGAGATGGTCTGACCCGGCGCGGCATTGACTGTGGTTTCATAGGTAACGGTCAGAGGCAGGTTGTCCGGCAGGACAATTTTCAGCGTCTGTCCTTCCACGGAGGCGGTCCAGTTCGATACCACCTTGCCTGTCTTGGTGTTCACCACCCGAATGGAAGTGGTGTCCAGAATCAGGGTATCGCTCAGATGGTCCACCAGGGTGATGGTATCCGACCCGCTGACCAGATCTTCGCCCAACTCATTCAGCGTGATCTTAAAGGGATACCGGCCGCCGTTGATTTCAGGGTTATATGTGCCTTGCTTGGACAGAGACTGTCTTCCGATGGTCACTCCATTGCTGTCATTGCCGATGGTCGTTCCCTCGGAATTTTGCAGGCTGACCACATTGTTGAACTCCTTGCTCACGCCGCCCAGAAGAACGTCAGGATCCGTTACCTTACAGACGATCTGTATCTCCACGGCATAATCGTCCCGGTATCCGCCTCCGGCTACCAGATTGTCAATATCCCAGATCACCTGCTGACCGTTGGTGTAATAGTAGTTCGTCTGGTTTCCCGCGTTGTTGCTGGGCAGGGGCTTCGCGTATTCCGTCCAGCCGCCGCCTAGGGCGGCGATTTCCTCAGCTGTGAGCCGCGCAAAGGTGGGTTTGGGATCCTGCCGAACTGCTTTAGATCCCAGCCACCATATACGGACATAGGTTACCTCCATCCCATCCGGGATCTGCTCGACCACACGGTACCGCCCGGACAGGCTGCCCTCATAGTTCACATGAATCTGCCAGGCCACATAGGTACCCGCTCCGTTCAGCGCGCCTATGCTGATGGCCTGATTTGTGCCGCGCTGGATGTCCGTGGTGGAGTTGCCGGAACCGGGATAGGTAAAGACACGGCCCAGTTCCTTAAAGATATTTTCGCTGCCGTACAGGGTCTTGCTGGCCGTGTTGTGGTCCAGCCAGTTGGTGCCGTCGGAGCGGCTTTGCAGCTTATTGTTATAGGTAAAGGCGTCTCGTTTCTTGGCGGGCAGTTGACTCGGCTCGGTCTTGACAATCAGATATAGGGAATCACCCTGCGCCAAGGAAATCTCTGTATTCAGGGTCAGCGTCAGAGAATAGGTGCCTTTCGCAACGGTATAGTTACTGCTTTCTAAGGCCGTCAGCAGGTCGCTGGCGATTAGCGAATCCAAATCCGCATAATCCGCGAGAGAGTTCGTTCTCAAATTGCCCGTATATACGCCCACAAAGGAGGTGCCCCGAATATAGTGAGCCGACCCGCCGACCGCATTCGTGACATCCTTAATGGCAGTGCCCGAAGGCAGAACCGTTCCGTCCACCTTGATGACCCAGTACAGTGCGCCATTGGCAAAGTCTCCGGTGGTCGCCTTGGGTTCCTCGTAGTACCAGCTCTGCTTTTCCGCGGCAAAGCTGTTGCCGCCTTCCACGATGACAGAGGCCTCCACGCCAATTCCGGCAAGCGCGTATTTAATATTGCCGATACCCACCGTGCCGGACAGGTTAAATCTGTTGCTTACCACCACCTGCGTAATGCCGTCGGTATTCTTGGGCTGCGCGTAGTAGGTCAAAAGGTAGGCCTTCTTTCCAGCCAATCCAATCTGCTCAGGTGTGAAGCTGAAGGAGGTTTGCCCGTCAACTTTTACCCAGACGGTTTGATCGGGCGTGCGGCTGCTCAAATTGGCAATGGCTGCTGCATCGTCCAGGCCGGAACCGGGTGCGTTGCTGCTGATGGTATAGGCATCCACCCGGACATAGCCCACAAACTCCATGTACTGGCTGCCCAGGGAATCCTTCAAGGACGCAGAGGACAGATCCCAGTTCCCCGCCTCATTGGCTGCCACCTGATACTTGTAGCTGCCGGCAGGCACAGTGAAGCTGCTGTCAGGGGAGGTGATTTGGGTAACGGAACTGCCGGTGGCGTCATACACGCTGCCGCTCATGGACACAGTGCTTTCCGTTTCCTGCTTCCCGCCCGCCAGCTTTCGGCTCCAGACCTTGCGGTTAATGGTCTTACTGGTGTTATAGCCTTTCAGCCATACGCCGCCATCTGTTCTGCTGTCATCGGTATAAATGCAGGCGCGATTGTTGATCTTGAAGTCTTTGTTTCCCGCCGCCACGAACACACCGGGCTCCACATTCACCGTGTAGGTCAGGGTCTTGCTCTCACCGGGAGCCAGGGAACCCACATAATAGGTGAAGCTATCGTTCTTCCTGCCGTCATTGTCCGTATCCGTGATGTTCAGTGTAGTTCCTGCCGTAATCTCCGTTAAGCCGCTGCTTCCGTTCTGGCCGTTGGAACCGCCCTGATAGAGGTGGAAAGAGGTTTCATCGTAGGACAGATTTTTGCGGATGGCAGCTAAGGTCCCATTCATATTTTGGACAGAACCGTCCAGCGCGTCCATGATTTTCACATTGTCCAGGACATAGCTGTTGTCCGCATTGGCCTTCACCCAAATGGTGTAGGTGATGGTGCCTCCGCCGTTTTCGCCGGGGGTAAACGTCGAGGCCACTTTGGACATGGTTGCACCAGCACGGGGCGTAAAGGTGACGGTGTCGCTGTCCCGCTGGTAGGTCTTGGAGTAAACATTCGCCGTGTTCTGAAGATTTCCCTTTGCCGTGACGCCGGTGTATGCATCCTTCAGCTTGACCCGGTATGTCAGAGTCCTGGTTTCGTTGGCTGCCATATCGCCGATGTCCCAGACCAGCGTGCCGGGTTTCGTCGGGTTTTCACCTGCGGGATCCGGGATGGGTTTATCCTCCGTGGGTGCCGCACCGATGTAGACGCTTCCGGTGCCTCCGGTTTCCGTGGGGCCATCCGTATCATTGGTAGCGCTGGACCCGCCCGTCACGCCCACATATTCCTCGATGTGCTGGGTATCCGCAAAGCAATCCACCACCTTGACCTCCGGGCAGCCATCTGCGCCGGCCGTCACGGTCAGGGTGTAAGTCAGATAATCGCCGTCTGTCTCCTCCGAGATGGCCGAGACGGTTTTGGTCAGGTCCACATTGCCGTATTGGGCAACAATGTCACCGTCAAAATCAATGGTGATCGTTGTATTGCCAATGACAATTCGAGCGGTTCTACCTTCGCCGACCTGCGACAGGTTAACTTCTGCTTCCACAAAAAAGTCGCCGCTGATGACGGTATTCGTCTCCGTCTTCTGCTGTGTCAGCCAAGTGGTGTCAAAGGCAAGGGCGACCGTATTGTTTGCCACCGTGATGGTGCCCACGGTCGTGCTGCCGCTGGTGATGCTGCCGTTGGCCGTGGCGTTGCGCAGCAGGTCCGGCAGGGTATAGGTCATTTTCCCGCCCGCAGCCAGGAGATCATCAATAGGGACGTTGCCGTAGCTGATCACCAGCTTGAAATCTGCATTGCCCGGAATATCCGCCGCGCCTGATACATCGGTCCACTCTCCGTTTTCATTGGTACGGTAGTAGAGCGTTGCGCCTGTGATATAGTTTTCTACGGATACGGGATTGGTTGCCCCTGTTGTATCCGCCTCCAACGTCATCACGGAATAGGCGCGCATGTGCCCCGTTGTGGCATAGGCGGTTCCCATCACCGGCAGGCCGGAATCAGTCTCCATGCCGGACATCTCTTCCTCCGGTTCGGTCGTTTCTTCCGCTGCGATGCATGCCTCCGTGTGGGTATGCTCCTCCATATCGCAGGTCAATTCCCAGGTGCCATAGCACAGGGCGGTATGGGTGTGTTTTTCATCCTCGGGAAGCGTACAGGTCAGAGCCTCGGTATCCGCCGGTTCCTCCACCGTCTCAAAGCACGCATCCGTGTGCTGATGCTCCAAAACCTGGATTTTGCCGCAGATCAGATTGCCGTCATCATCATAGCAGCCCGGGTCCTCCGGGGATTCATAGGACTCGTGGGTGTGGAGAATGATTTCTTTCTCCTCACAGATCAACTCCGGTTCGGCAGGTTCTGCTTCTTCCGCCGGTTCGGTGGGCAGCTCGCAGATCAACGCCTTTATCTGCTCGTAGCACTGGTCGGCGTGCTGGTGTACAGGCTCCTCTGTGTCGCCGCACGTCAGTTCCCGCGTTGTCTCATAGCAGCTTTCGGTATGCTCATGATCTTCTTCACAGACCAAAGCAGACGTTTCTGTGTAGCAATCATCCGTATGGGTATGTACTTCGGGTGCGCCTGCTTCCGGCACGGCATAGCAGCTTCCGGTGTGCTCGTGGGTCTCGATCTCCGGCAGCGGGCACCAAAGGTTCCCATTTTCGTCATAGCATGCCGAATCATGCTGGTGAACGACAAAGTCTGCATACCCGCACGTCAGGTTTCCTTCGCTGTCATAGCAGGTATCGTCATGCTGATGGAGATTCAGGCTTTCGATGGTACACACCGGCTCGGTCCGGGTGGCAGAGGTTACTTGCGTGTAGCAAGCCTCCGAATGGGTGTGTTCAGGAATCTCACACGCTCCCTTTTCCATGGTAATGGCGGGAAGAATCAATGCGTAGACCGTGCAGAACACCACAACGCAGGCAAGACCGGTTACAACCCGGTACCAGCGTTTCTTCCTTTGATGTGCCTTCGTATATTTTTCTGCGCCCTGAAGAGCATCCTTCTTCATATACCAATCACCAGCTTACCTATCTCAATGTTCCGAAGTCAGGCAGGGGCCAGACCCGGAAGACAATTTTTCCAACAATCTGTTCATCGGAGACACAGCCAACCGTTGTACTGCGGGAATCCACAGAAGTAGAGCGGTGGTCGCCCATGCAAAAGTACCGGTTATCCGGCACCTGGTAGGGTAATGCGATGTCACAGTCTCCAAGGGCTTTTTCTGTCAGGTATGGTTCGTCCAGCAACTCACCGTCCACATACACATTTCCGTCAGCGTCAATATCCACCCACTGACCAGGACCGGCGATACAGCGTTTGACCAAAATCTTGTTGCCCATGTAAAACGCCACCATGTCGCCAGGCGCAAAATCCGATCCTTTGACGGAGATCACAATATCTCCCTCGTCCAGCGTCGGGGCCATGGAGGCTCCGTAAATTTGCAGCACAGGCATCCAAATCGTGGCCACCAATACAGCCACCGCAGCCACGACAATCAGGGTGTAGATGGTGCTTCTCAGGACCCGTTTATATCGTCTCTTATATTTTTCTCTGCCAAGCTCTGCCGTGAGCTGCTCCAGGGTTGGAAGCTCGCGTGGCTGCATTGTTTTACTTTTCATCTGTCCCAACCTTTCCGGCTGCCTGGATCATTTCTCGGAGGGCTTCCTGATCTGCCAGCAGTTTGGCTGCTTTGGCAACAATCTGCTTCCAATAGGCATCCGCTTCCGCGTGTGCTTTTTCGCTGTATGCCTGCGCCTCCTGCCGGATCTCCGCAGCTTCTTGTTTTGCCTGTTCCTTCATATCACGACAGATTGCATCCTGTTGGCTGCTTATCCGTTCGATGTTCTCAAGATACTGCTGCGCTGCGGCTTCTGCTGCCTGAAAGACACCATTGAGAGACAATGCAGCTTCTGCCAGGGAACCAGCGTTGTTAATCGCGATTTTGCGATCCCGGAGCTGTGCTTCTGCCTGCTCTAATCTGTTTTTTAGCTGGTTATTTTCCGCTGCCTGAGCAATCAGCATTTCCAGCAGTTCTCCCCGGCTTAAACGCCGCAACTCTTTATCCGTCATCAAGAGCCTCCAAATCTGTGTCACAGGGCACAAATGCAAAAATGGGCATCGGTCATTTCCGCCTGCCCCAGAAGATCCTTACGCCGCAACGCGGTCGTAATCATCCTTATTCTGTGCTGTGAAACACATACCTCCATGATGCTTAGCCATGAATCAGCAATCTGAAACAACTATCAAAACCAACATTATTTCTATAATGTAGTGAAACGTTTCCGGCAGATTCCGGCAATAAATACATATCCAAAATCTATACAGAATAAGTTTAGCACAAAAACACAAAAAAATCAACAAGAGGCGCGGGAAAAGTACGTAAGATGGTTTCCAGAATCAGATGCAACTGGGGCCGGTCCTTTGCCGCCTCCAGCAACGAAGATATTCTGATTTCTTCAGTTCTTTTTCCTCTGCACAGCAGGTCTGTCGTTGGGTCTTGATGTTTTTTACCTTACAGTCTGACCAGCCCAGGAAATCCAGCAGACTGTTAAGACTCGCCAGCATGGAATTGATAGAGCTGGCTGCATATCCCTTTTCAATCAGAAATTTTTTATAAGCCATCATCCGCTCTTTTGTCACATCCTGTTGGTATGCAAACAAATGAAAAGCACGGACATCCCGGAGATATTTCTCCACGGTGGCCGTGCTTTTTTCCTCCAGAACCAGATATTCACGAAAGGCATTGATGGTTTCTTCAGATATTATTCGTTCTGCCATTTTGGTTCCCTCCTAAGTGCGTTATTTGGATTTTCATACTTATTGTATCCAATTCCAAACCTTTTTTGCACAGGACGCACAGAGAGAAAAGTACGTAGAGAAGTTTTATTTGCCGGTGTATCGCAAACATGACACACCGGCATCCTTTATGAATCTTCTATTCCGTGGAGTGCAGGCCCCTTCAGGTAGTTCTCCATTTTCCCGGACAACACCAGATTAGCATACTCCATCGCGGCGTTGTATAGCAGCCAATCGAGGTCTGCCATCTGTCCGTTTGTAACATCGTAGTGGTTTTCCACTTTCTCACAATCAATCGTAAGGACGGAGCCGTCGTTGTAGGTTAGCTCCACGGAGTTGGTATCCATGTTGTAGAAAGCGTGAATCAGTTTCGTCATTAATGGTTCCTCCAAAACATGTTCTTTCCTGTTCTCAATCTGAGATTATAAGTAAAATCCCGTCTGACTTCCTGTTAGAAATCAGACGGGATTTGTCCGTATGCACTCCGGATACCGTCAGCTAACAGTTGATAAGTGAATTAGTTCCTTATCACTGTTAAGCCAAGGTTTTCCGCCATTTCCAGACCGATAAAGCCGCCGCCGGCCAAAACAGCGGTTTTCGGCTTCTGATCCTCTACAAAGCGCCGAATGCGGAGGGTGTCCTCCACGGTGCGCAGCGTGAAAACACGCTCGCTGCTGACGCCGGAAAGCGCAGGAACCGTCGGCTTTGCGCCGGGGGCAAGGAGCAGCTTGTCATAGGTTTCCGTATAGATCTTCCCGCTGTCCAATGCGTGAACGGTGACGGTTTTTTCTGCGGGATTGATCGCAGTTACTTCCTGCCGTACCCGCACATCAATGCGAAAACGATCCCAGAAGCTCTCCGGAGTTTGCAGCGTCAGTTCTTCCTGCTCTTTGATCACACCGCCCACATAATACGGCAGGCCGCAGTTGGCATAGGACACATAGCCGCTGCGCTCGATCATGATGATCTGCGCGTGTTCATCCAGACGGCGGATGCGGGCAGCGGCAGAAGCACCGCCCGCCACACCGCCTACGATCACAACTTTCATCTTGCGCCCTCCACCATGGCGGCAATCTCCGACTTAGGCCGATAGCCCACCGATTTGGCAACGGCCTTTCCATCCTTGAATACGACCAGCATCGGGATGCTGGATACCTGAAAACGCATTGCCAGCTCCATCTGCTCGTCCACATTGA